>OGIE01000022.1_pt1 | contig 169671 bp, 185 predicted proteins | sample 1571581 | NCBI WGS metagenome assembly OGIE01 (sample SAMEA2582021, study PRJEB24529) | metagenome | biome: Human gut stool | place: China | collected 2011
GGGGTAGCCCGAGAAAGCAATGCAATCGGCAAATCTTTTCGGGCCCCTTAAGGGGCTTTGTCCGCATAAAGCCCTTATAGGGCTTACTCAAGCCTCCGGCTTAGCCGGAGGTTTTGACTTTTTGGGGAAAAGCTGCCAAATGGGGAGCGGCCTCAATGCTCCGCATCCTCTGCGGTCAGCCAGGGGCCGGAAACGCTAAAGGTAAAGCAGACGCCATGGTCCGTCTTATCCGTCTGCACGGTGTCGCACCGGGAAAAGAGAAGCGAAAGGGACTCGCGAATAGTGGAATTGAGAATCACCATCGGCGTTGGAAATTCCAGCGCTGCGGAGGCGGTGTCCCGGTCCGCCCGGGGCGGCTGCTCCAAAAGGCCGACAGAAGGGACCATGCGGCTGATTTTCCGCACAGTCTTCCGCAGCGCGGTATAACGGGCCGCAGCTTCGGGGTTCAGAATTTTCATGGAATCACCCTTTAAAAATTTGTCAAATCAAGTATAGCATACGGCGCGGAAAAGCGCCAGCGGTATAAAAAGTTCCCCTGTCCATCGGACAGGGGAACTTGCTGTTTTGGCTTCGGAATATGGACAAACCGCTTGTGTGCGGCGGCTCAGGCATCCGCCTCCGCCATGCGGTAGCCGACGCCTACCTCGGTAAAGAGGTATTCCGGCTCGGCGGGATTTTTTTCGATCTTGCGGCGGATATTGGCCATGTTGACCCGGAGAATCTGATTGTCACCGCTGGCGCGGGGGCCCCACAGCTCCTTGATGATGTAATCGTAGGTCAGGACCCGGCCGGCGTGCTTGCCGAGCAGGGCCACGATGCGGAACTCGCTGAGAGTCAGCTTGGCGTTTTCGCCCCGGATGAGCACCTGATGCTTATTGTAGTCAATGGTCAATTCGCCCACGGTGTAGGTGCCCTGCCGGGCGATCTCATCGTTGCCGGAGGCGGTGCGGGTATGGCGGATGGCGGTGCGGACCCGGGCCAGCAGCTCGTCCGTGCCGAAGGGCTTGGTGAGGTAATCATCCGCGCCGAGGTCCAGTGCGGAGACCTTGTCCTGCTCATGAGAGCGGGCGGAGACTACCACCACCGGCAGAGCGGACCAGGAGCGAATTTGACGGAGAATGTCCAGCCCGTCCATGTCCGGCAGGCCCAAGTCCAAAATCACCAGATCGGGACAGTGAGAGGAGATCATGGACATGGCCTCGGCCCCGGTGGAGGCCCGCATGGCCTCATAGCCATTGGCGGTGAGAATGGTGGAGATGAAGTGGGCGATGCTCTTTTCATCCTCCACAATGAGAATTTTTTCCCGGATATTCATAGAGAAGCCTCCTTTGAAATGGGCAGACGGAAGATAAATTCCGCGCCGCGCTCATGATTGCAGGCGGTCAGGGTGCCGCCATGGGCCTTGACCACGGCGCTGCACACGGACAGGCCCAGTCCCATGTTCCGCTTTCCGTCTCCGATGGGCGAGAGAGTATGGCGGATGGAATAGTCAAAGAGATGGGGCAGCAGCGCCGGGGCGATGCCCTGTCCGTTATCCCGGACAGAGAAGGCGGCGAAATCCCCGTCCTTCTGCACGCTGAGGTGGATGGCGGTGGTGGTGACGCCGTGGTTCACGGCGTTTTCAATGAGGTTGGAGAGCACCTGCTCAATGAGGATGGGGTCCATGGGGACCATGAGCAGTTCCTCCGGCACATCCACGGAGAATTTGATCTGAGGAAGGCGCTTGCGGGCCTTCTGCGCCGCCTCGGCCAGCACCTCCTCGGCAGGCTCCGGCTGCTTGGAAAGCTCCGGCGCCTGATCGGAGCCGATACGGGTGATGGAGAGCAGATTTTCCACCACCCTGATGAGCCACTGGGCCTCGTGCTTCACATCCTCCAGCAGTGTGCGGCGGTCCTCCGGCGAAAGCTCGGGGTTATCCAGTACGGCGGAGGTGGAGCCGATGATGGAGGTCAGGGGGGTGCGGATATCGTGGGACACGGAGCGGAGCAGGTCAGCCCGCATTTTGATCTTTTCGTTTTCCATCCGCAGCCGGTCCAACTGGCGGGTCTTGGTGGTCAGAGCGGAGGTGATGACAGAAACACTGAGAAAGGTCAGGAAGGACAGGGGGTAGCCGGTGATGGTCAGGTTGAAGGCCCAATAGGGAAAGGTGAAGAAAAAGTTGACGGCGATGACGCCCAGCACCGCAGAGAAAAGACCCCAGAAATAGCCGGTGGTGAGGAGGGAGGTCAGCAGCACCGCCAGTACGAAAACCGGCATGGCAAAGCCGGCGCTGGGGTCCAGCCGCTGAAGCAGGATGCATACGCCAACGGCAATCGCCAGAATGAACAGTGTAGTTTTCAGGTCTTTCAGGGAAAAGGGGAACAGCGAGGAAAGCGGGGGATGGCGGGAATCGGACATAAAATGCCTCCATAGAATTGAAATACGGCGTACCGGCGCGGGTGCGGCTGTGCGGCGTCCGCTGTAGGAGGCAGGGCCGCGCCCGTCGATTTTGGTACATATTCAGTATAGCAGACGGTGCGTTAATATGTCGCTAAAATTGGCGGGAACAGATCGGTAAGGAGTGATGGGAAAATTTTTTTGAAAAAATTTTTCGCTTGTTGCACAGAAACGTGCATCAAACCGTAAATGGAAGGGGTGGGGTAAACGGGAGGTGCGATATGAAAGAAAGACAGGAGGACGGACGGTTCTGTCGGGCCTATCTCCGGACCATGGACCCGGAGCGTGCGGCGGCGGAGATCAACCGCAGGGACGGTTACACCATGCTGGGCCGAAAAACCACCCAGCAGCACTTGGAGCAGATGCGAAGCGCCGCCGCGGCGACAGTGAAGCGGGAGGACATTTTGCGGCAGCTTGCAAAGCTGGCCTTCGGCGGCGCGGAGGACGCGGTGCGTCTGGCGCTGGAGCGGGGAGAGACCGCACCGGAGGGGCTGGAGCTTTCGGCGGTATCCGAGCTAAGAGTAACAGAAAAGGGGGTCGAGGTCAAGCTGGTGGACCGGGTGCGGGCGCTGGAGACCCTGTGGCGCTTGCTGGGAGAAAGCGGCGGGGCGCAGCAGGATGAGCTGTATCGGGCCCTGACGGAGCTGGGCGGCGGAACGGAGGACTGGAATGGCGAATGAGCGGTTCCAATTTTCTAAAAAGCAGCGGCAGGTATTGACATGGTGGCGGCAGAATCGCTGGCAGGCCATTATCTGCGATGGGGCGGTCCGCAGCGGAAAGACGTTCTGCATGGGGCTGTCATTTTTCCTGTGGGCGCAGAGCTGCTTTCACGGGCGGCAGTTGGCCCTGTGCGGCAAAACGGCGGGAGCCCTGCGGCGGAATCTGCTGACGGAGCTGGTGCCGCAGCTGCGGCGCATCGGCATGGAGGTAACGGAAAACCGCAGCGCCGGGACGCTGACCGTGACCTTTGGCGGGCATACGAACCGCTATCTCATTTTCGGCGGCCGGGACGAGTCCAGCGCGGCGCTGATTCAGGGTATCACGCTGGCGGGCGTTCTGCTGGACGAGGCGGCGCTGATGCCCCGCTCCTTTGTGGAGCAGGCTGTCGCCCGGTGCAGTGTGCGGGGAAGCAGGCTGTGGTTCAACTGCAACCCGGAGGGACCGGAGCACTGGTTTTATAAAGAGTGGATTCAAAGGGCGGAGGCCCGGGGGGCGCTGCGACTGCACTTTACCATGGAGGATAATCCCGGACTGGCACCGGAGATTCGACAGCGGTACGAGCGGCTGTATACCGGGACATTTTACCGGCGGTTCGTGCTGGGGCAATGGGCTGCGGCGGAGGGGCTGGTGTATGATTTTTTCGATTCGGAGCGGGATGCCCGGCCGGCGCCGGAGGGGCCGTTTGAGCGCTGGCGGGTGTCTGTCGACTACGGCACGGCCAATCCGACCTCTATGGGGCTGTGGGGCGAGAAGGTGGGCGTATGGTACCGGGTAGAGGAATATTACTACGATTCCCGCCGGGAGGGTCGACAGCAGACAGATGCGGAATACGCCGACGCACTGGAGCGTCTGGCGGCGGGTCGGAGCATCGAGCGGGTCATCGTGGACCCGTCAGCGGCCAGCTTTCTTGAGGCACTGCGGCGCCGGGGATACCGGGTGGTGAAGGCCAATAATGATGTGGCGGACGGAATCCGGGTAACGGCGGACCTGCTGCGGCAGGGCAAGATTGTAATTTGCGAGAGCTGCCGGGACTGCCTGCGGGAGCTGGCGCAATATTGTTGGGACGAAAAGGCGGGAAAGGACGCGCCCCGCAAGGAACATGATCATGCGATGGACGAGATGCGGTATTTTGCCATGGATCTGACGGGAAAGCGGAGCGGAGGGTTTGCGGTGGCCGCCGTGGAGCGGCGGGCGTGAGCGCAGAGTGAAAAAATAAAAAATTTTTCATTTGTTGCACAGAAACGTGCAACAAAGGCCGGATGTGCGCGGGGGGATGGGAGAAGGGTCTCCACAAGGGAGGAGTGGTTCGTTTGAAATTCTGGAAGCGGGGAGATACAGGGCTTGCCGCGCAGGCGGTACAGCTGCGGAGCCGGGAGGCGCATCCCTTCGCGCAGCTGCGGAACTTTACGCCCCAGCGCAGCGGCGAGCTGCGGCTGTATCAGGCGGTGCGGGAGGCAGTGCCGGTGGTGGACGCGGCGGTTTGCAAGCTCATCCGACTCAGCGGCGGGGTGAAGGTGCTCTGTGACGATTTGGAGACGCAGACAGCGCTGCGGACATTTTTGGAGCGGGTGAACGTGGGCCGCGGCCAGCACGGCATTGAGGCGTTCCTCAGTCAATATCTGGATTCCCTGCTGGTATATGGCGGAGCGGTGGGCGAGATGGTGCCCGCCGCCGGGAACCGGACGCTGGCGGCGCTGCTGTGCGGCCGGTTAGAGCAGGTGGAGCTGCGGGAGGGGGAAAGCCCGCTGGACTTTCGTATCTGTGGGCCGGACGAGCACGGGAGCATGGCGGAGCTGCCCTATCAGGAGCTGCTGCTGTTCACACCACTGCACCCGGAGGCGGCGCATCCCTACGGCGTATCCATGCTGCGGGGGATTCCGTTTATGGCGGATGTTTTAATGAAAATTTACCACACCATCGGCGTGAACTGGGAGCGGTGCGGCAACGTGCGCTTTGCCGTGACCTGCCGGGACAGTGAGGGCAGTGCCGCTCAGCGGGGACAGGCGCTGGCACAGGAATGGAGCCGCGCCATGCAGGAGACCCGCAGCGGCGATGTGCGGGACCTTGTGGCCGTGGGGGATGTGGATATCCGGGTCATCGGCGCGGACGCGCCGGTGCTGGACAGCCAGGTGCCGGTGAGGCAGGTCATGGAGCAGATCGTGGCCAAGATGGGCATCCCGCCCTTTATGTTGGGGCTGAACTGGAACTCCACGGAGCGGATGAGCGCTCAGCAGGCGGATATGCTGACCACGGAAATCACCGCCCTCCGCCGGACACTGACGCCGGTGGTGGAAAAAATCTGCCGGATGTGGCTGCGGATGCAGGGCAGCACGGAGACGGTCACGGTGGATTGGGAGGACATCAATTTGCAGGATGAGGTGGAGGAAGCCAAGGCGGAACTGTACCGGGAGCAGGCGCGGAAGCTACGGAATGAGAACGATTTGGCGGAGAAGAAATAAGCCGGGGCCTTGGCTTCCGCGAACGAAGGTGAGCCGCGGCGAAAGCCGCGACAAGCGTTTTGCGGGGCAAAACCTTGAAATCGGAGAGCTTTGCTTGACGATTTGAGTGAAATAAGGGGTCCCCGCAAAAGCGGCGCTTTTGTGGGGGTGCCAAGGCGGAGCTGTACCGGGAGCAGGCGCGGAAGCTGCGGAACGAGAACGATTTGGCGGAGAAGAAATAAGCAGGGGCCTTGGCTTCCGCGAACGAAGGTGAGCCGCGGCGAAAGCCGCGACAAGGAAAATGACAGGGAGGAAACGGGATGCTGACACAGGAGGAATTACAGGCCATCAACCGCTATGCCAAGGCGGAGCTGACGGAGGATCAGGTATACACCTTCAGCGTGCGGCTGTGCGACAACGAGGTGGACCGGGATATGGAACGCTTTGCCACGGAGGACCTGGAGCGGCTGGGTGAGCTGTTTTTAGGCAAGAGCGGCATTTTTGACCACCAGTGGTCCGCCAAGGGGCAGACCGCCCGCATTTACCGCACGGAGGTGGTGCGGGAGCCGGGCGTTGTAACGGCGGCGGGGGATGAATACCGCTGGCTGAAGGCGTGGGCCTATCTCATGCGGACGGAGAAAAATCAGGACCTCATCACGGAGATCGAGGGCGGCATCAAAAAAGAGGTCAGCGTGGGGTGCAGCATGGGCCGGAGCGTGTGCTCCGTATGCGGGGCAGAAAACGGCGCCTGCAGCCATGTGAAGGGGCAGGTATACGGCGATAAGCTGTGCTTTACGGAGCTGCGGGAGCCGCTGGACGCCTATGAGTGGTCATTTGTGGCAGTGCCGGCCCAGCCCCGGGCGGGAGTTGTGAAGCGCTTTGGCCGGGAGGAGCCGGAGCTGCGGCTGCTGCAAAAGCAGGCGCAGGCAGGGCAGCGGTATCTCAGCGCGCTGCGCCGGGAGGTGGTGCGCCTTGCCATGCTGGCGGACAGCGCGTTGGACGGGCGTGTTTTCGCAAAGGCCGTGGGGCGGCTGGAGGAGGACGAGCTGCTGGAGCTCAAGGGCGCCTACGAGGCGCAGGTGGCAAAAAGGTTCCCGGTGCCGGTCCAGCTCCGGCAGCGGCAGGCGGAGCTGCCGGAGGACGCGGCTGTATTTCAGGTCTGATCTCCCGGTAGACGGGAATTGGAACGATAAATCAAGGGAGGAAGAAGAATGAACGTTTCTTATGAGGGCATCGGCCAGTGGGCCGCGACCTTCGCCTGCAGCGGCGTGAGCGAGGGGCAGGCGGTAAAGGTCAGCGGAAACGGCACGGTGGCGGCGTGTGCGGAGAACGGCGGGTTCGACGGCGTGGTGCTGTCGGTAGCCAGAGACGGCAAAGCCTGCTCCGTGGCCATGGGCGGCATGGTGACGGTGAGCTACAGCGGCACGGCCCCCACGGCGGGTTGGAACACGCTGGCGGCGGACGGTAAGGGCGGCGTGACCGTGGTATCCGAGGGCGGCAGGAGCTATCTTGCTGTGGAGGCGGACACCGCAGCCAAGACCGTGACCATCGTACTGTAAGGAGGGGAAGACAGATGGCATATCATTACGAAAATCTGAAGCTGGAAAAGGGAATGTACGGTCAGGGCGGCCGCAGCTTTGCCCAGACGCTGGAGGCCCTTGATCCCAGCGAGAGCTATAAGGGCACCGCGCTGGAGGGACTGGACGCCTTCCAGCGTCAGCTCAAGCGCTTTGACATCAAGGTCAAGGGCGCGGGCAGCGACCGGGTGGAGAAATTCTTCTGGTCCACGGAATCCGCCGTGCTGTTCCCGGAGTTCGTGAGCCGCGTGGTGCGCCAGGGCATGGAGGAGGAGAGCATCCTGCCGGACATTACCGCCACTGTCACAAATTTTGACGGACTGGATTACCGCTCCATCGCCTCTGTTCCCACGGAGGAGGAGAAAAAGCTCAAGCGTGTGGAGGAGGGGGCGCAGATTCCCCAGACCACCATCCGCACGCAGGAGAATCTGGTGCGCCTGCACAAGCGGGGCCGGATGCTGGTGGCTCCCTACGAGGCCATTCGCTTTCAGCGGCTGGACCTGTTCGCCGTGACGCTGCGGCAGATCGGCGCGTACATCGGCCGGATGCATCTTGAAGACGCTGTGAACGTGCTGATGAACGGCGATGGCAACAACAACGCCGCCAAGGTGTACAACGTGGCGGAGAGCCCCATCGGCGGCACGGACGGTACGCTGAGCTATGGCGCTCTGCTGGATTTCTGGGCGCAGTTCGATCCCTACACTATGAACACCATGCTGGTGAGCCGGGACATGATGCTGGCCATGCTGAAGCTCAGCGAGTTCCAGAATCCCAACACGGGCCTTAACTTTCAGGCTACCGGCAAGTTGACAACGCCGCTGGGCGCCAAGCTGCTGCGCTCTGCCGCCGTACCCAGCGGGACCATCATCGGTCTTGACAAAAATTACGCGCTGGAGCAGATCTGCGGCAGTGAGGTAGTCGTGGAGTATGACAAGCTCATTGACCGTCAACTGGAGCGGGCGGCGATTACGTCCATTTCCGGCTTTGCCAAGCTGTTTACGGACGCGGCGAAGGTACTGAAGGTCTGAGATGAGCCGCCGCGCCGGTATCCCCGGCGCGGCGGGAGAGAGGAGAGATGAGATGGAGCTGACAACGGCGGCACTGGCGGCGAAACTGTGCGGCGTGGAGGCGGATGACGAACTGCTGAGCGTTTTGTGCGCGGCGGCGGAGCAGGCGTGGAAAAACCGGCTGCAAAGCGGTGTGACCCCGGCGGACTGCGGCAGCGCCCTGCCCTGCGCGGCAGCGTTTACCGCAGCGGCGGACTACCTTGGCAAGCGGAGCCGCGTGGAGAGCATGACGGTGGGCGAAGTGACGGTGCGGGGGCTGTCCGCCGCCTCCGCAAAGGAGCTGGCGGAGGCGCTGGAGCAGTCCGCGGAGCGGCTTATGGAGCCCTACGCCGTATCCGGGCGGTTTTGCTTTCAGGGGGTGCGGGGATGAGCGGGCTTTCGGAGGTGCTCAAGCAGCTTGGCGACAAGATGGTGCTGAAAAACCGGGAGGGCCAGCGGCCCATCCGGGCGTTCATCCAGCCGGTGCCGACCCGGGAGGAGGTTATTCCCGGGGAGAAAACGGCCATCGGTTGGGTGGACCACTGCCTGTGGAGCTACACCGGAATGGAGGAAGTCCAGCCGGGGGACATTCTGGTGTGGCTGAAAACGCCGTACCGGGTGCGGACCAGCCGGGCGTATTACGTGGGCGGTAAGCTGCACCATTGGTGGGCCTCTTTGGAGGAAGCGCGGGAGGCGGCGGAATGAACGAGCTGGGTCAGATTCGCACGGCAGTGCTGACAGCGCTGAAGGACGCGGGCATTGAGGCGCTGGAGCAGTTCCCGGAGGAAAAAATCAAGGCGTACACCGGCGCTGCGGCGACGGTAGGCGTAGGCGCGGCCAGTGGGAAGTCGGCGGGCTTTGGCGATTACCTGGGCGAGGTGACGGACGCGGAGACTCAGACGGTGCGGGAGCGCTACGGCAAGGAGCTGACGGGGCAGATCACCGTGGAGCTGCGGGCGGAGCGGGCCGCAGACTGCGAGGCGGGCTGTGAGCGGGCCACCGAGGTGCTTTTGAGCGGGCTGCCGGAGGGCATTCGCGCCGGGGAGCTGACTTGGGAGGCTATCTCATGGGAAAAGACCACGCGGATGTTTTTGCGGCGGGGTACGCTTGTGTGCCGGGCGCTGTTTTTGGCGGAGAGCGAGGCGGAGGCCGGGACCTTTCTGGATTTCCGGCTGAAAGGAGTTATGAAATGAGCGGGACAAGACACGAGCGGCCGGGGGTCTATTCGGTTTACGATGCCTCTGGCGTGACAACGGCGGGCCGTGCACCCAAGGTCATCGGCGTGGCGGCACTGGCGGTGAAGGGAACGGCGGGGACGGTTGTGACGCTGACGCGGTACAGCGCGGGGGTGGAGACCTTTGGCGAGGACGCTGCCGCCGCGCCGGGGATGAGCACGCTTTTGAAGCTGCTGTTCCAAAACGGCGCGTCTACCGTGGAGGCGGTGCGTGTGGACGAGGCCGGCGACACGGCGGCGTATCAGGCGGCCTTTGCGGCGCTGGCGGACCGGGAGGTTCAGGTCATGGTCTGCGACAGCAGCGACCTTGCGGTGCAGAAGGCGCTGAAGGCAGCTGTGGAGGCGGCGTCCGGGGCGCGGAAAGAGCGCATCGGCGTCATCGGCGGCAGCGGCGACACGGCGGCGGAGCTGGTGACAAGGGCTGCGGCCATCAACAGCGAGCGCATGGTGCTGGTGGGACCGGACATGAAGGACGAAAACGGCACGGAGCTGCCCGGCGTTTTTGCGGCGGCCGCCGTGGCGGGAGCCATCGCCGCAGGGACGGACCCGGCGCTGCCGTTAAACGGCGCGGCGCTGTACGGTATCGGCGGTTTGCAGGCGGATTACGGCGATAACGACATCGACCTGATGGTGCGGGGCGGCGTAACGCCGCTGGAATGCGTGGGCGGCACGGTGTCCCCGGTGCGGGGTATTACCACCCGGACCAAGACCGGCAGCGCCGCAGACGCCACATGGCGGGAGCTGACCACAGTGCTGGTGGCGGACGATGTGATTCCGGCGGTGCGGGCGGCGCTGCGGAGCAAGTTTGCCCGGGCGAAGAATACGGCTCAGGGCCGGGGGGCTATCCGCGCCCAGACCATTGTGGAGCTGGAGAAGAAAAAAAGCGCGCAGATCATCGAGGATTACGGCGAGGTGACGGTGACAGCCTCGGCGGACGATCCCACGGTATGTCTGGTGGAATTCGGCTTTGCCGTGGCCCACGGACTCAACCAGATCTACCTGACGGTGCATCTGACGGTTTAAGGAGGGACGGACATGAAGGGATTTCCCACCAGTGCGGATATTTACTTGGAGCTGGACGGAAGAAAAATCGCCGTGGTGCAGAGCTACCGGGCCAAGGCGGCCAAGTCCAGCAAAAATGTGGAGGCCTTCGGCGAGAGCGAGCCGGTGGCCACCATTGAAGGACAGAAAAGTTACACCGTGGAGCTGACGCGGCTCTACGCCACGGACACCGCCATTTCCGACGGCATCGATTTCTATGGGCTGACGGATTTCTCCCTTGTCATCTGCAAGCCGGATCGAAAGGTCATCTACAGCGGCTGTGAGTGGAGCGGCATTCAGGAAGACGGAGAGCTGAACGCCACGGTGGCGGAGAAGGTAACACTGACCGCAGCCCGGAGAATTGAGACAACGGCATGAGGGCCATAGAGGAGCTGAGGCCGCTGACGGCGGGGGCGCTTCTTGGGCTGTGGCAGGCGCACCGGGAGGCGTATGACGATCCGCTGGAGCGGACGCTGCGGTGCAACGCCGCCATTTTGCAGGCAAGCTGCCATGCTGACGGAGAGGCGGTCTATCGGGATGAGGCCGAGGTTCTGGATGACCTGACGCCCCGGGAGATGGAGAGGATGCTCACCCTTCTCGCGGAGGGGCGGCAGCCGGAGCGGGAGAATCCGGCCTTTGACAGCGAGCGGTTTGAGGCGTTGAGAGGAGCGTGAAGCCATGGACTATCTGCGGGAGCTGCAGCGGCGGCAGAGCGCGCTTCTGGCGCGGCTGCTGACCATGGAGAGCAGCCGGGAAGATTCGGACGAGACGGACGCCACTTCTCAACGCCTTGCGGCGGAGCAGCCGCTCCGCCAAGGAAAGCGGAACGGGCGGGAAGCGTCCTCTATGGCTCCGGGTAAAAAGGAACGTGCCGCCGTGCTGCTGGAGGGGGAAGAGGCGGTGCAGGCGGCTCCCGAAATCGGAGAGCCGCTTCGGGCCGCAGGGAAGCGGTGGGAAGAAGAAACGGTCGGCGCGGCCGGTGTCTCTGCGGCGGCGGAAACGGAGCCACAGGCGATGGTATTTTATCGGAATCAACAGGCGAATCACTTTTGGCGAAGTCCGGTGACGCCTATGGGCGTTTTCTCGGAAGCAGCGGAGACCGGAGGGGGCGGGACGGACGCGGAGGCGCTGTCCCGGGCCGTTCAGCGGGACGCCCGGCGCTATGACGGGGGATTTACCATTTTTTAGGGAGGAGTGGAGAGATGAGACTGTCCTCCATGCGATATAAAAGCTATGTGTGGCCCCATAACCCGGAGACGTTCACCGTGGAATACCGGCGGCAGGTGGCGGCCCACAAGATTCCCATGGGCGGCTGCGTGCTGCAGGAGATGGGCGTGACGTACCGCGTTTTGCAGGGTGAGGGGGAATTTGCGGGGGCAGACGCCTACCGGGAGTTTGAGCGTTTGGCGGCGGTCTTTCAGGACGAGGGGCCGGGGCTGCTGGTGCACCCGGTCTGGCGGACGGAGCGGGCGTACTTCGTGTCGCTGTCCGTGACGGAGGAACCGAGGCCGGACTATGTGCGCTACCGCTTTGTGTTCTGGGAGGACATGGGCGGCTGCGATGGTAGCCTGACGGAGCGCAGCGGCACCGGCGCGGTGCTGCTGCCGGTGGAGGAGACTGCGGGCGACGCCTCCGGAGGGACGTACACCGTGAAGCGGGGCGATACGCTGTGGGGTATTGCCAAGCGGTTCGGTGTGAACCTCACGGCGCTGATCGCCGCCAATCCGCAGATCAAAAATCCCAATCTCATTTATCCGGGAAATGAGGTGAGGCTGCCGTGAAGGGAATGCTTTATACGGCGGACCACCATGTCTATGAACTGCCGCCGCTGCTGGAATGGAACGTGCGGCACACGGGGACGGTGCCATGCGATAGCTGGAGCGTTACGGCGGTGTACCGGCCGGAGATGGCGCCGGTTTTAAAAATGGCGGCGGGCTTTGCGGCGGTGGAAGACGGTCAGACGCAGCTGCGGGGCATTGTGGACGAATACAGCGTGGAGCTGGACCAGAACGGTCTGACGGTGACGCTGGCGGGGCGGGGCTATGCCGCGCGGCTGCTGGACAACGAATCCCGGCCGGTGACATATGAGCGGGTGACGCTGCGGGAGCTGCTGCGGCGGCACGCGGAGCCTTACGGCATCACGGTAGGGGAGGCGGTGGAGCTTTCGTCCGCCGCGCCCTACACCGCCGGGGCAGGAAGCAGCCAATGGAAGGTCATTTCGGAGTTCTGCCGGGTTTACGGTGGCTTTCTACCCCGGTTTTCCAAAACGGGAGAGCTGTTGGCAGCACCGGAGCAGGCGGGGCGGCAGTTGGTGCTGGATGAAAGCAGCCCTATTCGGAGCTGCCGGCTGCGGGAGGACCACTACGGCGTCATCACGGAGGCGCTGGTCATTGACAAGCGGCAGAATATCAGCTACTCCGTGCGAAACCCGGAGATGATTCGAAAGGGCGGCCAGTGCCGTCGGGTGGTCTACACGCCGGGAAAGAGCACATGGGCCGCCATGCGCTACACCGGGGAGTATCAGATTCAGCAGTCCCGGCAGGATGAGAAAACGGTGACGGTATCGCTGCCGGGGAGCTTTGGGGCGTTCCCGGGGGATCGGGCAGAGCTGCGGCTGAGCAAGCTGGGCTTAGAGGGCTTTTTTCGCGTGGCGGAGGCGGAAAACCGTTTTTCCGCCCGGGAGGGGGCTGTGATGACATGGACGCTGAAGGAGTGTGAGTGAAACGATGTGGCTGGCTCAGAAAATGAAGCCCGCTGTTCCGGAGGCAGAGGCGGATCAGGGTGTTTCCACCATCGTAGGGGACGAAATGGGCGTTGTGACCCGGGGTGAGGTGCGGCGGCTGCCGGTCTACGGCCCCGGCGGGTATGTGTGGCTGCCGGAGAGCGGGGCAAGCGTGCTGGTCATCAAGGGCGGTCCCGGCGGAGAGGAGCAGTGCGTCTGCGGCGGACAGCAGGCGGCGGCACCCAAGGGGATGCAGCCGGGAGAGGTGTATCTCCACGCGCCCGGCGGCGTCAGCGTCTATCTGAAGCGGGACGGTACGCTGGAACTGCGGGGCAGAGTGGACATCCGGGGCTCGCTGTCGGTAAACGGCGAGAGCTACAAGCCCTGCACCTGCGGCGAGGGGGAGGCGCTTTGATGCTGCGAATGAAAAATGGAGACTACGTGCCAAAGGGCAGCGGGCTGGAAACGGTATCCGGCAGCGAGGCGGTCTTGCAGCGGGTGCTGCTGCGGCTCACGGCGCGGCGGGGGGCATTCCCCTTTATGGAGAGCTTCGGCAGCCGCCTGTGGACGCTGGGGCAGTTAAAGGCGGCGGAGCGGCAGGCCGCGGCGGAGCAGTATGTGGCCGAGGCGCTGGCGGAGGAAACCGGACTCACGGTGGACAGCGTGACACTGACGCAGAGCGGGGGAGAATGCGCGGCGCTGACGGTGCAGCTCACTGCGGGGGATACGGCACTGACCGCAGAGGTGGCGCTGCGGTAGGGAGGTGAAGCATGAGAGCGATTGAGACAATCTATCAGGAGATGCTGGCGGCCTATGCCGAACGGCGGGGAGGCCAGATTGAGGAGGACTGCGAGCTGGCGGTGCGGCTGTGGGCCGCGGCGGCACAGGTGCAGGCATTGGAGGCACAGGCGGACTGGGTGCTGGCCCAGAGCTTTCCACAAACGGCGGCGGGAGAATATCTGGACCGCCATGCCGCCGTGCGGGGTCTGAAGCGGCAGGCGGCGGCAAAAGCAGTGGGAACGCTGACATTTACGGCGGCTACCGCGCAGACGGGAGCGCTGACCGTACCGGAGGGGACGGTCTGCATGACAGAGGGTGCGGTGCGGTTTCGCACCACGGAGCTGGGGACAATTCCGGCGGGAGAGACCTCAGTGACCGTGGCGGCGGAAGCCGTGGAGACCGGCGCCGGCGGAAATGTGGGCGCGGGGGCTGCCCATGTGCTGACAGCGTGCCCGGTGGCGGTCACGGCAGTCACCAATGAGGCGCCGTTTACCGGCGGACTTGCGGAAGAGACGGATGAGGCACTGCGGGTACGAGTGCTGGATACGTTCCTGCGGCTGCCTAACGGCGCCAACGCGGCGTGGTATGAGCTGACCGCCTGCCGCCACGCTGGCGTGACCTCCGCGAAGGCCGTGGGCCGGGCAAGAGGCATCGGCACGGTGGATGTGTATGTTTCCACGCCGGAGGGCGTGCCGGGACAGGCATTGCTGACGGAATTGCAGACGGTGTTTCAAAAGAGCCGGGAGATCGCGGTGGATGTGCAGGTAAAGGCGCCGGAGGCTGTGGAGGTCAATATGACGCTGACAGTCAAGCCAGCGGAGGGAACGGCATTTGAAGCGGCCAAGGCGGCGGTAGAGAGTGAGCTGGCGGGCTTTTTCGGCGGGAGACTGCTGGGGCAGAGCGTGAAGCTGGCGGAGCTGTACAGCCGAATCTATGCACTGGACGCGGTGGAGAACTGCCGCATTACGCTTCCGGCGGCGGACACGGAGATCAGCGCCACAGAACTGCCAGTGCTGGGAACAGTGAGTATCACGGAGGAAGCATGAGCGGAAAATACGAGGGGTATTTACAAGCGATGCTGGCACCTCTGGGGCTTTATGACCTGACCGGCGGCCGGCAGCAGGGCGGCGAGCTGGCCGCGCTGGGGGCGGCGCTGGACGGCGTGGATGACCGCTTGGCGCTGGCGGAGCGGGAGGGCCTTTTAGCCACGGCGGAGGGAACGGGACTGGAGCGCCGGGAGGCACTGTTCCAGCGAAAGCCCGCCGCTGTGACACCGGAGGAACGGCGGGAGGCCATTGCGGCGCTGCTGCGAATCAGCGAGGACAGTCTGACGCCGGAGGCCATCAACGATACGCTCACCGGCTGCGGCATCCGGGCCAAAGCCGAGGAAACGGCGGAGGGGCTGCGGGTGATCTTTCCCAAAACGGCGGGAATCCCGGCGGACTTTGAACAGATTCAAAGCATCATTCTGGATATTCTGCCGTGCCATTTGGCGGTGGAGTTCTACTTCCGCTACCTGACATGGGCTGAATGCGAGGCGGCGGAATATACATGGAGCAGTGTGGAAGCGGCGGGACACACATGGGAGAGCTTTCAACTGGCGGTGCCGCCGGAGGAGTGAGAGATGGGTGAAATCATAACGGCGGTCATGTCCGGCTGTATTACGCTGTTGGGTGTGCTGCTGAGCAATCGGGCGGCGCAGGCGGTAACGGATGAGAAGCTGGCGGAGCTGTCCCGGGAGGTCCGGGAGCTGAATGACTTCGCGCGGCGGACGCCGGTGCTGGAGGAGCATCTGCGGGGCGTGGACCGCAGGCTTGAAAAGCTGGAGAGGAGCAGTCTTTCGGAGCATAGGGTCCCTTCTTAGGGAGAGAGGAGCATTGCGTTGGATATTTCGATTTTCGGTATTGCCGGGGTAGCGGCCATTACGGTGATCTGCTACCTCATCGGTCAGGGCGTGAAGGCGTCCGGGCTGGACAATAAATGGATTCCCGTGATCGTGGGCGCCTGCGGCGGCGTGCTGGGCGTGGCGGGGATGTTTCTCATGGCGGATTTCCCTGCCGGGGATGTGCTGACTGCGGCGGCAGTGGGTATTGTCAGCGGCCTTGCGGCCACCGGCGTGGATCAGGCAGGCAAGCAGCTTTTTTGCAAATGAGGGAGGAGCAATTTTATGAAAAGGACAGTTTTGGCATCTGACGGAAGACCCATCACCGTGACGGACATCCCCTACGGTCTTGACGAGCGGCAGCCGTTGCGCTATGGTGTTCCGATGCCGGTCATGGACCGGGACGAGGCAAGGGCCGGCACCACCATCACCGCTTACGGCTATGCTTTGAGCTATGACAGCCTCGGCTACTGCTATAAGCGTATCCGGCTGTAAATGGTAGAGATTTTTCGCTGCGCCCGGGCAGAGGTCTATCACAACAGCGGAAAAAAGACGCTGACACAGGTCAAAAAAGAGACCGGCTGTACCCATATCATCAATGGCTACCTGTTCAACAGCAGCTTCCGCCCGCTGGGCTGGACGGTCATTGACGGAAAAATCATCAGCCGGGACGCCTACCGGGATTGGGGCGTCAGCATCGGCGCGGACAGAAGACCCGTGATGGATACGGATCGGGGCGGTAGCTTTCTTTCGGGTGTTCCGCTGCTGAAAAACGGGCAGAAGCTCAAGCGGGAGTTGACGGCAGATGTGGCCCGCAGTGCCGCCCGGACAGCGGTGGGCTGGATGCCGGACGGGCGGGTGGTCCTCTGGTGTGACAAGACCAGCCTGACCCGGGACCAGCTTCAAAACAAGCTGCTGGGCCTTGGTATCTCCGATGCGCTGATGCTGGACGGAGGCGGCTCCACACAGGGACGCTTCCCGGACGGAGCTGTAACGTCCAGCCGTAAGGTGGCCACGCTGCTGCTGTTCTGGCAGGAAGCGGAGGCTGCCGCACCGGAGAATCCGGCCATGAAATGGGCGGCGGAAAAGGGAATTTTGACGGAAGCACAACTGGCGGAGCCGGGAAAAACCGTGACAAGACAGGAACTGCTTCAAAGCCTGTACCGGCTCTGGCAGCATATATGAAAATGAAAAGCAGGCAGTCCCTTACGGGACTGCCTGCCTTCTGTTTAGAATTTATAAATCGTGAACGAAAAGCGGCGGAGACATAACAGCACTTAACGGCAAAATGGGAAAACTTTCCAGCGGCTAAACGGCGGTGTGGCATATAATGATATCAGAGAGCGGACCGTGTAAGTCCGGAGAAATGAGGAGGAACATACTATGAGCGAGGTACAGAGAGGGAACACTGTCATTGAGGCAAAAGACCTGCGGCCGGGTGAGGAGATTCTCTGGCAGAGCGCCACGGAGCCCATCGGGCTGCTGGAGGGGAGCTGCGGCAAGCAGATCATCAAAAGCTGGATCATTACAACGGTGATCACGCTGGCGCTGGTCATTGCCTGCACGGCGGTGATCGGCAGCATCCAGTTCAAGCTGCTGGCTGTGGTGGTTGTGGTGTGGCTGTGCATCATGATGGCGCCGGTGCAGGATTGGCGGACCGCAAAGGCGCAGCAGTATGCTGTGACCAATCAGCGGGCCATCGTTGTCCAGAAGGACAAGACCATGTACACCATGGAGCTTGGCAAGGTGGATGACGTTCAGATCTACCGCCCCTCCGACAAGGAGAACTGTCTGCTGCTGGGCAGCAAGACGGAGGCGGAGGCTAAAAACAAGCTGCGCTGGCTGGCGGGACACCCTCTCGGCACCACGTTCAGCGAAAAGGACAACGCTGCCGGCATGGTGTTCTACTGCGTGAAGAACGTGGAACGGGCGCTGAGCATCGTTTCCAAGGGCTGATAAAATAAACAGAGCAAAAGGAGAGCCAACGGCTCTCCTTTTGTGTTATGTGTTTTAAATTTTCACCAGTTCATATTCCCGGCTGCCAAGGCCGATCTTTTCGCCGTGGGACAGGCAGGCCTCCCAATCCACATCGGGGTGCGCGGCCTTGAAATGGTCGGCACAGTCGCAGTCTGCGCCGCCGATGACGGAGTTCGGCATTTTCGGCTGCGCCAGCACGGCGTCAATGCACGCCTGATCCAAGGCCACGGGGTCGAAGGAGGCGAACATACCCACGTTGGGGACGATGGGAACGTCATTCTCGCTGTGGCAGTCGCAGTTGGGGGATACGTCCATGACGAGGGACACATGGAAGCAGGGGCGGCCCTGCACCACGGCCTTTGTATACTCGGCAATTTTCTTGTTGAGAATGGAGGGCGCCTCGTCATACATACACTGGATGGCGTCCGTGGGGCAGATGGCAAGGCAACGGGCGCAGCCTACGCACTTGTCCGTGTCAATAGTGGCCTTCTTATCGGGGCCGAAGGTCGGCGCGCCGTGGGCGCAGATCTTGGCGCAGGAATGGCAGCCCACGCACTTTTTCTGTTTGACAAAGGGCTTGCCGGAGTTGTGCTGCTCCATCTTGCCGGCCCGGGAGCCGCAGCCCATGCCGATGTTCTTCATACAGCCGCCGAAGCCGGCCTGCTCATGGCCCTTGAAGTGGGTGAGGGAAATGAAGACGTCGGCGTCCATCACGGCCCGGCCGATCTTGGCCTCCTTCACATACTCGCCGCCCTCCACGGGGACCGATACCTCGTCATTGCCCTTGAGACCGTCGGCAATGATGATGTGGCAGCCGGTGGAGTAGGGGGTGAAGCCGTTGACATACGCGGACTCGATGTGGTCCAGCGCGTTTTTCCGCCCGCCGATATATAGCGTGTTGCAGTCCGTCAGAAACGGCTTGCCGCCCTTGCTTTTCACCAGATCGGCAACGGCCTTGGCCCAGTTGGGACGCAGATAGGCCATGTTGCCCGGCTCGCCGAAGTGCAGTTTGATGGCAACGTACTTGCCCTCCATGTCAATGTCGCCGAAGCCGGCGCTCATCATGAGACGGGCCAGCTTCTGCTGAAGATTCTCCCGCCAACTGGGGCAGCGGAAGTCCGCGAAATAAACCTTGGATGCCATGTGCTTTCCTCTCCTTATGCAGTGATTGTTCCTATTTTCCTAAAGCACCGTTATTATAAAACTTAAAGTACACTTCATGTCAAGAGAAAATGCAGATTTTCATATAAAAGTCCGAAAGGAGAGGAATTTTCCCTCCCCTTTCGGACTCTTGGTAAAGCTTTTGCGGTTTTTATTGCCCCTCGTCCAGATCAACGGAAACGTGCTCCGTGCCGTTTTCGTCAAATTCGGAGAGATAGGCGTCGATTCGCTCCATGAGAGCAGCGTAATTTTCGCGGGTCAGCGGCTGGCCGTTCAGGTCCTTCAGCGCCAGCTCCTCGGCCAGTATTTCGTAAAAGACCGTGTCCTCATACTGCTCGATGGCCTCATGGATGCCGCCGTCGGCAAAGGCGCGGGAGGGAATCAGGCTGCCCTGATAGTGCTCCACCAGCTTTCCCATGCCCTGCGTAAGACAGTGGGAAAACACGGCGCTCTCCACCTGATCGTATTCCTCAATGCGGTCATCGCCCCGGGTGGCGTTGAGTACCCAGTTTCCTATGTATACAAGGTCCAGCAGATAACGGAACTGCCGGTCCGTCAATTCCAGCTTCATCAGGAGACACCTCCTCCGGCATGGCTCCGGCAGATCGGCGACCTGCGCGCCGCGTTCCGAAGCCTGCGCTTGATTTTGCATTATTATAACAGAAGAAACCGGGAAATGCTATATAAAAAAGAGGGTAAAAAGCCTAAAATCTGTCTTGCGATACGGGGCGTGATATTATATAATATATGTTCTATGTAAGCTATGTAAGATAAAAGGAGTGAGTATATGGACGCCCGTCCCATCGGTGTATTCGATTCCGGCCTCGGCGGACTGACTGCGGTGAAGGCTCTCCGGCAGATTCTGCCGGAGGAAAAGTTGATTTACTTCGGCGATACGGCCCGGGTGCCCTATGGCGGCCGGTCCAAGGAGACGCTGCTGAAATACGCCCGGCAGGATGTCCGGTTTCTCCGCTCCTTTGATTTGAAGGCCATTGTCATCGCCTGCGGCACTGTGTCCACCACCTCGCTGGACACCTTGCAGGCGGAAAACGATTTGCCCATCGTAGGCGTGGTGGAGCCCACCTGCCGGCGGGCTTTGCTGGTGACAAAAAACAAGAAAGTGGGCATTATCGCCACACTGGCTTCCATCCGCTCCGGCGCTTATGAGGCGGCGCTGCGGCGGCTGGACCCGGCGGTGGAGATCGTCGGAAAGCCCTGCCCCCTGTTTGTCCCGTTGGTGGAAAACGGCCGAATCAGCCGGGGCGACGTGGTGATCGAAACGGTGGCCCGGGAATATCTGGAGCCGGTGAAGGCCGCCGGGGTGGACACCCTGATTTTAGGTTGCACCCACTACCCGCTGCTGACAGACATCATCCGGGACATTATGGGGCCGGAGGTGGCGCTGGTCTCCGCTGGTGAGGAGTCCGCCTTTGAACTGAAGCGGCTGCTGAAGGCGGGAAGCCTGCGGGCGGATGAGACCCGGGAGGGCGGCGCGGATTTCTATGTCAGCGACCGGCCGGAGGATTTTGAAAAAATCGCGTCCGTGTTTCTTGGTGAGGAGCTGAGCCACGGTGCGGAGAGGATCAACATTGAACAGTATTGAAAAAAATGAGATTCCCGTGATGATCTCCGTCCGGGGCGAGCAGTATTTTGACGGGGTGGACCCGGATGCCACGGAGCTGATGACAGAGGGGACGCTGGAGGCCACGGACACCGGCCTGCTTTTACGCTACAGGGAATCGGAGCTCACCGGCATGGAGGGGACGGAGACCACATTTGAGATCGGCCCCCGGCGGGTGATTCTGCGCCGCAGCGGCAGCGTCAGCTCCCAGATGGTGTTTGAGGAGGGGCAGCAGCACACCTCCCTTTATGAGACCCCTTACGGCGAGCTGACGGTGGATATCCAGACCAGCCGCCTGCTCCATAACCTGACGGAGCGGGGCGGCCTCATGGAGATCAAGTATTCCATCGCGGTGGAGCACGTGGTCACCGGCCGAAACTGCTTCAAAATTCGGGTACGGGCAAAATAAAGCAGATTATTTTAACCAAAGAAAGGGTTTAACGATATGACGAACATGATCCAAAACGCAAAGGAACAGGCGGCGGCGCTGGCTATGGCGGCCTACCGGGCCGCGGCGGCGGACGGAACACTGCCGGAAGCGGAGGTCAAAACGGCTCCGGTGGAGATTCCCAAGGACACGGCCAACGGCGATTATACTACCACGTTCGCGCTGGCGGCGGCCAAGGCGCTGGGAAAGCCCCCCCGTGTCATCGCACAGGCGCTTCTGGACCACATGGACCTCACCGGCACCTATTTCACCTCCGCGGAGATCGCCGGCCCCGGCTTTTTGAACTTCCGGCTGGGGAATGAGTGGTACGCCGGGGTCATGAACGCCGTGGAAACGGAGGGGGACGCCTACGGCACCAACGAAAGCCTCAAGGGGCAGAAGATCATGGTGGAGTTCGTCTCCGCCAACCCCACCGGCCCCATGCACATGGGCAACGCCCGGGGCGGTGTGCTGGGCGATACGCTGGCCTCCGTTCTCACCGCCTGCGGCGCGGACGTGACCCGGGAGTTTTACGTCAATGATGCCGGGCACCAGATCGACAAGTTTGCCCGCTCTATTGAGGTCCGCTACCTCCAGCTTATCAACGGTGAGGACTCCATCGCTTTCCCGGAGGACGGCTATCAGGGCGAGGATATCCGGGACCTGGCCAAGGCGTATTACGATGAAAACGGCGACAAGCTGCTGAATGTATCCGAGCAGGAGCGGCAGACGGTGCTGGCACAGTACGGCCTTTCCGTGAACCTGCCCCGGATGAAGGCGGACCTTGAGCGCTATAAGATTCACTATGACAACTGGTTCTATGAGTCCTCCCTCCATGAAAGCGGCTATGTGGCCGAGACCGTGGCGCTGCTGACGGAGCGCGGCTGGACGTATGAAAAGGATGGCGCTCTCTGGCTGAAGACCGCCGACATTCTGCGGGAGCATTTCCGTAAGGCCGGTAAAAAAGAGGCCGACATCGAAAAGCTGGATCTGAAGGACGATGTGCTCCGCCGGGCCAACGGCTTTTATACCTACTTTGCCGCCGACATCGCCTATCACCGCAATAAGTTTGCCGTTCGCGGCTTCGATAAGGTCATCAATATCTGGGGTGCGGATCACCACGGCCATGTGGCCCGCTTGAAGGGCGCGCTGGACGCCCTGGGTCTCAACGGCTCTGAGCGGCTGGACATCGTGCTGATGCAGCTTGTCAAGCTCCTGCGGGACGGTGAGGTGGTCCGGATGAGCAAGCGTACCGGCAAGGCTATCTCTCTCCACGATTTGCTGGACGAGGTCAGTGTGGACGCCGCCCGCTGGTACTTTAACTCCAAGCCCGATACCCAGATGGAGTTCGATTTGGGTCTGGCTGTCCGGGAGGACTCCGAAAATCCCATTTACTACGTGGAATACGCCCATGCCCGCATCTGCTCCCTTGTGCGGGCGCTGGCGGCGGACGGTATTGCCGTGCCAGAGACTGCTGATTTGAGCCTGCTTTCCGGCGAGGCGGAAAAGGCCCTCATCAAGCAGATGGCCCAGTTCTGTGAGGAGATCAAGCTGGCTGCCCGGGACTATGACCCCAGCCACATCAACCGCTGCCTGCAGGAGCTTGCCGGCTGCTTCCACCGCTTCTATACCGCCTGCCGCATCCGGGGCGAGGAGCCGCAGGTGGCTGCCGCGCGGCTGAAACTGGCGGACGATGCCCGGGCTGTGCTGAAAAACGGTCTGAAGCTCATCGGCGTGGACGCGCCGGAGAAGATGTAAGCACGGTTGTCGAAGCGATACAAAGGGGAGGCCGCATGGCCTCCCCTTTTATGGCTTTCGGCGACTTGACGCGGCGCTTTGCATCGCGTAAAATCTCAGTAAAAACAAAACAGGACGGAACAAAATGGAAGTTGAAGTGAAGCCTATCAAGCAGCCGCACCATGCCGCGGCGCTGCGGGCGGCGTTTCCCGCCACGATCCCGGTGCTCACCGGATATCTCTGCATCGGCATGGCCTACGGACTGCTGATGGCCAACGCGGGCTACGGCGTTTTCTGGGCGCTGCTGCTGAGTCTGCTGTGCTACGCCGGGAGCATGGAGTTTGTCGCGGTCTCATTGCTGACCGCGGGCTTTGACCCGGTGCAGGCGCTGCTGATGGCGCTGATGATCAACGCCCGCCACGCTTTTTATGGCCTTTCCATGCTGGAAAAGTACCGGGGCACCGGCTGGGCGCGGCCGTTTTTGATTTTTTCCCTGACGGACGAGACGTTTTCCCTTGTGTCCACGCTGGAGCCGCTTGACGGTGTGACCCGCCGGGATTTCTATTTCTGGATATCCCTGCTGGATTACCTTTATTGGCAGGTGGGCTCCGTTTTGGGAGCATTGATCGGCGGTCTGCTGCCCTTTGACACCACTGGGTTGGACTTTGCCCTGACCGCACTGTTTATCGTGCTGTTTTTGGAGCAATGGCGGAAAAGGGAAAACCGTCCGGCGGCGCTCATCGGCCTTGGCTGCACGGCAGTGAGCCTTGCCGTGGTAGGGGCGGACCGGCTGGTCATTCCCGCTATGGTGCTGATTTTGGCTGTTTTGCTGGGAGGGAGGAACAAGCTGTGCGATTGACAAATGTACAGGCGCTCATCATCATTCTGGTGGTTTCTCTTGGGACGCAGGTGACCCGCTGGCTGCCCTTTGTGCTGTTCCCGGAGCAAAAGGAGCCGCCCGCCGTGGTGGCGTATCTTGGAAAGGTGCTGCCGCCCGCCATGATGGGCCTGCTGGTGGTCTACTGCTTTAAGGGCGTTCACTGGCTTTCCGGCACCCACGGTCTCCCGGAACTCATCGCCGCGGCAGTGGTGGTGCTGCTCCATAGCTGGAAACGGAACGTGCTGGCGTCCATTGCCGGCGGCACGGCGGTCTATATGCTGCTGGTGCAGCTTGTTTTCGCATAAGGCGGACAAAGCCGCATAGAATAGAAGCGCAGGCCCGGCCTGCGCTTCTATTTTTCTTCCGGGAGGCGGCTATGCGGAAACGGTTTGACATCTGGACATGGGCGGGCTTTTTCACGGCGGCGGTGTTGGGAACACTGGGCCATTTTGCCTACGATTGGAGCGGGAAAAGCCTGCTGGTGGGGGCCTTCTGCGCGGTGAACGAATCCACATGGGAGCACATGAAGCTGCTGTTCTTCCCGGTGCTGCTGTTCACGGCCGTTCAGCTTTGTCTGCGGTGGGAGAGCGGCTTGCTGGCCGCCCGGGCAGTGAGCACCACGGCGGGCCTTGTGGCGATTCCGGCGCTGTTCTATACGTATTCCGGCGTGCTGGGGCGAACCGTGGACTGGGTGAATATCCTCATTTTCTATGTGGCGGACGCCGCGCTCTTTGGGCTGGACAGCCGCCTGCGCCGCAGCGGGCATTTCCGGGCGCCGTGGCTCCAGACAGCGGGGGCGCTGTGGCTGTGGCTGCTGGCGTTTTTATTCGTGTGGTGGACGTTCCGCCCGCCGCATATCGGCTTGTTCCTCGACCCGGTGACGGGCCAGTAGGGCATCGCATAAACGTGGAAAGCACCGCCCGGTAGGGCGGCGCTTTTTTATTAAGAATAAAGCTCAGACTGCGGCGGCCTCGCATCTTCCGGCCCGGGCCAGAACGTATTGGGCCAGCACCTCCGCCGTGGCGGGGATTCCCAGCCGCGCGCTGTTAATGACCAGATCATAACACTCCGCGCTGCCCCAATCCCCCTTGCAGTGCTGGTCATGATAGACCCGCCGCTGCCGGTCCTGCTTTTTGATGAACTCTATAGCCTCCGCCTCCGGCAAGGGCGTGCGGCTTATCCGGAACGGCAGGTCCGCCCGGATGAAAACGGACACGAGGCCGGGCCGGTCGGCAAGGACCTCCTCGGCGCACCGCCCCAGTACCACAAAGGACTCCCCAGCCTCGGCGTGCTCCCGCAGCAGCCGGAACTGTAACTGCGCCACAGCGTCCTCCGGCGCATTGCTGTAGCCCCGGACAGAGCGGTAGAACAGGGGAGAGCGGGGCTGCTCATCGTAGCGCGTCAGCTTTTCCGGGCTGACGCCCCGCTCCTGTGCGGCGGTCTGCAAAATATTTTTATCGTACAGGGGCAGGCCGAACCGCTCCGCAAGAAGACGGGCAATGTCCAGCCCGCCGCTGCCGGATTCCCGGCCAATGGCAAGAATCAACTGCTGGGACATGGAAATTCCTCCTTATAAAAATGTGGGCAGCAGCACCAGCAGGGCATAGAGCACCGGCTGGTGCAGAAGATAGATGAGCAGGGAATGCCGCCCCATGGCGGAAAAGCCGGGGAGGCGGATATCCGGCAGCAGCGGCTCTGCGGGCCGCAGCCGGTAGAGAAAATACCCGGTCCAGAACAGCAGCAGCCACGGCAGCAGGGAAAAATAGTCCGAGGACACGAAGCCCGGGCAGGGAAAGCCCAGCCCCGCCGTGAAAAGATTTGCGTACCAGCTCCGAGGCAGCATAAGTATCGGAACCCCGGCAAAGCCGAGAAACCCGTCATTGATGTTCCGCACCAGCAGAAACAGGCCGAACGCACCGGCCAGTCCCAGCCGGGGCGGAACGCGGTCCAGCCACCGCCGCAGCGGCACGGTCAGCAGCATTGCTGTTCCCAGAAATGTCAGCACGCCGAAGCGCACCGGGTCCTCCGGCATCGCCAGCGCCGTAACAAGGGACACGGCCAGCCCGCCGCCGAAGCTCATCAGCCCCCGGCGCAGCGGATGGCGCCCCATCTGCCAGCAGTAGCCGGACAGCAGGATAAACGTGCAGCAGATGCTCTGCTGCCAGACATAGGCCCAGAAGCCGTGATACCAACTCCACGGCAGTCCCCGGAGATAAACAAGGTCCCAGCAGCCGTGATAGGCCATCATGCTCAGCAGCGTCAGCCCCCGCAGGGTATCCAGCGTGCCGGAGCGATTTGGTTTCATAGTGCGCCCCCTTTGCGGGATATATTAACTCTTATAAACGTACCATAAACCCCGCCGCCTTTCAAGGGAGAATCAAACGGAGCTCTTGCAAACCAGCCGGCTCTATGGTAAAGTTATAAAGTCTATCTATCCTCTGATACACAGGAGGCCGAACATGGCAAATTTAGAAGAAGAAATTTCCCGGCGGCGGACTTTCGCCATCATTTCTCACCCGGACGCCGGTAAGACCACACTGACGGAAAAATTCCTGCTCTACGGCGGTGCTATCGCACAGGCCGGCGAGGTTAAGGGCAAGCGGGCCAAGGCCGCCACCTCCGACTGGATGGAGATTGAAAAGCAGCGCGGCATTTCCGTCACCAGCTCCGTCATGCAGTTCCAGCATAACGGCTTCTGCATCAACATTCTGGATACCCCTGGCCATCAGGACTTCTCCGAGGACACCTACCGGACCCTGATGGCTGCCGACAGCGCCGTGATGGTCATTGACGGTGCCAAGGGCGTGGAGCCCCAGACCCGGAAGCTGTTCAAGGTCTGCGCCCTGCGGCATATTCCTATTTTCACCTTCATCAATAAAATGGACCGCGAGACCCGTGACCCTCTGGAACTGTGCGAGGAGGTGGAGCGGGAGCTGGGCATCGACACCTACGCTATGAACTGGCCCATCGGCTGCGGCAAGGAGTTTCAGGGCGTCTATGACAGGGAAAAGCAGCGGATTTTGTTCTTCTCCGGCGAGACCCGGGGCAAGAAGGTCAACTCCGTGGAGGTGGCGCTGGAGGACCCGTCGCTGGACGAAATGCTGGGCGCGGAAAAGGCTGCTACCCTCCGGGACGAGGTGGAGCTGCTGGGTGCCGGCAGGGACTTTGACATGAAGGCTGTGCGGAACGGAACGCTGTCCCCGGTGTTCTTCGGCTCCGCCCTGACCACCTTCGGCGTGGAGCCGTTTTTGGAGGAATTTCTCCGTATGACCACACCGCCGCTGCCCCGCGTCAGCGATCAGGGCGAGGTAGATGTGTTCTCCCCGGATTTCTCCGCGTTCGTATTCAAAATTCAGGCCAACATGAACAAGGCCCACCGGGACCGGCTGGCGTTTATGCGAATCTGCTCCGGCAAGTTCGAGCGGGACACGGAGTATTACCACGTCCAGTCCGGCAAAAAACTGCGGCTCAGTCAGCCCCAGACCATGATGGCCGCGGAGCGCGAGATCGTGGAGGAGGCCTATGCCGGCGACATCATCGGCGTATTCGATCCGGGCCTGTTCTCTATCGGCGATACCATCACCGTTCCGGGCAAGAAGTTCCGCTATTCCGGTATCCCCACCTTTGAGCCGGAGCATTTTATGCGTGTCAGCCCCAAGGACACCATGAAGCGCAAGCAGTTCATCAAGGGCACGGAGCAGATCGCGCAGGAGGGTGCCATCCAGATCTTCAAAATTCCCGGCGCGGGTCTGGAGGAGGTCATTGTCGGCGTGGTGGGTACACTGCAATTCGATGTGTTTGAGTATCGCATGAAAAACGAGTATGGCGTGGACCTGCGGATGAGCAGCCTGCCCTATGACCATCTGCGGCTCATTGAATCCATGGACTGCCACCCCGATGAGATCGTGCTGTGCACTGGCGCCGCCGTGCTTCAGGATTTCCGGGACCGCTATCTGCTGGCCTTTGACGGTGAGTGGTCCATCGGCTTCCTCACCAAGCACAATCCCGGCATGGTGCTGGCGGACTCCCTGTCCGTGTAAATCAAGAACACTGTATATTATATGGTATATCGAACGGCCGGAACATACAGAACGTCCGGCCGTTCTGTTAGATGCCGATACTCATTTGAGGCGGCTTTGACCGCTTTTTGTGCGTTTGCGCGGGGAAGGATAGCGTTTCCTCGAAAAAATATAAAAAAATCCGAAAAAGCTCTTGACATTCCGCCCCTTATCCAGTATGATAATCAGGTCCGCGTGATGGGCTTGTCTCTTTGCGCGTCAATGCGATGAACCGGGAGATTGCTCCGCAAGGAGGTAACTTCCGGGGAGTATGTCCGATAATCGGGCGGCTGAGAAGGTCCTGCACGCAGCGTAGATCGCCGTGCCATGGACGAGTACCGGCCCTGTGCCGGTATTTTTCATGAGCAGGAATGATACGCACGGTTAAGCGTACAGAAAATTCTCGCCGTAGGTCGTCGAGACCCGCACAACAACCTACGAAATTTGGAGGAAACAACAATGGCACAGAAAGAAATGATCCGCATCCGCCTCAAGGCCTATGATCATCAGGTCATCGACCAGAGCGCTGAGAAGATCGTGGAGACCGCCAAGCGCACCGGCGCTCAGGTTTCCGGTCCCATCCCCCTGCCCACCAAGAAGGAGGTTGTCACCATCCTTCGCGCTGTTCATAAGTACAAGGACAGCCGTGAGCAGTTCGAGCGCCGCACGCACAAGCGCCTCATCGACATCAGCAACTCCTCTCCCAAGACTGTGGAGGCCCTGATGGCTCTGGAGCTGCCTGCCGGTGTGGAGATCGAGATCAAGCTGTGATCCCTGCGGTCACAAATCCAAATCCCTCGCACATTATTCCAATGTTTGCTCACCCAATCGTCCGCGTCCCTGCGTGAGGCGGACAGGGTCATGTCGGCAGAGCAATGCGGACTTCCGTATCTAAGCCGACCAATAACCTAACAGGAGGAAATACACATGAAGGCAATCATCGGCAAAAAAGTGGGCATGTCCCAGATTTTTGACGAGAACGGCCACGTGATCCCCGTCACCGTCATTGAGGCGGGACCCTGCACGGTCGTTCAAAAGAAGACTTCCGAAAAGGAAGGCTACAATGCGGTTCAGCTTGGCTTCGAGGATGTTGCCGAGAAGAAGCTGACCAAGGGAGAGATGGGCCACCTGAACAAGGCTGGCGTGTCTCCCAAGAAGCACCTGCGCGAATTTGACCTTGACAACGCTGCTGAGCTGAACATCGGCGACATCGTGAAGGCCGATACCTTTGCTGCCGGCGACTTCGTTGATATCACCGGTATCAGCAAGGGCCACGGCTATCAGGGTGTTATCAAGCGCTGGGGCGCACAGCGCACCCCCACCAGCCACGGCGGCGGCCCTGTTCACCGTCACGCCGGCTCCATGGGCTCCTCTACCGATCCTTCCCGCATCTTCAAGGGCAAGATCGGCGCCGGCCACATGGGCGTGGATCAGGTGACTGTCCAGAACCTCTCCGTTGTGAAGGTTGATCCCGAGCTGAATATGCTGGTTGTCTGCGGTGCCGTTCCCGGCCCCAAGGGCGGTCTCGTGACCATCAAGTCCACCGTTAAGGTCCACAAGGTCAAGCAGGCCGGCGCTGACATCAGCAAGAACCCGCAGAAGGCTTCCGGCCGCAACCCGCAGAAGGCTTCCGCAAGAAACAAGTAAGAAAGGGGTGCTTAAATAATGTCTTCCATGAAAGTTTTGAACATGGCCGGCGCAGAAGTCGGTACCGTGGAACTCAGCGACGCGATTTTTGGCATCGAGCCCAATCCCGTTGTTGTGCATGAGGTTGTGAAGAACCACCTCGCAAATTGCAGACAGGGCACCCAGAGCGCCCTCACCCGCGCCGAGGTTTCCGGCGGCGGCAGAAAGCCCTGGCGCCAGAAGGGCACCGGCCACGCCCGTCAGGGCAGCACCCGTGCTCCCCAGTGGACCCACGGCGGCATCGTGTTCGCTCCCAAGCCCCGGGATTACAGCTATGTGCTCAACAAGAAGGTCAAGCGCCTTGCGCTGAAGTCCGTCCTGTCCGCCAAGGTTGCCGAGGGCAAGCTGGTGGTCATCGACTCCATTAAGATGGACGCCATCAAGACTGCTGACTTCCGCAAGTTCCTGACCGCTGTCAATGTGGACGGTAAGGCCGTTGTCATCACCCCCGCGGTGGACACTGTTGTGGTCAAGAGCGCCCGCAATATCCCCGGCGTTGTGACCACCGCTGCCGACCTGCTGAACGTTTATGACATCATCAACGCACAGTACCTTGTGGTGGATCAGAACGCTCTGGCCAAGATCGAGGAGGTGTACGCATAATGACCGCTTACGATATTGTCATTCGTCCCATCATCACCGAGCGCGCCATGGCCGGTACCGCCGACAAGAAGTACGTCTTCGAGGTGGCAAAGTCCGCTGGCAAGATCGAGATCAAGAAGGCTGTTGAGGAGATCTTCGGCGTGAAGGTCGCTTCCGTCAACACCCTGAACGTCATGGCCAAGGCCAAGCGTATGGGCGCCGGCCGTCCCGGCACCACCCGTGCGTGGAAAAAGGCCTATGTGACCCTGACCGCTGATTCTAAGACCATCGAGTTCTTCGAAGGCATGGTCTAAGGAAGGAGTAAAGCAGAATGTCTATTAAAACTTTTAAGCCGACGACTCCTTCCCGCCGTCAGATGACGGTCTCCGGTTTCGACGGCATTGACAAGAAGGCCCGTCCCGAGGCCTCTCTGGTCGAGCCCCTGAAGAAGCACGCCGGCCGCAACAGCTACGGCCGTATCACCGTCCGTCATCGCGGCGGCGGCAACAAGCGCAAGTATCGTATTATCGACTTCAAGCGCGACAAGATGGGCTCTGCCACCGTGCTGCGTCTGGAGTATGACCCCAACCGCAGCGCCAACATCGCCCTCATCGAGTATGAGGATGGCGAGAAGCGTTACATTCTGGCGCCTGTCGGCCTGAAGGCCGGTCACAAGATCATGACCGGTCCCGATGCCGATATCCTGCCCGGCAACGCGCTGCCCATTGCCAACATCCCTGTTGGTACTGTTATCCACAACATCGAGCTGCATCCCGGCAACGGTGCTCAGTTGGTCCGTGCCGCCGGCACCTCCGCTCAGCTCATGGCTAAGGAAGGCTCCGACGCTCAGATTCGTATGCCCTCCGGCGAGGTCCGCATCGTGCGTACCAACTGCTACGCCACCATCGGTCAGGTCGGCAACATCGAGCATGAGAACATCAACATCGGCAAGGCCGGCCGTAAGCGTCACATGGGTTGGCGTCCCACCGTCCGCGGTTCTGTCATGAACCCCAATGACCACCCCCACGGCGGCGGCGAGGGCCGCGCACCTGTCGGCCGTCCCGGCCCGGTGACCCCCTGGGGCAAGCCCGCCATGGGTTACAAGACCCGCAAGGGCAAGAACCCCACCAATAAATTCATCGTCAAGCGCCGCAACGAGAAGTAAGGAGGCAAGTCAATATGAGCAGATCCATTAAAAAAGGCCCGTATGTTGCCCCGGAGCTTCTGAAGCGGGTCGAGGAAATGAACGCGAAGAACGAGAAGAAGGTCCTCAAGACCTGGAGCCGGAGCTCTACCATCTTCCCCGCCTTCGTGGGCCACACCATCGCCGTTCACGACGGCCGCAAGCACGTGCCCGTCTATATCCAGGAGGATATGGTCGGCCACAAGCTGGGTGAGTTCGCGCCCACCCGCACCTTCCGCGGCCATCGGAAAGATTCTTAATGAAGGAGGATGCAGAACATGGAAGAGATGAAGATTGCCAAAGCGTATCTGCGCTATGTCCGCATCGCTCCCCGCAAGGTCCAGATCGTGTGTGATCTGATCCGCGGCAAGGACGCCGGCACCGCCATGGCGATCCTGATGCAGACCCCCAAGGCCGCTTCCGAGCCTCTGATGAAGCTCCTGAAGTCCGCCTGTGCCAATGCCGAGAACAACTTCGGCATGGACCCCGCCAAGCTGGTGGTGTCTGAGGTGTTCGCCACCCCCGGCCCCATCCTCAAGCGTATGATGCCCCGGGCTCAGGGCCGCGCTTATCGCATCAACAAGCGCACTTCTCACGTCACCATCGCCGTGACGGAAAAGGCATAAGAAAGGGAGGAGACAGTTTATGGGACAGAAAGTAAATCCCCATGGCCTTCGGGTCGGCGTCATCAAAGACTGGGATTCCCGTTGGTATGCCAGTGAAGAGAAGGTCGGCGACCTGATCGTCGAGGATCAGAAGATCCGCAAGTATCTCAAGAAGACCCTGTACGGTGCCGGCGTTCCCAAGATCGAGATCGAGCGCAGCAATGACACCGTTACCATCTACCTGCACTGCGCCCGTCCCGGTGTTGTCATCGGCAAGGGCGGTGAGCAGATCGAGCAGTATCGTCTGGCTGTGGAGAAGATGATCGGCAAGAAGGTCAAGCTGAACATCGTTGAGGTCCGCAACCCCGATATGAACGCTCAGCTTGTGGCTGAGAACATCGCCCAGCAGCTGGAGAAGCGTATTTCTCACCGCCGCGCCATGAAGAATGCCATGGCCCGCGCCATGCGCGCTGGCGCCAAGGGCATCAAGTGCTGCTGCTCCGGACGTCTGGGCGGCCGCGAGATCGCCGGCGTTGAGCATTATCACGAGGGCACCATCCCCCTGCAGACCATCCGTGCCGACATTGAGTACGGCTTTGCGGAGGCTGCCACCACCTTTGGCCGTATCGGCGTGAAGGTGTGGATCTACAAGGGCGAGGTCCTCTCTCAGACCCTGCGTACCACCCCCCGCACCATGGACACCTCCAAGCCCTATCAGGAGCGTCGTGAGCGTCGTCCTCGCCGTGACGGCGACCGTCGGGGCGGTTTCGGCGGTGACCGCCGCAACGGCGGCTTCAACCGCGACCGTCAGAATGGCGGCTTCAACCGTCAGGGCGGTGCCGATCGTCGCCCTCAGGGCGGCTTCCGGCCCAACACCAATCGTCCCGCTGCTCCCGCAGCCCCCGCTAAGGAAGGAGGAGCCAACTAATGTTAATGCCGAAGAGAGTCAAGTTCCGCCGTATGCAGCGGGGCCGTATGACTGGTAAAGCCACCCGCGGCAACACCGTTGCCTACGGTGAGTATGGCCTGATGGCCCTTGAGCCCGGCTGGGTCAAGAGCAACCAGATCGAGGCCGCCCGTATCGCCATGACCCGTTACACCAAGCGTGGCGGTCAGGTTTGGATCAAGATCTTCCCCGACAAGTCCGTGACCATGCGTGCCGCCGACTCCCGAATGGGTTCCGGTAAAGGTACGCCTGAGTACTGGGTTGCCGTGGTGAAGCCCCAGCGTATCATGTTTGAGATTGCCGGTGTCCCCGAGGAGACCGCCCGCGAGGCTCTGCGTCTGGCCAGCCACAAGCTGCCCATCAAGACGAAGATCGTTGCCCGCACCGAGGAAGCAGGTGAGTAAGATGAAGGCAAATGAAATCCGTAAGATGAATGCCGAGCAGCTCAATGAGAAGCTGACCGGCCTGAAGAAGGACCTGTTCATGCTCCGGATGCAGCACGCAACCAATCAGCTGGACAATCCTGTTAAGATCCGTGAAGTGAAGCACGATATTGCCCGAGTCAAGACCGTGCTGGCGGAGCTCGCCGCTTCCGATAAGCAGTAAGAAGGAGGGAAACGAGAATGAACGAAGTTAGAACTTCCTCCCGCAAGACCCGGGTAGGCAAAGTCGTTTCCGACAAGATGGATAAGACCGTGGTTGTGGCTGTGTCCGACCGTGTCGCCCATCCTCTGTACAAGAAGATCGTCGGCCGCACCTATAAGCTGAAGGCCCACGATGAAACCAATGCCTGCGGTATCGGCGATACCGTGAAGGTGATGGAGACCCGCCCCCTGTCCAAGGACAAGCGTTGGCGCGTGGTCGAGATCATCGAGAAGGCGAAGTAAGGAGGTGCCAGTATGATTCAGCAGGAAAGCTATCTGAAGGTTGCCGACAATACCGGCGCCAAGGAGATCAAGTGCATCCGTGTTCTGGGCGGTTCCACCCGGAAGTTCGGCAATATCGGTGATGTCATCGTGGCTTCTGTCCGTAAGGCACAGCCCGGCGGCACCGTGAAGAAGGGCGAGGTTGTCAAGGCCGTCATCGTCCGCAGCGCCAAGGGCATCCGCCGTAATGACGGTACCTATGTCCGCTTCGATGACAACGCCGCCGTTCTCATTAAGGACGATAAGAACCCCAGAGGTACCCGTATCTTTGGGCCTGTGGCTCGTGAGCTGCGCGACAAGGATTACATGAAGATCCTGTCTCTGGCTCCCGAAGTGATTTGATGGAGGGCTCGAACAATGGCTATGAACATTAAGAAGGGCGATACCATCGTCGTCCTGTCCGGCAAGGACAAGGGCAAGCAGGGCAAGGTGCTGGGCACTGTTCCCAAGAGCACGAAGATCGTGGCCGAGGGCATCAATATGGTGACCTGCCATGTCAAGCCCCGCCGTCAGGGCGAGGAGGGCGGCATCGTTAAGCGCGAGGCTGCCATCGCCGCCTGCAAGGTGCAGGTTGTGTGCCCCAAGTGCAACAAGGGTACCCGCGTCGCCCACAAGATTGAGGGCGGCAAGAAGACCCGCGTGTGCAAGCACTGCGGTGCCGAGCTGTAAGAAAGGAGCGAGATAACAAATGGCAAGATTGAAAGAGCAGTACAAGGCCGAAGTTGCTCCCGCTCTGATGAAGCAGTTCGGCTACAAGTCCGTCATGCAGATTCCCAAGATCGACAAGGTTGTCATCAACGTGGGCTGCGGCGAGGCTCGTGAAAACGCAAAGGTGCTGGACAACGTTGTTGGCGATCTGGGCAAGATCACCGGCCAGAAGGCTGTGATCACCCGCGCCCGCAAGTCCATCGCAAACTTCAAGCTCCGTGAGGAGATGCCCATCGGCGCGAAGGTCACTCTGCGCGGCGATAAGATGTGGGAGTTCCTGGACCGTCTGTTCAACGTGGCTCTGCCCCGTGTCCGAGACTTCCAGGGCATCAACCCCAACGCCTTTGATGGCCGCGGCAACTATGCTCTGGGCATCAAGGAGCAGCTGATCTTCCCCGAGATCGAGTATGACAAGATCGACAAGATCCGCGGCATGGACATCATCATTGTCACCACCGCGAAAACCGATGAAGAGGGCCGCGCTCTGCTGCAGCAGGTTGGCGCTCCCTTCGCCCGCTAAGGAGGAAGACAGCAATGGCAAAGACTTCTATGAAGATCAAGCAGGCCCGTCCTGCCAAGTTCTCCACCCGCAAGTATAACCGCTGCAAGCTGTGCGGCCGCCCTCATGCTTACCTCCGGAACTACGGCGTCTGCCGTATCTGCTTCCGTGAGCTGGCCTATAAGGGCGAGATCCCCGGCGTGCGGAAGGCATCCTTCTAAAAAAATTATAATGGCGCAGCGAAAAACCTTGACAAACCGCGTTTTTCTTGGTACGCTTACAAAATGGGGCATTTCTCCGGAAATGCGCCCATTGCGCCATGTTCGGACAACCCTGCGTTGTCCCGGCTGAAATTGTGAGTCTCTCATACTCACAGCGGCTTATGCGCCGTTTGTTGCACAGAAACGTGCAACAAATACCTAAAAAGCTGCAAAAATTTCTTTAACACAGGCTTTTGATATGGGGCCTTGTTAATACGGATGGCGAAAGGTCATGACGAATTGGGCACCACGCGCGAGCGGACTGCTCCATTCGCCATGATACCTCGCTGCCGAAGCGGCTCACGCCGCGACTCTATAAATAGGAGGAACAATCCATGCATATCACTGATCCTGTTGCGGATATGCTCACCCGCATCCGCAACGCCAACAACGCAAAGCACGAAACCGTGGATGTCCCTGCTTCCAACATGAAAAAGAGCATTGCTCAGATTCTGCTGGATGAGGGCTACATCAAGAGCTTCACCGTGGAGGATGACGGCCTGCAGGGCATGATTCACATCGCGCTGAAGTACAACGCCGGTAAGGAGAAGGTCATCACCGGTCTCCGCCGCGTTTCCAAGCCCGGCCTGCGCGTCTATGTGGGTGCCGATGAGCTGCCCCGCGTGCTCCGTGGTCTGGGTATCGCAATCATCTCTACGTCTAAGGGCGTCATGACCGACAAGAAGGCCCGCGAGGCTCATGTCGGCGGCGAGGTCCTTGCATTCGTCTGGTAAGGAGGGTATCGAACAATGTCAAGAATTGGTAGAATGCCCATTACCGTTCCCGCCGGTGTTACCGTGAACATTGCCGAGGGCAATGTTGTCACCGTCAAGGGACCCAAGGGCGAGCTGACTCAGAGCCTGCGGCCTGAGATGATCATTAAGCAGGAAGGTACGACGATCACCGTGGAGCGTCCTTCCGACGATAAGCTGCATCGCAGCGTTCACGGCCTGACCCGCACTCTGCTCCACAACATGGTCATCGGTGTTACCGAGGGCTTCAAGAAGGAGCTGGACGTCAACGGCGTCGGCTACCGTGTCGCCAAGGAGGGCACCAATCTGGTCATGAACCTTGGCTATTCCCATCAGGTGATCGTTCCTGAGATTCCGGGTATCACCATTGAGGTTCCGGGTCCCAATAAAATCATCATTCATGGATGCGACAAGCAGGCTGTCGGCCAGTTTGCTGCCGAGGTCCGCGAGAAGCGTCCTCCCGAGCCTTATAAGGGTAAGGGCATCAAGTATACTGACGAGGTCATCCGCCGCAAGGTCGGTAAGACCGGCGGCAAGAAGTAAGGAGGTGTGCCGATATGATTACCAGACCTAATACCAACAAGCAGCGCATGAAGCGCCATAAGCGTGTTCGCGCCAAGATCTCCGGCACTCCCGTGTGCCCCCGTCTGAACGTGTTCCGCAGCGAGGCCAATATCTACGCCCAGATCATCGACGATGTCAACGGCGTGACCTTGGCTTCCGCTTCCTCTCTGGATAAGGCCATCGAAGGCTACGGCGGCAATGTGGCCGCTGCCACCGCCGTTGGCAAGCTGATTGCTGAGCGCGCCAAGGCCAAGGGTATCGAGAATGTCGTGTTTGACCGCGGCGGCTATCTGTACCACGGTCGTGTGCAGGCTCTGGCTGAGGGCGCCCGCGAAGGCGGCCTGAATTTCTAAGGGAGGAGGAAAACGAGAAATGGCAAGATTTGAAAGAGAACAGAGCGAGTATATCGAAAAGCTCGTTTACCTCAACCGTGTTTCCAAGACCGTCAAGGGCGGCCGTGTCATGAAGTTCTCCGCACTGATGGTTGTGGGCGATGGCAAGGGCAAGGTCGGCTATGGTTTGGGTAAGGCCGCTGAGGTCCCCGAGGCCATCCGCAAGGGCCTTGAGTCTGCCAAGAAGAACATGATCACCGTGACCATGTCCGGCAGCACCATTCCCCATGAGACCATCGGTGAGGCCGGCGCAGGCCGCGTGCTGATGAAGCCCGCTGCCCCCGGTACCGGTATCATCGCCGGCGGCGCCGTGCGTGCCGTTGTTGAGGCTGCCGGCATTAAGGATATCCGTTCCAAGTGCCTGCGCTCCAACAACCCCAACAACGTTGTCGCCGCTACCTTTGCGGGCCTGAAGAATATGCGCGGCCCTGAGGACGTTGCCCGTATCCGCGGCAAGAGCGTCGATGAGATCGTGGGCTAAGGAGGCGCTGAATTATGGCTAAGAATATTACGATTAAGCTCGCTAAGAGCCTGAGCGGCCGTCTGGAAAAGCAGGTGGCTACCGCTCATTCCCTGGGCCTGCGTAAGATCGGTGATATCACCGTGCAGCCCGATAATGACCAGACCCGCGGCAAGATCGCCAAGATCGGCTATCTGCTGCAGGTCACGGAAGAAAACTAAGGAGGACGGAATCATGAAACTGAGTGAACTGTCTCCCGCTGAGGGCTCCGTCCGTCAGGCCTATCGCAAGGGCCGTGGCGCCGGCAGCGGCAACGGCAAGACCGGCGGCCGCGGCCACAAGGGCCAGAAGGCCCGTTCCGGCGGTAAAGTCCGTATCGGCTTTGAGGGCGGCCAGATGCCTCTGGCCCGTCGTCTGCCCAAGCGCGGCTTCAACAACATTTTCGCAACTCCCATGGAGATCATCAACCTGAACGCCCTGAACGCATTTGAGGACGGTGAGACCGTCACCGCCGAGGCTCTGCTGGCCAAGGGCATCCTGTCCAAGTGCGAGTATGGCTTCAAGGTTCTTGGCAACGGCAAGGTCACCAAGAAGGTCACGGTTCAGGCTTCTGCTTTCTCCGCTTCTGCCAAGGAGGCTATCGAGGCAGCTGGCGGAAAGGCAGAGGTGAAGTAAAATGATCCAAACTGTTCGCAAGGCATGGGGCATCCCTGAGCTGCGGAAAAAGATCATCTTTACTCTCCTGATCCTGCTGATTTTCCGTGCCGGCAACGCCATCATGGTGCCCTATATCAACCGGGACGCGCTGGCGCTGCAGATGCAGCTCTGGGGCACCGGCCTGCTGGGCCTGTACAACGTGATGAGCGGCGGCGCATTTGCAACGGCTACCGTGTTTGCTCTGGGCGTTCAGCCCTATATCAACAGCTCCATTATCGTGCAGCTGCTTACGGTTGCCATCCCCTCTCTTGAGCGGCTGGCCCGTGACGGCGGCGAGGAGGGCAAGAAGAAGATTCAGTCCATTACCCGTTATGCCACCGTGGCCATCGCCATCCTGCAGGCCGTGGGTTATTACTTCATGATGAAGAATTATAACCTGCTGGGTCAGGAGGGCATCTGGCCCGCTCTGGTCATCATCGTGACATTGATCGCCGGTTCCTCCTTTGTGATGTGGATGGGCGAGCAGGTCACCGAGTTCGGTGTGGGCAACGGTATCTCCATCATCCTGTTTGCGGGTATCCTTTCCCGCATTCCCAACATGGTCTCCGGTATGGTGGACGGTGTTCAGAAGTGGTCCGCCATCAAGGCCGGCACCATGACGCTGGAATCTTTGACCTCTGCCGGTTATACCGAGGCGCAGGCACAGGCTTACCTCAACGGCGCTCTGGCTCCTTGGGCCATCGTGCTGCTGGTGGTGGGTATGCTGGCCCTCATCGCCTTCATCGTGTTCATCAATGATGCCGAGCGCCGCATTCCTGTGCAGTACGCCAAGCGTCAGGTGGGCCGCAAGATGTACGGCGGTCAGAGCAGCACCCTGCCTATGAAGGTGAATATGTCCGGCGTTCTGCCGATCATCTTCGCTCAGAGTATCGCCTCTCTGCCCATCACTGTGTGGACCTTCATCGGTATGCCCAAGGAGGGCACCATTTCCAACAGCATTTACAATGCCATTGATACGAAGTCCGTCATCTACATGGTGGTGTACTTCATCATGATCATCGGCTTCAGCTATTTCTACTCCAGCATCCAGTTCAACCCCGTGGAGATCGCCAACAACCTGAAGAAGCAGGGCGGCTTCATTCCGGGCTTCCGTCCCGGTCAGCCCACCGTGCAGTTCATTCAGAAGGTCCTCAGCCGGATCACCCTGTTTGGCGCTATCTATCTGGGTATCGTGGCCATCTGCCCCCTGATCGTGGGTAAGGTCATCAACAATTCCTCTCTGGCCATCGGCGGCACCTCTGTCATCATCGTGGTAGGCGTGGCGCTGGAGACCGTGAAGGCGCTGGAGAACCAGATGCTGATGCGTCAGTACAAGGGCTTTTTGGAGTAAGAAGGAAGGCAGAAGATCATGAAAATGATTCTGTTGGGCGCGCCGGGTGCCGGTAAGGGCACCCAGGCTGAGCGCCTGTGCAAGGTGCTGAACATTCCCACCATTTCCACCGGCAACATCCTCCGGGCTGCCGTGAAGAACGGCACCCCCACCGGCAAACAGGCGGAAGCCTACATGAAGGCCGGCAAGCTGGTCCCCGATGATGTCATCATCGGCATCATCCATGACCGGCTGGACGAGGAGGACTGCAAGAACGGCTACATTCTGGACGGTGTGCCCCGCACCATCGCTCAGGCTGAGTCGCTGGAAAAGGCCGGAATTAAGTTTGACGATGTTGTTTCCATTGAGATTGCCGATGAGGCTATCATGGAGCGCATGAGCGGCCGCCGCGTCTGCGAGCACTGCGGAGCCAGCTACCATCTGGTGGCTGTGCCTCCCAAGGTGCCCGGCGTGTGCGACAGCTGCGGCGGCAAGCTGGTTCAGCGGCATGACGATGAACCCGAGACGGTGAAGCACCGCCTTGAGGTCTATCATAAGGAGACCGAACCTCTGAAAGATTTCTACGCCGAGAGAGGTCTCCTGAGATCGGTGGAGAATCAACCCTCTGTGGAGGCCACAACTGAGGCCATCCTCAACGCCCTGAGGAGATGAGCTTATGATTACGCTCAAATCCCCACATGAGATCGAACTGATGCGCCGAGCGGGAAAAATTACCGCGGCTGCCCGTGCCTTGGCAGGGGAAATGGTAAAGCCCGGCGTAACAACCCGTGAGATCGACAGGGCAGTGGAGCATTTCATCCGCAAGCAGGGTGCCGTTCCCTCGTTCCTCCATTTCCCCGGCCCGCCGGGTGTCCGGGATTTCCCCGGAAGCGTCTGTGCCAGTGTCAACGATGAGATCATCCACGGTATCCCGGGTCCCCGGGTGCTGGAGGAGGGCGATATCGTCAGCATTGATGTGGGCGCCTATATCGGAGGCTACCATGGGGACTGCGCAGCCACCTTCCCCTGCGGCAAGGTCTCTCCGGAAGCGCAAGATCTGATCGATGTGACCAGACAGAGCTTCTTCGAGGGCATCAAGTTTGCTAAGGAAGGCCACCGGCTGTATGATATCTCCGCAGCGATCCAAGCCTATGTGGAGAGTCACGGCTACTCCATCGTCCGTGAGTATGTCGGTCACGGCATCGGCACGGAGATGCATGAGCCGCCGGAGATTCCCAACTACGGCAATCCCGGTCGTGGTCCCCGGCTCCTTCGGGGCATGACCATCGCGGTCGAACCTATGGTGAACGCGGGTACCGCTGCGATCCGCCAGATGCCGGACGGCTGGACCGTCCGGACAGCGGATGGCAAGTGGGCCGCCCACTATGAAAATACGCTTCTGATCACTGACGGGGAGCCTGAGATTTTAACGGCTCCCGCCATCTGAGGAACGGCGTATGGAGATCGCAAAATCTGACATTGTACGTTCCGATGCCGGCAGGGACCGGGGAAAGATCTTCATCGTGCTTGCGGTGGAGGGGGAGTACCTCCTGCTGGCGGACGGAAAGGGACGCAGGGTGGAGGCGCCCAAGCGCAAAAAGCGCAGACACGTGCTTTTTGTTGCAGCGGACGAAAGCCGCCTTGCCGATAAGATCAAACGCAGCGAGAAGATCACGAACAGTGAGCTTCGCAGGACACTTGCCGCCTACCGCGGCGAGGTCCAACCGGACCAGGAGGGATAACGTTTGGCAAAATCCGACATGATCGAAGTGGAAGGCGTTGTGGTGGAGTCACTCCCCAATACGACCTTTCAGGTGGACATTGGAAATGGCCACATGATTCTGGCACACATCTCCGGAAAACTCAGAATGAATTTCATCAGGATCTTGCCCGGCGATAAGGTCACTGTGGAGATGTCTCCCTATGACCTGACCCGTGGCCGGATCACCTGGCGCAGCAAATAAGCCGCGTCCGGCGAAATCTAAGACACAAAACGCTGAAAGGAAGGTTACAAACTTATGAAGGTAAGACCGTCCGTGAAGCCCATGTGCGAAAAGTGCAAGGTTATTCGCCGCAAAGGCCGTGTTATGGTGATTTGCGAGAACCCCAAGCACAAGCAGCGCCAGGGCTAAGATTGATTGGAGGTTAAAAAGTATGGCACGTATTGCCGGTATTGACCTGCCCAAGGATAAGCGCGTTGAAATTGGCCTGACCTATATTTACGGTATCGGCCGCAAGAGCGCCAAGGACATCCTGGAAAAGGCCGGGGTCAACCCTGACACCCGCGTGAAAGATCTGACTGACGACGAGGAGCAGAAGCTCCGTGACGTCATTGACGAGTATGTTGTGGAGGGCGACCTGCGCCGCCAGACCGCACTGGACATCAAGCGCCTTGGCGAGATCGGCTGCTACCGCGGCCTGCGTCACCGCAAGGGCCTGCCTGTCCGCGGCCAGCGCAGCAAGACCAATGCCCGTACCCGCAAGGGTCCCAAGAAGACCATCGCGAATAAGAAGAAGTAAGAAAGGAGAACAGCAATGGCACAGGCAAAGAAAGTCATCCGCCGTCGGCGGGAGAAGAAGAACATTGAGCGCGGCCAAGTCCATATCCGTTCTTCTTTCAACAACACCATGGTTACCGTGACCGATACGCAGGGCAACGCCATTTCCTGGGCGTCCTCCGGCGGTCTGGGTTTCCGCGGCAGCAAGAAGTCTACTCCCTTCGCAGCTCAGACGGCCGCTGAAACCGCCGCTCGTGCTGCTATGGAGCATGGCCTGAAGACCGTTGAGGTCTTCGTCAAGGGCCCCGGTCAGGGCCGTGAGGCCGCTATCCGGGCGCTGCAGGCCGTGGGTCTGGAAGTGACGATGATCAAGGACGTCACCCCCATCCCCCACAACGGCTGCCGCCCCCCGAAGCGCCGCCGCGTGTAATCGAAAGAGGAGGTAACAAGCAATATGGCTAAGAATATGCAGCCCATCGCTAAGCGCTGCAAGGCTCTGGGCATCTCTCCTGCTGAGATGGGTTACGCGAAGAAGACCACTAACCGTAATCCTGGCGGCCAGATGCGTAAGAAGAAGAGCGAATATGGCGTTCAGCTGGCTGAAAAGCAGAAGGTCAAGTTCATTTATGGCATTCTGGAAAAACAGTTCCATGCTTACTATGAAAAGGCAGCTGCCGCTCCCGGCAAGACCGGCGACAACCTGCTGATCATGGTAGAGCGCCGTCTGGACAACGTTGTTTACCGTCTGGGCCTCGCCGCTACCCGTCGTCAGGCCCGCCAGCTGGTGAGCCACGCCCACTTCACTGTCAACGGCAAGAAGGTCAACATTCCTTCCTCCATGGTGAAGGCCGGCGATGTCATCGAGGTCGCCGAGAGCAGCCGTTCTTCCGAGCTGTTCAAGCGCCTGACCGGCGAGAACGCTCCCATGACCCTGCTGCCCGCATGGCTGGAGCGCGAAAAGGGCTCCCTGAAGGGCACGGTTGCCCACCTTCCCACCCGCGAGGAGATCGATACTCCCGTGGAGGAGCACCTCATCGTCGAGTTGTACTCCAAGTAATTGGGAGGATACCCTCGAACAATGGTACGAACTGCAAGCGGCAGGCGGCTTGACCGCCTGACCGCAATGACAAGATGAAGGAGGGTAACCGCATGATCGAAATCGAAAAGCCCCAGATCGAATGCATTGAAAATCCGGCAGACGAAACCTACGGCAAGTACGTGGTGGAGCCGCTGGAGCGTGGCTATGGCACAACCCTTGGTAATGCCCTGCGCCGCATTATGCTCTCGTCCCTGCCCGGCACTGCCCCCACCACCATCAAGATCGATGGCGTGCAGCACGAGTTTTCCACCATCCCCGGCGTCAAGGAGGATGTGACGGAGATCGTTCTGAACATCAAGGGGCTGCTGACCAAGCTCCACGGTGATTCCGGCAAGACCGTCTATATTGAGGCGGTGGGTCCCTGCACCGTAACAGCCGGCGACATCAAGGCCGACGGCGAGGTCGAGGTGCTCAATCCGGAGCTGCACATTGCGACTCTGGACAGCGGCGCAACGCTGAACATGGAGATCACCCTCTCCCACGGCCGGGGCTATGTGCCTGCCGACCGCAATAAGCCCACGCAGAATGTCATCGGCACCATCGCCGTTGACTCCATCTATACCCCTGTCAAAAAGGTCAACTATACTGTGGAGCCTACCCGCGTAGGTACTTCCAGCGACTTTGACAAGCTGACGCTGGAGGTTTGGACCGATGGGACCATATCCGCCCGGGACGCTGTTTCTCTGGGTGCCAAGATCCTGTGCGACCACTTCACTTTGTTCACTGACCTCTCCGAGAGCGTAGGCAGTAAGCCTACCGTTGTGGAGAAGGCGGAGGCCCAGCGCGATAAGGTGCTGGAGATGACCATTGAGGAGCTGGACCTGTCCGTCCGCAGCTTTAACTGCCTCAAGCGCGCCAACATCAACACCGTCGAGGACTTGATTTCCAAGACCGAGGACGAGATGATGAAGGTCCGCAATCTGGGACGCAAGTCTCTGGAGGAAGTCATCAACAAGCTGGCGATGATGGGTCTGCATCTGGCTGACGAGGAAAACACCTAACTGCACCGCCGGAATACCCGGCGCACTATAATCCTGATAAGGAGGAGAACCGAAATGCCCGGAACTCGGAAACTTGGCAAGACTACCGACCAGCGCATGGCGATGCTGCGTCAGCAGGTCACTGACTTCCTTGATAACGGCAAGATGGAGACCACCATCACCCGTGCCAAGGAGATCAAGCCTCTGGCTGAAAAGATGATCACGCTGGGTAAGAAGGCCGATCTGGCTGCTTACCGTCAGGCGATGTCCTTCATCACCCGCGAGGATGTCTGCAAGAAGATCTTCAAGGAGATCGCTCCCAACTATGCGGAGCGCAACGGCGGCTATACCCGCATCATCCGCACTGGCATCCGCCGCGGCGATGCCGCTGAGACCGCTATCATTGAGCTCGTCTAATTAGACAGCCCTTTGATGTAAGCACCGATAAAAAGCCCCATTGTCATGGAAACTCGAGACCATGACAATGGGGCTTTTTTGCTGCCGGAAAGGAAGGGCAGTTGCCAGCAGCTCCGCCGCCAACGGGGTCTGTGCCCTCCTGCGGGGTGGGCGTATGCAGGACAGTCCACAGGCGCGTCTCGGAGCGGCTTTGACTTAGGTACGCACTAACTCAAAGAGCACCCGACAAAGAATTACAGTGGGGGAAAGAACCGCAAAGAGACAGGGAAATGTAAATGTTAGCCGACAGAAAGCAATTTCATTTTCGCAAGCCCATAAAAACGCCGGTGCCCCGCCGAAAGGCGGGGCACTGGCAGGAGAAAAATTAGGAAAGGAATCAGTTTGTTTCATCGAACGCCGAACAGGAGATCGCCGTAGGTGGGGAAGGGCCAGTATTTTGCGGCGGTAAGGGTCTCCGCTTCATCGCAGACAACTCGCAGCTCCGCCATCTTCTGAAGAACAACGTCCCGGATAACGTAGGCAGCGTCCGTGAAGTCCAATATGTCCTTCAAACGGACCAGCGTGGTGTCCAGCGCCTGTGCTGCCTCATAAATTTCGTCCACCAGCCCGGAAAGCTGTGTAATCTGCGCGGTCTCGTACTTGCCGGAAAGACCGGGGACAGCCGCCGCCTTGGCGGCAGCGAAGCCAGACAGCTCGCCCAAATAGCTCTCCACGGCGGGAAGAATTTCCTTTCGGGCCATGTCCACCATGGTCAGCCCCTCAATGGTAACGGTCTTGCAGTAGTTTTCAAGGCTGATCTCGTATCGAGAGCGAATTTCCGCCTCGGAGAAGATTTTCAGCGAGGTCAGCATATCCACGTTCTTCTTGTCCAGAATGGTAGCCAGCGCATCTGGCGTGGTGCGGAGATTCAGCAGACCACGCTCCTCTGTGGCCTCCCGAATCCATGCGTCATCGTAGCCGTTGCCGTTGAAAATAATGCGCTTATGAGCTTGAATAGAGGAGCGAATCAGCTCGTGCAGGGCAGTCTCAAAATCGGAAACGCCCTCCAGCTTATCGGCAAATTCCTTCAGCGTTTCCGCCATGGCGGCGTTGAGCATGATATTGGCGCAGGCAATGGAATCGGAGGAGCCCACCATGCGGAACTCAAACTTGTTGCCGGTGAAGGCAAAGGGAGAGGTGCGATTGCGGTCCGTGGTGTCTCGGGTGAACTTGGGAAGTACATGGACGCCCAGCTTCAAAACGGTTTTTTCCGCGCCGCTGTAGGGCGTGTCGGTCTCCACGGCCTTCAAAACGGCGGTAAGCTCATCGCCGAGGAAGATAGAGATCACGGCGGGAGGCGCTTCGTTGGCGCCGAGACGGTGATCGTTTCCGGCAGTGGCCACGGAAAGCCGCAGCAGATCCTGATAGTTGTCCACCGCCTGAATGGTGGCGCAGAGGAACAGGAGGAACTGGGCGTTTTCGTAGGGCGTGTCGCCGGGCTTGAACAGATTTACGCCGGTATCCGTAGCCAAGGACCAGTTGTTATGCTTGCCGCTGCCGTTGAGGCCGGCAAAGGGCTTTTCTGCCAGCAGGCACACCAGCCCGTGCCGAGAGGCTACCTTCTGCATGACCTCCATGGTGAGCTGGTTGTTGTCCGTGGCGATATTGGCTACCCGGTAAATGCACGCCAGTTCATGCTGGGAAGGGGCCACCTCGTTGTGCTCTGTTTTAGCCAGAATCCCAAGCTTCCACAGCTCCTGGTTCAACTCCTCCATGTAGGCTTCTACCCGGGGCTTGATGGCGCCGAAGTAGTGGTCATCCATCTCCTGCCCCTTGGGGGGCTTAGCACCGAACAGCGTCCGGCCGCAGAAAACAAGGTCTTTCCGCTGTTCGTACATGGCCTTATCAATGAGAAAGTACTCCTGCTCCGGGCCGACGCAGGGACGGACACACTTGACGTCCTCGTTGCCGAACAGCCGCAGCACCCGCATGGCCTGCTTGTTCAGGGCCTGCATGGAGCGCAGCAGCGGCGTTTTCTTATCCAGCGCCTCGCCGCCGTAGGAGCAGAAGGCCGTAGGGATGCAGAGGGTGTGGCCCTTGATGAAGGCATAGGAGGTGGGGTCCCACGCGGTGTAGCCCCGGGCTTCAAATGTGGCCCGCAGTCCGCCGGAGGGGAAGGAGGAGGCGTCCGGCTCGCCTTGAATCAGCTCCTTGCCGGAAAACTCCATGATAACGCCGCCATCCGGGGAGGGGGAGATGAAGCTATCGTGCTTTTCCGCCGTGATTCCATTGAGGGGCTGGAACCAGTGGGTGAAATGGGTGGCGCCATGGGCTACGGCCCAGTCCCGCATGGCGGAGGCCACGGCGTCCGCTACGTGGGTATCCAGCGTGGAGCCCTCGTCAATGGTTTTCTTCAGGGAGGCATAGACCTCGGAGGGCAGCATGGAGCGCATCACGCGATCATCAAACACCAGACTGCCGAAATACTCAGGAACTGTACGCATATTCTTTCTCCTTCCCATACAAAAAAAGGGGACAGCGGTCCCCGGAGGACTCGCTCAGGGACACCGTTGCCCCATGTAAAACGAAAATGGCGTCTTGAAGAATCACTCTCCAAGACGCCATTGCCTTTGATGTTGGGAATTATACACGGGGCAGGCAGCATTGTCAAGAGGTTTTTACCAAAAATAACAGAAAAATTTCAGGGAAATTGCCGAAAACCCTTGACAATAGTAGGAGATACGATTACAATAAAACCACAATTTCAAAGTCCCTTATCAAGAGTGGCGGAGGGAACGGCCCGATGAAACCACGGCAACCTGATGAATCAAGGTGCCAATTCCGGCGGAAACGACAGATGAGGAGCGGAAAACGAAACGTTTCGCGCGCTCCCATGGCGGGAGTGCGTTTTGTTTTTCGTCCGGGAGGGGACAGCAAAAAAAGGAGAAGGACAACTATGGCAAGACACTATCTTTTCACCTCCGAATCCGTGACGGAGGGCCATCCCGACAAGATCTGCGACCAGATTTCCGATGCCGTGCTGGACGCCATTCTGGCGCAGGACCCCAACGGCCGCGTGGCCTGCGAGACCACGGCCTCTACCGGCCTTGTGCACATCATGGGCGAGATCACCACCAGCTGCTATGTGGACATTGCCAAGATCGCCCGTGAGGTCATTCGGGACATCGGCTATGACCGGGCCAAGTACGGCTTTGACTGCGACACCTGCGGCATCATCACCAACATTGATGAGCAGTCCGGCGATATCGCGCTGGGCGTGGACAAGTGCCTGGAGGTCAAGGAGGGCGAGGCAGATGACGGTCTGGACAACGGCGCCGGCGATCAGGGCATGATGTTCGGCTACGCCTGCGACGAGACCCCGGAGCTGATGCCCCTGCCCATTTCCCTTGCACACAAAATGGCCCGCAAGCTCACCGAGGTCCGCAAGACCGGACTTGTGAACTATCTGCGGCCCGATGGAAAGACGCAGATCACGGTGGAGTACGATGGCGACAAGCCCGTCCGCGTGGACACTGTGGTGCTCTCCACCCAGCACAGCCCCGAGGTGACGCTGGAGCAGATTCGCAAGGACATGATCGAAATGGTCATTAAGCCCACCGTCCCCGCCGAGCTGATGGATGAGAAGACGAAATTCTACGTGAACCCCACCGGACGGTTCGTCATCGGCGGCCCCCAGGGCGACAGCGGCCTCACCGGCCGGAAGATCATTGTGGATACCTACGGCGGCAGCGCTCCCCACGGCGGCGGCTGCTTCTCCGGCAAGGACCCCACCAAGGTGGACCGCTCCGCGGCCTACGCCGCTCGCTGGGTAGCCAAGAACATCGTGGCTGCCGGTCTTGCCCGGAAGTGCCAGGTGCAGCTGGCCTATGCCATCGGTGTAGCCCAGCCCGTCAGCGTGCTGGTGGATACCTTCGGCACCGGCACCGTGGGCGACGATAAGCTGGAGGAGGCTGTGAAGAAGGTCTTTGACCTGCGCCCCACTGCTATCATCCGCGATCTGGATCTCCGCAAGCCCATTTACCGCCAACTGGCGGCCTACGGCCACATGGGCCGCGAGGACTTGGGCGTGGCTTGGGAGAAGACCGACCGGGTGGACGCCCTGAAGGCAGCCCTGAACTGAAAAGAGCAATCTTGAGCGGGAGGTGACATGCCTCCCGCTTCTTTTGCGGTCCGTGGCGGGGCTAAGTGACGCGGGTCCATTGACCGCTTCGGCGGGATATGCTATAATCACTCCGTATTCATGAAAGGAGGCGGCCTATGCCTGCCATTTCTGTGATCGTGCCGGTGTATCAGGCGGAGCGGCTGCTGCCGCAGTGCGTGGAGAGCGTTCTGGGACAGACATTTTCCGATTGGGAGCTGCTGCTGGTGGACGATGGGAGCCGGGACGGTTCTCCGGCCCTGTGTGACGCCTATGCGGCGGGGGATGCCCGCGTCCGGGTCTTTCACAAGCCCAACGGTGGCGTGTCCAGCGCCCGCAATCTGGGGCTGGAGCAGGCACGGGGGCAGTGCATCGCATTTTTGGACGCGGATGACGCCCTTGTGCCCGCCGCGCTGGAAACACTGTGGTATCTCCGGGAAAAGGCCGGGGCGGACAGCGCAGGCTGCGCTCACCTGAATGTGTCCCCGACGGGGGAGGAGCGGACAGAGCAGCTGCTGCCCGCCGGCATTTACGAGCAGACCGGCCTCCGGGAGCATATCCTCTGGCCCCTGACCGGCGAACGGCTCCGGCCGCCGGTGTTCAACGGCTTCATCTGGCGCTTCCTATTTGACGCCGCTATCCTCCAGGAAAACGCCATCACCTTTGAGGGGGCGTATCTGGAGGACGAGCTGTTTTTGATGGAGTATTTTGCCAATGCCCGGCGTCTGGCCGTAACGGAAACGCCGCTGTACCGGTATCTTGAAAACCCCGCCTCCGCCACTCACCGCTATATGCCGGATTATCCGCAGGTTTTTGCCCGGTTTTTGGAGCGGAAGGCGGAGGTCGTGGAGCGGTACGGACTCTCCGCCGCCCGGCCTCAGTGGCGGGCCGACACGGTATGGGCAGGGTTGCTCATCGCCGTGGGGAACGAGTACGCGAAAAGCAACCCCAAATCCGCAAGGGAGAAACAGAAAACGGTGGAGGCCCTTTGTGCTCAGCCGGAATTTGCAAGAGCCATCCGGGAGCTTTGTCCCAAGGGCTTGGGCCGCAACAAGCAGATCGTGGCCGATCTCATCGGCAGCGGCCGCTTCGGTACGCTGACAGTCCTGTACCGCTTGAAAAACCGTATGTAAGGAGAACGTATGACACTTTGGCAAACCAGCCTGACCTACCGGGTGTGGGTCTGGCTCTGTAATGTTTATGAGGACAGCGCCCTGCACCGCATTTTAGCGGCAGTTGGCCGCTGGTGCAGCGAGCAGATTGAGGATAGCCGCGTGCTGCGGCCCTTGTGCCGGGAGGGCGCGGTGGCCCGGGCGTGGCGGGAGAGCCTGCTGTGCAGGCTTCTGAGCGTTCTTGTCAATCTCCCGGGAACGCTGCTCCACGCATGGTACAAGGCGTGGAATTTGACATTTGAGGACAGCTTTTTTGCCCGCCTTGCCTTTGACATGGGGGACAACGCCTCTATCGCTCAGTTCTGGTGCATCGCAGCGCTGTGGTGTATTCCCTACGAGCGCTGGAACAACGCCTATAGCTTTTTGACAGGCGTTTTGCTGCTGCTGCTGTTTTATGCCGGGGCTATGCGGACGGGCCGCCGTCTGGATGTGGCCCGGATCGGCTTCTATCCGGCGCTGATGCTGGCTGCGGTGACGCTGGCCGTGACCTTCTCCTATGCGCCGGGGCTGTCCGCCCGGTTTTTGATCTACCATGTGTCCGCCGCGCTGCTGACGCTCATCACCGTCAGCGCTGTGCGGAATGGGGAGGACCTGAAGCGCCTGTGCGCCGGGGCGGCGGTCTGCGTAGGCGGTACCGGAGCCTACGGCATCGTCCAGCGGCTTCAGGGCGTGAAGGTGAACCCCTCCTATGTGGATCTGAAGGTCAACGCCGGAATGCCGGGGCGGGTCTACTCTATTTTCGATAACCCTAATACCTTCGCGCAGGTATTGCTGCTGTTGCTGCCGCTGGTGCTGGCGCTGGTCATTACGGCGAAGCACTGGCAGTGGAAGATCATCGCCGCCGGTATTTTCTGCGTGGGAGGCATGGCCATGGCTATGACGTATTCCCGTGCGGCGTGGGTGGGTCTTGCCTGCTCCATGGCGGTGTTCGTATTTTTGTGGAAGCCGAAGCTGATTCCCGCCTTTATCGCCCTGTGTGTGCTGGCAGTGCCCTTCCTGCCCACCACGGTGCTGAACCGCATCCTCACCATTACCAACACGGCGGATTCCTCCACCTCCAGCCGGGTGTCCCTTTACCGGGCGGCCATTGAGGTCATTAAGCGCTCGCCCCTGACCGGCGCGGGCCTCGGCACCGCCGCCACGCAGGAGTACATCCGGGAGTTCAACCTCTATCATGACAAGGCCCCCTTTGTCCACGCCCACAACTTCTATCTGGAAGTCTGGATTCAAATGGGTCTTTTGGGCGTGTGCAGCTTTGTGGGCTCTATGCTCTGGAATATCAAAAATGCCGCTCGCGCTGCGCGGCACAGCGGTCCCTCTGTGGGTCGGACGGTGGCGGTGGCCGCCGCCTCCGCCATGTGCGGCGCCATGGTCTGCGGCCTTGCGGACTTCCTCTGGAACTACCCCCGGGTGCTGTGCATTTTCTGGTTCACCTTCGCCATGGCGCTGGCAGGCGTCAAGGTCTGCGGACTGGAAGCGGCATAATGCCGCGCTTGCGGGATGATTAAAGCAGCCGTGTCCCGTAGGGGACACGGCTGAGACTGTTGTTAAAGTGGTAAATTTTCAGCAGCGGTAAGGAAGAGTGTGCGCGGGAAACCCAAGAAGGGTGTCCTGCGCCATTGAGATCAACAGTTTTCAGAACTTTTTTAAAGTTCTGAAAACTTGTTCAGCGGGGTGAAAAGACTTTTTCGACACGCTGAGCCGTGTCCCATGTGGGACACGGCTGCTTTTTTCTTTGCGCGCTCAATTCTGCTCCGCTTTTTGGACGGGATAGGGGATGAAATAGGGCTGGGTACCCCGCTCCTTTAGCTTTTGCTCCAGCCATGCCTTCACGGCCTCCACCCCCTCCTCCGTCCACGGAAACGTCTGGGATTCCACATCCTTGGCCAGCTCAAAGCTGGTGTTTTCGTATACCCAGACTGTGAGCATACCCTCCCCGTCCGTCCATCCGTCCCGCTTGAAGCGGTAGCGGAACGTGCCGACACTGCCGGGATAAATGGCGGCCTTTGTGAAAAAAGCCATGTTCAGAAAGTCAAAATGTCCCATGCCATGCGCTCCTTGTGCTTGATAGAACCAGTATATCACAGCGGCGGCATTTTCGCAACGCCGCCTTGCGGAGCAGAGGGAAACGCGGTATACTGAGGCAAAAGGGAGGGAGAGCGCTGTGCGTTATCTGGTATTGTCGGATTCCCACGGAAACATTGCCAACATGGAAACGGCGGTGGAGCGGGAACGGCCCGACGGAATTTTACATTTGGGGGACTGCTGGCGGGATGCGGAACGCCTTGCGGAGCGGTATCCGGACATCCTCATGGAGCACGTTCCCGGCAACTGCGACTGCCGCCCGGAGGAGCCGCTGGAAAAATTGGTGATTTTAGGGGACTGCCGGGTGCTGCTCTGCCACGGCCATACCTACGGTGTGAAAACGTCGCTGCTGGCGGCGGGACTGAAGGCGGAGCAGGACCGGCTGGACGCTTTTTTGTTCGGACACACCCATAAGCCGCTGGTGGACCGGCGGGGCCGGACGCTGTTCCTGAACCCCGGCAGCATCGGCACCGGTCTGCGGCCCACCTACGGCATACTGACTGTGGAGGGCAATCGGCTGGACGGACGCACCGTATTTCTGGATGCCCCGGCGGCGGGAAAATAAAGTTCGATATTAGCAATTTTAATAGTTAAAAGTTGCTTTTCTGATTTTACAAAGGTGCACCTATCTGGTATAATAAAACGGCTGTGGGCTGCGGCCCCGGCAGAATTCAACAAATAATTTGCCGCCGCAGGCGGCGGAATGGAGAATGCTATGAGCCGTATGGTCGGTACTGTTTCCCGGGGTGTTCGGGCGCCTATTATCCGCAGCGGCGATGATCTGGTGGAGATCGTCACCCAGTCCGTTCTGGAGGCTGCCGCACAGCCGGAGGATGGCTTTACCATCCGCGACCGGGATGTTGTAGCCATGACCGAGGCCATTGTGGCCCGCGCACAGGGCAACTATGCCTCTACCGATGATATTGCCGCCGACGTCCGCGCCAAGCTGGGCGGTGAGACCGTGGGTGTCATTTTCCCCATCCTCAGCCGCAACCGCTTTGCCATCTGCCTGCGGGGCATTGCCAAGGGCGCAAAGAAGATCGTCCTTATGCTCAGCTACCCCTCCGATGAGGTAGGCAACCATCTCATTGACCCGGACCTCATGGACGAGAAGGGCGTGGACCCCTACCGGGATGTGCTGACGCTGGAGCAGTACAGGGAGCTGTTCGGCTACACCGTGCACCCCTTCACTGGTGTGGACTATGTGGCCTATTACATGGACCTGATTCGGGACTGCGGCGCCGAGGTGGAGGTGGTGTTTGCCAATGACGCCAAGGCCATCCTGCCCTATACGAAGAACATCATCAACTGCGACATCCATACCCGCAAGCGCACCAAGCGCCGCCTGCTGGCCGCCGGTGCGGAGAAGGTCTATTCTCTGGACGAGCTTCTCACCGCGCCTGTCAATGGCAGCGGCTATAATGAGAAATACGGCCTTCTTGGCACCAATAAGGCTACCGAGGATACTGTGAAGCTGTTCCCTCGGGATTGTCAGGGGCTTGTGGAGGCCATTGCCAAGAAGCTCTATGACGCCACCGGCAAGCACGTGGAGGTCATGGTTTACGGCGACGGTGCCTTCAAGGACCCTGTGGGCAAGATCTGGGAGCTGGCGGACCCCGTGGTGTCTCCCGCTTATACCGCGGGTCTGGAGGGCACGCCCAACGAACTGAAGCTGAAGTATCTGGCAGACAATGACTTCGCCGCCCTCAACGGCGAGGAGCTGCGCCAGGCCATCAAGGGCCGCATCGCCGCTAAGGACGGAAGTTCTCTGGTGGGCAACATGGTCTCCGAGGGCACAACCCCCCGCCGCCTGACGGACCTCATCGGCTCTTTGTGCGATCTGACCTCCGGCTCCGGCGATAAGGGCACCCCCATCGTCTACATTCAGGGCTATTTCGATAACTATACCAACGATTGATTTTCTGAAATACGAAAGCAGCAAAGCCGCCCATTGGGCGGCTTTGCTGCTTTATTGAATGTGTATTTACCGGAATCACTGCCATTCGATTTTTCCGTTTTTTGCTTCGTAGTCTGCCACGGCATTTCGAATCAAAATCAGGATTTGACTGTTGGCGGAGCGGCCCTCATAATCCGCCACAATATGCAGCTTGTGCAGCAGTTCCTCATCAATGCGAATGGAAAGACTTTTGATGGCCATAAAAGCACCTCTTAGTAGATATGTTTTATATTTACATTAGGCTCACTTTGGCTTATAATGCTTCGTATAGATATAAAATATATCTAAAATGTGTTCTTTTTAGGAGGCGCTTTTATGACGGACTATAAGACCTTGTACTTGCATTTGTTCAACCGCGTGTCGGATGCCGTAAGTACGCTGGAGGCCATGAACTTCGGACAGGCAAAGACGCTTTTGATTTGTGCACAGCAGGAGGCGGAGGAACGCTATTTAGAGCAGGGGAAAGCGGATAAATGACCGGGAGGGCGGCAGCCCTCCCGGTCATTCGTTGTATTTACAAAATCAGCAGCAGGCCCAGCGCTACCAGAAGCTCCTCGTCCGCCTTTTCACGGAACAGAAAGTACAGCAGGCCCAGCAAGAGCAGGTCTCCGGCGTCCACACGGTCCAGATGAAGTTGGTCCAGCACCCGCCGCAGATACCCGGCGATACCCTCCGTGCCGCCGGAAAAGGGCGGAAAGGTGAAGGGGAGTTGCCCGCCGGGGGCGGATGGCTGCGGTCCATCGGGGCGAGGTCGTTCCTGTTCTTTATTGGGCGGCGTATTGGGCGGTGCACCGCCCTGCGGCGGGGGAGGCCCCGGCCCCCGGGCAGGGGCCTCCGGCTCCGTGACCCGTGTATAGCTTCCGTCATCCTGACGGATATAGCGGTTATACATGGTCCTCCCCCTTCAGCAGAAACTTTTTTCCCACCCGGAACAGGCGGGCCAACTGTAAGGCCCGTTCCACCTTTTCCTGCCGCTCCGGCTTCAGATAGGGCCGCAGGGCGAACAGCAGACGGCGGGCGTTGCTATCCCGGTCGCCGCCTAACTCTCGGAGAATCGGCAAAAGGGAAGCAATGGTTTTCGGGTCGATGCTCCCAAGGCCGGAAAGAAAGCTGAGGTCCGGCCCGCCGGGGGGCGGGGCCGCGTTGGGCGGCGCACCCCAGCCGCCGTTTCCACTATTCTGCCCCGGATTTTGCCCCGGCGCCGCACTGAAGAAATTTTCGGGTGGGGGAGGGCCGCCGCTCCGGGGTGCGTTCCATGCTCCGGCAGGGGTATTCTGCTCCGGCGAAGGCTGCTGGGGCGCCGCCTGATAGGGCTGCTGCAGGGGCTGCGTATTGGGCGGCGGTGTGCCGCCGCTGGTCTGCCCCTCGCCGCCCATGAGGGACTGGGCCATTTTCATGATCTGGTCCATGGCCTCCGGGTTGGAGAGGAGGCTGTTGAGCTTATCGTCAAACTCCGCCACGGGGCCGGACCTCCTTTCCTACAGCTCTACGCTCCGGCTGATGCGTTCCATCAGCGCCGCGCCCTCCGGGCTTTGGGCTACCCGGCCTACCAGCTCCGCCATTACGTTGGTGTCTCCCCGCATGGCGGCCTGCACCGCCCGCTGGAGACCGACGCCGTTGTCCGGCCGGGTCAGGGCCTGCATCAGCGTCTGTCCGTCCCGGGACTGCATAAGCCGCCGGAGGGCGGCGGGATCGGCCTTCAGCCGTTCCATCATCCGCTTGGTGTTTTCATCCATGGCTGTGTCCTCCCATGATCTCAGTCTCAGACCAATATATGATAGGCGCATAAAAAATGTGCCTGTGAACTTCACAGGCACATGGGGAATAAGATTATTTCAGCTTTTTCCCGGCGGCGCAGTCGGATCTCAGGGGACAGCCTTCGCATTTGGGGGACCGGGCGGTGCATACATCCCGGCCGAAGAGCACCATCCGGTGACAAAATGACCCGGATTCCGCCGGGGGAATGGCCCGGCGGAGCTGCTGCTCCACTTTTACCGGGTCCTTGGAGCCGTCCGTGATTCCCAGCCGCCCGGTGATGCGGATGCAGTGAGTGTCGCAGACGTAGGAGGGCTGTCCGTAAACATCCCCCAAAATCAGATTGGCGGTCTTGCGGCCCACGCCGGACAGGGAGGTGAGGTCCTCCATATTGTCCGGCACCCTGCCGTCGAAGCGCTCGATAAGCTGCTGGGCGCAGGAGACCAGATCCCGGGCCTTGCCGTTATAGAACCCGCAGGAGTGGATATATTCTCCCACCTCCTTAGGGTCCGCCTCCGCGAAAGCTTTTAGCGTTGGGAAGCGGGCGAACAGCGCCGGAGTCACCAAATTCACCCGGGCGTCCGTGCACTGGGCGGAGAGGCGCACGGCAAACAGCAGCTCGTAATCCTTTTCATATTGCAGGGAGCACAGCCCTTCCGGGTACAGCTCCTTCAGCTTTTCTATGATTCGCAGGGTAGACGCCTTATACCGCATGACCTGCCTCCTGTACGTGTTTTTTTCATCTTATCACAAATTCCGGGAAAATACCAGAAAAAATGCCATAGCAATTTCCGGCAGGCTGTGATATAATTATCTATCAGTAATTCGGAGAGGAGGGAATGCCATGCACCGGCCCTTGGCGGACGAGATTCGCCCGAAATCGCTGGACGAGGTGGTGGGCCAGCGTCATCTTCTGGCCCCCGGCGGGGTGCTGCGGCGGCTCATTGATGCCGGAACGGATGCCAACATGGTGTTCTACGGCCCCTCCGGCACCGGCAAGACCACCGTGGCCAATATCATCGCGGAAAGGACCAACAAGACCCTCTACCGGCTCAATGCCACAACGGCCTCCTTGCAGGACGTCAAGGACATCATCGCCGATGTGGGGACGCTGCTGGCTCCCGGCGGTATTTTGCTGTATCTGGACGAGATTCAGTATTTCAACAAAAAGCAGCAGCAAAGTCTTCTGGAATTTATGGAGAACGGGTCGCTGACCCTGATTGCCTCCACCACGGAAAACCCATTTTTCTACGTATATAACGCGCTGCTTTCCCGCAGCAGCGTGTTTGAGTTCAAGCCTGTCCCGGCGGAGGAGATTCGCCCCGCCGTGCTCCGGGCGCTGGAGATCATGAGAGGCCGCACGGCGCTGCCGCTGCGGTGGGAGGACGGTGTGCCGGAGCGCATCGCGCAGGGCTGCGGCGGCGATGTGCGGAAATCCATCAATGCCGTGGAGCTATTGTGCGAGGCGGCGGTGTCGGTAGACGGAGGGCTGCTGCTGACAGAGGCGGACGCGGAAGCGCTGGCCCAGCGCAGCGCCATGCGCTATGACCGGGGCGGCGACGCCATGTATGACGCCGCCTCCGCCCTCCACAAGTCCCTCCGGGGCAGCGACCCGGACGCGGCGCTGCACTATCTATCCCGTTTTTTAGAGGCCGGGGACCTCATCACCCCCTGCCGGCGGCTGCTGTGCGCCGCCAGCGAGGATGTGGGACTGGCCTACCCGCAGGCCATTTCCATTGTGAAGTCCTGTGTGGATACGGCCATGCAGTTGGGACTGCCGGAGGCGCAGCTCCCCTTGGCGCAGGCGGCGGTGCTCATTGCCACCGCGCCGAAGTCCAACAGCGTTTCCGCCGGTATTATGGCGGCGTGGGCGGACGTCAGGGCTGGCCGCAGCGGCGATGTGCCCCGGGAATTGCAGAACGTCCACGCCGACTCCGCCGGTCTGGAGCGGGAGCAGGGGTATAGGTACCCCCATAACTATGGCCACCATTGGGTGCGGCAGCAATACCTGCCCGACGCCATCAAAAACGCCCATTATTATGACTACGGCGACAACAAGAACGAACAGGCCGCCAAAGCATACTGGGACAAAATCAAGGGACCGGGGTAAACACGGTCTCTGCGGCCTCCCCCTCAAAATTTGCCGGGGAATAGACCCAGCGCTCCAGCACGCCGTCGGTGATCCAGTACCGCAGCGGCTCCGGCGCCGGAAGGGGCGGCAGCCGCTCGATGACCTGCAGCTTTACCTTCATCCGTTCCGGGCGGAGGGAGCGAATGTTCACCGAGACCGCGTCCCCCTCGTGAAGATCGTCCCGCCGGTCCGTCAGGCCGGAGAGGTTGGGAGTCAGCTCAATAAAGGCACCGTAGTCCTGTATGCCGCGGACGATGCCCTGCACGGTGTCCCCCGGCGCAAACAGACTGGCGTTTTCCAGCCATGTCCCCAGCAGCTCCCGGTGGGTCAGGGTGATTCGGTGGGACGCGCGGTCAAGGCTCTTGACCACGGCGAGGATTTTCTGCCCTATCTGGAACCGCTCCCAGGGATGGCGGATGCGGGCGGCGGAGATGTACGCCGTAGGCAGCAGCGCCACGATGCCCCGGCCAATGTCCACAAAGGCACCGAAGGGCTCCATGCCGACAATTCGGCCGGTGACAACGGAGCCGGGGCGCAGCAGCGCCTCAAGTGCCGTGATGGCGTCCTCCTGCGCCTGCTTGCGGGACAGCAGCGCCACCGGCGCACCCTTGGCGTCGGCGGAGAGGTCCGTCACGGTGAAACACACCGGCTTTCCCACACGGGAGAGCACGGCAATATCCCTCCCCGCGCCGGTGATCCATGGGGCGGTGACTTCCTCCCGGGGCATCCGGGCAGTGACGCTCCCAAATTGGAAGTGGAGGCACAGCGCCGCGTCGCACCGCAGCGCCGCGGCCTCTAAAACAGCGCCGCTGCTTTGAGCGTCCCGAAGGGCGGACAGCGTGAGAGGAACGGGGGCTGACAGCCCCTCGGGAGGATAGAGCTTGTTTTCCGGCATAGTAAATCATCCTTTACCATTTGATGCTTTAGCCTATGCAGCTTTGCAGGCACTGTGACAGGAGGAATCGTATGGATCTGCATATTAAGGACATTGTGGAGCTGAAAAAGACTCACCCTTGCGGCTCGAAGCAATGGGAGCTGACTCGGGTGGGAATGGATATTAAGCTGAGGTGCCTCGGCTGCGGCCACGAGCTGATGCTGCCGCGGTCCCGCGTGGAGAAAAGCATTAAAAAAATCATACCGGCCGCGGAGCGCGGCGAAGGAGGAACTGCGAAATGACCCCAAAAAAGACCCGCATCATTGCCCTGATCTTAGTGGGCGTGCTGATTTTCGGCCTGGCCGCCACCGGCCTGAGCGCACTGCTACTATAAGAGGGTAGTAAATAGCTCGACGAAATACCGTTGCTTCTCTTGCTGAAGTATGCTAAAATGACCGTAGAAAAGCCGCCGGACCTCGGCGGAGATAAGGAGCGTGTACCATGAACAGAATCATTACCATCAGCCGGGAATACGGCGCGGGCGGACACTCCATCGGCCGGCGTGTAGCGGAGGAACTGGGAATCCCCTTCTATGACCGGGATATCGTCAAACAGACGGTGAAGGCCAGCGGCTATGATCTGGACATGGTGGAGCACGATGAGGAGGATGTGACCCGGACGGGCTTTTTCCTCAAGAGTCTCTGCTCTGTTTCTGACGCCTCGTTTTCCGACACGCAGGACGCCATCCATGAGGTGCAGAGCACGGTAATTTTGCATCTTGCCAAGGAGGGGCCGTGCGTGATTTTAGGCCGTTGCGCCGATGAGATTCTGCGGAAAGCGGACATCAAAAGCATGAATGTGTTCATCCGGGCGGACGCAGCCCACCGGGCAGCGCGGGTGCGGGAGCTCACCGGCTGCACCGACCCGGCGGAAATTCAGAAAATCATCGCACGGCGGGACGAGAGCCGCCACACCTATTACGCCCACTACACAGGCAAAAAGTGGGGCGACAGCCGGAACTATGACCTTGTGCTGGACAGCGGCACGCTGGGCTATGACCTTTGCATCCGGCTTATTACCGAGGCCGCACGGGCGGAATAACTGAATGAAGAACTAACTACGGCGGACAGCTTTTGCTGTCCGCCGTCAGCGTGTCGAAAAAGTCTTTTCTCCCCGCTGAACAAGTTTTCAGAACTTCATAAAAGTTCTGAAAACTAAGGATTTCAATGGCGCAGGACACCCTTCTTGGGTTTCCTGCGCACACCCTTCCTTACCGTTGCGGAGGATTTACCACTTTATCGACAGTCTCACGGCGGACAGCTTTTGCTGTCCGCCGTTTCCTTTTGCGACGTATTTCCCGGCGGAGGCGGGCTATAATGACCATGAGAGAGGGGGGAGCGGCATGACGGTGGTGTATTTGGACAGCGTATTTTTGTTCAACGCGCTGCTTGACTATCTGCTGGTCCTCTCTGCCGCCCGGCTGGCAGGGCTGACGCTCCGGCGGGGGCGGTATATTCTCTGCGGGCTTTTAGGCGGCGCATATGCCGCCGCCGTATTTTTACCGGGAGGCGCGTTTTTGACCGCCGCGCCGGTGAAGGCGGCGGCGGGGGTGCTGCTGGCGCTGGCGGCCTTCGGCGGGGAGCGGCATTTCTGGCGGCTGACACTGTTGACCTTCGCCATCGCCTGCGCGCTGGCGGGAAGCGTTCTGGCGCTGGGACTGCTGGCAGGACAGAACATCCCCAATGCCCGGGGTGTGTTCTATACGAATGTGGACAGCAGAACGCTGCTGGTGTCGGCGGCGGGGGTGTACCTTGTGCTGACGGTACTGTTCCGGGCGGCGGCGTCCCACGGCCTCCGGGGTGAACGGCTGGCGGTCACGGTGATGCTTTTGGGAAAGACCGCGTCCTTCACGGCGCTGCGGGATACCGGCAGCGGCCTGCGGGACAGCACCGGCACCCCGATTCTGACAGTGGAGCGGCGCTGCCTTCCCCAGCTTCCAAGAGAGCTGGAGAGGCTCCCGGCAGCAGAGGCGCTGCCGCTGCTGCGGCGGCTGGAACCGGCGCTTTGCCCGCAGCTTCTGCCGGTGCGGACAGCGGCGGGCGGGGGCCTGCTGCTCACCGTGCAGTGCGACTGGGCGGACATTGACGGACAGCGCCGCCCCGGCGTGCGAATCGCCCTGACGGACGCGGAGCTGGGGGACGGATATACCGCCCTATGGGGTGGAGAAGGGAGAAAACGCCATGCTCATGTGGCTTCGGAGACTGCTGGACCGTCTGGGTCTGCTGCCGAAACAGGACGTCCACTATATCGGCGGCAGCGATACGCTGCCCCCGCCCCTGACCCGGGAGCGGGAGGCGGAGCTGCTGGCGCGGCTGAGCGACGAGGACGCCCGGCAGGAGGTCATTGAACATAATCTGCGGCTGGTGGTGTACATCGCCCGCCGGTTTGAAAATACCGGCGTGAATATCGAGGACCTCATTTCCATCGGTACCATCGGGCTCATCAAGGCGGTAGGTACCTACCGCACGGATAAGAATATCAAGCTGGCTACCTACGCCTCCCGGTGCATTGAAAATGAAATTCTGATGTATCTTCGGAAGAACGCGGGCCGCAGGGCGGAGGTCTCCTTTGACGAGCCGCTGAACACGGACTATGACGGAAACGAGCTGCTGCTCTCCGATGTGCTGGGGACGGAGGCGGACACCGTGATGCGTCCCATTGAGGACGATGTGGATCTGAGCCTGCTGGCGGCGGCGCTGGACACCCTCACTCCCCGGGAGCGGGAGATCATCACGCTGCGCTTCGGCCTCGGCGGGCGGCGGGAGCAGACGCAGAAGGAGGTGGCCGACCAGATGGGAATTTCCCAGAGCTACATTTCCCGGCTGGAAAAGCGCATTATCCAGCGGCTGAAGAAGGAAATTCTGCGGCTGTCCTGAGCCTTGATATTGACTTTGCCCTGGTTCGGTGGTATAATGCCGACAATCAAACGCAAGGATGCGGAGCAGTAGCGGCCAGGGACAGTCAAGAGAGAGGGCGGTTGGGTGCAAGCCCCCCTGAACCGGCAGTGAAGTCGCCGCGGAGCGGCCGGACCGAACAGGAGAGTAAGCCCGGACGGAGACATCCCGTTAAAAGGTCGAGTGTCACGCGGAAATGCGTGAAATTCAGGTGGTACCACGGACTGTTTGTTCGCCCTGAGCCTTTTTGGCTCAGGGCTTTTTTATTTGAAAGTCGGAAATACCGTGAAATAAAGGAGAATCAACATGAACAAAGAACTGCCGAAGGTGTATGAGCCCCAGCAGGTGGAGTCCCGCGTCTATCAGATGTGGGAGAATCACGACTGCTTCAAGGGCGTGGAGGACCCGGAGAAGAAGCCCTTCTCCATCGTCATGCCGCCCCCCAACGTCACCGGCCAGCTTCACATGGGTCACGCGCTGGACTGCACCTTACAGGATATCCTGACCCGCTTCAAGCGGATGCAGGGCTACGCCGCGCTGTGGCTCCCCGGCACCGACCATGCCGGCATCGCCACCCAGATCAAGGTGGAGGAGGAGCTCCGGGTCAAGGAGGGCAAGACCCGCTATGATCTGGGCCGGGAGAAGTTTTTAGAGCGGGTCTGGAAGTGGAAAGAGGAATACGGCAACCGTATCGTCCAGCAGCAGAAGAAGATGGGCGTATCCTGCGACTGGAGCCGCGCCCGCTTTACTATGGACGAGGGCTGCTCCAAGGCCGTGCGGGAGACGTTCTGCGAGCTCTATGACAAGGGTCTCATCTATAAGGGCAGCCGCATCATCAACTGGTGCCCCCATTGCGTCACGGCTCTCTCTGACGCCGAGGTGGAGTATGTGGACAAGCCCGGCCACCTGTGGTATATCCGCTATCCTTTGGCAGACGGCTCCGGCGACATTGTGGTGGCTACTACCCGTCCCGAGACCATGATGGGCGATACCGGCGTGGCTGTGAACCCCAATGACGAGAAGTTCAAGCACCTCATCGGCAAAAAGTGCATTCTGCCCATCATGAATCGTGAGATCCCCATCGTAGGCGACGAATACTGCGAGATCGGCTTCGGCACCGGCGCCGTGAAGATGACCCCTGCCCATGACCCCAATGACTTTGAGGTGGGCCTGCGGCACAATCTGGAGGTCATCCGGGTCATTGCCGACGATGGTAGAATCAACGAAAACGGCGGCCCCTACAACGGGATGGACCGTTACGAGTGCCGCAAGGCCATCGTGAAGGATCTGGAGGAGCAGGGCTATCTGGTGAAGGTAGAGCCTTACAACCACAACGTGGGCACCTGCTACCGCTGCCATAACGATGTGGAGCCTCTGATCTCCGCCCAGTGGTTCGTGAAGATGGAGCCTCTGGCCAAGGAGGCCCTGCGGGTGGTGAACGAGGGCGAGGTGAAGTTCGTCCCCGAGCGCTTCTCCAAGACCTATACCAACTGGATGGAAAACTGCCATGACTGGTGCATTTCCCGCCAGCTCTGGTGGGGCCACCAGATTCCCGCGTGGACCTGCGATGACTGCGGCCACATCAACGTGAAGCGGGAGGACCCCACGGTCTGTGAAAAGTGCGGCAGCACCCATCTGACCCGTGAGGAGGATGTGCTGGATACGTGGTTCTCCTCCGCCCTATGGCCTTTCTCTACGCTGGGCTGGCCGGAGCAGACCGCTGACCTGAACTACTGGTACCCCACCTCCGTCATGGTGACGGGCTATGACATCATCTTTTTCTGGGTGGCCCGGATGATCTTCTCCGGCTGCGAGCAGATGAAGAAAATTCCCTTCCACACCGTTTTGATTCACGGCCTTGTCCGGGATGATAAGGGCCGCAAGATGTCCAAGTCCCTCGGCAACGGCATCGACCCGCTGGAAATGGCGGAGAAATACGGCGCGGACGCTTTGCGATTCAACCTCATCACCGGCAACTCCCCCGGCAACGATACCCGGTTCTACACTGAAAAGTGCGAGGCCATGCGGAACTTTGCCAATAAGATCTGGAACGCCAGCCGCTTCGTGATGATGAACCTGACCATCGACCATTACGCCCTGCCCGATGCCGACAAGCTGGAGCGGGAGGACAAGTGGGTCCTCAGCAAGCTGAACCGGCTGGTGAAGGAAGTCACCGAAAATCTGGACAGCTATGAGATCGGCGTGGCCTCCGCCAAGGTCTATGACTTCATCTGGGACACCTACTGCGACTGGTATATCGAGCTGACCAAGACCCGCCTGAACGGCACGGACGAGGCCGCCAAGCTCACAGCGCAGAATGTGCTGTGCTATGTGCTGGTGACGCTTTTGAAGCTGCTGCACCCCTTCATGCCCTTCATCACGGAGGAGATCTATCAGGCGCTTCCCAAGTGTGACGGTGCCTTTGACATTCTGATGATGGCCCAGTGGCCGGAGTATACCGAGGCGCTGAATTTCCCGACGGAGGAGAGCGCTATGGAGGCCGTTATGGACCTCATCCGGGCTATTCGCGCCCGCCGGGCCGAGATGAACGTGCCCCCCTCCAAGAAGGCGGAGCTGCGAATCGTCACCGGCCAGCCGGAGGCGTACCGGCAGGGCCTCCATTTTATCCAGCGCCTTGCCTATGCCAGCGAGGTGGCGTTCCCGGAGTCCGCGCCGGCGGATGTGACCGGCCTTGTCAGCATCGTCACACACGATGCCACGGCCTATCTGCCCCTCAGCGAGCTGGTGGACCTTGCGGCGGAGCGGGAGCGCATTGCCAAGGAGCTTGAAAAGGCGAAAAACGGCCTGCGTATCACCGAGGGCAAGCTCTCCAACGAGAAGTTTGTGGCCCACGCCCCCGAAAACGTGGTAAACGCGGAGCGGGAGAAGGTCACTAAGTACAAGGAGCTCATTGCCAAGCTGGAGGAATCTGCCAAGGCCATGGCATAATTCCAGAAAAAGCAATCAAATCCCCCGGCGCTTTTGGCGTCCGGGGGATTTTTCTGCCCTTGACGGATGAATGTCCGGGGTATAAAATCAAACCAAATCAAAAGGGAGGTGCCGGAATGGAATATCAGGCGGCAGTTATCACCGTCAGCGACGGGTGCAGCGCCGGGACACGGACGGACACCAGCGGCCCTGCGGTGCGGGCCATGCTGGAGGGGGCCGGGTATCGGGTTCTCCACACGGCTGTTGTGCCGGACGATAAGCTGACCATCAGCCGGGAGCTGTGCCGCTGCGCCGATGAGCTGGGATGCGATTTGGTGCTTACCACCGGCGGCACCGGCCTTTCGCCCCGGGATGTGACCCCGGAGGCCACCCGGGCGGTGGTGCACCGGGAAATTCCGGCCATCCCGCAGACCATGCTGTATGCAAGCCTTGCCATCACGCCCCGGGCCATGCTGTCCCGGGCCGCGGCGGGGACGCGGGGGAGCTGCCTCATCATCAATCTGCCGGGGTCGGAAAAGGCAGCAAGGGAAAATTTAGCGGCGGTGCTGGACACGCTGGGCCACGCGCTGGAGATGCTGCGCGGCGGCGGACACTGAGCCGCGCCAAATACGAAAAGAGGAAAATGCAATGCGAATCGTAGTCAAGGTCGGCACCTCCACGCTGGCCCACCCCACGGGGCGGCAGAACATTCAGCGGATGGAGCGGCTGTGCAAGGTTTTAAGCGATCTGAAAAACGCGGGCCATGAGGTGATTTTAGTTTCCTCCGGCGCTATTGCCATGGGCGTCGGCAAGCTGAACCTGCCGGGGCGTCCGGCGGATATGCCTACGAAGCAGGCGGCGGCTGCCATCGGCCAGTGCGAGCTGATGTATTTTTATGACAAGCTGTTCACCGAATACAATCATACGGTGGCCCAGTTGCTCATCACCGCGCCGGACATCGCCGAGGGCGGTGTCCGCAAGGAAAATTTCCATAATACACTGGAACGGCTGCTGGATTTGGGGGCGCTGCCGGTCATCAATGAAAACGATACCATCTCCACGGATGAAATCGTCATCGGGGACAACGATACCCTCTCCGCCACGGTGGCGGCCACTGTCCGGGCGGAGCTGCTGATTCTGCTGTCGGACATTGACGGACTGTATGACAGCGACCCCCATAAAAACCCGGACGCCAAGCTCATTTCCGTGGTGCCGGAGCTGACGGAGGATATTCTGCGCCTTGGCGGCGGGGCCGGCTCCGCGCTGGGGACCGGCGGCATGGCCACCAAGCTCCACGCGGCGCAGATTGCCACGGCGGCGGGCTGTGAAATGGTCATCGCCAACGGGCAGGCCCCGGAGCTGCTGTACGATATTGCGGCGGGTAAGCCGGTAGGCACTCGCTTTTTGACAGGGAGGGCAAATACATGACAACGCTGGAGCTGATTGAAAAAACAAAGGCGGCGTGGGGAAGCCTCCGGGATACGGACACAGACGCCCGGAACCGAATCCTCACCGAAATGGCGGCGTGCCTTGAGGCGGACAGCGCTGCGATCTTAGAGCAGAATCGGGCGGACATGGCGGACGCCCGGGGACATATTTCCGATGTGATGCTGGACCGTCTGCGGCTGGACGAGGGCCGCATTGCCGCCATGGCGGCGGGCATCCGGGCGGCAGCCGCGCTGCCGGACCATGTGGGGCGCATCCTGTCGGAATTTCACCATGCCAACGGCATGACCATTTACAAAAAGCAGGTGCCGCTGGGGCTGGTGGCCATTATTTACGAGAGCCGCCCCAACGTGACCTCCGATGCGGCGGCGCTGTGCGTCAAAAGCGGCAATGTCTGCGTGCTCCGCAGTGGGCGGGAGGCCATCCGAACCTCCACGGCCATTGTGGCGGCCCTGAAGCGGGGCATCCGGCAGGCTGGTGCGAACCCGGATATCGTGAATATTTTAGAGGACACCAGCCATGAAAGTGCCAACGTCCTCATGACAGCGGACGGTCTGGTGGATCTGCTGATTCCCCGTGGCGGCGCGGGGCTGATTCGGGCCTGCGTGGAGCACGCCACGGTGCCCTGCATCCAGACCGGTACCGGTATCTGCCATGTATATGTGGACGAATACGCCGATTTGGACATGGCCTTGAAGATCATTGTCAATGCCAAGACCAGCCGCCCCTCCGTGTGCAACGCTGAGGAGGTGTGTCTGGTGCACAGTGCCGTGGCGGAACGGTTTTTGCCGATGCTGCACGCGGCTCTGACAGGGAGTGTACAGGTATCTGGACAGGTGTCAAGCCCTGTGCCGGTGGAGCTGCGGCTGGATGAGCGGGCAGCGGCCATCATCCCCGGAACGCCGGCGGGACCCATGGATTTCGACACGGAATTTCTGGACTACATTTTAGCGGTGAAGGTGGTGGACAGCGTGGAAGAGGCGGTGGCCCACATCCTGAAGCACTCCACCCACCACAGCGAGGCCATCATTACGGAAAACGAGGAAAACGCGGAACGCTTTGTCAACGGGACGGACAGTGCGGCGGTATATGTCAACGCCTCCACCCGCTTTACAGACGGAGGGGAGTTCGGTCTCGGCTGCGAGATGGGGATTTCCACACAGAAGCTCCACGCCCGGGGCCCTATGGGGCTGGATGAGCTGAGTACCTATAAGTATATTATCCGCGGCAGCGGACAGATCAGATAAGGAGAGAGCAACATGGCAAGCTATGAGGCCGGTTTTATCGGCGCAGGCAATATGGGCGGCGCACTGGCGGTGGCCGCTGTTAAGCAGGTTGGCGGAGCGCGGGTCGCCGTGACCTGTTCCACCCCGGAGCACACTGCAAGCACGGCGGCTCGGCTGGACTGCCGCCCGGAAACGGCGGAAAACATTCTGGCAAACAGCCGGTTCGTTTTCCTCGGCGTAAAGCCGCAGGCGGTGAGCGGCGTTTTGGCGGGGCTGACAGAGGCGGTGGCGTCCTCAGAGGCGGTGCTTGTCTCCATGCTGGCGGGGGTCACGCTGGAAAGACTGGCAGACCTTCTGGGTGCGGACAAGAAAATCATCCGCATCATGCCCAACACCCCCTGTACCGTGGAGGAGGGACTGATTCTCTACGCCGCCAATGACCGCGTAAGCGGGGAGGAGCTGGACGCCTTCCGGGGACTGATGCGCGCGGCGGGCGTGCTGGACGAGCTGCCGGAGCACCTCATTGATGCGGCCAGCGCCGTGTCCGGCTGCGGGCCGGCCTATGCGTATCTCTTTATCGAGGCGCTGGCAGACGGAGGCGTGAAGTGCGGCCTGCCCCGGAGCAAGGCTATCCGCTACGCCGCGCAGATGCTTCGCGGCAGCGCGGCGCTGGTGCTCCAGTCCGGCAAGCACCCGGAGCTTTTGAAGGACGAGGTGTGCAGCCCCGGCGGCAGCACCATTGCCGGTGTGGCGGCACTGGAGGACCGTGGTTTCCGGGGGGCCTGCATCGCCGCCGTGGAGGCGGCCTGCAAGCGCACGAAGGAACTTGGCTGAAAAACGGGAGCAACAAAAATCGCGGCGCCGGAAATCTCCGGTGCCGCGATTTTTTGTGTACTTTTATACGGTACGAGCCTCCGGCCTCCACAGGAGCTCTTCAAAGCCGGTGATATAGACATCACAGAAGGCGCGCATTTCCTTTTCGTCTCCGGCGAAAAAGTCATCGTAAACGCCCACCACCCGCATTTTTGCGCTGCGGGCGCCCCGGCAGGCGGCAAGGCTGTCATCAAACAGCGTGCAGCTCTCCGGCTCCACACCAAGCTGCCGGGCCACGGTGAGCCAGAGCTGCTTGTCCTTTTTTTCGAGGCCAAGCTCCTGCGCGAAGGTGACGGACTCGAAATATTTCATCAGCCCCAGCTTTTCCATGGCGGTGCGGCAGTGCACCGGCACACTGGAGGTCACCAGCGCCATCCGGCGGTTTTCCATGCGGCACTGCTTCAAAAATGCCCGAACACCGGGCTTTACCGTCACATGGGCGTAGGCGTCCTTGGCAAGCTCCATCCACTCCGCCATGATGGCCTCCTCGCTTTCCGGGAGATGGCAGAATTCCTTGGTGAACTTGGCGGCAAGGGGGAAAATGGTGTGGGCCACGCCCTCGTAGTAGGCGCGGGTATAGGGCAGACCCCGGCGGGCTAAAAATTCCCGGTCCACGTCCTTCCATACGCCGTTGGAGTCGATCAGCGTACCGTCCATATCGAATAAATACATATCATTGCTCCTTTTCAAGCCAGAACCGCCATGGGAAATCCTTTGCCTCCTCCGCGTAGTCCACACCAATGCGCGGCCCGGTGCAAAGCCGCTCCGGTTCGTGGGGCGGCTCCGCAAGGCCGATGTCTGCAAGGGAATCGCAGAGGAACAGCGTGTCCCCCGTCAGGTCCAGCCGGTTCTGCGCCGTGGTGAGGTCCAGCGCTTTGCAGATCTTGCCGGGGCCGTTGAGAAAGTTTTTCCGGCGGTAAGCGTTCATGGGGGCGTCCCCATAGCGCAGACGCCGCATGACGTCAACCCCTGCCGCGCCCTCCAGCGCCCGCAGCAAAACGGCGGCAGGCTCGCCCTCCGGCTCCGTGACGAAGTTCAGGCAGTGGTACATCCCGTAGATGAAATAGATATAGGCGTGGCCGGGGGCCATAAACAGCGTTTCCGTCCGGGCGGTGCGGCGGTAATTGTAGGCGTGGCACGCCTTGTCGCACCGACCGATGTACGCCTCCGTCTCCGTGATGCGGCCCGCCAGCAGCGTGCCGCCATAGCTTCGCACCAGATATTTTCCCAGCAGAGCAGGGGCCACCGTCAGAGTGTCCCGGTCAAAAAAATCGCGGGTCAGCTTTGCCATAGCGCATCTCCCGATAAAAAGTGACAAAAATGTTGTAAAAATCCACAAAAGCGGCGGAAAATCCCCGGCGGCTTTTGCAGTCCGCAGAAAAGTGAGGACAGCCCCCTTGTGGAGCGGGCCGATTTTTACTATAATCGAACAATCAAATTTTTTTTATTTTATCATATCTTTTGAAGGGGAGCAAGTTTTATGAAGCACAATTCCCTGCGGCAGTCCTCCTACGCCGTTTTGGCGGCGCTGATCTGGGGAACGGCCTTTGTAGCGCAGAGTATGGCAGCGGGGGCCGTGCCCTCCTTTGCGTTCAACGCGTCCCGGGCGGTCATTGCCTTTGCCTTTTTGCTGGTGCTGTGCGTGGTTCTGCAGGCAGTCCGCAGGCGGCAGGGCAAGCCCGTCAGCACCACCCGGTCGAAAAAGGACCTGCTGCTGGGAGGCCTTTGCTGCGGCGTTGCCATGGGCCTTGCCACCTATCTTCAGCAAAAGGGCTTGGAGACCACTACCTCCGGCAAGGCGAGCTTTATTACAACGCTTTACATTGTGCTGATACCCATTGCCGGCCTTTTTATGAAAAAGCGGGTGCCCCGCACCATCTGGCTCAGCGTGGCGCTGGCGGTGGTGGGATTGTACTGCCTGTGCGTTACGGAGAGCTTTACCATTTCCTCCGGCGATCTCTGCGTGCTGCTGTGCGCCTTTGTGTTCACGGGACAGATTCTCTTTGTGGACCATTTTGCAAAATATGTGGACGGAGTGGAACTCTCCTGCGCCCAGTTTTTTTTCATGACCATTTTTTCGCTGGCAGGGACGCTGCTCTTTGAGACGCCCACATGGGCGGGGATTCAGGGCGCCATGGGGCAGATTTTGTATGTGGGAATTTTGTCCAGCGGCGTTGCCTATACGCTTCAGATCATGGCGCAGAAGGATTCCGACCCCGCGGTCATCTCGCTGCTACTGAGTCTTGAATCCGTGTTTGCCGCCATCTCCGGCGCCGTGATTTTGGGGGACCGCCTCAGCGGCCGGGAGTATTTCGGCTGTGCGGTAATGCTGGCGGCGGTGGTGCTGGCCCAGCTCCCGGAAAAGAAAAAGGCGGCGGTGTGACCGCAAAGGACCATTTTAGACAGCGAAGCCGAAGGGCTTCGCTGTTTTTCTGCGCGGAGAGGGGCTGTCCTCTTGAAAAACGGTGGGGCGGTGTGGTATACTTTATCCTGTATTACTATGGTACTGGCTGCCATTCGGGAGTACGGTATCATCTGTTGACAGGTGCATAGACACCTGTCAATGGACGGCATGAAAGGTGGAGCGTATGCGAATCAACGTATTGGGCGTTGGCTTTGATAATTTGACGCTGCGGGAGGCCATTGACCGGGGCGCGGCGCTGCTGGACGAGGCGGGCTGTCACTATGTGGTGACGCCCAACCCGGAGATCGTGGAGGTCTGCCGGGAAAACCCGGAGGCCATGCGGGCGGTCAACGGCGCGGCGCTGGTGCTGCCGGACGGAATCGGCGTCATCAAGGGCGCGGCCATGCTGGGAACGCCCCTGAAGGAAAAGACCCCCGGCATTGAATTTGCCATGGGCCTCATGGGTAAAATGGCGGAGCGGGGGAAATCCCTTTATCTGCTGGGAGCAAAGCCCGGCGTGGCGGAGCAGGCGGCAGCGCGTCTGAAGGCCCAATATCCCGGACTGAAAATTGCCGGGACCCATGATGGATACTTTAAAGAGGATGCGCCTGTTGTCGAAGCAATTCGGGAAAGCGGCGCGGACTGCGTGTTCGTGTGTCTTGGCGCGCCGAAGCAGGAGCTGTGGATGGAAAAGAACGGCCCCGCCACCGGGGCGCGGCTGCTGTGCGGCCTCGGCGGAAGCATGGATGTCTTCGCCGGCACCGTGGAGCGGGCGCCGAAGTTCTGGTCCGATCATGGGTTGGAGTGGTTCTACCGGCTGTGTAAGGAGCCCAAGCGCGTCGGACGGATGCTGCGCCTGCCGCTGTTCCTCGTCCATGTGCGGCAGGAGAAAAGGAGCAGAAAATGAAAGGGAAGCTCATCGTATTCGAGGGGACGGACGGTTCCGGCAAGGCCACGCAGTCCCAGCTGCTGTGCGAGCGGCTGACGCGTGAGGGCGTTGCCTATAAAAATATCGACTTTCCCCGGTACGGAAAGCCCTCTGCCGCTATGGTGCAGGAGTATCTGGACGGGAAGCTGGGCCGCCATCCCGGCGATGTGAACGCTTATGCGGCGTCACTGATGTTTTCCATGGACCGCTATGCCTCCTATAAGCAGGACTGGGGCGCATTTTACGAAAGCGGCGGGCTGGTGATCGCGGACCGCTATACCACCTCCAACGCGGTGCATCAGGCGTCCAAGCTGCCGGAGGGGGAGCGGGAGGCATTTTTGGACTGGCTGTTCGATTTGGAATACCGGCTGCTGGGACTGCCAGAGCCGGATCTGGTGCTGTATCTGGATATGCCAACGGAAATCACGGAGAAAATGCTGCGGCAGCGGGAGCAGGCCGCCGGGACACATGCCGATATTCATGAGCAGGATGAGGCGTATCTGAAGGCGTGCCGGGAGAATGCCCGGGCCATTGTGCGCCGCTGCGGCTGGCAGGTCATCGACTGCGCCGAAAACGGCGCGCCCCGGACGCCGGAGGATATCCATAATGAGGTATACCGGCGAGTGCGGGCCCTGCTGTAGGGCCTGTCCATGGCGGCGGGAGGTGCCCGCCGGAGCGTCAGCAGCAGGAATTTCCGCAGCTGCAGTTGTTGTCGCAGCCGCTGCCGTTTCCGCAGCAGACGAAAAGCAAAATGACGATGAGGATGAGCCAGAGACAGGAATTACTGTTGTCATTGCAGCACACGATGCTACCACCTCGCTCTCGGTTTTAGACTATTCTATGCGGCGCAGGCGCAGAACCGGGCCTGACCGCCGAAAAAAGAGCTGATTTTTGAAATTTTGGCCGCTTTGCAATGGCGGCCGCGCAAGGAGGAACTCATGTCCGACTATCGAAAAGACGAAACCGCCAGTTGGGATACCCGGCAGGTCCGGGAGGCTGCGGCCCACAGAGAGGAGAACCATCCGCAGACGTACCGCCATCGTCGCCGTCGGCGGCGCAATCCCGTGCTGGCTGTGGGCGGATATCTTGTATGCGTGCTGGTGCTCTCCGCGCTGCTGGCAGGCGTGGGCTGGATGCTCGGCTCCGACCTGTGCGCCTTTAACCGGGGCGCGCTGACCACCGCCACGATCGAGGTAACGGCGGATGACACCGTGGCAACGGTGGCGGATAAGCTGCAGGACGCGGGGCTGATCAAGTACAAATGGTTCTTCAAGCTCTTTGCGGGCCTTGCTCACGCCGATAAGAAAATTGGCATCGGCACGTATGAGCTGAACACGGAAATGGACTACCGGGCGCTGATTCTCGGGATGCACAACGCCTCCGGCAACATGACGGCGGAGACCGTTACCGTCACCATTCCGGAGGGCTACACGGTGATGCAGACCATCCGGCTTTTGGCGGAAAAGGGCGTGAACACCGGGGAAAATCTGTTAGAGGCCGCGAAAACGGCCACGTATGACTACAGCTTCATCGACAATAAATCCGAGGACATTTCCCGTCTGGAGGGCTACCTGTTCCCGGATACCTATGAGTTCTATAAGAACCACAACGCCAAGAGCGCACTGGGGAAGCTCATTGACACCTTTGCCGAGCATATCGATGAGGACGCCTACAGCGAGTCCAAGGCCAAGGCCATGGGCTACAGCATGAAACAGGTTGTCATCATCGCGTCTCTCATCGAAAAAGAGACGGATGGCAGCGATCAGGCCGATATTGCCTCCGTTATCTATAACCGTCTGCAAAAGCCTGGCGAAACGGCGGGACTATTGCAGATCGACGCGGCGCTGCTGTACGGCCTGCCGGACCACACCGGCACCATTACCAACGCGGACAAAGCGGTGGACACGCCTTATAACCTGTATATCCACAAGGGCCTGCCGCCCACGCCCATTGCAAACCCCGGCAGCACGGCGCTGAGCGCGGCCATGAACCCCAATGACACCGCCTATTACTACTATGCGCTGGGGAAGGACGGAAAGCATCACTTCTCTGCCACGCTGGCAGAACACAACGCCTTTGTGGGGAGCAGTGAGTATGCCGGATAAAAAAAGAAAGCTGCCGGAGCTGCTGGCTCCGGCAGGGGATATGGAGCGGCTGAAAATGTCCGTGCTCTACGGCGCGGACGCTGTCTATCTGGCCGGTACGGATTTCGGAATGCGGGCCTTTGCCGGAAACTTTTCCCCGGAGGAGCTGAAGGAGGCCGTGGCCTATGCCCACGGCCATGGCGTCCGGGTCCACTGCACCATCAACACCATGCCCCGGGGGAACGAGATCGTCCGCCTGCCGGAGCATCTGGAACGGCTGGATGACGCCGGGGTGGACGCACTGATTGTGGCGGATTTGGGTGCTTTCACGCTGGCGGGAAAATATGCGCCCCACTGCCAGCGGCACATTTCCACACAGGCCAGCATTTCTAATTTCGTGACCGCCAACGCCTGGTATGATTTGGGTGCCTCCCGGGTGATTTTGGCTCGGGAGCTGAGTTTGGAGGAGATTCGCACCATCCGGGAAAAGACACCCCCAGAGCTGGAGATCGAAGCCTTCGTACACGGCGCCATGTGTGTCAGCTATTCCGGGCGGTGCCTGCTGAGCAATTATATGACGGGCCGGGACGCCAGCCGCGGCGCCTGTGCCCAGCCCTGCCGCTATCACTATGCCTTGATGGAGGAAAAGCGCCCCGGCGAATATTTCCCCATTGAGGAGGATGAAAAGGGCAGTTACATCTTAAATTCCCGGGATATGTGTATGATCGACCATCTGGACGATCTGCTGGACGTGGGCCTTTCCAGTCTGAAGATCGAGGGACGGGCCAAGTCAGCCTACTATGCCGCTGTTGTCACCGGCGCGTACCGGCACTGTTTGGATGATGCCGCTGCGGGCCGCCTCATAGACCCGGTGTGGCGGGACGAGGTGGAGCATGTGAGCCACCGGCCCTATTCCACCGGCTTTTATTACGGCTACCCCGGCCAGTATTATGAAAACTCCCGCTACATCCGGGAGTGGCAGGTGGTGGCGCTGGTAACGGAGTGTGACGCGGCGGGCAACGCCGTGATCTCTTTGCGGAACAAATTCCGCACCGGGGACACTGTGGAGCTGGTAGGCCCCGATCTGCGGCCGTTTTCCGTGACTGTGCCGGAAATGCGGGACGAGAGTGGCACGGTGGTGGAGGAGCCCCGGAACCCGCAGATGCTTTTGAAGCTCAAGCTGCCCTGCCATGTGCCCCCCATGACACTGGTGCGGCATCAGGTGGAGCTGTCGGCAAAATAAATTCGGAAAGAGAAGGGGAAACGCTATGAACGCAGATGTTGTCATCATCGGCGCCGGCCCTGCCGGTATTTTTACCGCCCTTGAAATGATTAAAAAGGGAAGCCATCAGAAAATCATCATGGTGGAAAAGGGGCAGGCGGTGGAGAACCGCCACTGCCCCAAGGACAAGACGAAAAAGTGCGTGAACTGCAAGCCGTACTGCCACATCACCACCGGCTTTTCCGGTGCCGGTGCGTTTTCCGACGGCAAGCTGTCCCTGAGCTACGAGGTGGGCGGCGACCTGCCGACTCTCATCACGCCGGAACTGGCCCAGGAGACCATCAACTATGCAGACCAGATCTATCTGGATTTCGGTGCGGACGCGCACATCGAGGGCCTCGGAAACGAGGAGGAGCGCAAGGAGATCCGCAAGCACGCCATTCAGGCGGGACTGAAGCTGGTGGACTGCCCTATCCGCCACATGGGTACGGAAAAGGCGCAGGGTATCTACTACGCCATCGAGAAGTACTTACAGGAGCATGGCGTGGAGATGTACTTCGGCTATGAGTGCAGCAACCTGATTTTGGAGCAGGACGTCTGCCGGGGCGTTTCCGTGTCCAACGGCAAGGTCGATCTGGAAATTTACGCCAAGCACACCGTGGTGGCCACCGGCCGCCGGGGCGCGGACTGGCTGGAAAAGCTCTGCGCGGAGCACAACATCGCCCACGCACCCGGTACTGTGGACATCGGCGTTCGCGTGGAGGTCCGCAACGAGGTCATGGAGACCGTGAACCGGGTGCTCTACGAATCTAAGCTGGTGGGCTATCCCCGGCCCTTTAAGAACAAGGTTCGCACGTTCTGCCAGAACCCCGGCGGCTTTGTCAGTCAGGAGAATTACGATAACAATCTGGCCGTGGTGAACGGACACTCCTACAAGGAGAAAAAGAGCGACAACACGAACCTCTCTATTCTCTGCTCCCACAACTTCTCCGTGCCCTTTAACCAGCCCATTGCCTACGCTCAGAAGGTGGGCGAGCTGACCAACATGCTGGCAAACGGACAAATTCTGGTCCAGCGCTTCGGCGATATTCTGGACGGGAAGCGGACATGGCAGAAGGAGCTGGCCCAGTCAAATATCCGGCCCACCCTGCCGGACGCCGTGGCCGGCGACATCACCGCCGCCATGCCCTACCGGGCCATGATCAACATCATCAACTTCATTCAGGCCATGGACTATGTGGTGCCGGGCTTTGCGGCCTACGAAACGCTGCTGTATTCCCCGGAGCTGAAGTTCTATTCCAACCGGGTGAAGATGGACACGGATTTCAATACCAGTCTGCAGGGCCTTCACTGTCTGGGCGACAGCTCCGGCTGGACCCGGGGACTGATGATGGCCTCCGTCATGGGTGTGCTCATGGGCCGCAAAATTGCCGAGGAGGGCTGAAGCACCGTGGGGCTTTCAACACTGCGATAGAAAAAGCATCGGCTGAAGCGAGCGCTTCAGCCGATGCTTTTTATTTCAGGAGCTTTGTAAGGTCCGTTTTCATGGTGACGGTGTACCGGGGCAGGTCATGAAGACCGTCCGCAAGGTCGGCGCATCGGGGCGTTGTCATCAGCGATACCGGAAACAGCGCGTCCACCAGCGCCTTTGCGTCCGGGTCGGAGCAGCCGAAGGGATAGGCAAAGCAGGTGACGCCGCCCAGCTTTTCCACAATGCGGTCATGGCTGAGCTGAATGTCATCCAGCACCCGGGCCTTGAAATCCGCGTCGGACTCGCCTGCGCGGCGCTCCACGCCGTTGGCGCCCTGGGCGTCATAATTGCCCGAATCCTCGCCTAAATTGTGGAGCCGATAGCTGTGGGAGCCGATCTCCACCAGCCCGGAGTCCGTCATCTCCTGAAGCTCCGACCAGAAGCAGAAATTGTCCGCCGGGAGGTCCGGCATGAGGACGATGATGGAAATGCAGGCCTTGACGTTGTATTCCTGCAAAATGGGGTAGAGGAGCTTATAGTTGCTGCGGTAGCCGTCATCAAAGGTGATGAGAATGGGCTTTTCCGGCAGCGGGCCGCCCGCTGCCAGTTCCCGGGGCAGCACCGGCGTGTAGCCAAGGGCTAAAATGGTCTCTAAATCGGAGCGGAGCTTGGAGGGGGTCACCGTCATGTCATTGCAGTCCTGCCCGTCCTCTACCAGATGGTGATACATCAGCACCGGCAGCGGCTCACGGACAGCCTTAGGCAGGCGGTAAATATAAACGCAGAGCAGCGCACAGAAAATCAGCATGGTGAAAGGAACGCCAAAGCGGCGGAGAAGCTGTTTCGTAGAGAATCCTTCCTTTCGGGGCCGCCGCCCGCACTCAGGCGGGCGGCGGATATTTTGATCAGCATAGCACAGCCCTGCCGAAAAATTATGAACTGGGGATGAACAAATGCGTCAGGAGGCGGTGTCAGCCTGCTCCGGCGTGTAGATTTGGAGGGCGCTTCCGTCGAAATAGACATAGCGGGTAAAGTTAGAGGTGCGCGGCTCATAGGCGTGGCCGGAAACGGTCAGGCGGCGGTGGTTGAAGTCCCACGCTGCCGCGTCCCAAGCGCCCATTTCGGGCCAAGCGGACTGCATCAGCGCCCTGACGTCCGCCGCGTAGAGCCGACCCTCCCGGCGGAAGAACAGTTGGGCGCTGTACGGAGAGGCCGCGCACAGCTCATTGCTCCCGTCACCGTCCAGATCGACGATCTGCGGGTCATCGCCCATGGCGCGGGCCAGCAGATAGGGCGTGCCATCAGGGTCCAGATAGTAATAGTCGGTCACAGAGACAACCTCCTGCTCCGAATCACCGTCCAGATAATCAAAGTAGGTCATGGAGAAGCCGCTGTGACCCAACAGATCGTGGAAGAAGAACAGCCGAACATCGTTGACATCATTCCAGCCGTCCAGCGCCGGGACGTTGAAAAATACGTCGGCCTCCCACTCCGCCATGCCGTTCCGCCCGGCGGCTTCAGCCTGCATGACCGCCGCGTAGACATTGCCGTCAGTGGAACGGTAGATCCGGACGGAGTGCGTATCATTGCCATCATCACTGTCAATGATGAAGCCAGCTCCCCGCTCCGCACAGTCATCGGAATGGCGGGTCAGGGACATCTTCTGCGGTTCGTAGGGCGTCAGGTCGTCCAGCGGGACCGTCAGCTCCGGCTCACCCTTCGGATAGGCAAGGGTGTCGGCCGGTTCCCCGTCTACCAGCAGGTGGGACACGAACCAGTAATTGCCGTTGCCCCGGTCCAGCAGGGTGACGCATTCGTCGGTCCTGCCGCCGTAATAGAAGTCCTTCCAGTAGAGGCGGACATAAATGCCCTCCCGCACACCGCCGGTAAAGGTGACAGAGCGGTAATTCGTATCGCCCCTGGAAAGATAGTATGCGTCATACTGCGGGAGATATTTGAAGTCATCTAAACCTACGCGGTTGGTCTGCGCCAGCGTCAGGCCGGTGGTTTCCAGCAGAAAAGCGTCAATGGAGGCAGTGGACATTTTCAGCGTGGGACAGATTTCCTGCCCATTGGCATCCAGCAGGGCTACCTGCTGCCGCTCGCCCTCTGTCATCTTATCGTTTCTGCCGGCGCCGTTATAGAGCAGGGAAAAGAGGTCGATCTCCTCCGGGCGCGCATACAGGCAGGAGAGGAACTGGTTGTGGAGCTTGGTGATCTCGTCGGCACTTGAATCCGTGGAAGCTACATTGAAAAATTCCTCGTTGAAAAAGGCCAGCTCGTCGCCGGAGATGGGCTGCGGCTCCAGCAGTGCGTCGGGGCGGTCACAGGGCTTGTTGGAGCGGATATGGAAGCCCCCGTCCGACTGAGGCTCTACCGTGACGCAGGCCCAGGCGTCCGCCGTGGAATTGCTGGCAGGGTCCAGCACGTAGCTTGGGAGCTGGTAATAGAGGACATCTGTTTCCTCGATTCGCTCCCCGGCGTAAAAGCGGACGGAGTGGGGAATATTGGTGTCCCCGTGGTAGTAGTAATAGGCGTCATAGTCCGGGAGGTACTGAAGGTCCTCCAGCGAGACCTTGTTCGTCTGCGCCAGCGTCAGGCCCATCCACTTCTCAAGAATATCATCCGCCTGCTTTGTGGTGGTTCGGGTGAGGTCCACCTGCCAGTCCTCACCGTCAAAATAGGCGTCCGCCACAGCCTGACGCTCGGCCTGCGGCGTCTCCTGAGCGGGAGAATATCCGTTGGCGCCGTTATAGAAAAGCTGAAAGAGGTCAACGTCCTCGGGCCGGTCATAGGCGGAGAGCAAAAATGCGGCGGGACTGAAAACACAGGTGTTCCCACTGGCGTCCGTCCACATATCCTTGGAATTGAAAACCTCGGTATAGGTGTTCAGCTCCGCAGGGGTCAGAACCGGCTCCGCCGCCGGATCGCGGCCAGCGAGGGCATCGGGCGTCTTTGCCCCGGTAAAGGTCACGGCGCAGAGCAGCGCAGCGGCCGTGACCGCCGCCAGCAGTGCCGCGCCCACAGTGCGGCGGTTTTCTGCAATGCGGGTGATGCGCTCCTTCAGGGCGTGCTTTCCGGCGGTCATGGTGGTGGCGGAGAGCATGGGATTTCCCGGGCGGCGGGCCACGGGAATGAGCCGCAGCAGCGTTTGGCCGTAGGGGAGGCGCTCCGCCTCGCCCAGCCGCCGCAGCGCGCCCTCGTCACAGGCCAGTTCGCAGTCCCGCCGGGAAACGATGGCGGCGATCCACACCAGAGGGTCGAACCAGTAGACCACAAGACACACGCATCGCAGCAGGCTCCACAGCGGGTCCAGATGGCGGGCATGGGTGGTTTCGTGAGCCAGAACGTGCCGCAGCGTTTCCGGGGCCTCCACGGCGGCGGGGGTCAGGTAAACGGCGGGGCGAAGCAGCCCGAACAGGCAGGGGGAGGGCAGCCCCTCTGCAAGATACACCGGGTAACGGCAGTTCTCCACCGGGTAGGGCGTCCGGTTCCGGCGGAGCCTTCGCGCAAAGCGGAGATTTGCCAGCAGGAACCATGCGGCCATCACCGCCATTCCGGCGTACCAGACACCCAGGAGCAGCGGCCCGAGAGGGAGCTGCTTTTTGTATTCAACGGCGTGGACCACGTTTTTCCCGTCAGTATACGTTACGATGTTGTCGGCTGAGGCGCTGTCGATTCGAAACGGCTGATAGGGGCCGGGGGTCTGGAGCGCACCCTGCGGGGCGTAGACAATGGTCTCCCGGTAGGGGGTGGTGTACAGCGCCGGGGCGGTGATTCGCTCTGTCACCGGCTCCGCTGCGGTCAGGACATTATGGCTCAGGGCCGGGAGATTCACCGGCACCAGCAGCCGCAGCAGCACCAGCCCCCACAGGGCGTACTGCACCCGGCGGGAGATGGCTTTTCGGAACAACCGCCGCAAAAGCAGCAGCGATAGAATGAGAACCGATGAGGTCAGCAGAATTTCCTTCATGTTTTTCCACCCGCTTTCTCCAAAATGGCGGACAGCTCCGCAATATCGTGCTCTGTCAGGGCGTTTTTCTCCACCATGGCGCTCATGAGCAGGCCGAGGCCGCCCACCTTATCCAGAAACGTTTCCGTTTCCGCCTCGATGGCGTCCTCCCGGACTACGGCGGGGAAATACAGCTTGGCCCGCCGGCCCTCCTCGTGCCGGACAGCGTTCTTGCCCTCCAGCCGGGAGAGCATGGTGATGACGGTGTTTTTCGACCAGCCGGTGTCCTCCCGCAGTGCGGCGGTCAGCTCCGTTATGGTCATAGGGGCGTTCTGCCACAGGCGGTTCATCAGCTTCCATTCGCTGTTGGAAAGATCAATTTTCATAGCGCACCTCGCTTGGTATACGGTTGTCTACCTTCTGTGGCCCCAGCGTAGCAGAAAGGTAGACAAATGTCAACCAAAATTTGGTTACAAAAAGAAACAGCCGGAAACGGAAATATTTTGGCGGCCCATGGCAAAACTTTTGCTCTGCCACCGTTGACCGAAAGCGAAATTTGCCGTAAAATAAAAAGCCGAATGAAAAACATCAGAGGAGAACGCCATGACTGATTTTGAACAACGCTACGCGGCGGCCAGAAAGGCGGTCATCGCCCGGGATCTGGCCCGGCTGAACCCCATGCAGCGGCAGGGGGCCATGACCACGGAGGGGCCGCTGCTGCTGCTGGCAGGCGCCGGCAGCGGCAAGACCACCGTGCTCATCCAGCGGGTTTACAACCTTTTGACCTATGGCCGGGGCAGCGACAGCGACGAGGTGCCGGATTGGGCCACGGAGGAGGACCTCGCGTTTTTGGAGCAGTTCCCGGAGCGGCCCAGCGAGGCGGAGGTGGAGCGGGCCCATCGGCTTTGCGCCGTGGCTGTGCCCCGCCCATGGGAGATCATTGCCATCACGTTTACCAACAAGGCGGCGGGGGAGCTGAAGGAGCGTCTGGCGGCCCGTCTTGGCCCCGCCGCCAACGATGTCTGGGCCTCCACGTTCCACTCCGCCTGCGTCCGCATCCTGCGGCGGGACATTGACCGCATCGGCTTCGACAAGGATTTCACCATTTACGATACCGACGATGCCAAGCGGGTGGTGAAAGACATTCTCAAGGAGCAGAATCTGGACGAGAAAACGTTCCCCATCCGCAGTGTGCTCTCGGCCATCAGCGCCTCCAAGGACCGCTACGAGGGGCCGGAGGTGTTCCGCAAAAAGGCGGAGGCCGCCAATGACTGGCGCATGACCCGCATCGCTAAAATTTACGCCGCCTATCAGCAAAAACTCAGCACGGCCAACGCGCTGGACTTTGATGACATCATCTACCACACTGTAACGCTGCTGCAAAAGGAGCCGGAGGTGCTGGACTATTACCAGAAAAAGTTCCGCTACGTGCTGGTGGACGAGTATCAGGACACAAACCATTTGCAGTATCTGCTCACAGGCCTGCTGGCGGGGGGCTGTCGGAACCTCTGCGTGGTGGGCGATGACGATCAGTCCATCTACCGCTTCCGGGGAGCCAATATCGAGAATATCCTGAATTTTGAAAAGCAGTACAAGGATGCCCGGGTCATCCGCCTGGAGCAGAACTACCGCTCCACCCAGCACATTCTGGATGCCGCCAACGCCGTCATCAAGAACAACGCCGGACGCAAGGGCAAGACCCTCTGGACGGACAATGGCAGCGGCGACACCGTGACGGTGAAAACAAACTTCAACGAGGGGGACGAGGCCAACTACGTGGCCGGGGACATCCTCATGGGCGTGAACCGGGGGCGCAGGTTCCGGGATACCGCCATTCTCTACCGCATGAACGCACAGTCCAACGCGCTGGAATATGCCCTGAAGCGCAACGCCATCCCCTATAAGGTGGTGGGCGGCATGAAGTTCTTTGACCGCGCCGAGGTCAAGGATATGCTGGCGTATTTGTGCGTACTGAATAACCCTATGGACGATCTGCGGCTGCGCCGCATCATCAATACCCCGGCCCGGGGCATCGGCGCAACCACCATGGACAAGGTGGCGGAGCTGGCGGCGGAGCAGGGGGCGTCCCTCTACGAGATCGTGCGGAACGCCGATTTATTCCCGGCGCTGAAAACGGCCTCTGCCAAGCTGGTGAAGTTTGCCGACCTGATCGACAATTTGAGAAAGGCGGGCGGTACGCTGGCTCTGCCGGAATTTTACGATGAGGTTTTGAACCAGACCGGCTATGTCAAGGCGCTGGAGGACAAAAACGACATGGAGAGCCGGGGCCGCATTGAAAACGTGCAGGAGCTGAAGTCCAACATCCTCGGCTTTTTGGAGCAGGACCCGGAGGACGCTACTCTCTCTGGCTTCCTGAATGAGATCGCCCTCTACACGGACCTCGACAGCGTGGAGGCGGACGATAACTGCGTGACCATGATGACCATTCACTCCGCAAAGGGACTGGAATTCCCGGTGGTGTATGTGGTGGGCATGGAGGAGGGAATCTTCCCCGGCTCCTCCGCCATGTACGATGAGGAAGAACTGGAGGAGGAGCGGCGGCTGTGCTACGTGGCCATGACCCGGGCAAGGGAAAAGCTGGTCATGACCAACGCCCGGCAGAGAATGCTCTATGGCCGCACCAGCGCCAATAAGGCCAGCCGGTTCCTGGAGGAGATTCCCGAGGAGGATATGCACTGGGAGAGCAAGCCGGAGCCTCGCTTCGGCGCGGCCAACGAGGAGGGCTTCGGCGGCAGCCGCTGGGACGATACGATGGGCGGTTCCTCTTATGGCGGCTATGGCGCGCAACGCTCCGCAGGGGGCTACGGCAGCGCCGGGACGGGCCGCTCCGGGGGCTATGTCAGCGGCGGCGTGCATACCTACAAAAGCGCAAAGCCCGCGCCCCAGACCCTCCGCACCAGCAGCCGGGGCAGCGCACCCGCCGCGCCGGCGGTGGAGCTGCTGCAGCTCCATCCGGGAGATCAGGTGGAGCACACCGCTTTCGGCAAGGGCAGCGTGGTGTCCGTGAAGCCTATGGGCGGTGACGCTCTGGCGGAGGTGGCCTTTGAGAGCGGCACGAAAAAACTGATGCTCAAATCCGCCGGCAAACACATGAAAAAGCTGTAAGCGCCCATCGGGACAAGCGGCTGAAAATACATTTTGAACGCGGCGCAATGCTGCGGCAGGAGGAAACAATATGAAGATCGCACTGCAATTTGCCATGCCCTCGGAATTTCACGCCATGCCGGGGGCAAAGGACATGGAGCCTTTTGAAACGGTATCCGGCGTTCCCTTTTATCGGGTGGAGCCGGACATCATCGCCTGCGCCGGGGGCGTCAGCAAGGTGAACGCCGCTATGGCGGCGGAGATTCTCTGCCTGAAATACGGCGTGGACCTTATTCTGAACGCGGGCGTGGCGGGCTGCCTGACGGATCTGCCTACCGGGAGCCTTGTGGTGGCGTCGGAATTCGTGCAGCATGATGTGGACACCACCGCAGTCGGCGACCCCATCGGCCTTGTGTCCACGGTAAACCGGGTGGAGTTCCCCACATGGGAGCCGGAGCGGTGCGTGAAGCTGCTGGCGGACATGGGGATTCACGCCGTTACGGGTCGGGTGGCCACAGGCGACTGGTTTGCCGTGAACTGTAAGCGGGCGGAGTTCATCCGGGATACGTTCCGTCCTGTTCTGACGGAGCAGGAGGGCGGCGCCATCGCGCAGGTATGCCTTCGCAACGGCGTGCGCTTCGTGGCGGTGAAGTCCATTTCCGACCACCTGTTCTCCGAAAACCAGCAGGAGGAATATTTCAATTTCGGCGAGGCGCTGGAAAACATGGGCACTATCGTGCTGCCGCTGGCCCGAAAGCTGAAGGAGGAAGCCTGATATGGAACAGATCGCCAGCTTTACCATCGACCACAACCGGCTGCAGCCGGGAATGTACCTTGCCCGCCGGGACGGGGACATCGTGACCCTTGACCTACGGTTCAAAAAGCCCAACATGGGGGACCTGCTGTCCAACAGCGAGCTGCACTCCACGGAGCATCTGGTGGCCACAGCGCTGCGGAACGGAGAGGCAAAAGAGGCCGTGATCTACTTTGGCCCCATGGGCTGTCAGACTGGATTTTTCTTCCTGTTCGATGAGCGGAAGCTCACGTTGGAGGGCGCGGTGGCGCTGATGAAAAAGGCCTTTGCCGAGGCGGCGGCCTTTGAGGGGGAAATGCCCGGAAAAAGCCCCATTGAATGCGGAAATTACATCAATCTGGACGTGGAGACCGGCCGGGCTGTCTGCCGGTGGTACAGTGAGCTTATTCGGGACTGGACCGTGGAGCGGCTGTCCTACGATTGGCAGGGTAAATAAGCGCCGGAGCGGCATTTGCTGAAAATTGTTGTTGACAAATGGCGCAAAGCCGCTATAATAGGTTCAAACCGATAAAGGCTATGACAAAGTCAGCTGCTTAACACCGCACGGCAAGCGAGAGGGGACAGTGGAAGCCCTCAGTGCAGGAAAGGCAGCGCGCCGCTTTGGAGCAGCCCGCGAGGAGCGGGACGGTTCATCCCCGTTACGAGATGACATGAGATATTCCCGCCGTGCGCGCAGCGGGGATAGATCAGGGTGGTACCGTGGATATTTTTCGCCCCTGACAGTTGTCAGGGGCGATTTTATTTTAGCTTTTCAGCTTGTAAGGAGGAGTTTCCCCATGAGATTTTCCAGTAAAGTGCAGAAATGCCAGTTGTCCCCCGTGCGTAAGTTTAATCCCTGCGCCGAGGCAGCGGCGGCACAGGGCCGGATGATCTATCATCTGAATATCGGCCAGCCGGATGTGAAAACGCCGGAGGCCTTTTACGAGGCGATCCGTGATTTCAAGGCCGAAACGCTGGAATATGCGCCCGCTCCCGGCCTGCCGGCACACATCGAGGCGGTGCAGGCGTATTACGCAAAGCTGGGCGTGAAGCTGGATAAGGATGACATTCTGGCAACCTCCGGCGGCGGCGAGGCGCTGGAGTTCATCCTCGCCTGCATTCTGGACGAGGGGGACGAGCTGCTGGTGCCGGAGCCCTATTACGCTAACTACAATACTTTCGCCTACATGACCGGCGGCAAAATTCATCCCATCCCCACCTCCGCCGAAAACGGCTACCATTACGCGGAGCGCTCCCTCATTGAGCCGCACATCAACGCCCACACCCGGGGTATTTTGATTTCCAATCCCGGCAACCCCACCGGCGTGGTGCTCACCCGGGAGGAAATGCGCCTCATCGCGGACATCGTAAAGGAGCACGATTTGTTCCTTGTGGCGGACGAGGTGTACCGGGAGTTCATCTATGACGATGAGCCGATGGGCTCTTTCGGCGAGCTGGAGGATGTGAAGGACCGTGTGATTTTGGTGGACTCCGTTTCCAAGCGCTTCTCCGCCTGTGGCGCGCGGGTGGGCTCCATTATCTGCCGGAATAAGGAGTTCATGGCCGAGGCGCTGAAGCTGTGTCAGGGACGTCTTTGCAGCGCCACCATCGATCAGGTGGGCGCCGCCGCCATGTACCGCTCTGTGACGCCGGACTACTTCAAGGCGGTGCGGGACGAATACAAGAAGCGGCGGGACACCGTGGTAGAGGAGCTTGGTAAGCTCCCCGGCGTGAAGTTCGATGTTCCCGACGGCGCGTTCTACATGATGGTGACGCTGCCGGTGGACGATGTGGAAAAGCTCCAGTATTTTCTGCTGGAGGAATTTGAGGACAACGGCGAGACTGTGATGTACGCCCCCGGCAGCGGCTTCTATGCCGACCCGGACGATGGCCGCTGTGAGGTTCGCATTGCCTATGTCCATAATTGCGAGTATCTGCGCCGGGCCATTGAACTGCTGGGCCGGGGCATCGCGGCCTACAACAGGAAAAGGGGCGTGTAAAAATGCTGCGGCATATCGTAATGTGGAAGTTCCGTCCGGGGACCGAGGCGGAGCGGGACCTGTTTCTCACGGGCCTTCAGGGCCTCTATGGCGTGCTTCCGGAGCTGAAGAGCTGCCGGGTCCTCCGGGGCATGGAGGGCAGCGATTATGACGCCGTGCTCATTTCGGAGTTTGAGAATCAGGAGGCGCTGGAGCGCTACAAAAACGATCCCCGGCACAAGGCGGTCTCCGCGCTGTGCAAATCCATTCGGACGGACCGGGCGGCGGTGGATTGTCTGCTGCCGGACTGAGGTAATATGAAAACACCGACTGACGGAGGCGGCGTGCGCCGCACCTGTCAGCCGGTGTTTTTTTGCTTAAAAGAGACCATTCCACTGGCAGCGGGCAAGGTCTACCGCTCCCTCCGGGGTAAAGACAACGCCCTCCGCCTCCAGCAGCGCCCGCTGAGTGCCGGGGCCGTAGAGGTCAAAGCAGGATTTTGTGCCGCCGAAGCGGTCCACCACCCGATGACAGGGAACAGAGGGGTCACGGTTGGCGGCCATGGCGTAGCCTACGGTCCGGGCGCAGCGGGGCATCCCCGCAAGGCGCGCGACCTGTCCGTAGGTGGCCACGGTCCCGGCGGGGATATGGCAAACGATGTCATAAAAGCACTGAAAAATAAAACCGCTCATGGCCAAGCCTCCTGTTTTCAAAGGCAATAATACCACAGCGCTGCCAAAACCGCAAGACGGAGGGCAAAATGGTTGATTGGGCCTTTTCATTTTCGGCGCTTTCCTATATAATAAGAAAGAAAGGATGTGGGCTCATGCTGCAATCAACGCTGTGCTATCTGGAACGGGGCGGAGCATATCTGATGCTCCACCGCGTAAAAAAGGAGCAGGACGCCAACCGGGATAAGTGGATCGGCGTCGGCGGAAAGTTTGAGGACAAGGAAAGCCCGGAGGACTGCCTTGTGCGGGAATGTTGGGAGGAAACGGGCCTGACGCTGACGGAGTACCGCTACCGGGGCCTTGTGACCTTTGTGAATACGCAGTGGCCCACGGAATATATGCACCTGTTCACGGCAACCGGCTGGACGGGAACGCCCCACCCCTGCGACGAGGGGGAGCTGGAATGGATTCCCAAGGCGGAGCTGAGGAAGCTGCCCATGTGGGCGGGAGACCGCATTTTTCTGCGGCTGCTGGATTCCGACGAGCCGTTTTTCTCGCTGAAGCTGTGCTATGACGGGGAGCGGCTGCTGTCGGCGGTGCTGAACGGAAAGTCCTTGGAGGTTGAGGCATGAAGAAAATTTTGATGTTCGGATTTCGGGATTTAGGCGAGATCATGAAAATTGCGGCGGCGGCAGAGCGCTGCGGCGCGGAGCTTCAGCCGGTGGGCCGGGAGAGCTGCACTCTGACGCTGGAGGCGCTGTCCCAAGGGAAAACCGGTGGGGCATCGAGTGTGCCGATAGGGAAAATGCTGGTATTCTGCGGACTGGACCGGGAACTGGACACCCTTCTGGTGTCGCTGCGGCAGGCGGGTATCGTTTGTCTGAAGGCGGTGCTGACGCCGAATAACCGCACATGGACGCCGGAACGGCTTTACCGGGAGCTGGAGCGGGAGCGCCGGGCCATGGGAGGACGGTAACATGAAAATCCTGATTTCCGCCTGCCTTTTGGGAATCCCCTGCCGGTATGACGGAAAAGCCAAGCCCCAGCCGTGGGCGGAGGCGCTGGCGGGCAGGCATGACCTTGTGCCGGTGTGCCCGGAGCAGTTGGGCGGACTGCCAACGCCCCGGACACCCTCGGAGCGGCGGGGGGACCGTGTGGTGATGAACACCGGCGCGGATGTGACGGAGCAGTACCGCCGGGGCGCGGAGGCCGCGCTGCGGCTGTGCCGCCTGACGGGCTGCGAGGCGGCGATTTTGAAGGAGCGAAGCCCCTCCTGTGGCTGCGGCGAAATCTATGACGGCAGTTTTTCCGGCACCCTGACCGTCGGGGATGGGGTCACGGCGGAGCTGCTGAGGAAAAACGGCATTCCCGTGTACGGGGAGAGCCATGTGGCCGCGCTTTTGGACTGAGAAACGAAAAAGCGGATTTTTTGGCGCAAATTCGCGACTTTTGCTTGACGGAAGGGGCAGATTGCTTTACAATAGCTGCTGTTAAGAAACGGAAACACTTCCGTTTGGTATGTGTATATATTCGGCAAACCTGCCGAAAGGCAGGGACGCAAAGCTATAGTGTCTAAATGAACGGAGCCGTTCACATGACAGACTGGCCGCAGCTTTTTTCTGAGGCAAAGCGGCAGTCTGTCTTTTTGCGATGTGCCGGTATTTTCTGGGGGGTGTGGATATGGCCTATATGCGTTTGGGAGACTTGCTGATCAGCACCGGCGCCATCTCCCGGGAACAGCTGGAGCAGGCGTTGGAGCTGCAGAAGGGGACAAAGCAGCGCCTGGGCGATGTACTGATTCAAAATGGCTTCATTACGGAGAAAAGCCTGATTGACGCGCTGAAAATTCAGCTCGGCATTGAATTTATTGACCTGACGAAGGTATCTCTTCCGATAGAGCTGGCGAAATTCGTGCCGAAGAACATCGCCCGGCGCTTCTGCGTGGTGCCGGTGCGGGCGGCGGCGGATACGCTGTACCTTGCCATGAGCGACCCGCTGGACTTCATGGCGCAGGAGGAGGTCAAGGCTGCCTCCCGGAAGCGAGTCATTCCCATGATTGCCACCCGCAAGGCAGTGGAGCAGGCCATCGGCCGGCTCTACAGCAATGAGGGCACGGCGAAGATCGTGGAGGAAATGAAGCGCGAGGTAGGTGTGGACATTGATGCCGCGCCCCGGCCCGCCGCGCGGGAGCAGCAGGAGGGCAACTCCGCCCCCACCATCCAGTTTGTCAACGCCCTCATCGAGCGGGCCTTTGACGAGCGGGCCAGCGACATCCATCTGGAGCCGCAGGCAGAGGAAATGGTGGTGCGGATGCGCGTGGACGGTCTGCTGCACCAGATGCTCACCGTTCCCGCCGATTTGAAGAACATGGTGGTTTCCCGCCTGAAGATCATGGGCAGCATGGACATTGCCGAGCGCCGTGTGCCGCAGGACGGACACACCACCGTACAGGTGCGGGGCCATGTGATAGACCTGCGTATTTCCACAATTCCAACGGTGTACGGCGAAAAGCTGGTGCTGCGCCTTTTGGACAAGTCCTCCCAGAACCTCACCAAAACCGGCCTCGGCTTTGAGGGCCGTGACCTTGAAAAATACGAGGCATTGCTGAAAAACAGCGGCGGTGTTATTCTGCTGGTGGGCCCCACCGGCTCCGGTAAGTCCACCACCATGTGCGTGATGCTGCAGGACCTGGACCGGGAGGAGGTCAACATCGTGACGCTGGAGGACCCGGTGGAGTATTACATCCCCGGCGTGAACCAGTGCCAGATCAACGAAAAGACCGGCATGACCTTTGCCAGCGGCCTGCGCTCCATTTTGCGTCAGGACCCGGACATCATCGCCGTGGGCGAGATTCGCGACAGCGAAACCGCCCATATTGCCATCCGGGCCGCCATCACCGGCCATCTGGTGCTGAGCACTCTGCATACCAATGACGCTATTTCCGCCGTGACCCGTTTGCGGGACATGGGCGTGGAGCCGTGGCTCATTTCCGGCGCGCTGCGGGGCGTCATCTCCCAGCGATTGGTGCGGAAGATATGCCCCCACTGTAAGCGGGCCTACAAGCCGCCTATTGAGGAGCTGGAGGCCCTCGGTCTGCCGCAGGATGACAGCACCGTCTTCTACCGGGGCGAGGGCTGTCCGGAGTGCCATCACACCGGCTACATCGGCCGCCGGGCGGCGTTGGAAATTCTTGTGGTGAACAGCAAGCTGGGGCATTTGATCGGCCGGGGCGCGGAGACGGAGGAGTTGTCCGCCGCCGCAAGGGAAAACGGCTTTGTCACCATGCGGGAGAGCTGCCAGCATCTGGTGCTGAGCGGCATCACCACAGTGGAGGAGGCCGCCCGCGTTATTACCAGCACGGCGGAGGATTAAAGAAACCAAAGCATAATCGGGAAAGGAGGGAGCGGATATGACCACTTATCGCTACCGGGGCCAGAGCCTTGACGGGGCGAAGGTCACCGGCGTCATTCGGGCTTATGACGAATTTGAGGCGGTGTCCCAACTGCGGGACCGCTGCGCGTTCATCACCAAAATCGAGCCGGTAAAGGAAAAACAGGGCAATCCGCTTACCCGCCCCGTCAATACCCGCATCAGGGAAAAGGAGCTGGCGATGCTCTGTTCCCAGCTCTCCATTCTGCTCTCCTCGGGCCTGACCGCGCTGCGGTGTCTGCAAATGGTGGCCACTCAGACCCGGAACAAGCAGCTCCGCCGCGCGCTGGAAAAGGCGGCGGAGGAGGTGGGCGCGGGCCGCTCCATGGCGGACAGCCTCGAAAGCAACCGGGAGGTGCGCTTTCCCGTCACGTTTGTGGAGACCGTCCGGGCCGGTGAGCAGTCCGGCTCGCTGGAGGCGTGTTTGCAGCGGCTGCAGGGCTACTATGAGCGCTCCTCCACGGCCAGGGCCAAGGTGGTCAGCGCCATGACCTATCCGGCTATGGTCATCGTCACGGCGATTATCGTTGTCATCATCGTGATGGTAAAGGCCGTTCCGGCCTTTACGAATACATTTGCCGAGCTTGGCTCGGACATTCCCGCCATTACCAAGGGCCTTATGGCTGTCAGCGGCTTTTTCGTCAAGTGGTGGTGGGTGCTGGTGCTGCTGGTGGCCGCGGCGGGCATCGGCTACTACAGCTTTCGCCGCACGGAGCGGGGCCGCATCGTGCTGGCGAACTACGCACTGACCCGCTCGCCCCTGCGGCGGCTGCGGACCATGAGCGCCTCCGGCCAGTTTGCCGCCGCCCTGTCCGCCATGCTGTCCGCCGGTCTGCCGATGCCGAAGGCGCTGTCGGTGGCCGGTGAGGTCTCCGGCAATTATATGTTCGCGCTGGCCGCCGGTAAGGTGCGGCAGAGCGTGGAGCGGGGCCGCACCGTGGGCGAGGGCATGGGCGAGGTAAAGCTGTTTCCCCCCATGCTGCGGGAAATGATCGGCGTGGGCGAAAGCTCCGGCACGCTGGTGGACACGCTGGACGTTGTGGCCCAGTATTTCAACAGCGAGGTGGAGACCATCACAAACCGCCTGCTGGCGGTGCTGGAGCCGGTCATTACCATCGGCCTTGCGGTCATTGTTATGGTGCTGCTGCTGGCGGTGTACCTGCCGATGTTCAGTATGTACGGTTCCATGGCGTAATACGGTATCCTCCCTGCCTGCAACCCGGGCAGGGCGATATAAAAAGAAAAACACAAAGGAGAAAAGATTTATGCTCAAGAAATTGAACAACAAAAAGGGCTTTACCCTGATGGAAATGCTCATTGTGGTGGCTATCATCGCCGTGCTGGTGGCAGTGGCAATTCCCACCTTCACCTCTGCATTGAATAAGGCCAAGGCCGGCACTGACCTTGCCAACATCCGTTCCGGCTATGCTGCCGCGCAGCTGGAGGTCATGACCGGCAATCCTGCCACTACTTATTATCTGAATAACGATGGCTCTGTCGACACGACTGCTTCTGGAAGCTATCAGACTAAGGGAAAGTCTTCAGATGCAGATACCTCCGCTACGATTGGTGGCAAGTTCTCTTTGAGTGGTACCGGTGCTGTTTCTTGGGAAAAGGGGAAACACATCAAGTACACGGTCTCTGGCGGTGAAGTCACTGCTATTGCCCCCGCCGAATAATTTTGTACTATTTCTCCGGCGGGAGCACCGACCCGCTCCCGCCGGAGCAATGCCCTGATCCGGGGCACGGCCGGGGGTTGGCGGCCGTGCCCCGGGTGAGGATCCGGAAAAGGAGAACCTATGCTGCGTCTGTCCCTGCCAATCACTGTTTACTGCTGCGCAATGGCCGCGCTTCTGGGCGCGTGCATGGGCAGCTTTTTGAACTGTCTGGCGTGGCGGACGGTCCACGGCGAAAGCGTGCTCCATGGCCGCTCCCACTGCGACGTCTGCGGCCATGTGCTGGGGGTGCGGGACCTTGTGCCGGTGCTGAGCTATGTGTGCTCCGGGGGAAAATGCCGCTACTGCGGCGCAAAGCTCTCTGCCCGCCATGTGTGGGGGGAGCTGGCAGGGGGCGCGATGTTTGTCAGCGCCCTGCTGAAGTATGATATTTCGCTCCAAGTCCTTGAGGCGTGGCTGCTGGCCTGCGTGCTGCTGGCCTGCGCGTTCGCGGATCTGGAGGGGTACATCATACCCGACCGATTTTTACTGTTCGGCGCCGGGGTGTTTATCGTGTTCCTTATGTGGGAGCCGGAGCCGCTGCACCGGCTGATACAGGGCGCGCTGGGCGGCCTTGCCGTGCCGGGAGCGCTGCTGGCGGTGGTGCTCATGATGGAAAAGCGCATGGGCCGGGAGGCCATGGGCGGCGGCGATTTGAAGCTGCTGGCCCTGACGGGGCTGTATCTCGGCTGGATGGGAAATCTTCTATGCCTGCTGCTGGCCTGTGTGCTGGGCATCTGCGCGGGGCTGGCCTCCGGCCGGAGGGACGCGCCGATTCCGTGGGGACCGTCCATCGCGGCGGCGGCGTGGGTCACGCTGCTGACGGGGGACAGGGTCCTCCAATGGTATCTGAGTCTTTTTGGAATGTGAGAGGTTGATATATGGGGAAGCTCGTTGGCTTTGACATTGGCGAAAACAGCGTAAAAATGGTATATTTCTCCGGCAGGGAGCTCAAGCGCGCCATTACGGCGGAGCTGCCGGACGCCATGGTCTCAAACGGGAGAATTTTGTCCATGGACGCCATGGCAGATTTTATCCGGGACATGGCCAAGGGCCACGGCATCCCCCTGACGAACGCCGCCATGGTGCTGAACACCGGCGACCACTTTGTGCGCTCCGTGACGCTGCCGCTGATGACGGAGCAGCAGCTCCGCTACAACCTGCCCTATGAATTCCGGGATTTTCTGACGGAGGAAAAGAACCGCTACTTTTTTGATTATTCCATGCAGGGCATTTTGAACGGCTCGGACGGGCAGCCGGAGAAGATGGAGCTGTTTGCCTGCGCCATGCTGAAATCCTCCGTGGAGGAATACCGGGCCATGTTCCGCCGGGCGGGCTTCCGCCAGCGGGTGCTGACGCCGGACGAGAGCGCTTACAGCGCACTGCTGGAGGAGCACATCGCCCATCACGGCGGTGAGGATACCGACCGCTGCATCGTGAGCCTTGGTCACCGCAGTACATATCTCTACATTTTCCACGGCAGCCGCTTTGACAGCCGCCGGGGCGTGGAGGCCGGCGGCGCGGAGCTGGACAGCCTCATTGCCGACCACTGCGGCGTGGACGTCCATGTGGCCCACAGCTATAAGCACAGCGACTATAACGGCGTGCTGGAATCCGATTACGCCCAGGAGCTCTATGCCCGTCTCGCGGGCGAGATCGTCCGGGCCGTGAATTTCTACAATTACAACAACCGGGACCGGGAGCTGAAGGAGCTGTATCTCTGCGGCGGCGGCGCGGGCATCGCGGCGCTGCGGGAGACCATTGCCGAGACCACCCGGCTGGAGGTCCATCCGGCAACAGACCTGCTGCCGGAGCAGCAGCGCCCGGAGGAGGAGCCATGGCTGTACCTGCGGGCCATTGCGGGTGTGTTTGAGAGCTTCCGGGGAGGAAAACGATGAACGAGCAAGAGAAAAAGGGGACCCAGCCGGTCCGGGTCCATGGCCGTTATCCCCGCAAGAGCGGCATCAATATGAATATGCGGGAGGACCGCACCCGGGAGCTGACTACGCTCATTATCGGCGGCGTGCTCATCTGCGTGCTGGCAGGCGCAGCCGCCAAATTCGGCGTAATCGACCAGTACCGGCGGCTCACGGAGGCCCAGCGGGCCTATGAGCAGGTCCACAGCCAGTATACGGCGGTGGAGACCGCGCTGGAGGATTATGACCGGGTGCTGGCGGAATACCGCACCTATTCTACGGATTGGATGAATGACGCCGTGGATTCGGAAAGCCCCAATGCGGCGCTGTATGCCGCCGTGGACCGCCAGCGGGTTTTAGACCTTATCGAGCGGGATATGCAGTCACAGGGGACGGTCACCTCCGTTCTGATTCGGGATAATCAGGCGGTGGTCGCCATGTCCGGCATGAGCCTGGACCAGATTTCCCAAATGTTCCAGAAAATCGGGGAAAGTCCCATTGTAGAAAATGTGGAGCTGAACATGGCGGAAACGGAAAAGGAGCATCCCGCTTCGATTCTGAGCTTCTCCGTGAGCATTACGCTGTGCAGGGAGGTGGAGGAATGAACCGGGAGCTGACAGGCCGGGAAAAGGTCATGTTGCTGATCCTGAGCGTGCTGGTGATGGCCTTGGGCTACTATAAGCTCATTCTTGAGCCCATCAACGATCAGGTGGCCGCCTACCGGGACAGCACCGAGCAGGAGCAGACGGAGCTGACCACGGAGCTGGTGCGGGCCGAGCAGCTGAAGAAAATGGAGTCTGCCGTGGCGGAGCTGCGGCAGCGCGGTGACGTCAAGCCCATCCCCGCCTATGACAACAGTAAGGCGCTGATGGTGGAGCTGCACCGGATTCTGGCCTCCGCGCAGGAGTATTCTCTGGATTTCAGCGCGGGGACCACAGAGGAGGACTATATCGTTCTCCGACCTATCTCCCTGAGCTATACCACAGCGACCTACACTCAAAGCCGCGCCATTTTAGACGCGCTGAGCGGCAGCGATTACATGAACAAGATCTCCGATCTGAGCATTCAGACAGAAACGGGAAGGGGAGAGAGCGGCGTTAAGACCGCTATGGTCATCACGTATTTTGAGGTTCGTCAGTAACAGATACAAGGAGAATATGACGATGAAAAGGGCAAACAGATTCGACAACCGTGGATTTTCGCTGGCAGAGGTCATGCTGACCGTGGCGATTCTTGTTGTTCTGTTTGCCCTTGCCATGATTCCCATTTCCAAGTACCAGAAGGAGTTCCGCCAGCAGGAGCTGGACAGCAAGGCGGAGCTGGTGTTCACTGCTGTGCAGAACCGCATGACCCAGCTTCAGGCAGCCGGAATGGAGTCACTGTACGCGTGGACACGGGATGGAGATCGTGGCATTAACAAGCTGGGGCTGGAGCCTTGGGGCAACACGGACTCCAACATCGGGGAAAATACGCTGTGTTATGTGACCTCGGCGGACAAACTGCAAGAAAATTGTGCCGCCGCGGACCTGTTCCCGGAGGGACAGGCGGACGATGAGCTGTGGAACGCGGACTGGGTGGTGGAATACGATCCCAAGGGCGGCAGCGTCTACGCCGTGTTTTACGGCGGCAGCGGCATGGCACAGCGGTACAGCCCATCGGAATTTGACCGGCTCCGCAGCCGGGCCTACCGTATCAGTGATGGCGCGCAGGTGGGCTATTACAGCGGCGACACCGTGGAGATAGAGACCACCGGCACACTGGAGCCGTATGCGGAGATCATCAATACCGACCATTTGCAGCTCCGGGTCATCTGCCCCCTGAAGGGAATGACGCTGAGCTTCCAGGCGCGTATCTGGGAGCTGGACGCCACGGGAGCGGAGACAGGCGACCCGGTGGTGGTGCCTTTCTCCGTCGATGAGGTGAAATGGGATGCGCCCAACTATGTGGCCACCATGACGCTGGACAGCTTAGAGAAGGGAATGCGCTTTGCGAAGCAGACCCGCTTTCATGGACTGACACCGGGCAAAAATCTGAAGATCACCGTGACTGTGACCAGCGACAATCCGCTGGTGGACAAGGGCTCCTGTACGGTGACCACCAACAGTCTGTTTGCCGATTTGAAGGACGGAGATACGGCGGAGCTGCGCTATGCGCGGCACCTTCAGAATTTGGATCAGGCATCTGAGCTGTCGGAGGATATTACCAAGGCGGTCCAGACCCGGGACATTGATTTTGCCGGGGACGCGGACGATGAGTGGAAAGCGCTTTACGGCGATCTCGGCTTTACGCCTGTCCGCAACAGTAATCTGGAGCAGCTCGAAGGCGCGGAGACCGGCAGCGCGACGGGGGTCTACCCGGTGATTTATGACCTGCCGGTGGACGTCGCCAGCGATGCGGGGCTCATTCAGTCGGTTTCCGCCGGGAAAATGCTGCTGCTGAAGAATATTCGGCTTTCCGGCGCGAATGTGACAGGTAAAACGGCTACTTCCAGCGCGGTAGGCGCGCTGGTGGGGTGCGTGAACGGAGCGTTGACGCTGGAGAACTGTCAGGTCTACCTCAGCCGCAGCCACGGCCATGTGGGGCCCGACGCGAACCGGAACAAGCAGTGGCTGCAGGGCGGCGATACCGGCGGATTGGTCGGCAGAATTGAAGCGGGCGGCAGCGCGGAGATTCAAAACAGCTTTGCCGCTACCACTGCCGCAGGCGTGATGTCCGTAGGCGGTCTTGTGGGCCGGGTAGACGGTGAGCTGTCTGTGACCCACAGCTACGCGGACTGCTACCTGACGCTGGAAAAGGGCTCGCAAGGTATTGCAGGCGGCCTTGTGGGCGTGGGCATCGACACGGCCACGCTCAAGGTTGAGGACGCCTATGCCGCCGGTTTCCTGACAGCGGATCAGACCGCCGGCATTGCGGGAATGCGCGCCAGCTTGACCAATGTGTATACCGCCTGCGCGCTCATGACGGAGAGGGCGGAGGGCGGCTACGATACGGACGGTAAGCTGACATATTCCACCGTGACCGGCGGCAGCGCAGCAGGTCAGGTATACTATCTCTGCAACGGTGAGGAAAATGTTGTCTTGGGCGAGAGCCGGACATGGACCAGCGCGGACCGCACAGAGGCTGCGGCGGAACTGGGCGATGCCTTTACCGATGAAACCAGCGGACTGAACACCGTCCGCTACGAGTTGAAGGTCAGCGGCCTTAGCAGCTACACGTTCCCCCGGCTGAAAAATCTGCCGCATTACGGCGATTGGAAGGCAGAGTTTGAATCCGGCGCACTGGCCTACTACGAATACTATGCGGATGGAAGCTACGGCTTCTACGGCGGCAATATCGACACTCTGAAGGATACAAAAGCGGTGTTGGGTGATGGCTATGCCGCCGTTTACGAGGGAACTGTCCCACCCGCGAGCCTGACCGTGACGCTGAACTATACGGTCAAGGGCGTTCAGACGAAAAAAGAGATTACGCTGAATGGAACAAATGCCGTGACCGTTCAGGCAAACGGACGGACGTATCAGCTTTTGCGCTTTAGTAAAGAAGACCTTGAGACCGCTGGCGCTGTGGACAATTACTATATCACCGCCATTGGCAATGAGCGGACGTATTCCTTTAACCCGCATTTCGCGAAAACGGCGGTGGAGGGCGCGGCAGTCATTGAGAAAACGGCGGAGCAGACCATCAGTATCCGCACGGCCCGCCAGCTCAACAACCTGAGCCGCTATTACAGCGATTACCGGGATACCATCTCCGAGATTGCTTCCTTTGCACAGGAGTTGAATATCGACTATTCTGCCTATGACTGGGCGCACTATACGGCGCTCGGCACGGTGGTCACTACCCAGCCGCCCATTGGCGAATCGGAGGCGCTGTCCTTTATCCACGAATACGATGGAGGCTGCCACACCATTACCGGCGTGCGCTTTACCGACAACGGGACGTATATGGGCCTGTTCGGCTATAACCGGGGACAACTGCGGGATATCGTGCTGACACAGGCGGTGGCGGCCGATGCGTCCGGGCCGATGCTGCGGATGTCCGCACGGATGAAAACGGCGTACATCGGCGTACTGGCCGGTGTAAACAGCGGAACAATCACAAACTGCGCCGTGGCCGGGTATCAGCTTCAGGTGCAGGCGTACAGCGCCAGTACCGTGTACGCGGGCGGCCTTGTCGGCAGCAATCTGGGCGGACGCATCCGGGGGTGCAGCGCGGAATTTCCGCTGCTGTACGCCGCCAGCACCTATGCCAAGCTGTATGTGGGCGGCCTTGTCGGCAACAGCAGCGGCCAGATTCGCCAGAGCTATGTCACCGGCGCGGTCAATATTGAGGAGATCAAGGGCGGCGGCGTGACGCTGGCCGGCTTTGCGGCGGAAAACGGCGGCTCGATTCAAAATAGCTACTGCGCGGTGTCCATGATCTCCGCAGGCGCGGAGACCAAGGGCTTTACCGTGGGCGGCATTGTGCGGGACTGCTATTACTTAAACGGAGGAACCTACGCCTTCCGGGGCAGCGTGGCGCTGTATGACGCAGCGGACAGCTCGGGGGCGCAGCCGGTCACGGATGAAAAGCTGTCCGGGCAGAAAATCGGCGGCTTTGGAACGGTGTCCGCCAGCTATGACCATGCCGCTACGGACGAGGAAAATTACCCCTACCCCGGCAGCGTGACCAACGCGGCGGGAGATTATGTCCACTACGGCGACTGGGTGATGGAATCCGACCTTGGCAAACTGGGCGTGTTCTATTGGGAATACGAGACCGGCGGCGCCAACAACGGCTATCACATTTCCTACATCGGCTTTGATGGTTCGGCGGAAAAGCGGGGCGAGAGCCTTTGCGAGACCCACGATGACGGCGGCGTCATTACCCGGTTCGGCTACGGCTATTACTGGAAGGATGGGCAGACAAAGCCTGCATTCACCACCAGTAAATTCTGCGCGGGGACAACTGCGGTTTCCGAAATCAGCGAAAAGCTGCGGGAGCAGATTCCCGGCTATACCTTTACCGCCTTTGAAAGCGGCGAAAACGGTTTGCGTCTGCTCTCAGCGGATGAGCGGAACGCGGAATGGAAGCTCAGTACCGGAAATTATACCTATACATATTCGATCTGCCCGTTCTTTGGAAATGCATTTAATTATATAAGCGGAACCGGCACGTCCGGCGCGGAGGACAATATCCAACCCGGTACGCCGGAGACGGACGGAAAGGGGCTTGCCTATCAAATCCGCTCTGCGGACCAGCTCCAATTCATCAACTGGAGCTATGTGGATGGCACAGGCTCGGCCACCCGCCTTGTCACAAAGAACAATTACAAGCTGTTTCCATATCTGCAATACACCAACAGCACCGGCACGGCCAAGCAGACGCGGACGGACGCGGAGCGGAACCGCCCGGCTCAGAGCTGGCAGCAGACCCATGACCTCAACGGCGCGAACCAAGAAGAGGGGAAGGCCGAAAAGCAGGAAAACAACCGGCAGTTCTATCCCATTGCCGGCGCCGTAGACCATATCACAACAAACAACTCCTACAGCATGGTGCTCTATAACTGGTTCGGCGGTAGCTATGACGGTGGGAACTACTATATCAAGAACCTGAACATCGAATCTCCCTGCTACAATGTGGGCCTGTTCGGCACCACCGCCGGTGTGGATATCCGCAACATCGTGCTCTACAGCGATAATAACGCTGTGATTCAGCGACGCACGGAGCAGTCGGACTGGGGAAACTCCGGGGGTGAGAGCGACATTATGCGCTACCAGTGCGCATATGCCATGGGTGGTCTTGTGGGGATTGCGTATCGCTACCATAATGACCCCGGCAGCGTGATCACCAATTGCGCTATTGCGGGCTATGTCATTCAGGACAACAGTAAAAATCTCCTGCGCTTGGGCGAGGCGGTGGTGGGCGGCCTCATCGGTGTGTCCAATCTGGATTTGAAGCAGTGTTCCGCCGTGGTGGATATTCAGGTCAACTGCACCCATATCTGGAGAAATGACAGTGGTCTGAACGCGGCGAAGTACGGCAACTTTATCCGCGTGGGCGGCCTTGTGGGCGGCCTGCGGGACAAGGCCACGGACTGCTACACCGGCGGTAAGATTACCGTTTCCAAGGAAACGCTGAAGGAACGGGTGCGTACCGGGTCCTGGGGCAGCAACAATACGCACTTTGCCGATGGCAGCGAGGCCGTGGAGGTCAAATGGCCCATCGCCGGCAACGGCAGCAATGCCAACCCGGCGACCTACGTGTTTATCGGCGGTATCGGCGGCAGCGGCTTCTCCGCCAATTTCCAGAACTTCACGGGTGTGAACAATACCAGTGCCGACGGTGCGCCGAAATTCTATAATTGCTATACCTATATCAATCTGCCGGATATGGAGGGAACTATTACGGCCATCTCTCTTATCGGCAGCACGGCGGATCGCTATAAGTATACCACATATACTGTGGAAAATTGCTATTACCTCAAGAGTATCAAGGATCAGGCATCCTTTGCAAAGGCGTCCAAGACCTATAATCCGAATAATACAAACTCCATGTATACACTGCTGTATAATAAGCCGGATGTGCAGGAGGCCATGTTCAAAGGCAATATGAGCTACCTGACAAGCTACCTGTGGGAAACCAGTGTCAAGTATGGCTCTGAGGTCAAGGGCCTGACGGGTCTGACCTATGACCAGATGGCCCAGCGAATTGGAGATGCCAATATCCAAACAGCAAACGGCCTGAACAAGACGTTCGGCAGCTTCAAGGACGCGCTGAACAACGGCCGCACCGGCAGCGAGGCGGCCTACGATTGGGTCACCACCGAGGAGCAGGATGCGCAGGGGAACAATATCCCGGTCCACGGCAAGTACAGTTTTCCCGGCAGCACGGACGCGTTGCTGGGACAGGACTTCCCCTTCCCCACGGTGCTGCGGCAGGAAAAGCAGGGGCAGACCATGAACCTGCACTACGGCACTTGGCCGCTGCACGGATTATTCTGGTCCAAGGGCATTGCCTCCATGGACCTGATCGCCGATTACAAGGACAGGGCGGCGGGCAGCAGTATTCAGATGGAGCTGAAGCCCTATGAGCTGGGAATTTCGGATGCGCCGCAGGTGAACTTCGAGTATACGGACGCTGCCATTGTGCAGGTTTCCGCCGTATGGAACGCAGATAAAAAGAGCTATGACGTTACGCTGAAGGGCCTGAAGCCCGGCGCCACCGAGGTCACGGCCACGATCGACTATCAGGGCAGCACCTATGAGGCGCGGCTGCTGTTAACGGTCACGGCAGAGATCACCATTTCCACGAACATCGAGGATGTTAACTGCTATGTGGGCGAAGCGGCAACGATGCAGCTCACGGCGCAGGACAAGCTGGGGAAGCCGCTGCCCTATGCAAAATGGAGCGTGACCAGCAGTGCGCCCACTGTGGCCTCTGCCGTCATCAAGGACGATACAATGGTGGAAATTCAGGGAAACAGTGAGGGCGACGCTGCGCTGACGCTTCAGGTGGACTGTGAGCTTCCCGGTGTCGGTACATTCAGTGCCAGCACGATTCGCAGTGTTTCCGTCCGGATGCAGGGTATTCTGGGCGTCGCCTCCGACGGGCGCTATTGGCAGGGCAAGCTGATGAAGGAGACTGCCACCGGTTTTGCTGGTTTTGATTGGGCAGAGAAGCCCGCAGAGGTGACAACATTTGCAGAGAATGCGCCGGCCTGCGGCGAGGAAACGCTGTTCCTCTACGCACAGGGCATGGACGCGGCCCTTGCAAACTACAGTGTGGAAAGTGTCACGGTGCAGAGCGGCACCTCCTCGGTGGAGGTAGCGCCGGGCAATACGAACGGTACGTATTGGGTACTGCCCGGTGCGAAGCAGACCTCCGGGGACTACACGGTACTGCCGCTTCAGCTTTTCGGCAAGAGCGAGGGCGAGGTTACGCTGTCCGTTGTGCTGAAGGACCAGCGCTCCGGCAAGACCCTTACATTTGAGGGCGTCGAGTATACAATCCGGCCGCCGCTGCTGCATAGTGTGACCTACATCACGGGGCAGGGGACAAGTGAAAAGACGGAAACCGTGATTGTGAAGGGCGATACCGTCACACTTCCGAAGCCAGGCAATGCGGGAATACAGAGCTTTCTGTACTGGCACAGGAACAATGGCGATACGCCCAATTCCACGGAATATCCCGCAGGATTTGTATTTCCCCTGACGGGTGACGTAATATTTCAGGCTGTTTACAAATGAGAGAAAGGAGGGCCTTGGGTATGATGAATAAGCTGCGCGACAGGCGGGGCGCATCGCTCCTGATGGCCCTCCTGCTGCTCCTGCTGGCAACGATGGTCAGCGTGGTCATCCTGACTGCGGTTTCCAGCGCGGCTCGGCACCTGAGCCGCGACCGGGAGGCCCAGCAGAACTACCTGACGGTCAGCTCTGCGGCAGAGCTGCTGCGAAGCGGTATCAAAGGCGCGAAATATACCCGGACAGAAACCGTGACCTACACCTATGATTATGACGCGGAAGGCAACGTGACCGGTAGCCATGAGAGCGAGCCAGTGATTGTGACAACGCAGGCTGAAGCTATGGGCGTTATGGGTGCGTGGCTGGCGTCCTGTATTCAGGCGGACGGAAACTGGCAGCAGAGCGAGCGTCATGACACAATTACGCTTACGGTCACCCCCCAGGGAACGGACGAGGTTTTACGGCCGGTAAAGGTCGATTTTTCCATGACGGACAAGGGTGAAATATCCACGAACACAACTGCCGCCGATTTTACGCTGGTATTTTATCTGCCGGATGGCGATGACTGCCGCATGACGCTGAAGCTCACGGGCTATCGGACATGGAGCGAGGAGTGGAAAGGCTCTGTAGAATTGGGGGAGCGGCGGCATATCATGACCACTTCAATCGAATGGAAGAATGATGTCATCACCAAGGGCGGAGAGGTACAGGAGGGGACAGCATGAACAGGCTGAAGGACAATCGGGGCGAGACCCTGATCGAGTCGCTGGTCTCCTTGCTGATTTTGACCATGACCTTTGCCTTTCTGGCCGTGGCGTCCACCACGGCGGCAAGGCTCAACGCCAAGGTGCGGGATACGGATGTCTCTTTTCGGTATGCGGCGGAAAGCACTGACAATGCAAGGGTCGAGCTTCAGGGCTCCGTTTCGCTTGATGGCATTAAAAGCGGCTTACAGACCGTGACGCTGTACGAAAATAACGGTTACCTCTATTATGATGGGGGGCCGGGGATATGAGCAGACTGAAAAGCAGCCGGGGCATGACCTTTATGGAGCTGCTGTGCGCCGTGCTGATTTTGATGATGTCCACCGCGCTGGTGCTGGTGGGCGTCAATCTGGCGCTGACAACCTACCGGGCGAATATGGAGGCGTCGGAGGCACAGGTCCTCTACTCCACTCTGACAACAGTCATCAGTGATAAGTTGCGCTATTGCGGAACAGTGGAAACGGCGGAGGATGGCACCATCACCCAAATATTCGCGCAGGGTATCGGCACTGGCAGCGGTGAGGCGTTTCAGCTTACGGAGGACGGAAAAGTGATGCTGGGCGGAAAAAGCCTGCTGGGCTCCGGTGCCTACCCACGGGACCTTACAGTGAGCAGTCTGACCATGACTTATAATAAGGACTCACGGCTCTTTACGGTCTCCATGGAGATCAGTAACCAAAAGGGACAGCGGTTAGCCGGAGGCATGGACTTTCAGGTGAAAAAGCTGAACACGTCAGAATCGGACATATAGAAAAAGGCCTGAGACTGCTTTTGCGGTCTCAGGTCTTTTTGAATGCTCAGCCCATGTGCGCCTTTAAGCGCTCCAGATTTTGTTTCATCAGCGATACATAGGTCTCGCCACCAGCCAGCTCCTCCGGCATGACATTATGGCAGGTGTGGAACATGGCGGTGTCGGCACCCGCCGCTTCGGCGATGGCGTCCGCCACCAGATGATTGGAAAACTCAATGTACCAGACGGTAGAAATGTGCTCCGTGCGGACCTTATCCGTCAGGAAAGCCACTGTGGCGGCGGAGGGTTCTGTCTGGGTGGAGCAGCCGGGGAAGGCGGCGTAGTAGTTCAAATCAAATTCCTCTGCAAAGTACAGCAGCGGGAAGCGGTCGCCGAATACGATGGTGCGGTCCGGCAGGTCTGCAAAGAAATCATGAAATTCACCGTCCAGCGCGTCGATTTGGGAGGCGTAAGCCTCGGCGTTGGCCCGGTACTGCTCGGCGTGGGCGCTGTCCAGCGCGGCCAGCGCTTCCCCGAATTGCCGGGTGATGGCGGCGGCATTGGCGGGAGAGGTCCAAACGTGTTCGTCGATTTCCGTCACGCCGCCGAGATGGTCTTCGTCCTCATGGTGATGCGCGTCCTCATTCTCGTGATGATGGCCGACCTCCTCCTGCATCCCTTCCGCGTGGACCTCCTCCAGCGTTTCTACGCAGTCGACCATGGCAAGCGTGGTGCCTGTGGGCTCCGCTGCGTCCAAAATCGTTTCCACCCAACTGTCCGATTCGCCGCCGAGGTACAAGAACAGGTCGCAGCTCTGCACGGCCAAAATGTCCGCCGGGGTGGGCTCATAGGAGTGGCTCTCCGTCCCCGGAGGGAGCAGGAGCTGCACATCCGCCAGGTCTCCGGCGGCGGCACGGGCAAAATCATAGGCAGGGAAGACGGTAGCCACGATTTGCAGGCGGCCGGTGTCCTTTGTTGGGGTCGGAGCCAATGCTGGTGCACAGCCGGTGAGCAGAGAGAGCAGTAAAGAAACAATCAATAGCTTTTTCACAGAAATTCCTCGCAATTTGAGAATGATTTTCAAATATGATACCACAACGGCACCAAAAAAGCAAGCCCCCGGCAAAATTTGCCGAGGGCTTGCTGTGGCTTTGAGGCTTACTTGCTGCGCTTGAGAACTTCCTTCACCAGCTCCCAAGTCCGCTGGACGGAGGCAATGTGCATCCGCTCTCTGGGCGTATGGATATCGGACAGCTCCGGACCGAAGGAAACGCAGTCCAGCCCTGGCAGCTTTTCGCTGAACAAGCCGCACTCCACACCGGCGTGCATGGCCTTGATAGTGGGTTCCTTGCCGTACTGCTCCTGGTAGACCTCCACCATGCGCTCCCGCAAGGGGGACTGGGGCATATACTCCCAGCCGGGATAGTCGCCCTCGGCCTCCGTGGTGCCGCCCAACTGCTCCGTCAGGCAGATGAGCTGATCCAGCACGGCCTTTTTCTGTGTGGCAACGCTGCTACGGATGGAGGCCCGGAGCACCTGACGGTCCTCATCGGTGTACATGATGCCAAGGTTCAGGGAGGTCTGCACAAGACCCGGCATATCCTGACTCATGGTCTGCACGCCGAAGGGCGTGCAGGTCAGCAGCGTCACAACGCGCCGGGTGCTCTCAGCGTCCATAGGGGCCCACTGTGCCTCGGCGGTCTCCACGCTCACGCTGAGGTTGGGGTCGGAAACGCGATACTCCCGCTTCAGCGCACGGGTCAACTCCTCCACAGCGGCGCGGACCGCTGCGGCGTCCGCCGTGACGATGACCGTCTCGGAGGCGGCGCAGATGGCGTTGTCCTTAGCGCCGCCAGCGGCGGAGACAAGGCGGGTGTCCGCCGCGCCGCAGGCAGCGCGGAGCAGGCGGCCCTGCAGCTTGTTGGCGTTGGCGCGGCCGGTGCCAATCTCCATGCCGGAGTGGCCGCCCACAAGGCCGGAGACCTTGATGGCAAGGGTCTCGCCCGCAAAATGTGCCCGGTGGACCGGCAGGGCGTTGGTGACCTGACAGCCGCCGGCGCAGCCTACAATGAACATTCCCTCGGTATCAGCGTCAATGTTCAGCATCTGCCGGCCCTGAAGGAGGGATACATCCATCACCATAGCGCCCAGCATACCGATTTCCTCATCGGTGGTCAGCACGGCCTCCAGACGGGGGTGCTGCAGGGTCTTATCCTCCAGTGCGGCCAGCGCCATGGCAACGGCAATACCGTCATCCGCGCCCAGCGTGGTGCCTCGGGCGCCTACGGTATCGCCCTCCACAAAGAGGTCCAGCCCCTCGGTCTCCATATTCTTCGCACAGCCGGGATCCTTTTCGCACACCATGTCCAGATGGCCCTGCAAAATCACGGCAGGGGCGTTTTCATAGCCGGGGGTGGCGGGAGCGATGAGAATCACGTTGTTGGCCGCGTCCTGATGGCACTCCAGTCCGCGCTCCTCACCGAATTTCACGCACCAATCGCTGATGGCCTTGGTGTTCCGGGAGCCGTGGGGGATAGACGCCAGAGACTCAAAAATTTCAAAGACCCGCTTCGGCTCTAAATTGGATAAAACTGCCATAATTATTCTCCTTTTTTCTTCAGCTTTGTTTTATTGCCCTTTTTATCTACAATATAGGTATGGTCCAGTTGGCCCTTCAGACTGCCCAATACGGAGTCAATGTATTCCCGCCGCAGCGCGGCGCGCTCCATTTCCTCCCATTCGGTCAGCCCCTCCGGGCTTTTGGCCTTTTTTGCCAGTTCATTGATTCGCTCGATCTGCTTTTGCTCCATATTGACTCCGTTCCGCGGTGTCCCGCTTATTGATAGCATTTGACGGTAATGGGGATGCGGCCTTTTTTTGTGAGGCCGCCGATCTCCGTCAGCTCAAATTTTCCAAAGCCCCGGGCGGACACGGTATCCCCGGCGGAGACCTGGCGATCCGGCTTTGTACATTCCCGCCAGTTCAGCTGAACACGGCCGCTCTCAATCAGCGCCGCCGCCTTACCCCGGGCCATGCGAAAGCCCGTGGCGCACACGGCGTCCAGCCGTAGGGAGGAAACGGTGTCCAGCCGCTCCTCGTACCGGACCTCCGGAATGTGGAGGTGTCCCGGCTCGATTTCGGAGACATTCAGCCGGGCGCGGCCCGCCGTGTTCCAGCTCTGGAGAAGAAAATCCGCCACGGTGTCCAGCACCATGAGGTCGGCGCTGTCAGGGCTGACCAGAATATCGCCCAGCTTTTCCCGGATGATGCCCATTCCCATGAGACTTCCTAAAAAATCTCGATGCGTCAGCTTTTCATCCGCCCGGAACTGCGCCCGCAGACAGCGGATGGGACTTTGACCTTCGGCGTCCGCGGCGTCCAGCCAGTCCGGCAGAAACAGGAGCAGCGCCCGCTCCGCGTCATCGTAGCCCCCCAGCCGGACATAGGCCGTGTCGGAAATTCCGGCGGTTCGGAGCATATCCATTGCCATGGCCTGCTGCGCGGGACTGAGAAAATCCGTGGCGGCGGGAACGTTCCGTTCTGACGCCTGCCGCGCGCGGTCCAGTACCCGGGCCAGAAGGAGCCGATCGTCACCAAGAGCGCCGCACTGGTCTAATAGCTTGCTTTTGTCCATTTACGGCTCCCTTCGTGTGATTTTTTGCATAAGGGCCATAGGCCTTCATGCAGAGCCTCATTTTACCACGGCCCTTGGGAAATAGCAAGGGCGGCCGCCCGTTAAAAAATACATTCCCGGGCGCTCTGCACCCGGGAATGCTGTATAAGCTATCAACTGTTGGTCAAGTAATCGCCCTTCATGTAGCCGGTGACGTCCGCGCCGCCGGGGCCGGAGAACGTGATCTGATACCAGCCGTTTCCGGCGCTGGACACGATCTGCACCTTGTCACCGTTTTTCAAAGAGGCAATGGGGGAACCGTCCGTACCGGCGCTGGGGCGGACATTCACGCCGCCTGCGGCATTGGTCACAACGCCGCTGCCGGTTTTCAGACTGCCGGAGGTGCTGTTGCCGGTGTTGGTTGTTGTGGAGGGTGTGGTGGGCGCGGCGGGAGCGGCTGTGCCGCTGACATTGCAGCGCACGATGCACACGCCCTTCTTGCTGCCATCCGTGACAACGATGTTGATGGTGCCCTTGGAGATGGCCGTGACCTTGCCGGTGCTGTCCACAGAGGCAATGCCATCGTCCTCACTGATCCACGTATAGCTGCCGCTGCCGCCGGAGACCCGGATCGTGGCGGTCTCGCCCACACTTTTCATGGTGAAATCCGAGGTGCTGAGGGTCAGACCGTCCGGCAGAGCCATGGCCTTTTCATAGTCGTCAGTCTCGCTGCCGGTATTCGGCTCTGTTGTAGTGGTGGTATCATCCGGTTCATCGGGCATTACGCCGGGGTCCTCCGTGTCGGGCTCGTCCGTACCCGGCTCCGCTGTGTCAGGCTCGTCGGGCGTGACCGGCGTGACTACGCCGGGCTGGGGCGTAATGGGGTCCTTGGCCGCGGTGGGTTGCTTGTCTCCCCGCAGCAGGAAAATCAAAAGTCCCGCCATCAGCAGAATCAAAATCACCAAAACCGGGGTCAGCAGACTGAAGCTGCGCTCCTGCCGGGCGCGGCGCCCTCCGGTTTTTCCCTTTTTCAGAATTTCCTCCTCCTCACAGAAGGGGCAGTATTTATATGTATCGGAGTATTTTTCCCCGCAGTCGGGGCAGCGCTTCATCGCCATGGGTGGCCTCCTCATTCTTTGTTAATTTACATAATACTGTTTTTTCGTCATTTCGTCAAGTATGGGTCTGTCGATTTCACAGGAATTTCATACTTTTCCCTGCTTTCGTGGCGGGGAGTTACTATAATGATAAAAAAACAGGAAAAACGGAGGTCCCGTTATGAGCACGATTCTGATCGGAATCGCCGGAGGCACCGGCTCCGGTAAAACAACCCTGACCCGGCACCTGAAGGAGCACTTTGGCCCGGAGGTCACGGTCATCGGCCATGACAGCTATTATAAGCGGCAGGTCGGCAAGACCTATGAGGAACGGACGAGGGTAAACTACGATCACCCCGACGCATTCGATACCGACCTGCTCATTGAGCACCTGAAGGAGCTGAAGGCGGGGCGGCCCATCCAATGCCCGGTGTATTCCTTTGTGGACCACAACCGGACGGACGAGACGGTGGAAATATTCCCCACAAAGGTCATCATTGTAGAGGGCATTCTGATTTTCCAGAACCCGACGCTGCGGGATATGTTCGACATCAAGATTTTCGTGGAGACTGACGCGGATGTCCGTATTCTCCGCCGCGCTCTGCGGGATGTGGAGGAACGGGGCCGGACGCTGCAATCCGTGGTGACGCAGTACCTCACCACTGTCAAGCCCATGCACGAGCAGTATGTGGAGCCCAGCCGGAAGTTCGCCGACATCATCGTTTTGGAGGGCGGGCGCAATCTGGTGGCGCTGGAGATGATCATGCAGCGCATTCAGGCGCATATCGACGCGCCGTAAGCGCAAAAATGAATCCCGCACGCAGAGTTTGAACGGAATATAGCAAAATCCCGGCTGATATTCGTCAGCCGGGATTTTATTTTATGAAATGCGGTTCAGCCGTTTTCCAGCGCGGAAATGGCGTTTGTCAGCGCGGTCTGAGCTTGAACCACCGATTCGTACAGGCTGTAGTCCTCCAAGGGCTTCGGCCCCCGCAGGGCTTCCGTCAGGGCGGCGGCGCTGCGGCCCAGATCGCCGAAATCCAGATTCTGAGCAACGCCCTTCAGCGTGTGGGCGGCGCGGAACGCGCTCTCCCAATCCTTGATGGCTACAGCGGCCTTCAACTGCTCAAAGGTGGGGTCGGTCTTGTAGCGCAGCACGAATTTGCGGACGAAGCTCTCGCTGCAAAGACGGGAGAGCACCGCGTCAAAGCTGCCGCCGATTTGGGCGTAAAATTCCTTTAAATCCATCATGAAGCGCCTTTCCGGCGCGGCTCATGGCTGCGCCCGCTGTGCTTTTCTGCGATACATCTGCCGGTCCGCCTGCCGGATGGCCTCGTCCAGCGGCTTGACGCCGTAGGCCCCGCCGACAGTGACGGAGAGGCGCAGCTCCGGGTAATCCGGCACGGAGACGGCACTGACCGCCTTGCGAATCTGTTCCAGCCGAAGCTGGAAGGTGGCTTTTGGAATACGGGGGAAGAGAAGCAGAAATTCGTCCCCGCCGTAGCGGATGAGAATATCGCTGCTGCGGACACAGGAGGAAATGACACTTGCAATGGTGCGGAGGGCGGCATCGCCCGCCTGATGTCCGTAGGTATCGTTTACGGATTTGAACAGGTCCGCGTCAATGAGGGCCACACCGTCCACCTCCACCTGGCCGCCGAGCGTCTGCTCCAGATAGTAGCGGGAGCGGACGCCGGTGAGGGTATCGGTCTGCGCACTGTCATCCGAGGGGGCCTGCGCGTTTTCCAGCAGCAGGCGCTTATCGCCGCTATCCAGCCAGCGGCCGTTATCTATTTTGGAGATCAGCTCCAGCACACAGGGCTGGCCGTTGAGCTCCACATACTGCGCGGTGACATGGAAAATGTCCGTTTCCGTAAATTCCAGCCGGCACAGCCGGGTCTTGAGCTTCATGGCCTTGGCGGAAATGCAGTTTTTACAGACCTCGTCCCGGCCCCAGATAGAGGTGCAGGCGCCGCCGGGGGAGAGACTGCCATCCTCATTGAGCCGCAGGACACAGTTATTGGCGGGGTCCACCAGCCGGACGATATCGAAAACATCCTTCAGCTCACGCAGCGTGGTGCTCACGATATTGAAGGCGTCGCCCTGCGTCCGCAGTGACAGCGTACCCCGGCGGACAGCCTCGCCCTTGAGGTCGGAGAACTGCACGATAACGCTCAGGGGCTGCGGGTCCGCACCATGGGAATAGATAACACGGGCGGTCAGGTGGAACAGGCACCGGGTCAGCCGCACAGTGAGATAGGCGTCCATGCTGCGCTCCGGGTCCTCGGGTGTGGCCTCCTTGGCAAGTGTCCACAGCTTGTGCAGGTCCTCCAGCGACATGAGGTCCTGAAGGTCCGGCGCGTCAATACTGAAAGTCCGCTCCCGGCTGTCCGGCGGCTGGAACCAATCCACCACACGGACCTGTCTGCTGGGAATGTTATAGTCAAACTGAACGCCGCCGCACTGAGCCGCGTAAAAGGCGGTCTTTTCCCGCTCTGCCTCCAGCGTCTGCTGGAGAAGCGGTTTGCCGCCGGGGAGAATGTTGTCCTCTCCATCGATCTTCAAAAGCTCGTTGGAAAGGCGCAGGGAGTCCTGCACATCATCCCGGTCACCCAGCATGAGATCACGCTGGCTCACAAGCTGGGGGGAGATGTCGGTCAGGCATTTTAAAAGCAGGGGATTGAAGCTGCCGCATTTTCCGTCCCGAATCATCTGTATGGCGGTCTCATGGCTCAGGGCAGGCTTATAGGGCCGCTGGGCGGTCAGCGCGGAATACACATCCGCAAGGGACACCGCCTGCGCGGAAATGGGGATGGCCTCGCCCTTGAGATGGTCGGGGTAGCCGTTGCCGTCCCAGCGCTCGTGGTGCCAGCGGCAGATATCGTAGGCGGTCTTTACCAGCGGGTCATCCTGCCACGCAGGCAGGTCCTTGATGATGGCGGCGCCGGCGGTGGTGTGGGTTTCCATGATGGCCCGCTCCTCCGCGGTCAGTGGACCGGGCTTTTTCAAAATCGCCTCCGGTACCCGGCTCTTGCCGATGTCATGAAGGGCGGAGGCCATGCCGATGCGGATGATTTCCTCCTCCGTCAGCCGGTAGCGGAGCGTTTCCTTGGCAAGCTGGTGCAGCAGAGCCTCCGTAATGGTGCGGACCCGGAGAATGTGCTGGTTATTTTCGCCATTGTGGGCTTCTACCACGCTGCCAAAAATTCCAAGCAGCATACTGCTGAGCTTTTCTTTATCCAATACCTGCTGGGAAACAAGGCTTGTCAGCCGCCGCTGCTTGGCATAGAGCATCAGTGTGTTCTCTATCCGGCGGCGGACCACCAGCGTGTGGAACGGGCGGTGAATATAGTCGGTAGCGCCCAAACTGTAGGCCCGGTCCATAAAGGCGTCGGACTGGTCGGCGGAAATGACGATCACGGGAATCTCATCCAGCCAGTCATAGCGCTGCATGATCTCCAGAACGCCGCAGCCATCCAGCCCCGGCATGACCATGTCCAGCAGCATCAGGTCAACGGCGGGATTTCCGCGCAGGATATCAATGGCCTGCTGACCGTCCTCCGCCTGAAGATAGCGGTAATCCGTACCCAGAATCTCCATCAGGAGCTCCCGGTTCAATTGCGAATCGTCCACGATCAGCAGCGTTTGCAGATTGTTCAAATACAGTCCTCCATTCCGGCAGCGGTTTTGCGCTGCTGTCCGTCAGTTCATACGAATCCATAACAAAAAAATTATAACAGTCCGTGAAAATTCTGTCAATTTAATTCCACAGAAAACGAAGATTGACGCTTCCAGAAATTTCACGGGTCGAATTGCGGCAGAAGGGTTGAAATGGCGGAAAAAATCCGATATGATGAAAAAAACGTGCAAAGGAGCTTGTTATGATCGAACAACTGCTGGAATACAACCGGGAATTTGTGAAAAGCGGCGCTTACGAAAAATTTCAGACCAGCAAGTACCCGGATAAGAAAATCGCCATCCTGACCTGTATGGACACCCGGCTGGTGGAGCTGCTTCCGGCGGCGCTGGGTATCCGCAACGGCGATGTGAAGATGATCAAAAACGCTGGCGGCATGATTACCGGCCCCTTTGACAGCGCGGTACGCAGCCTGCTGGTGGGTATTGTTGAGCTGGGGGTAGAGGAGGTCATGGTCATCGGTCACACGGACTGCGGCGTGGCTCACATCAACGCCGACATGATGATCCGCCACCTCATTCAGCGGGGCGTGTCTCAGGACCATATCGACATGATGCGCTACTGCGGCATCGACTTTGAGGAGTGGCTCCGAGGCTTTGACTGCGTGGAAAGCTCTGTGGCGGAGACGGTGGACCTGCTGCGAAACCACCCCTTGATGCCGAAGGATGTTGTTATCAAGGGCTATGTCATCAACACGGAGACCGGCGAGCTGACAGCGCAGTAAACAAAAATCAAACACGGGAAAGAGAGGCACGGAGCATTCGCTCCGTGCCTCAGCGTGTCGAAAAGTTTTTTCTCCCCGCTGAGTAAGTTTTCAGAACTTAAAAAAGCTCTGAAAACGGTCAATTTAAATAGCGCAGGACACCCCTCCCGGGTTTCCCGCGCACACCCTTCCTTTCCGTTTCAGAAAGTTCATCACTCTATAGGTAATCTCGGGCACGGAGCATTCGCTCCGTGCCTCTTTTTGAAGAAAAACAGAAAAATGACGGGAAATGCTTGAAATGTGATGAAAGCACACGATTTTGACTTTAAAAATTGCAAAAAAACAAAAGCGCGGCGACGTGTTTTTCCAGCATTTGACAGGCAGGGGAGATTATACTCACGGTGAGAGGCGGGACAGGTGCACAGCCCTGCCGGAAACGCACGAAAATTGAAGGAGGTCAAGGTTTTATGAGAAAACGGATGGCAAAATTCCTGTCCCTTTTCCTGACAGCGGTGATGGTATGCTCGCTGCTGTCGGTGTCCGCGCTGGCGGCACTGGAGTCCCACGAACAGCAAACCTGCAAATTTCAGATTTTGTATGTGGATTCTTCGTTTGGCGCTGGATACAGCTATGGCATTAGTTGGGACGAACCATATACCTGCCAGTATAGTGAAGGCCACAGCGGCTATAACCATTCCATAGCCTGTTCCAAAATCAGAGAACAGGTAGAGACCGCAAAAGCAAAGGTGGATTCTGGCTGGGAAATCGTTGGATGGGCCAAGGAAGCAAAACCGAATCCGACGGTCCTTACCACTTACACCGGCACAGCTGCCACGCAGACAACCTATACCATTTACCTTGTGGCGAAGCGGCCCGCCTCGGCAGAGGTGACCTACACTCTTACCTATAACGCCAATGGCGGCAGCGGCGCACCTGCGGCACAGACAGCAAAAAGCAGTACCGGCTCGGCCACATTTACGGTTTCCACCAGTGTGCCGACTTGGGATGACCATACCTTTTTAGGCTGGGCGGATTCTGCCGATGCAGCGGCTGCCGCTTATCACGGCGGCGGTACGATTACCGTGAGTGCAGACAAGACGATTTACGCGGTGTGGAAGCAGAATCACCATCATAATGATACCGATGACGATGGTTTCTGCGATGATGACAACGAATGTATGCACGTCAAGGACACAGAGGGCTACTGCACCGTGTCCGGTTGCAAGCACCCGAGTAGCTGCTGCCCCAAGCGCAGCAGCGGCCCCGCTGGCCCCACGGAAAGCCAGCTTCAAGATATCCTCGGTACGGATTTTGTCACAGTCACCTGTGAGACCCTCCCGGATGAACATCATGACGGAACTTATGGCCTTTTGACCGGCGGCTATACGCTGGGCGCGGTGCAGGGGGACGATGCCTCCGGTTACACCGTGAATCTGACGCTGAAGCTGACCAATTATGTCGAAGCCTTCGGCACAGACACCCGCAAGGTGCATACTCCGGCGGAGGGGGAGACCGACCGCAGCGTTACGCTGCAATACAACAAGGAATCGCAGCTATGGGCGCTGGCAGCCGGTGTTACCGGCGTGACCTTCAAGGCGGTCTGCAACGATAAGTCCAGCCAGCCCGGCATGGTGAAGCTGGCGGACGGGCAGACCTCCATCGGTGAAAGAAAGCCCGGCGATACCATGGTGTTTACCCTGAACTCCACGGTGCCCTCCGACCTGCTCCGCATGAATACCGCCGGCGTCATGGAGCTGGTGAACCCCTACACGCTGGTATTCCACGATAAAATGAACGAAAAGCTGGAGTCCGACTACAGTGACCTTGAAGTTACCATCGGTTCCATGGTTCTGGACCCCGCAACGGATTACACGGTGGCGACCGCCGGCCTTTCCGGCGGCGAGACCCTGAACGTCACGCTGGACTTAGCGGCGCTTTACAACGCCGGGAAAATCACAAAGGATGACCTTGGCAAGACGCCCATTGTGGTATCCTATACGGCGAAGGTGGTTGACGATGCCATAAATGGCGATCTGCTCCGCAATGATGCTTATGTAAGATCCCTCGAAGGCTCCAGCAGTATCAGCACGGTGATCGGTACGGTGGTGGATACGCCTCACACCGGCGGCCCCGGCACCATGATCTTCACCGTGGCGGGCATGGCGCTGCTGGGCGGCGCTGCCGGTCTTATGGTGCTGCGCCGCAGGAAAGAGGACGCTGAAAACTAAGGACTGAAGGAAAGAGGGCATGATGCGGCGAAAACGGACCCGGAGCCTTCGCGACCGTGCGCTGGGTTGGCTGGCCGCGCTGCTTTTGGCGGCGGGGGCGGTGGTACTGTTGTACCCCGCCCTGTCCAACCTCTACTATCAGCGGCAATACGCGCAGGCGGCGGAGACATTCGCACAGGGACAGTCCGAAGCGGAGAACGCGGCGCTGTGGCAGGCGGCAGAAGCCTATAACATGGCGCTGGCGGAAAAGGCGGAGCAGTTTGCCCTGACTGCGGAGGAGCGGGAGCAGATTGCCGCCTGTCTCAATCCGCTGGGGACCGGTATGATGGGGTCTATTGAGATTCCGAAAATCGATGTGAACCTGCCCATCTATCAGGGCACGGAGGAGCAGCAGCTCCAATCCGGCTGTGGCTGGTGGCCGGGGACCTCGCTGCCTACCGGCGGTTCCGGGACCCACTGCGTCATCACGGCTCACACCGGACTGACGAAAGCAAAGCTCTTTACGGACCTTGACCGACTGGAGACCGGGGACCGCTTTACGCTGCACATTCTGGACCGGGATATGAATTATGAGGTGGACCAGATTTTAGTGACGGAGCCGGAGGAGCTGGCGCCGCTGCGAATCGTTCCCGGAGAGGACCTTGTCTCACTGTATACCTGTACGCCCTACGGCGTCAACAGCCATCGGCTGCTGGTGCGGGGACATCGGGTAGAGGCGGAGGAGGCCGACACGGAAAGGTCCTTCGCATGGTGGAGCATTCCGGTCGCTGCGGTATTCCCAATTTTGTGGCTGCTGCGCCGCATAAAACGGCAGAAATGAAAGGAGACAGGCGGTATGAACAGACAGAAACGGCGGCTTTGGCGCTGCGCTGTGCTGTGGATGACCGTCTGGCTGCTGCTCTGCGGCACCGTCCATGCCGCCGGAGGAACGCTGACGCTGCGCTATGCCTTTGACGGTGTGGCCTTTTCCATCTACCGTGTGGCGGAACCAACGGCGGCGGGCTACGCGCTGACAGGGCCCTTTGATGACTGCCGGGTGCGGCTGCCCCGACCGGAGGACGGTGCCTCCGTCTGGAAGGACGCGGCGGAAACGCTGGCCGGGTATGCCGCCGGAAAGCAGCCGACAGCCCGGGACGTTACCCACGGCGGGCAAGTCACGTTTGCGGGACTGGAGCCCGGACTGCATCTGGCAGTGGGGGACTGCCACACACTGAATGGAAAAACGTATATCCCGGTTATTTTGCTGGCGGAGGTCACCGGTGGGGGAAGCGCCGGGGCCGATGTAAAGTGGGAATGGGACGATGACGGTGACGAACCCGGCGGCGGAGGCAGTGAAAGCAGAATTTCCCTGCGAGTGGAGAAGCGCTGGCTGGGGGATGATCCGGCCGAGAGGCCATCCTCTGTGGAGCTTTGGCTGCTGCGGGACGGAGCCCTGTGGGAGCAGGTGATTTTAACGGAGGATGACCACTGGTGCCGGACATGGAATGGCTTGGAGCCGGGACATCGCTGGCAGGTAACGGAGCCGGAGGTGCCGGAGGGGTACACCGTGTCCGTGTCCCGGCAGAGGGAGCTGTTCGCCGTGACCAACTCCGGGGAAGCGGCAGGCGAGGAGCCTGCGCCGCTGGGGAGCCTGCTGCCCCAGACCGGGCAGCTCTGGTGGCCCGCAATCCTATTGGCGGCGTTGGGACTTTTGCTGCTGCTGAGAGCCTTTAGGCTCCGGCGGCGGAAGTGATGGGGCGCGGAAAATGGAGCGGCGCAGTGGGGGTGCTGCTTTTGCTGGCCGCCCTTGTGCTGACGGTGCACAATCTGCGGGAGGCCCGTCAGGCGGAGTACTTTTCCGGAGAAACGGCGGCGAAGCTGACGGAGGAAATTTCGCGGCGAAGGACCGCGAGGGAAGCGGAGCCGGAGCCGCAAAGCGAAGCACCGCCGGAGGCGGAAGCAGAGAGCACTGACTATCTGGGGCTTTTAGAACTGCCGACCTTGAGCCTGACCCTGCCTGTGGCGGCGGAGTGGAGCTATCCCGCGCTGAAACGGACGCCGTGCCGGTACAGCGGCACGGCAGGGGAGGTGAGCTTTGTCATCATCGCCCATAATTACCCGGCCCATTTCGGAAGACTGTGGGAGTTGGAGCCGGGGGCGGAGGTCTATTTTACGGATATGGCGGGGACGCGGACGCTTTACATTGTGGAACGGCAGGAGCGGCTGCGCCCCGGCGATACCGAGGCATTGTCGGAGCCGGGGCTGACGCTGCTCACCTGCACACCGGGAGGCAGAAGCCGCGTCGCGGTGCGTTGCCGCCGTGCTGCGCAGAAAGAAGCCCATTGACTGTGACATAGGGATACTCCGTTACGAGGTAGAGGGAATATATCGAGTGGAAAGCACAGCGGCAGGCCGAACGACCAAAGACTATAAATGACAGCGGGGGTGCAAAACACTCCCGCTGTTGTCTTAATAAAAGTTCTTTTTGAAAAGTAAATTCCCCCAAAACGAAATAATTACGATTATACAGAAAGCAGAAATATAAAAGAATAAACGAGACAGAAATGCGAATTTCCGCAATAGATTACGCATGATTTTTTGTAAAAGAAGGCAGAAGGCATAAAAAAATTCCACCAGAAAAATTTTCCTGACGGAATTTTTCGTAGAAATGTGCTTTAGGGGTAAACTTAGGGGTAATCGTTTTGAACACTACTCTAAAACAGAACTTTTTAAGTACAAAAACTGCTGTAAAAAAGTGAAAGTGCTTTATTTGAGAATAAATAAAGCACTTTCACTGGCGCGGAAGGAGGGATTTGAAGAGGATAGGATTCGTTTTTTATAACCTATTTGGCTGAAATATGTGATATTTAGTTCTGAAATTATAAAATTCTGTACCAGTCAGTCCAGTTGTTTTATAAGGGACAACCCGCTAAAGGGTCAAAATAAGGGTCAGATTTGACCACGTGAAAGGACGATCACATAATGGAAATTACCTACCGAGAAATTGAAACTTTTTATGTACCCAACTTGCTTATGTCGGAAGCAGAGCCAGCCACATACGGACGCTTTGGGCGGATGCGGCTTAAGTACCTGAAAGAGCATCGCCGGGGAACTTATATTACACTGAAAACTTCCGGCCAGCTGACGCATTATCTCAATGAAATTGATCGTGAAGCCAATGAAATGCTGCGGCTGCTGATCGAGCAGATGGCGCAGGCACAGGGTATTACGGAGCAGATGAAAGCAGCTGACCAGTTGGTGTGGGTCATGGAGATGAACGGCATCCGCAGCGCGGCGGAGGAAATTGTGTTAAATGAACTGATCTGCTGTTGATAAAATGAAAAACCTGCCGTTCAAATGATTTTGGACGGCAGGTTTTCCGTATTCCCTTAGGGCAATAGTTTCTGAATAATATGCAGCTATTACATACACACAGAAATATGCAACACCTCAATTGCTTATAGCAATGGCTTCAATCTCACAGAGAGCGCCCTTTGGCAATTCCTTGACTGCAACACAGCTGCGTGCAGGCTTTTGCGTGAAGTATTTTGCATAGACATTATTGAATGCCACAAAATTCTTCATATCAGTCAGAAAGCATGTGGTCTTTAAAACACGGGTCGCATCAGAACCTGCTGCAGATAAAATTGCTGCTACGTTTTTGCAGCTTTGCTCGGCTTGCTCGACAATACTGTCCGGCATAGCACCTGTTTCTGGAGCTACAGGCAGCTGCCCAGAGACAAAAACAAGCCCATTAGAGATCCAACCTTGTGAATACGGGCCAATTGCTCCGGGCGCGTCGGATGTGTCAATTACTTTCGGATTCATTTGTTTACTCCTTTGATTTGAACAATGCTTTTGCGGCTTTTATACCTGAGCAGCCCAGTTTCTTTGCATATTTTCCGGAAAACTGACCACACGCAAAGCAGGAGAGAGCATTTACTAATTACATAGTATGCTGCTTCATGCATAATCAGTTATTCGTGATTCGTGGGTGCTCAGCATATAGGCTAATTTTAAAATAATATGGTCGGAAACTATCCCATCAGATTAACAGCAACGTTAAACGTTACCACAATTGCAGGAAGTAGATACAAGTCCAGGAAAGCTGCTGCGATAATCGGCACAATAAACATAGCCTTCTTGGAGGGCCCATACTTGCTAGTCACAGAAGTGATGTTTGCAATAGCATTCGGTGTGGCACCGAGACCGTGACCGATCATACCGGCCAGCATAACCGCCGTGTCGTAGGTCTTTCCAAGCAACGGGAAGCAGATAAACCGGGCAAACAGAATAATGAACGCCACCTGTGCAAAGAGGATAATCAGCAGTGGAATTGCGAGGTCAATCAACTGCCAGAGTTTCAGAGACATCATGGCAATTGAAAGGAATATAGCCAAAAAGACATCCTGCATTCCGTCAATGGTGCGCTGATTGAAGTGAATAAGCTTTGTCTTTTCGTTTACATTCCGCACAATCACGCCAAGGAACATACCACCAACGTAAGCGGGCAGAGTAACCCCGTTAATCAGGTTGGAAATCTTTGCGACGATGAAGCCGCCGATCGTCATAATGACTGCAATATAGGCAATATGCTTCATCAGATTCAGGTTGGAATGGTCCTCAGCAACCTCACCGTCAAGCGTCTCGACCGGCTCATCAAAGGAGGTGTCCGCTCTACTAGGATCCAGCTTGAACTTCTTGATCAAATGATTTGCAAAGGGACCACCAAGCAACGAGCCGCTGACCAGACCGAAGGTGGCGCAGGCCATACCGACGGTAAGACCTGCAGCATATCCCATGTCGGTAATCGTCTGGCCGAAGGAACCGCCATTTCCATGACCACCGACCATGGTGGTGGAGCCAGCCAGGAAGCCATAGATCGGTTCGATTCCAGTTGCGAAGGAAAGCACAATACTCAAAATGCTTTGTACCGTAACCAGTACACAGCAGAGTACATAGTAAACAACAATGTCCTTTCCGCCCTTCTTCAGACCCTTCACACTCGTGGCAAGGCCGACACAAGTAAAGAACGCAATCATGGCAGGAGACTGATAAGCCGTATCAAATTCAAAACACAAAATCCCTGCCATGTAAAGAATACAGTGAATGAAAGAAAATGTAAAGCCACCGGCTACAGGGGCAGGAATGCAGAAACGCTCCAAAAAAGAAACATGATTCCTGAGATAATTGCCCAAAAGCAGTAATACCAGTGCGAGTGCCAGAGTACCAATTGCATCCAAGTGAATGGTTGTGATACCGTTAACCATAGAAAATGACATTGGTTATCCCTCCGTTTTATTTATTACGTAACAGAGCCAAGAAAACAGCAAGGCATTTATTTCGATGAACGAAACGATGCCTTGCTGTTTTGCTCATCTGAAAGATACGTGGGATCTTCGCAAGTATAGCAGGAACGGGTAAATGTTATACGATTTTTCTTCCGGGAAGTTCCTTGCCTGCAAAATAGCATTCAATATTGGCAATGCACATGGTAGCTACGCGTTCTAGAGCTTCCTTGCTGGAACCTGCAATGTGCGGTGTAACAATGACATTGCTCATATGCAGCAGAGGATTGCTCAATGCGCATTCTTCCGGATCGGTTACATCCAGACCTGCACCGCCGATTTCATTTTCCTGCAATGCACGGACGAGGGCGGGTTCGTCAATAATTGCGCCCCGGGACACATTGATGATGCAGGCGGTCGGCTTCATGGCCTTGAATTCTGTCTCGCCAATACTGTGGAACGTATCATCTGTCAGATTCAGATGGGGGCTGATAAAATCTGCCTCCCGGAAAATTTCCATGCGATCCTGAACCAACTCAATGCCATTCGGAGCCGTTTTCAGGAAGGGGTCATAGGCGATGACGTGCATGGCAAAGCCGTTGCGAGCCATATTGGCGACACGCAGTCCGATATTTCCCAAACCGATCAGGCCAAGCGTTTTATCCGCAACCTCCGAATAGCTATGCGCATATTTGCAGGAAAAACCGTCCTTCTTATAGTCCGATGCCACAGCAACCAGTTGTTTCGAAAGAGCCATGATCAGCGTCATGGTATGTTCGGCAACGCCCAATGCATTCTGACCCGGTGTAATTGCAACGCAAATTCCCCGTGCCTTGGCTGCTTCTGTGTCAATACCGTCATACCCTACCCCGTGATAGGCAATGATCTTCAGGTTGGGATACTGGGCCATCCACTCATCACTGATAGGATGAAGGCGGTTAATCACAGCGGTGACATCTTCGGGTGCGTGATCCGAATTCCGCTTTTCATATTCAAACTGGACATGAAAGCCCTTTTGCTTCAGAACTTCGACTGCACTTTCTGCAATCGGCTCTGTAATCAGAACTGTTGGCATAAGATGCGCCTTCTTTTCTTTTTTACACGTTGTAGCCGAGCTTGATCAGCTCCTTACGCAGTTTCTCCCTCAGTTCCGGGCTGCAGGGACGCAGAGGCAGACGGGGGGCACCGAAGTCGAAACCCATCATGTTCAGTACTTCCTTGACGGGAGCGGGGTTTGCCTCGGCCTCAATCAGGATGGACAGGTTCCGCAGGGATTCGTCAATTTTCAGAGCCTCTTTCCAGTTGTTCTCCATCAGCAGGTCATACATCTTGACCAGTTCCTGAGGCATGATCGTACACATAACGCCCATGCCTCCGCTGCCGCCCTGGCACAGATTGGCAAGAATCATGTTCTCGCGGCCGGTTGTGCTCTCGAAATACTCGTTCTTGGTACCTTCAATGATCTTATTGGTGCGGGTGGGATCGGTGCAGTGCTTCATACCCGTGATGTTGGGGATCTTGGCGAGCTCAATGATGTCTTCAACGGGCATTTCCACATTGGTGCAGTGGGGAACATTGTAAATGCAGATTGCCAGATCCGGGAAAGTTTCTGCGACTGTGCGATAGTAGTCCATGGTTGCCTCGCGGCCAGGCTGCAGGTAATGGGGGGTAATCAGAAGGATGCTCTCATAGCCCAGATCAACGGCATACTGGGTAAGTTCCAGCGTCTTGCTCAGGCTGTGGCAGCCGGTTGTTGCCATCTTGGGAACCCGGGTGCCGATTCCGTCTGCTGCAACCTTGAAAAGCTGCTTCCGCTCTTCCAGAGACATAGTAGACCACTCGCCGGTGCTGCCGCCGATACAGATACAGTGCACACCTCTTTCAATATCATAATCCAGCAGGCGCTTATACTCGGCTTCGTTGATGGTATCGTTTTTCGCAAAGGGAGTAGGCGGAACAGGAATAATACCTTTCGGTGCGTACAGATTTTTCATAATGACTCTCCTTATCGTTTTATGGCCATCCCGGGTGGCCTTTGGATGCGTTTATTATAGCCATTTCATCGATAGCTGTCAATAGATCGTCGATAGTTTATGATCGATTCTATTTTTCGGACAAATTTATTATATCCGTTTTAGAAGAATCGGCAATCGATCGTTTATTGCTTTTAGATGTGCTGCATGCTATAATGAGATATCTACAGGTTATAAATATGCCTTTTTCGTTGCTTTTGTTAATAAATCATGGTGCAATTGTATATATGAGGAGGATTCTCTTGCAAAATTTTGATTATGAAGTACAGCCTACAACTGTGAAAGATCGCGTTTATGAAATATTGAAGCGTGAAATTGTTCTAGGGAAATTAAAGCCCGGTGAACCAATTAACATTGCAGTATTGAGTACAAAGCTGAATATCAGCAGTGCACCGCTCAGAGAAGCGCTGAACATGCTTTCCAGAGATGGTCTGGTAACGCTGAATCCCAGAAAGCATGCGGCTGTGTCCGAAATTGATGAGGGGGACATGGTTATTACCATGCACTTGCGTTTGTTGCTGGAGCCTTATGCGGCAGAACTGTCTATTCACAATATTCCGCAGAATGTCATTGAACATATGCGCGCTGAGCTGAATGGCGTTCTGGATGATCCATATAATGAAGAGCGATATATTCAATCCGACCTGAACCTCCATGAGATTCTCTACAGATATTCCAATTCTGATATTGTGGTGAAAACCATTTCTGTGGTGAAGGAGTACTCCATCCGCCTTCGTTATTATGTAGAGGTCTTTGGAAGTTCAAATGAAGAGGGTCGGAAAGAAGCAATTCATTCTTCAACACTCGAGCATTTGCAGATTTTGGATGCAGTTGAGGCACGTGATGTTGAACGGGTAAAGAAGTTGGTATATGATCATATCAAGAACGGAATTGACCGAAATAATTCTGCAAAACCATGATTCGTTTTTTCAAATTAAGCAACGCATATATATCAGAGTGTAATCTTCAAATGCCGTTTTTGATGCTATTATAAAAGCGCAGCGAAGTCCCATTGTCGTGGTTGAATTTTGATGGCTGTCCAAAATTTAATTGTCCATCTATTGATTCCATTAGTCAATGTCCCAGTTATTGCGTAGCATTGTGGTATACTTGACAGAAAACAACCCCCACAAACAGCAAAAATCGTGTAAAATTCTCTAAATGAAGATTTTTACACGATTTTTGATATTCATCGTTCTCTATTATATTTTGAATATTTAATCTGTTCAATAAGTTCCGGCGGTAGCTTGCTGATCAGGTTCTCCACTCGCTTGCAGCGCTGTTCCAAGGCGGAGATCTTCATATTTTGCTCGAAGCTGTGATTACGTTCTGCTTTTAACTCGTTTCGCAGATCCGCATTGATCTCCCTCTGGAAGCTTGCGTTCCGCCGCTCGCGGGCGATGGTATCCCGCAGCCGCTGTGTTTCCGCCTGAAAGGATTCCACCTCCGGCAGCAGCTGCGCCAGCAGCGCAACGGCCTCTTCCCGCTTCTTGCCCGCGTTGAACACGTTGATGTTGTTCAGCGTGGCCTCCATCTGCTCCAGTTTGGCGTCCATCGCCGTGACCTTCTTGTACCACTGGGGTGTCAGGTGCCTGCGCTTGGTCTCCACGGCGGGCGTGCCACGCTCCAGCTCCGGCCACCGTTCCGCCATGCAGGCATAGAAATCATCCTGCCAACGGATCATGCTTTTCTTGTTGCCGAGGATCTCCTTTGCGGACAGCCGCTTGTCCCTGGTCAGCGGGACAAAGCAAAGGTGCATGTGAGGTGTCTTTTCATCCATGTGTACCACGGCAGAAATAATATTTTCCTCGCCTACACGCTCCTTCAGAAAGTCAAAGGCCCGCCGGAAATACTCCGGCATTTCCGCTTCGTGGGCCTTGGCAAACTCCGGGCTGACCGTTACCAGCGTGTCCACGAATTTCACGCTGTCCTTCCGCACCCGGCAGCCTGCCGTCTGGATGCGGTGTCTGATCTCCTGCTCATAGCTCCACCGGGGCGTCACCAGATGGAAGTTCTGCGCCGTGCGGCTGAGATCAATGTCCGGGTTGCTGGCGTAGCTGTCCTTTGTCCGCTCGTGGTGGGCACTCAGCGCCTTGGACGCGCCGCCCTTGTGCTTTGCAAATCGTAAAATGGCGTATGCCATGTGGAACCTCCCCTTATTATAGTCTGGGAGACCTGGGAGCGGGGAATCCCCGTCACGGCTTCTGAAACCGTGCGCTGCGGCGGGTGTCGATACCGACACCCGCCTTCACTTCGTTTTCGGCCCGGTCACAAACGCGGCTGGCCCCCGCCAGCCCGCGTTTGTTTCCGTCCCCCGCCGTGATGGGTATAACACACTATACTTTGTACCAAAGTCCGTGTGCCAGCCGTTCCCTCTGGACTCCCTGAAACGGGCGAAATGCCCTGTCGGTGCGACAGGGCATTCAGCCCTCTGGTGTACGGTATGTCCGATATGTCCGGTATTTTCGGGGGATACCCCTCTCCTGTTTTTACCGTACATACCGTACATTACCGTACACCTTCCCACCGCAGAAGGATGACCTTTCCATCCTTCGTGCGCCGGGAACCGTAGCGGATGCCGTACTTTCGCAGCAGGTCATCCTGCCGCACGTTCAGCGTCCGCACGATCCAGTTGGGTGAAATAACCTGTGCGCTGTCCATCTCCGAAAGACACTGTACCAGTTCCGTTGCCGTGCCGCTCCACAGTGGATTTTCTTCATTTACCAGCCGGGAAAGAAATTCCAGCAACGGGTTCGGCGGCTCCCTGAATGGCTCTGTTTCCACCTCTGTCACCTGCCAAAGACTATGAGTAGGGTCAAAACGCAGGCGGAGCCGCATCTGCGGCTGGTCACGTCCCACCACATCGAGGATGGCGTCCCCGCTCGTGCGTTGGTCCTTGTGCAAAACGAAAGCACCGTCTGCCGCCCCCAAGATGCCGTTGGTGCCGGAGATGGTGTCGAACACATCCTCCGCCCCCTCCTTGCGGGTGTGGTGAACGAGCAGCAGGGCGATGCCGCGTTGGTCTGAGAACGCCTTCAGCTTGGCGATGGTATCGTAATCTGCGGCGTAGCTGCCGTTGTCCGGCGTCCGTCCCCGGATGCGTTGGAGTGTGTCAATGATGACCAGCACCGTTTCCGGGTACTCAAACAGGAAGCTTTCCAGCTGCTCCAGCAGATCTTCTTCCAGCGTGTCCGCCAGAACGGACAGCACCAGATCAGGACTGTCCCGTTCTGTCATCTGCGCCAAACGCTTCTGTAATCGCTCGTAGGTGTCCTCCAGAGCAAGATACAAAACCGTGCCCTGCCGGGAGGGAAAGCCTAAAAACGGCTCTCCTGCGCTCACCTGATAGGCCATTTGCAGGACGAGGAAGGATTTGCCGATTTTGGGAGCGCCAGCGAGGAGGTATGTCCCCGCTGGCAGCAAGTTTTCAATGATACATGGCCGGGATGGGAAATGGGTGTCCATCAGCTCCGGCATGGAAAAGATACGCATTTTGCCGAATTGCTTGTTTGTTTCCTCAAAAGTTGCTATACTGTCTGTGCGTGCAAGCGCGGACGGCTGCTCCCCATCTGGTGCAACAGATGGATCTGGGGCAGTCGTTTCTTTATCCTCCCACATGGCCGCCTCCTGTGTTCTGTTCGATCCATTCCACCAGCCTGTCTCTCGGCACCAGCAGCCGCTTGCCGATCCGCAGGGTGGGAAAGCTTTCTGTGTTCAGCAGCTGGTAGGCTCCGGCACGGGAAATGCCCAGTGCTGTAGCCAGCTGATTGGCATTCAGCACCGCGGGCAGGTTTTCGTAGTTGTTGTTCATGTGTGACCTCCTTTGAAAATTACAGTTGACATTATGGACTATTAAAGCTATAATACACAATGTAACTATTATGGTATGATTGTATAATGTAAATACGCAAAAGTCAATAGATAATTTTGCACATCTATCTTGATATATCTAACAGGAGGAAACTATGATCTTTCCTGAACACATGGAATTCCGGTATTACATCACCCCGGAACGTAAGGAGTGCTATGAACTATATAGCATGACACTGGGGTGCCGCAGAACCTTATTGGAAAAAACGCAGGACTTGGGCCAGTGCCTGGTTGACCTCTATGATACCGACTTTTATGACACATACTGTGTACTGTCTGAAATCAATAAACTATTGCGTCCCCTGACTCCTGAACACAAGGATGAAACTGCATGGAGAAAGCTGTTGGAACTGGCGCTGCCGCTTTGTAAAGTGCATCCATTTTTTGGGCTATTGATCAAGGAACTGAGTGATTTAGAAGAAAATCACGCATATGGCAAGAATGATACCAAGGATATATTGCTTCGGTTCGACCGAGATTTTGAAAATATCGTTAGTGATGCAAAGGCATTAATTGAAGTGTGCCTGGATGATCGCTATCAGCCAAACTACTCCACGGCAGAGAGATACCGCGAGGCTCATTATGACGCTCGACTTTGCTTTGATGATATGCGCTATGGTGAGCTTGCCACAGAGGAAGTTATGTTGGAGCGTCCCGCATATGACAGCGCCTACAACTACAGCGTTGAAAAGCTGCGGGAGCAGGGCATCAAGACGGCGCTGCGCGAAGTGCTCTATCCCAACACCGTACGAGATCTCTACAACTATCTGAAGGGCTATTGTCTCCGTCTGCCGCTCCCAATCCACAAGTGCAAAAACTGCGGCAGATACTTTGTTGTGACTGGCAACATCACGCAGGACTACTGCACACGGTTGATGGAAGGCTCGGAAAAGACCTGCCGCCAAATGGGAGCCGTGGTGCAGTATCAGAGCCGACAAATGAAGAATCCTGCCACAAAGGAGTTTACACGATCCTACAAGGCTCACAACGCCCGTGTGCGATATGGAACGATGACCAAGGCGGAGTTTACCGCATGGTCGAAGGAGGCGCGGGAAAAGCGCGCAGACTGCGTTGCTGGCAAACTGCCGCTGGAGGAATTCGTGGCATGGCTCGACAGCGACAGACAGCGATAAGGTAAACAACGGACTGACTGGCCGTTTTATAATTTCAGAGGAAAGAGAGGTACATGTGAAAAGCAATACCAAGAACGCAAAGGGCAGCGGTACTATCCGCAAGCGCTCCGACGGGCGCTGGGAGGCCCGCTATACCACCGGCATTGACCCAAAGACGGGCAAACAGACCCAAAAGTCCGTCTATGGCAAGACACAAAAAGAAGTCCGTCAGAAGCTGACGGAGGTCACAGCGGAGATCGACAGCGGGACGTATTTGGAGCAGACGAAGGATACGGTGGGGGAGTGGCTGGATACCTGGCTGAAAACCTACGCGCTGTATTCCGTGAAAAGCTACACCTATGATGCCTATGAGCGCAGCTGCAACATCCATATCAAGCCTGCGCTGGGGCGGATACGGCTGTCCGCACTGACAGCACCGCAGATCCAGCAGTTTTATAACAGTCTGATCACAGAGAAGGAGTTGTCACCCAAGACGGTGAAGAACATCCACGGCGTGCTGCACCGGGCGCTGGGACAGGCTGTAAAGCTGGGAATGCTCCGTTCCAATCCGACGAATGTTTGTGATTTGCCAAAGGCACACCGAAAAGAGATCAAGCCAATGGAGCAGGCGGAGATCACAAGATTTCTGCAAGCAATCCAAGGGACGAAGTATGGGCTGGTGTACCAAATCACCCTGTTTACCGGGCTGCGGGAGGGCGAAGTACTGGGGCTGACATGGGACTGCATTGATTTTGAGCACAATGCGATCTACATCAACAAGCAACTTCAGAAAACGAAAAAGGTGGGCGGTACTTACTGCCTGGCCCCGACAAAGAACAGCCGTAACCGCACGATCCTGACCGCACCATCCGTCATGGCTCTGCTGCGAAAGCAAAAAAGCCAGCAGGCGCAAATGCGTCTGTTGGCAGGAGAAGCGTGGAACAATTCGTGGAATTTGGTGTTTACCAATGAGCTGGGTGGTCATTTGTGCCATTGTACAGTCTATAAAAAGTTTAAGGCGATCGTAAGAGAGCTTGGTATGCCGGAGGAGCGGTTTCATGATTTGCGGCACAGCTTTGCTGTGGCCTCCATTGAGAGCGGCGATGACATCAAGACAGTGCAATCCAATCTGGGCCATGCCACCGCCAGCTTTACCTTGGATGTGTATGGTCATGTATCGCAAAAAATGCGGCAGCAATCCGCTGACCGCATGGAGGAATTTATTCAGAAAGTCTCCGGTTGAAACGATTGCCGCAAATGTTCTTTGAAATCTATAAAGGGTCAAAATAAGGGTCAAAGGGCATGACAAAACCCTGTAACCGTTGAGATTACAGGGTTTTGTGTGGCGCGGAAGGAGGGATTTGAACCCTCGCGCCGGTTTTATCCAGCCTACTCCCTTAGCAGGGGAGCCCCTTCGGCCTCTTGGGTACTTCCGCAGGTCGATGGTGTTTATGAAAAAATGGCGGAGAGAGTGGGATTCGAACCCACGGAGACTTGCGCCTCGCCGGTTTTCAAGACCGGTTCCTTCAACCGCTCGGACATCTCTCCGTTTCAGGAAAGGACACCCGCCTCTCAAACGCTCGTTTAGTTTAGCATAGTTTTGGCGGCTTGTCAACAAAAAAGTCAGCTTCTTTTCCAAATGGGCGAATCGTTCATAAAATGGAGATGACTTTTGCGATGGGAGCGGTTATAATATCCTATATTGCGGCTTTACTCGGCGGCCGCGGGAAACAAAAGACGGGAGGCATCGCCTTGAAAAAAATCAACCAGTGGATCGACAGGTTCGCCTACAGCCATCCACGCTTCGGGATTCCGAACCTGATGCTCTATATCGTGATTGCCAACGCGGCAACGTACATCCTATCCATGTTCGCGGGCTCGGCGGCGCTGAGCTTTCTGGCGTTTGATTTGTACCATGTGCTCCACGGAGAGCTGTGGCGGCTGGTGACGTTTGTGCTGCTGCCGTTTACCTATCACCCCATCTCTCTGCTGATCATGCTGTCATTTTACTATTTTGTGGGCGGCACGCTGGAGCGGGAGTGGGGGACCGCGAAGTTCACACTGTATTATCTCTGCGGCATGGTGCTCAGCATTCTGTCCACGATCATTCTATCCCTTGCCACGGGCTACTACGGCTGGAGCCTTTCCGACGCCTACTACATCAACCTGACACTGTTTCTGGCCTTTGCGGCGCTGTACCCGGACGCGCAGATCATGTTTTACATGATTATTCCGCTGAAGGCGAAGTGGCTGGCGTGGGCGGATGTTGCCCTGTTTGCGTGGGGCGTGGTTCGGTCGCTGCGCTACGGTATGTTTGCCAGTGCGCTGGCCGCTGTGGTGGCGCTTTTGAATTTCGTCATTTTCTTTTGGGAGGACATCAGCCGTGCACTGGGCGTCCAGAGCCGGCAGCGCTCCCGGCAGACCATCCAATTCAAGTCCGCTGTCCGGCAGCAGAAGCGGACGGAGGCGGAGCGGGGCTACCGCCACAAATGCGAGGTCTGCGGCCGCACGGACGCCGACCACCCGGAGCTGGAATTCCGCTACTGCTCCAAGTGTCAGGGCTATCACTGCTTCTGCTCAGACCACATTTTTAACCATGAGCATTTCCGGGAATAAGGCAACCATGTACCTCTGCGGCAGAGGCCGCACATGGCCGGCCTCTTTTATAAAAACTGTAGCGTGAAACAGAGGAGCCGCAGGCGATTGCCTGCGGCTCCTTTGTTATTTGGAAAATGTTTACCGCTCCAGCGCAGCGGCGTACAGCTCGTTTTTGGAGAGTCCCGTGTGCTCGGCGACCTCCTTGGCGGCGTCCTTCAGGCGCATTCCCTGCTCCTTCAGGGTCAAGACCTGCGCCACACCGTCCTCTAACGTCACAGCGGCGCCGGTTTTCGGCGCGGCGCCCTCCACCACTAAAACATACTCCCCCTTGGGGGTATTTTCCTCGTAGTAGGCAATGGCCTCTGCCAGTGTGCAGCGGCGCACCTCCTCGTGGAGCTTCGTTATTTCACGGCACAGGGCGATGCGGCGCTCCGGGCCGAAGGCGGCGCAGAGGTCCTCCAGCGTGGTGCGGAGCTTGTGTGGGGCCTCGTGGAAGATCATGGTCCGGGTCTCGTCTTTCAAGGAATCGAGATGCTCCCGGCGGCTTTTTTTGTTGACGGTGAGGAAGCCCTCAAACGTGAAGCGGCCTGTAGGCAGACCGCTGACTGCCAGCGCGTTGACAGCGGCGCAGCAGCCGGGTACGGCCCGGACCTCCACGCTGTTTTCCGCGCACAGCCGCACCAAATCCTCGCCGGGGTCGGAGATGGCGGGAGTGCCGGCGTCCGTTACCAGCGCACAGCTTTCGCCTGCCAGCAGCCGGTTCAAAACGGCCTGTCCGGCGGTGATGTGGTTATGCTCGTGATAGCTTACCAGCGGCTTTTTGATGCCGAAATGGTTCAGCAGCTTCACGGATACCCGGGTATCCTCGGCGGCGATAAAGTCTGCGTTTTCCAGCGTTTCCACCGCCCGGGGGGTGAAGTCCCCCAGATTGCCGATGGGTGTTGCCACCAAATATAAAATACCAGCCATATTCAGACCTCCTGTGTGCGAAAATAAATGATGTCCAACTCTGCCGTGGGTGCGCCGCTGTCCGTTTTCAAAATCAGGGGCGGCTCAAGGGATAGCCCCGGTTTTCCGCCCCGGCAGCCCTCTATTAAAAAAAGAGAGGGAGCATCTCCCGCCCGGTTCTGGACGAACCGCAGCCGCTTTGGCTCCATGGCGGCGGCCCGGAGCGCACAAATCACGTCCGCCAGCCGCTCCGGCTTGTGCACAAGGCAAAGGCTGCCGCCCCAGCGCAGAAGATACGCTGCCACGCCGCAGATGTCCGTCAGGGTGGCCGCAGTCTCCGACCGGGCTGTTCGGCGGGCGGAATCGGCGGCGATTTTTCCGCTGAAGGGCGGATAGTAGGGCGGATTGCAGACAACAAGGTCAAAGCTGCCGGTTACAAAATGCTGCCGTGTCTGCCGCAGATCGGCGCACAAAAAGGAGAGGTGGTCCGTCAGGCCGTTTTCCTCGGCGGCCTGCTCCGCCAAAGCGATGGCCGCCGGTTGAATATCCATACCGGTGACCTGAAGCGCACGCTGCCGCTGAAGCAGCAGCAGCGCCAGAAGCCCGGTGCCGCAGCCAAGGTCACAGACCCGGAGGCCGGGGCGCAGCCGCGGCAGGGAGGAGAGCAGAAAGGAGTCCGTACTGGGGCGGAACAGGCTGTCCTCCCAGACGAAGCGGAACCCGCCGGGGCAAAGTTGTTCCCAATGCACCATAAAGCGGCCTCCTCCCCTGAAAATCGATTCCTATTATATATGGAAGCCGCCCCGGGCGCAAGCCCCGAAAAAGGACAACAAAAAACCGTCTCAGGATGGGGCCTGAGACGGTTTTTATGTATCCCTGAATTATTCCTCGGGGACGATGGCGCTGTTGGGGCAGGTGTCGCTGCAGGAACCGCAGTCCAAGCAAGCGGCAGCGTCGATCACGTACTGATCATCGCCCTGGCTGATAGCACCGGCGGGGCAAACGTCCGCGCAGGAACCGCAGCTGACGCAAGCAGAAGTAATCTTATAAGCCATGAGAATACACCTCCATTTGAATGTGCCTTCATTGTATCATACAATTTTCAAAAAGCAAGGGTGAATTGTTAAATTCTTACCAAAGAAATAGAAAACTGTGAAAATGTCACAAAAATCAGAAAAACCGATAAAAAAGCCATGCTTTTCCGCGGTTAGAGTACTTAAACTGTAATAGCGAAATGTGAGTGAAAATGGCGTTCACAAACTGTTTACACAAATAGTCAAAGAAAGTCAAAATTACCTATTGACATTTGAAACGGAGGTGCTATACTACAATCAAACAAAAGGTTAAAGATAGTCAAAGTCAAATAGACTATTGAAGAAAGGACGAGTTACATGGGTATTTCGGATTTGATCGCCAGCTTCCTGCAGGACAGTCTGGACACCGCTGAGAACGGTGTGCTGGAGGTTCAGCGCAGCGATCTGGCGCAGCGGTTCAACTGCGTACCCAGTCAGATTAATTACGTAATGTCCACCCGGTTCTCACCGGAGCGGGGCTATATCGTGGAAAGCCGCCGGGGCGGCAACGGCTATATCCGCATCACACGGGTGCGGGTGGACCGTGAGACACTTCTGATGCACGTCATCAATTCGCTGGGCGGCAGTGTGGACCTGTCCTCCGCACGGGCAATCCTCAGCAACCTGGTACAGTCCGGCGCTATGGACCGAGCCTTGGGTCAGACGATTCTCACAGCCGTGGGGGACAAGGCGCTGGGGCAGGTACCGCGAGAAAAGCGGGACGCCGTTCGGGCGGATATTCTCAAGCAGGTACTCATATTACAGGTGTAGTGTCTGTGAGAGCACACAATACAGTTAAATAAAAAATTTATATACAGTCTCAAGGAGGAATTGATTATGAAATGCGAGAATTGCGGTAAGAATGAAGTTACCTTCGTTTACCGGAGCAATATCAACGGCAGGACCGAGGAACACCATCTTTGTCAGGCGTGTGCGGAGAAGCTGGGCTACACCCAGAAGCTCTTTGCGCGGCGGCCGTCCATGATGGACAGCTTTTTCGGCGGCGATGATTTCTTCGGAGATTTCTTCAGCCCCATGCCCTCTCTGCTGGGTCGGATGAACCGGATGCTGGAAAGCCCCTTCGATGATTTCTTTGACGCTATGCCCGCCATCGGCGCGGCACCGGCCACAGAAAGCGCACAGGAGGAGAAAAAGGACGATTTGGTGAGCCGCGAGGAGCAGAGCCGTTTTTCCTATCTGCGTCAGCTCAACGCACTGAAGCTGGAGCAGAAGAAAGCTATCCACGAGGAGAACTTCGAGCGGGCCGCGCAGCTGCGGGACGAAATCCACAAGCTGGAGGAGGCCCATAAGGAAGCCAAAGAGGCCCGCAAGGACCATAAGGAAAGCGCCTGATGCGTTTTCCGAAGCGCAGAACACACCCCAAGGTAAAAGAGGTATTGAACTATGAATGAAAATAAATTCACTCCCACTGCGGAGGAAGCCCTGCGGCTGGCTCAGGAGGCCGCAGGCGAATTGGGTCACGGCTATGTGGGTACGGAGCACCTGTTGCTGGGCCTCATGCGTGAGGACGAGGGACTGGCGCATACCGTATTGACAGAGGCCGGCTTGACCGATGAGCTTTTGACGGAGATCATCCGCAAGAGCGTGGGCGCGGGTCTGCCCGGCGGCAACCCCGCCCAAGGGCTGACCCCCAGAGCCAAGCGGGTCATCGAGGTGGCCATGGAGGATTCCATCCGGGGCGGCTATGCCTATATCGGCACGGAGCACCTGCTGGCCGGAATTCTCCGGGAGGGCAACAACATGGCTGTCCGTATTCTGCGGACTGCCGGTGTGGATGCCCGTCAGCTCTACACGGCGCTGATGAAAAAGCTCAACGCCGCGCCCCGGGCACAGGCCGCCGATAATGGCCGCGCCGCCGGCAGCGGCGCCAAGGACGAGGGCAGCGGCAAGAATAAGACGCTGGCGGAGTTCACCCGCGACCTGACCGCCGACGCCCGCGCCGGCAAGCTGGACCCCGTCATCGGACGGGACGAGGAAATTCAGCGGGTCATCCAGATTCTCTCCCGCCGCACGAAAAACAACCCCTGCCTCATCGGCGAGCCGGGCGTTGGCAAAACGGCTATTGCTGAGGGGCTGGCCCGGAAGATCGTCATGGGCGATGTGCCGGAAAATCTGCTGGATAAGCGGCTCCTGTCTCTGGACCTTTCCGGCATGGTGGCCGGTACGAAGTATCGCGGCGAATTTGAGGAGCGCATCAAGAAGGTGATGCAGGAGGTCCAGAAGGACGGCAACATCATCCTCTTTATTGATGAACTGCACACCATCGTGGGCGCAGGCTCCGCCGAGGGCGCCGTAGACGCCGCCAACATCATTAAGCCCGCGCTGGGCCGGGGCGAGATTCAAATCATCGGCGCCACAACTCTGAACGAGTACCGCAAGTATATCGAAAAGGATGCCGCCTTGGAGCGCCGGTTCCAGCCGGTGACGGTGGGCGAACCCAGTCAGGAGGCGGCGCTGGAGATTTTGAAGGGGCTGCGGGAGAAGTATGAGCAGCACCACAAGCTGCACATCACCGACGAGGCGCTGGAGGCCGCTGTGTCCCTGTCCGCCCGGTATATCAATGACCGTTTCCTGCCGGATAAGGCCATCGACCTTATGGACGAGGCCGCCAGCCGGGTGCGGATGGAGCAGGAGGAGCCCTCCGATGAGCTGAAAAGTCTGGAGGAAAAGATTGCGGCGCTGTCCAAGGACAAGGATGCCGCCATCGCCGCACAGGACTTTGAAAAGGCCGCCCAGCTTCGGGACATTGAAAAGGACTACCGGGAGCAGGTGGAGATTCAGCGCGACAAGCGCCGCAAGGCAAATCAGGAGCACCGGGACGTAACGGCGGAGGACATTGCCGCTGTGGTATCTGGCTGGACCGGCATCCCCGTCACCCGGATGACGGAGGACGAGGGCCAACGGCTGCTGCATATGGAGGATGTGCTCCATGAGCGTGTTGTGGGTCAGGACGAGGCCGTGAAGGCCGTGGCCCGGGCCATCCGCCGCGGCCGTGTGGGCCTGAAGGACCCAAAGCGGCCTATCGGCAGCTTCCTGTTCCTCGGCCCCACCGGCGTCGGCAAGACGGAGCTGTGCAAGTCTCTGGCTGAGGCTATGTTCGGCGATGAAAACGCCATGATCCGCATTGATATGTCGGAGTACATGGAGCGGCATACCGTTTCCCGCCTCATCGGTTCCCCTCCGGGCTATGTGGGCCATGATGAGGGCGGCCAACTGACGGAGAAGGTGCGGCGTAAGCCCTATTCCGTGGTGCTGTTCGATGAGATCGAAAAGGCCCACGAGGATGTGTGGAACATCCTGCTGCAAATTCTGGACGATGGCCGCATCACCGACTCTCAGGGCCGGACGGTGGACTTCAAGAACACCGTCATCGTCATGACCAGCAACATCGGCGCCAAGGCGCTGACCGCCGCCGGAGCCAAGTTGGGCTTCAGTGCCGATGAGAAAAAGGCTGAGGCGGACGCCGACAAGGCTTACGCTCAGGCCAAGGAAACGGTTCTGGCCGAGCTGCGCCAGACCTTCCGCCCGGAGTTCCTGAACCGGATCGACGATATCATCGTGTTCCGCGCCCTGACAGAGCCGGACATCGAGGAGGTTGCTCGCCGGATGCTCAAGACCGTGGCCGCCCGCATGGAGACCATGGGCATTCATCTGGACGCCGGCGACGCCGCCGTGAAGGAGCTGGCCCGGGAGGGCTTTGACCCCAAGTACGGCGCACGGCCGCTGCGCCGGGCCATCCAGAGCAAGGTGGAGGACGCTGTGGCCGAAAAGCTGCTGGAAGGTACGCTGAAGGAGGGTGACACCGCCAAGCTAACTGTGGAGGATGACAAGCTGGTTGTCACCAAGTAAACACATTTGAAAAGCTCCCCGATGGGAATATCCCACCGGGGAGCTTTTTCACTCCGCGAGGCTTTGCGGCGCTTGATTTGTTCATATATTTCCTGTATACTGTATACATTGCATCCAAAATCACGGAAAGGAGGGCAATTTCATGCCCTTTACCTTCAATTTCAGCAATTTTGGCGGCTTTGGCCAAGGCGGCTGGCAGCCCGGAGGTCAGAGCGGACAGGACGCCGGCTATTCCCGGCCCCAGCGGGAGCGTAAGCCCCGCAAGCCCATCGGCACACCTCTGACCCGGACGCTCATCAACCTTGCTGTGACAGCGGTGGTGGGACTGATATACTTCTATGTGGAGCTGCCGGCCCTCAATCCCCATGCCGAGGAATTTTATGTCTTCGTGTTTTTGCTCTGCGCCGTGTACTGCGGTTGCGCGGTGCTGACCTCCGGTTTTCAGGGCACCGGAGCCAAGGGGTATCTTGGCTTTGTGAAAAAGCAGTGCACCGTGCCGTTTTTCGTGGTCATTGCCCTGATATGCGCCGTTGCCGTTGGCTCCATCGCCTCGTGGGTGGTGCTGCGGGCCGGAGCGTACAGCAAACTGCTGCCCCTGACCACCGGCGACTTTGCCTCGGAGGTGGAGGAAATCCGCTATAACCAGATTCCCATGCTGGACAGTGACTCCGCTGCCCGTCTCGGCAGCCGTAAGCTGGGCGAGCTGGCGGATATGGTGTCCCAGTTTGAAATTCTGCCCTCCTACACCCAAATCAACTATCAGGGCCGCCCGGTGCGGGTCACCAGCCTTGCCTATGGTGACCTCATCAAATGGTTCACCAACCGCTCTAACGGTCTGCCCGCCTATATCATCATCGACATGGTGACGCAGGAGGCGGAGGTGGTCCGGCTGGACGAGGGGATGAAGTACACCACGGCGGAGCATTTCTCCCGGAACCTGAACCGGCATCTGCGGTTCCGTTATCCCACGATGATGTTTGATGAGCCGGTATTTGAGATCGACGAGGAGGGAACGCCCTACTGGGTCTGCCCCCGCGTTGTCAAGACCATCGGTCTGTTCGGCGGCACGGATATTCACGGCGCCGTGCTGGTGAACGCCATCACCGGCGAGAGCCAATACTATGAGGATGTGCCTACTTGGGTGGACCGGCTGTACTCCGCCAATATCATCATGGAGCAGTATGACTATTACGGCCAGTTCCATAACGGCTTTTTAAACGCCTATTTCGGCCAGCGGGATGTGACGCTGACCACGGATGGCTGGAACTATATTGCCATCAACGATGACGTCTATATGTACACCGGCGTCACCTCTGTGACTTCAGACCAGTCCAACATCGGCTTTATCCTCTCCAACCAGCGGACAAAGGAAACGAAGTTTTACCCCTGTGCCGGTGCTACGGAAAATTCGGCCAGAGAGTCCGCTCAGAGTCAGGTGCAGCAGATGCGCTACACCGCCACGTTCCCGCTGCTGCTGAACATCGCCGATCAGCCCACGTACTTCATGGCGCTGAAGGGCGAGGACGGTTTGGTGAAGATGTACGCCATGGTGAACGTCCAACAGTACAACATTGTGGAGACCGGGCAGACGGTAGGAGCCTGCGAGAAAAATTACCGCCAGACACTTCTGGATAACGGCATCATTGACCGCATAGACGCAGAGGTGCCTGAGGAAACGGATTTCCAGAAAATGACAGGTACTATTGCGGAGATTCGCAGCGCGGTCATTGAGGGCACCAGCGTTTATTATCTCCGCTTTGAGGGGGAGGACGGCTTCTTGGTGTATGCCAGCGCGGCAACGATTCCCAGTGCTCCGCTGCTGAATGTGGGAGATTCTGTGACCGTTTACTGGACCGGCAGCGGTCAATGGATCACCGCCCGGAGTATTGTGGTGGAGAACCGGGCTGTGGCAGCCCCGCCGGAGGCGGCTGCATCGGGTGAGGAAACGTCTATGCCGGAGGGCACGGATACGGAACAGACCTTGCCGGACAACAGCCTGACGGAAATGGCTGAAAACGAGCTGGGGATTGACGGATTCTAACGAATATGTGTTCTACGATGAAAGCAACTGAATAGGAAAATAGTAACTAACGGCCGACGCGGGGCACTTATGCCCCGCGTCGGCCTTTCTTGTCAGAACCGTCAAATTCCTATGGAAATTTTTGGATAGGACAAAATCTGCTTTCCGTTGTAAATACAGCGCCGGTGTGGTATAGTGCAAACAACAAAATAAGAAAGGAATCGTGTGATGCTGGCTCTGGATTTTATCAACGTAGGCAACGGTGATTCCATTCTGATTCGCGAGCTGGAAAACGGACAGCAGCGGTACGCGCTGATGGTGGACTTTGGCCATGACTGCCTTGTGCGGGATGACCACCCCGGCGAGCTGGACCCCCGCTCCCAGCGCATCTATGCCGGGGACTTTCTCCGGGAGCTGGGTGTGGAGCGTCTGGATATGGCGCTGGCGACGCATTTCCACAGGGACCACATCGGCGGGCTGGGCCGGGTGCTGGACGCCGCCAGGGTCGGCACGTTTGTAACAACCTATCTGCCGCCGCCCAACGCGCCGGAGCTGGAGCCGGACGAGAACAACGGACTGCCGAAGGCCGCCCGGAACGCGCTGCGCTGTGTGCAGCTTTACACGAAGGCACTACAGAGCCATTCGGACCGCATTGAGCGGTTTTGCTGCATTCCGGGGACGGAGACCGTCACGCTGCAGTTGACGCCGGAGCTGAAAATGGATATTCTCTGCGGGGAGCCCGCGCTGTACCGCCGGCAAAGGGAGGTCTACGACGCTGCATACGCCGGGGAGCGGAACGGCTATGACCTCATCCGCTGGGCAAAATCCATGAATGTGTGCTCTCTGCGCCAGCGGCTCTATTACCATGGCCGGGAAATCGTTTTGGGCGGAGACGCCTACGCCCATGTGTGGGAAACGGTGAATCTGACGCCCTGCGATATTCTGAAGGTGCCGCATCATGGGTCCCTTGCCTCCACCTCCCGGAAGCTGCTGGAGCATCTGCGGCCGAAAACGGCGGTGGTGACGGTAGCGGCCCGGCGGCCGGACGAGCGGCCGCACCCATACATCGTGTCGCTGCTGCGGGAGTACGCGGAGGAGGTCTATTTTACCGATGCGGTGGAAATTCCGGGCCTTGTGGAGCCGGAATTTCACAGGTCTGTCCACTTGGAGGTGGAATGAAACGGCTGGTTTGAGGGCGGCTGAACAGGCCGCCCTTTTTTGTTGAAAAGGAGAGAGAACATTGGAGCTGTTGGAATTTGATATTTTGCAGAGCGGAGTGGTGATATTGCTGCTGCTGTCCGCGGGAGAGCTGCTGGGGCGTCTTTGCCGGGGCACCGTGCCGGGGATTTTGCTGGCGGGGGTGCTGTTTGTGGCCGGCTGCTGGAGCGGTCTGCTCCCGGCGGATTTGCAGCAGTTGGCGGGACTGGCGCAGCTTACCCCGGTGGCCATCCTGATGACCATTGCCAGCATGGGCGCGTCCATGAGCCTGCGGCAGTTTGCCGCTGACTGGCGGGTGGCGGCGGTGGCCGCGATGACGTACATCGGTCAGGTATTGGCGGTGTTTCTGGTTATCGGCGGGTTGTTCGGCGTAAATATGGCGGTGGGCGGACTGCCCGGCGGTATGGCGGCTGCCCTCATCGTACAGGAGCGGGCGCGGACGCTGGGCTACGATCAGGTCATTGTGCTGTCCGTGCTGGTGCTGACCACGCAGGCCCTTATCGGCTGCCCTGTGGCGGCGGCGTGCATCCGCCGGGAGGCGAAGCGTCTGCGGACACTGCCGGGGGACGCACAGGCGGCGACTGCGGAGCAGTCCCGCCCCCGCCGCTGGAAGGATGTGCAGTACGGCGCGCTGCTGCGGCTGTATATTGCGGCGTGGGCGGCATCCCGGCTGGAAATGCTGACGGGCGTTTCCCGCTATGTGCTGGCACTGCTTATCGGTCTGGCGCTGGCAAGCGTGGGCTTTCTTGCAAAGGATGAAATAGCAAGGACCAAAAGTGACGGGTTCCTTTTTTATCTGCTGATGTCCTCTGTTATCGCGGGTTTCGGCTCCGCAAAGCCGGAGATGTTCGGCCAAATGCTCCCGCTTCTGGTGCTGACGCTGGCGGCGTCCACCGCCGGTGCGATTTTGGCATCCACCCTGACCGGGCGGCTGCTGGGAATCTCCGTGCCGATGAGCATGGCACTGGGGATGAATGTGATGGTGGGCTTTCCCATGAATATGCTCATCTCACAGGAAATTATTGAGGGACTGACGGAGGACGCGGCGGAGCGGCAGCGTCTCATGAACGAGATCGCGGCAAAAATGGTGCTGGGCGGCATGGTCACCACCACATTCCTCGCCACCCTTGCGGCGGGACTGCTGGCGCCCCTGATGCACTGAAGAAAGAAAAACAGCCCCCTCGGTTAGAGGGAGCTGTTTTTGATAGTTAGAGAATTTTACAGGTCAAAAATACCCATGATGGCAATGCCGATGACCACCAGACAGATCATGCCGTAGTGCTTCCAGGAGAGCTTTTCCTTCAGGAACAGCCGGCTCCACAGTACGGAGGCGGCGCAGTAGGAGGAAATGATGGGGGCGGACATGGCAAGGTGAGAGGTATCCGCGATGGCATAGATATAGGCGAACTGGCCCGCAGTCTCGCAGATGGCGCCCAGATACTTGGGTCCCTCCATTTTCGGCACCAGCCGATCCTTTTTGATGAGCACCACGTAGATAAAGCAAAATACGGCGGCGGCGAGGAACGTCAGCTCATAGGCGCAGTTGGCGCTGCCCTCATCCAGCGTTTCCAGCACGCGGTTATCGGCAAAGGTGCCGGCGGCATCCAGAATGCAGTAGGCCACCGGCAGGGCCAGCGCTAAAAAGCTCTTGGCGTATTTGTAGTTACCGTCCTTCTGCCGCTCCGCCCGAAGCTCCGGGTCCTCCGTGGCGTCCACCACGCCGAGGCCGATAGCGCCGACGCACACCAGTGCGATGGCAAGCAGGGCCAGCGGGGAGTAGTCCTCGCCGCCCACGAACAGCAGCGTCAGCACCGCCACCAGCGCACCGGAGGAATTGCAGATGGGGGAGGACACGGACAGCTCAATGTACCGCAGGCCCAGATAGCCCAGCGCCATAGAGCTGATATACAGCAGGGAAATCGGCAGATAGGTCCAGATCACGGACCAACTGATCTCCGTGCTGCCGATGAAAATCTCGTAAGCGGCGTGAAGACCCATGACCACGCCTACGGCGATGACCATTTTTAAATGGCTGTATTTGTCGCTGCCATCCCGGCAGCCGATTTTAGAAAAGAGGTCGCTGCCGCTCCAGCACAGGAGGGTAATCAGGGAAAGCCAAAGCCACATAGGGGAAATACTCCTTTATTTTTGATTGAATTACAGGGTCACGATTCCGGCCTCCACCAGCTTTTGGAGGCTCATAAGGATGCCGAGCTTGGCATGATACCATGTCAGGCCGCCCTGAAAATAAACGGCGTAGGGCTCACGGATGGGACCGTCGGCGGACAGCTCGATGCTGCTGCCCTGCACAAAGGCACCGGCGGCCATGATGACATCGCTGTCATAGCCGGGCATGGCCCAAGGCTCCGGGGTCACATAGCTGTCCACCGGTGCGGCGGCCTGAATGCCCTTGCAGAAGGCCACCATGGCCTCCCGGCTCCCCAGCGTTACCGCCTGAATGATGTCATGGCGGCTTTCTGTGGCGTTGGGAACGCAGGCAAAGCCCAGCTTTTCATAGATGTTGGCGGCAAATACGGCGCCCTTCAGCGCGCCGGACACCACCGTGGGGGACAGGAACAGACCTTGGTAAAACGCGGGCATCAGGCCAAGGTTGGCGCCGACCTCCTGCCCCAGACCCGGGGCGGAGAGGCGGTAGGCGCAGCGTTCCACGCACTCCTTCGTGCCGCAGATGTACCCGCCGATAGGGGCAAGGCCGCCGCCGGGATTTTTGATGAGGGAACCGACTACCATGTCGGCGCCCATGTCGGAGGGCTCCATGCGCTCCACAAATTCGCCGTAGCAGTTGTCCACCATGACCTTGACGTCCGGCTTGATCTCCTTGCAGAAGCGAATGAGAGCGCCAATCTGGTCCACAGAGAAGCTGGGCCGGGTGGCGTAGCCCTTGGAGCGCTGAATGGTAATGAGCTTGGTGCGCGGATTGATCTTGGAGCGGATAGCGTCATAGTCAAAGGTTCCGTCCGGCTTCAGGTCCGCCTGCGCGTAGGTCACGCCGTATTCCTTCAGGGAGCACTTGCTTTCCCGGATGCCGATGACCTCCTCCAGCGTATCGTAAGGTGCGCCCACGGGGGAGAGCAGCTCGTCCCCCGGCAGCAGATTGGCGGAGAGCGCCACGGTCAGGGCGTGGGTGCCGCAGGTAATCTGAGGCCGCACCAGCGCTGCCTCCGTGTGGAACACATCGGCATAGACCCGCTCTAAATTGTCCCGGCCCTCGTCATCGTAGCCGTAGCCGGTGGTGGCGGCGAAGTGGGCGGCGTTCACCCGGTTTTTCTGCATGGCCGCCAGCACCTTTGCCTGATTGTACTCCGCGGTCTGGTCAATGGCATCAAACCGGGGGCGGAGTGACGCGAGGACCTCCTCGCCGTATTCATATGCAGCCCGGCTGACGCCAAGCTGCTCGTACATCGCTTCCATTTTCATGTATCCTGTTCCTCTTTTCCCAATAGCTTATCCGCCAGATCATTCAAAATCTCCGGCCGTGTCACCACAAGGCCGCTGGCCTCGTTGCCGAGAATCAGCAGCGTGTCTCCCGGGGAGATACCGTAAAACCGGCGGGCCTCCTGCGGAATGACGATTTGGCCCCGGTCACCGACCTTGGCAGTGCCGAAGACCCGGTTTTTCCCCTGTCCCAAAACGTGTTTGCCAGCAGGCATCGTACCGCCGCCCTTCATCATATTTTTCATACTTGTATGAATATAGCAGACGCCCACGCAAAAGGCAAGTCCAATTACCGCCAAGGACCGTTTTTCTGCGAAAATTTGGAACAAATCAACAAAAAAGTACGGCACACAAATCGTGTGCCGTACTGATTGCAGTCTGTTAAGCTCAGCCGAGACGGAGACCGCCGACAAAATATGTATTGTAATAGCCGGAGGTCATATCGCTGATGATCACGCCGCCGCTGTTGGCGGAGGAGGCGTGGATGTGCTTGCCGTTGCCGATATAGATACCGGCGTGGGAGCAGGCCTTGCCCTTATTGCGGCTGGGATCGTTGAAAAACACCAGATCGCCGGGCTGAAGCTCGGAAATGCTGTAGATTTTCGTACCCATGCCGCTGAGCCACTGACTGGTAGCGGAGTGAGGCAGGGAATAGCCCGCCTGCTTGAATACATACATAGTGAAGCCGGAGCAGTCAAAGCCGCCGGCGGAGGAACCGCCGTAAACGTAGCGGGTCCCAAGATGCTGCATGGCGATGTCCACGATAGAGGAGCCGTTGGAGCTGCTGGGATTGTCGGTCAGCACCAGCAGATCGCTGCGGATGTAGCCCTCGGTGCCGTATTGGCAGGTCACGGAGTACCAACCGTCCACAAGGCCGTTTACGGTGACAATGGTGCCTGCGTCAATGGTGGCAAGGCTCTCACTGTCGGTGGAGGGGTCAGAGCGCACATGGACCGTTCCCTCGGGAACACGGCCATAGGTGGTGAAAATGTTATCCTGATCGATGATAAGATAATCGGCGGACACATAGCCGGTGCTGCCGTTATAATCAATTTTATACCAGCCGGGAATGCTGTCATCCAGCAGCGCCACAGCCACGGATTTATTCAGCGTGGTCGCAATATCGGAGGAGGTGCTGGCCTCCGCCCGCAGACGAAGGGAGCTGCCGGTGGTGCAGCCGGCGCCGATGGCCATCTGCCCCTCAGCGGAGGCAAAGGCGGTGAGCGCCATGGTGGTAAAGGCGGCCAGAACGGCAGCCCGCAGGGCTTTTTTCAAGCTGAGCTTCATCGAAACGCTTCCTTTCCTTTGTGTGGGGATGGGGCGAGGCTTACTTGCCGGCCAGCGCCCGCTCCAGCCAGATGGAGGCAAAGTCCATCGCCTCGTACAAGCTGCTCTTTTCGCTCTTTTTTATCACCCGGTCACGGGCCCGCACGGTGGGGTCGGTGAGTTGGAGCTGGAGGGAGACCTTGGTGGCCATATCCAGTCCGTTTTCCTTTTTGCTCTCCAACACCTGCATCATGACAATATATTTATCAGCCATCGTGCCGTAGTAGATCAGATTGTCGATCCGGCGCAGCGGGTGGCCTTTATAAATCAAGCCTTCGGTTTTCGTTTCAGCCATGCAAACACTTCCTTGAAAAAAATGTAACCAAATTGTAACATCTTTTATCCGCTTTGTCAACATTTGAAAAACCGGAAAAGTTTTCCACGCATTCACCGCCCGGTCTGTGTGGAGATTCACGACCCGGATCGTGGGAGCGTTTTGTAAAATTTACAGAAAAGCGAAAGAATTTTTACTACAATTACAGCCCCGGCCCTGTTATAGTATAGATACCGATTAGGAGCGGCGAAATGGACTTGCATATTCGCTTGCGGGTATTATAATTATAAGGAGGCTACTATTATGATGAAGATCGTAGTAACAGACGGATACGCGGAGAACCCCGGTGATTTGAGTTGGGAGCCCTTGCGGGCGTTTGGTGAGCTGACGGTGTATGACCGCGTCGCTCCGGATGACGAGGAAGAGATGCTTCGCCGTATCGGTGATGCCGACATCGCGGTGACAAACAAGGGCGTTGTTTCTAAAAAGGTCATTGACGCCTGCCCGAACCTGAAGCTCATCGCTGTGCAGGCCACCGGTTACAATGTCATTGATATTGCCTACGCAAAGGAAAAGGGGATCCCTGTGTGCAACGTCCCGGTGTACGGCACCCGCTCCGTCAGTCAGTTTGCCATCGCGCTGCTGCTGGAGGTCTGCCATCACATCGGCCACCACAGCGAAACGGTCTATGCCGGCAGATGGGCCAATGGCGAGGACTGGTGCTACTGGGACTATCCCCTCATCGAGCTGGCCGGCAAGACCTATGGTCTGCTTGGCTGCGGCAACATCGGCATCCATACCGCCGCGATTGCCAAGGCGCTGGGGATGCGGGTCATTGCCTATGACGCACGGGAGTCGGACGCGGGCCACGCGCTGGGCGTTGAGTATGTGACGCTGGACGAGCTGTTTGCCCAGTCCGACGTGCTGGGTCTCCAGATGCCGCTGCTGCCGTTCAACGTTGGTATCATCAACAAGGAAAATATTGCAAAAATGAAGGACGGTGCCATCCTCATCAACAACAGCCGCGGACAGATGGTGGTGGAGCAGGACCTGGCCGACGCCCTGAACAGCGGCAAGCTGGCCGCTGCGGGACTGGATGTGGTGTCCACGGAGCCGATTCGCGCGGATAACCCGCTGCTGAAGGCGAAGAACTGCATCATCACGCCGCATATGTCCTGGGGCGCAAAGGAGAGCCGCCAGCGCATCATGGACTGCACCGTGAACAACGTGAAGGCGTTCCTTGCAGGAAAGCCGGAGAACGTTGTCAATCCGTAAGGCCATGAAAAAGTGCATTGTGATCTCGGACTCGTTCAAGGGGTCCCTTTCCAGCGGCGAGATCTGTGAGATCGCCCGGGAGAGCTTTCAGAATGTGTTCCCGGCGTGCAAGCTGGTGTGCATCCCTGTGGCGGACGGTGGCGAAGGCACCGTGGCCTGCTTCCAGGAGGTCTGCGGCGGCGAACTGGTGACAGTCCGGGTGCAGGGCCCCTTCGGGCAGAGCATGGAGGCGTCCTACCTCCAACTGGAGGAAAAGCAGGCCGTGATCGAAATGGCGGCCTGCGCGGGCCTTCCTTTGGCCAATGACTGCAAGGACCCCCGCATCACCACAACCTACGGCGTGGGACAGCTTATCCGCCACGCGGTAGAGCGGGGCAATACCCGCATTCTGCTGGGGCTGGGCGGCAGCGCCACCAACGATGGCGGCTGCGGCTGCGCTACGGCGCTGGGCGTCCGCTTTACGGACCGAGAGGGCCGGGAGTTTATTCCCACCGGCGGAACGCTGGATAAAATCGCCCATATTGACGCACGGCGGGCGCGGCGGCTGCTGCGGGATGTGAGTCTTACCGCCATGTGCGATATTGATAACCCCATGTACGGCCCCACCGGCGCGGCCTACGTGTTTGGCCCTCAAAAGGGAGCGGACCCCGCTATGGTGGAGTTTCTGGACTACCGCCTGCAGGTGCTGGACCAGACGATTCAGCGGGAGCTGGGCGTTTCCGTGGCGGGGGTCCCCGGCTCCGGCGCTGCCGGCGCTTTCGGCGCGGGCATCCTCGCCTTTTTGAAGGGCAAGCTCTGCCCCGGCATCGAGGCGGTGCTGGACTTGGTGAAATTTGACGAGAAGCTGACGGACTGCGACCTCGTTCTCACCGGCGAGGGCCGGTTCGACAGCCAGAGCATCCGCGGCAAGGTCATCAGCGGCGTAAGCAAGCGGGCGCGGGAGAAAAATGTTCCCGTGGTGGTCATCGCCGGCAGCGTGGATAAGGAAATGGAGAGCGTCAGCGCCGACCCGGCCTCCGGCATCGCCGCTGTGTTTTCCATTAACCGTCAGGCCATGGATTACTCGGAATCCAAGCCCTTCAGCCGGGTCAATTATCAATATACGCTGGAAAACGTTCTGCGGACGCTGCGCGCGGCGGAGCATTTCCGGTAAATCGCCCTGCGGGGGCTGAAAAAGGAGGACGCTATGGACTATTCTCTTTGGTTTGTCTGCCTCATGGGAATGGGGACGGTCTTTTTCGGACTGGTCTGCATCATTATCCTGACGAAGCTGATGAGCGCGGTGCTGGGGAAAAAGCCGGCGCCGGCGCAGTCTGCAAGCCGCAGTGCCGATGCACTGCCGCAGACGGTGACGCCGGAACTGGTGGCCGCCGTATCCGCCGCCTTAGCGGAGGAGCTGGGGACAGACATTACCGGCATTCGCATCATTTCCATGAAAAAAGTGTGATTTGAAAGGAGAAACTCCAGATGAAAAAGTACAGAGTGACTGTGAACGGGACTGTTTATGAGGTAGAGCTGGAGGAGCTCACCGTCGCGGCCCCTGCCCCCGTATCCGCCCCCGCTGCCGCGCCTGCCCCTGCCGCCGCACCGGCAGCAGGCGAGCAGATCACCGCCCCCATGCCCGGCACGATTCTGGCCGTGAACGTATCGGCGGGTCAGGCCGTGAAAAAGGGCGAGGTGCTCATGATTTTGGAGGCCATGAAAATGGAAAACGAGATCATGTGCCCCCGGGACGGTGTTGTCGCTTCCGTCCACACCTCCAAGGGCAGCGCGGTGGAATCCGGCGCGCTGCTGTGCGTCCTCCAGTGAGATAACGGAGGACGGCCTATGGAAGCGATCATTCGTTTTTTACAGGATACGGGATTCTATCTCTTTACGCAGGACGGTAACTGGCGCTGCCTTGTTATGATCGGCATTGCCTGTGTTTTGCTGTATCTTGGTATCGTGAAGAAATTTGAGCCGCTGCTGCTGGTGCCTATTGCTTTCGGTATGCTCATCACCAATCTTCCCGGCGCCAATATGTTCCATGAGATTTTCTTTGCCGGCGGGCATATTCACTGGGACATTATCGGCGGAAAGCCCATTACGGCAGAGCTTTTATCGGAGCTTTACAATCAGGGCGTGGCGGAAAATGTGCTCTCGCCATATTTGCAGCAGCTCATGACCGCCGCGCAGACCATGTTCTCCCCGGAGGCGGTCAGCAGCACCATAGCGGAGATCACCGCGTCTGCCACAGACGGTATTTCCGCCTTTGGCGCACAGTTGGAGGCGCTGGTGCAGGCGGAGCAGGCTGCGTCCTACTACGGCATGACCCTCTCTGACGTAACGGTCAGCGCGGGACTGGTGGACATCCTCTACCTCGGTGTGAAGCTGGGTATTTATCCCTGCCTTATTTTCATGGGCGTTGGCGCCATGACGGACTTCGGCCCCCTCATCGCCAATCCCAAGAGCCTGCTGCTGGGCGCGGCGGCGCAGCTCGGTATTTTTGTCACGTTTATCGGCTGCCGCCTTATGGGCTTCACCGGTCAGGAATCCAGCGCCATCGGCATCATCGACGGCGCGGACGGTCTTACGGCCATTTTTGTCACCGCTCTGCTGGCCCCGGCGCTGCTGGGTCCCATTGCCGTGGCGGCCTACTCCTATATGGCGCTGGTTCCGGTGATTCAGCCGCCCATCATGAAGCTGCTGACCACGGAAAAGGAGCGCCAGATCGTCATGAAGCCTCTGCGGGAGGTCAGCAAGCGGGAAAAGATTGTTTTCCCCATTGTTGTGACTGTTTTCGTGGCGCTGCTGGTGCCCTCTGCCGCGCCCCTCATCGCCTGCCTGATGCTGGGTAATCTCTTTAAGGAGTGCGGCGTGACGGAGCGGCTGAGCAAAACGGTGCAGAATGAGCTTATCAACATCGTTACCATTTTCCTTGGCGTCAGCGTGGGCTGCACCGCTACCGGCACCACGTTCCTGTCCTTCCAGACCATCAAGATCATGATTATGGGCGTGGTGGCGTTCAGCTTCGGCACCGCCGGCGGCGTGCTGCTTGCCAAGTTCATGAACCTGTTCCTCAAGGAGAAGATCAATCCTCTCATCGGCTCCGCCGGTGTGTCCGCCGTTCCCATGGCGGCCAGAGTGTCTCAGATGGTGGGCCAGAAGTACAATCCCGGCAACTTCCTGCTGATGCACGCCATGGGCCCCAACGTGGCCGGCGTCATCGGCTCCGCCATCGCGGCGGGTGTGCTCATCAGCCTGTTCGGCTAAAGGGAGGCAGCTATGGAATTTTTATCGAACAAGCCCCTGCTTATCACGGATACCATTCTTCGGGATGCGCATCAGTCTCAGGCGGCCACCCGCATGACCACGGCGGATATGCTGCCTGCGCTGGAAACGCTGGACTCTGTGGGCTACTACTCGCTGGAGTGCTGGGGCGGCGCCACGTTCGACGCCTGTATGCGCTTTTTGAACGAGGACCCGTGGGAGCGGCTGCGGACCATCCGGCAGCACGTGAAGCATACAAAGCTGCAAATGCTGTTCCGGGGTCAGAACATTTTGGGCTACAAGCACTATGCCGACGATGTAGTCGATGCCTTCTGCCGCAAGTCCATTGAAAACGGCATCGACATCATCCGTATTTTCGACGCGCTGAACGATGTGCGGAATCTGGAGCAGGCCATCAAGTCCACGCTGAAGTACGGCGGCGAGGTGGAGGCCACCATGAGCTACACGGTGTCTCCCATCCACAATGAGGATTACTTTGTAAAGCTGGCCAAAACGCTGGAGGAGATGGGCGCAAGCTCCATCTGCGTCAAGGATATGGCAAATCTGCTGCTGCCGATGGACGCCTACTCCCTGATTAAACGGCTAAAGGAGACGGTCTCTATTCCCATCCACCTCCACACCCACAACACCACCGGCACCGGCGACATGGTGAACCTCATGGCCGCCATGGCGGGGGTGGACATCGTGGATACCGCCCTGTCCCCGCTGGCCAACGGCACCTCTCAGCCCGCCACGGAGTCTCTGGTAGCCACGCTGAAGGGTACGCCCCGGGACACGGGGCTTGCTCTGAACCGCCTCAGCGAGGCGGCGGCCCACTTCCGCAAGGTGGCTGCCCGCTTGCAGGCGGAGGGGATTCTGGACCCCAAGGTGCTGCGGGTGGATACCAACACACTGCTCTATCAGGTCCCCGGCGGAATGCTCTCTAACCTGATCTCTCAGCTCAAGCAGGCCGATAAGGAGGACAAATATTACGATGTGCTGGCGGAGATTCCCAGAGTCCGCAAGGATTTCGGCTATCCGCCGCTGGTGACACCCACCAGTCAGATCGTGGGAACGCAGGCGGTGATGAACGTTATCGTCGGCAGATACAAAACGTTCCCCAAGGAGTCCAAGGGTCTGCTGCGGGGCGAATACGGCGCGCTGCCCGGCGAGGTAAACCCGGAGGTCCGGGCGCTGGCAGGCATCGACCCGGAGGAGGTCATCACCTGCCGTCCAGCGGACAACATTGCCCCGGAGTTGGAAAAATACAAGGAAGAATTCAAGGAAATCGCCAAATCCGAGGAGGATGTGCTGTCGCTGGCACTGTTCCCGCAGGTCGCGCCGAAGTTTCTGGCGTGGCGGGACGGGGAACATGACACCTGTCAAGACACCTGTACACCTGCCGCTCCGGCGGCGGGAGCCTCTCAGGACCCCAACGCGGTCCGGGAGCTGTATGTGGAGTATAAGTTCTGAGCATCAATAAAGGAGGAACGAATATGGAGACCTATGGTTTGGAGCAGCTTGGCATTTTGAATCCCAAGGCTGTTTACCGTAATTTGGAGCCGGCCCAGCTGGTGGAGCACGCGCTGCGCCGGGGCGAGGGTCAGCTCAGCAATACCGGCGCCCTGTGCGTGCGGACGGGAAAGTACACCGGCCGCTCTCCCAACGATAAATTCATCGTAGACAGCGAGGGCGTGCATGACGATATCGCGTGGGGCAAGATCAACGTGCCTACCACGCAGGCGGTGTTTGACGCGCTGTATGAAAAAATGGTGGCCTATCTCCAGAACCGGGAGATTTTTGTGTTTGATGGCTTTGCCGGCGCCGATAGCCGGCATACCAAGGCCTTCCGCATCGTCAACGAGCTGGCCAGCCAGAATCTCTTTATCCACCAGCTTTTGCTGCGTCCCACGGCGGAGCAGCTTGCGGACTACAAGGCTGACTTCACCATCATCTGTGTCCCCGGCTTCAAGTGCGATCCCCAGCGGGACCACACGCATTCCGAGGCGGCCATCATGATTGACTATGAGAAGAAACTGGTCCTCATTGCCGGCAGCCAGTATGCCGGCGAGATCAAGAAGTCCGTGTTCTCCGTGATGAACTATCTAATGCCTAAAGAGGGTGTGTTCCCCATGCATTGCTCCGCCAACATCGGCAAGGATGGGGATTCCGCTATTTTCTTCGGTCTCTCCGGCACCGGTAAGACCACACTTTCTGCCGACCCCAACCGCAAGCTCATCGGTGATGACGAGCACGGCTGGGCGGATGAGTCCGTGTTCAACTTTGAGGGCGGCTGCTATGCTAAGTGCATCGATTTGACAGAGGAGAGCGAGCCGGAGATCTACCGCGCTATCCGCTTCGGCGCGCTGGTGGAGAATGTTATCGTCGACCCGGAAACCCGCCGCCCGGACTATGCCGACAGCAGCCTGACGGAGAATACCCGCGTGGGCTACCCGGTGGACTATATCCCCAATGCGGCCATTCCCGGCGTGTGTGCTACCCCCAAGACGGTTATTTTCCTGACAGCGGACGCCTACGGCGTGCTGCCCCCCATTTCCCGGCTGGATGAAAAGCAGGCTATGTACTATTTCGTATCCGGCTTTACCTCCAAGCTGGCCGGTACGGAGCGGGGCATCACCTCTCCCGTTCCCACGTTCTCTACCTGCTTCGGCGCGCCCTTTATGCCGCTTGACCCCTCCGTGTATGCGAAGATGCTGGCGGAAAAGGTGGCAAAGTCCGGCGCGAAGGTCTATCTGGTGAACACCGGCTGGAACGGCACTGGCAAGCGGATGAAGCTCAGCTACACCCGTGCGATGGTCACGGCGGCGCTGAACGGCGAGCTGGAGAAGGCGGAGTTTGTCACCGATCCCTATTTCGGCGTGGCCGTTCCCACAAGCTGCCCCAATGTGCCGGAGGAACTGATGATTCCCGCCAACACATGGAAGGACAAGGCAGCCTACGAGGCAAAAGCCAAGGAGCTGGCAAGGTCCTTTGTGGAGAACTTCAAGAAATACAATAAAATGCCCGCCGATGTGGTGGCCGCAGGTCCCAAGGTGTAAGCACAATATAAAAATACAGCACCCGCTCATAGCAGGTGCTGTATTTTGCTTTTCAACAGAATAAATAAAAAAGCCGGGGCATTTTTGCACCGGCTCTTGAAACTTATTGTCCCAGATATTTCTTGACCAACACCTGCAAAAGCTCGTCCCGGTCCAGCTTGCGAATCAGCGTCCGGGCGCCCATGTGGTTCGTGATATAGGTGGGGTCCTCGGAGAGAATGTAGCCCACAATCTGATTGATGGGATTGTAGCCCTTTTCCTCAAGGGCCTGATAGACGGTAGTCAGGATGTGCCGAATTTCTGCATCCTTTTCGTCCACAATGCTGAATTTTCTGGTGAAATCATCCATACGGACACCGCCTTCCTACTGAGTATGAAAATAGTATACTCGGTTTAGGACGAGAAGTAAAGGGAAAAACGGAAATGTAACAAAATGGTAATAATCATTCCTGAAAAAGCGCCTGTGGTTTTCCACAGGCGCTTTTTGGCAATTTTCAGAGGCAGCGGTGCCCCCACACGCTATAGGACGGGGAGAGCAGGGAAGCACTTACCGCAAAACAGCGCCGCACTCCTGCTTCAAGGCATCCAGAATACTCTGGACGTCGGCATCCGTCATCCCGCAGACTGCTAAGCAGTCTGCGGGAACCCTGTTCTTTAAAATGCTTGGCGGAAATGAATTCCGTCTGCGCCAAGGTTCTGCTGTGCAGAACGCTTGTACGCAGTAGCCTGCGTCCCCGCGCTGCGGGGCGAGGAGGCTGGCCGGGAAGCGCTTACCGTAAAACAGCGCCACACTCCTGCTTCAAAGCGTCCAGAATACTCTGGACGTCGGCATCCGCCTCCTCGGCGGTAAGGCTGCGGTCATCAGAGCGCAGTGTCAGACTGAAAGCCACGCTCTTTTTGCCCGGAGCAATGCCGACGCCGGTGTAGATGTCAAACAGGTCAACCTCCTTCAAAAGCCCCTTGGCACCCTTGCGGATGGCGTCCTCCAGCGCACCCACGGGAACGGCCTTGTCGCAGACAACGGCGATGTCCCGGGTCACGGCAGGGAACTTCGGCAGGGGATGGTACACAGGCTGTGCACCGCGGCTCTCGTACAGAGCGTCGAACCGCAGTTCGGCGGCATACAGCTCGGTATCCACGCCGTAGTTGGCGGCTACATGGGGGTGGATCTGACCCAGCGTACCCAGCAGACGGTTGCCGCAGTAGACCTTGGCGCAGCGGCCGGGGTGATAGGAGGGATTCTCGCTGTCGGCGGTAAAGCGGACATTTTCAATGCGGAGCTGCTTCAAAACAGCCTCTACCGCGCCCTTGAGGGAGAAGAAGTCCACACCATCGCCGTAGGCACCCAGTGTCAGGACCTTCGGCTCGTCCGCCAGTCCGTCGGCCCGCTTGAAGTACACACGGCCCAGCTCGTAGAGCTTGGCGGACTTGTTGCGGAAGTTGTAGTTCCGGGTCAGGATCTCCAGCATGGAGGGCAGAGTGGTGGTGCGCATGATGGAGGTGTCCTCGCCCAAGGGGTTCAGAATTTTCAGAGAATCCCGCAGGGGGGAATCCTTGGGCAGGTCGATCTTATCATAATAGGTGGGGCTGATGAAGGAGTAGGTGATGATCTCGTCGTACCCGGCGGCGCGGCACACGCTGCCCAGCAGGTTTTCCGTCTGCTGGATATCCGTGAGGCCACGGCGGGCGGTGAGACCGTTGGAGAGGGTGTCGGGGATGTTGTTGTAGCCGTAGAACCGGGCTACCTCCTCGGCGATGTCGGAGTAGTGCTCCACGTCGGACCGCCAGGAGGGAACATGGATGGTGTCGCCCTCCACCTTGAAGTCCAGAGCTTCCAGAATCCGGACCATTTCCTCACGGGAAACATCGGTGCCCAGCAGGCCGTTGACCTTCTCCGGCTCCAGCTTCACGGTGACGGGGTTGGAGTCCTTAGCGATGACGTCCATCACGCCCTCCACCACCTCGCCGGCGCCCAGCAGCTCCACCAGCTCGCAGGCCCGCTCCACGGCCTTCAGGGTGTTCATGGGGTCCAGACCCTTTTCATAGCGGGAGGAAGCGTCGGTACGCATATTCAGCGCGGCGGCGGTGCGGTGGACAGAGGTGCCGTTGAAGTTGGCGGATTCAAAGAGGACCATGGCGGTATCGCCCACGATCTCACTGTTGGCACCGCCCATGACGCCCGCCACGCAGACGGGCCTGTTCTCATCACAGATGCAGAGCATGGAGGTGGTCAGGTTCCGCTGATTGCCGTCCAGCGTCTGGATGGTCTCACCCTCCCGGGCGGTACGGACGATGATGTGTCCGCCCTCCACGCAGGAGAAGTCAAAGGCGTGCATGGGCTGGCCGTATTCCAGCATCACATAGTTGGTGATGTCCACGATGTTGTTGATGGGGCGGACGCCGGAGTTCCGCAGCCGTTCCCGCATCCACGCGGGGGAGGGCTGGATCTTCACGTTCTTCACCATCCGGGCAGTGTAGCGGGGGCAGAGCTCGCCATCCTCGATGTCAATATCCACCAACTCGGCGATAGAGCCGCCGCAGCCCTTCACTTCAGGGGTGTGCAGCTTCAGGGGACGGCCGAAGGTGGCGCTGGCCTCGCGGGCAAGGCCGATGACGCTGAGGCAGTCGGGCCGGTTGGGGGTGATCTCAAACTCCACCACATGATCGTCCGCGCCGATGACCTTGGCCATATCGTCGCCGGGCTTCACGTCCTCGTTCAGCACGAAGATACCGTCGGGGATGCAGTGGGGGAACTCCGCCTGCTCCGCATGGAGGTCGGAGAGGGTGCAGATGGAATCCGTCTTGGTATTGTAAGCCACCAGATCGCCTGCGTGGAGGTTGGAGCAGGCAGTGTCGGGAGAGACGGTGGCGCTGCCGATGTCCAGCGTGGTGTGGTACACGCCGTAGGATTGGGCCTCACATTCCAGCACCTTGCCGCAGACCACGGGGCCGAACACCTTGTCCCCGGCCTTGATGTCGGCAGGGATGGAGGGCTTCTCCGGGTCCAGAGGCTTGTAGTCATTCAGCAGGGCGGCGGGGGTGATGACGGCGTAGGGATAGTCGTGCTCGGCGGTGAGGTTCAGTTCCTTCAAAGAGCACAGCATCCCGTTGGACTCCACGCCCCGGAGCTTGCCTTTTTCGATTTTTACGCCGCCGGGCAGCAGGGACTTGTGCTGGGCCACGGGCACCAGATCACCCACATGGATATTCCATGCGCCGGTGACGATCTGGGTAGGCTCCGCCTGTCCCACATCGATCTGGCAGATCCACATGTGGTCGCTGTCCGGGTGCTTTTCCATGGACAAAATCTTGCCCACCACCACGTTTTTCAGGGACTCATCCAGCGCCGTGACGGTTTCCACCTTGGAGCCGGAGAGGGTCATGGCCTCGTCAAACGCCCGGTCGCTGATGTCGGAAACATCTACAAATTCATTTAACCATTTACGGGAAAGAATCATTGTCTATCCTCCTCTTTATTATCTTGAGGTGCTTATTGCCGCCTGCGGCAAATTATTGAAATTGTTTTTTGCGGCGGCGTGTACGTCGCAAAAAACACTGCGCAGAGTGCAAACGTGCGAGCCGCTTGCGGCGAGTGCGCTGCGGCACTCTGCAAAATCCGCGCAAAATGGCTGTGCCATTTTGGCGAGAATATTAGAACTGCTGCAGGAACCGTTCGTCGTTTTCAAAAATCAGGCGCAGGTCACTGATTTTGAAGTGGCCCATGGCGAAGCGCTCAAGGCCCATGCCGAAGGCGAAGCCGGAATACTCATCCGGATCAATGCCGCAGTTGCGCAGCACCTTGGGGTGCACCATACCGGCGCCCAGCACTTCGATCCAGCCCTCGCCCTTGCAGGTGGGGCAGCCCTTGCCGCCGCACTTGTGGCACTGGATGTCCACCTCGCAGCTCGGCTCGGTGAAGGGGAAGTGGTGGGGACGGAAGCGGGTGACGGAGGTGGGGCCGTAGATTTTCTTGATCACGGCGTTCAGCGTGCCCTTCAGGTCTGCCATGGTCACGCCCTTGTCCACCACCAGACCCTCGATCTGATGGAACATGGGGGAGTGGGTGGCGTCCACCTCGTCCTTGCGGTACACCCGGCCGGGGGAGATCATGCGGATGGGTACGCCGTGCTCCTCCATGGCCCGGATCTGCATGGGAGAGGTCTGGGTCCGCAGCAAAATCTTGGAATCTTCCGTGAGATAGAACGTGTCCGTCCAGTCACGGGAAGGGTGGGACTCAGGGGCGTTGAGCTTTGTAAAGTTGTAGCTTTCCAGCTCGATCTCGGGACCGTCCATGATCTCAAAGCCCATATCAAGGAATACCTGCTTGATCTCGTCCAGCACGGTGTACATGGGGTGCTTGTGGCCCAGAGCCACCTCCTTGCCGGGGATGGTGACGTCCAGCGTCTCGGCCTTCAGCTTGGCTTCCAGAGCGGCCTTTTCCAGAATGGCGGACTGGGCTTCAATGGCCTTTTCCACGGCGGCGCGGACCTCGTTGGCCATCTGGCCCATGATGGGGCGCTCCTCGGCGGAGAGGCTGCCCATCTGCTTGAGGACGGCGGTCAACTCGCCCTTTTTGCCCAGGTACTTGACCCGCAGCGCGTCCAGTTCCGCCGCGGCCTTTGTGCCCACGATGGAGTCCAGCGCGCCCTTGCGGATGGCTTCCAGTTGTTCTTTCATCATAAAAGCAAAACTCCTTTTTGTTGGAATTGGGATGTTCGGTTCAGGCCGCGGTGCAAAACAAAAAGCCCTCCGTCCCACATTGGGACGAAAGGCTCACTTCCGCGGTACCACCCAAATTTGCGCCAAAGCGCACACTTGTGCCCACGATAACGGCGGGGCGTCCGCCATGTCTCCATGGAAGCTCCGGGGCGAACCAAACCGGGCGTCCGCAGGTCGGCTTGCAGCCGGTGACCGACCCTCTCTGCGGCGGCGTTTCGGGTTATTTTCCCCTTCATCGCTGATGACTTTTCTACATATACCACAAAAAGACGGCAAATGCAAGAGCAAAAATGACGGTTTTCCGACTTTTGCGGGAAAATTGCAAAAGGGATTGCACGGAAATGCACCGCCATATATAATGAGAGAAAAAACGAAGGAGCGATGCCGGTGGGAACGCAATTTGTCGGGGCGGAGCTGGTGCGGCGGGCACTGCCGCACCGGCGGGAGGACGGTCATAAGGGGACGTTCGGCAAGGTTTTGATCGTGGGCGGCGCCGTGGGCTACACCGGTGCGCCGTATCTTGCGGCGTCGGCGGCGGTGCGGACGGGCTGCGGGCTGGTGTCCGTGGGCGTACCGGAGTCCATCTGGCCCATCGAGGCGGTGAAGTGCAGCTCCGCCATACCGTTTCCGCTGCCGGAGCGGGACGGGCGGCTGTGCCTTGGGGCGCTGCCGCTGCTGCGGGAGCGTCTGCAAGGCTGCGATGTGCTGGCCCTCGGCCCCGGCCTTGGCCGGGGAGATGAAACGGCGGAGCTGGTGTGGGCGCTGCTGGAAACGGAAAAGCCGGTGGTGCTGGACGCGGATGGCATAAACGCCCTTTCCGGGCATATAGATGTTCTGGACGCCCGCCGGGACAAAGTGACAGTGTTGACGCCTCACGCGGTGGAATTTTCCCGCATAGGCGGGGACTTGAGCCACGGGGACCGGCAGCGGGCGGCGCGGGACTTTGCCATGCGCCACGGCTGCGTGCTGGTGCTGAAGGGCCATGGGACGGTAACGGCCGCCCCAACGGGCGAGGTGCTGGTGAACACCACCGGCGGCAGCGGTCTTGCCAAAGGTGGCAGCGGCGATGTGCTCACCGGTGTCATCGCGTCCCTGCTGGCGCAGGGAGCCGATGCGGTGCAGGCGGCAGTAGCGGGCGTGTGGCTCCACGGCCGGGCCGGCGATCTGCTGGAAGCGGAGCTGACAGCCTACGGCGTTATGCCGGAGGCGGTTGCAGAGCATCTGCCGCTGGCCATCCGGGAAATTTTGGAATAACGGAGGGAGCGCGGTGCACATTGGAAAATGTGTACCAATGATAGCCCTGTGCCTGCTGCTATGCGGCTGCAAGGAGCAGGCGGAGGAAACGGACATCCGGGCGGCCTATCGGGAGATGAGCGGCTGTGAGCTGACAATGAAGGTTGTCTGCGGCGAAGCGCAGCGGGAGTGGGCTGCCACGCTGCAATGCCATTACGCCCCGGAGGGAGAGAGCACGGTGGAGGTGACGGAGCCGCTGGAGCTGGCCGGGGTCCGGGCAGTTCTTCGGGAGGCGGACTGGTCGCTGGAATACAGCGATCTGTGCCTGAACATCGGCCCTCTCAGCGCGGAGCAAATTTCCCCTGCCACGGTGCCGGTACGGATGCTCAATGCTTTGCGGGAGGGGTGGCTGCTGGAGGAAAACACCGAGGAGCGGCAGGATATCCCCTGCGTCCGGCTGGCGCTGGAGCAGACCGGCAGCGGCGGCGGGGACATTGTGACAACAATCTGGCTCCAGCAGACGGACGGAACGCCGGTGTTCGGAGAGATCGCCGTGGAGGGCGAAACAATTTTAACGGCGGAGTTTACGAGCTTTTCATTTTGTGATATAATCAACGAAACGGGAACAGAGCAGGCGGGGCTGCCCCGCGAATCTACATAAGACAGGTGAGTATTTTGGAGGATGCGATTTTACGGCGCACATGGGCGGAGATCGATCTGGATGCGCTGGAACATAATTATAAAGTGGCACGGACGCGAATCGGCGACGGTGTGAAGTATTTGGGCGTGGTAAAGGCGGACGCTTACGGCCACGGCGCCATACAGGTTTCCCGGAAACTGGAGCAGTTGGGGGCGGATTATCTGGCGGTCGCCAGTCTGGACGAGGCCCGGGAGCTGCGCCACGCTGGCATCACCTTGCCAATTTTAATTTTGGGGCATACGCCGCCGGAAATGGTGCCTCAGCTCATTTCCTACCACATCACACAGGCGGTGTCCGCCATGGCCAAGGCTGAGGAATACAGCGCAGAGGCGCAGAAATGCGGTGGAACGCTGCGGATCCACATCAAGGTGGATACCGGAATGTCCCGGCTGGGTTTCCTTGTCCGGGGAGAGCATTTTGAAAGCGGTGTGAACGCCATTGCGGCGGCCTGTGCCCTGCCGGGGCTGGATGCCGAGGGTATCTTCACACATTTTGCCGTGTCCGATATGGACGGTGCGGAGTACGAGGCGTACACCCGGGAGCAGTTCGGCGTGTTCACCCGCGTTTTAGACGCGCTGGCCGCCAAAGGGCGCACGTTCCGCATCCGCCACTGCACCAACAGCGGCGCGCTGACCCGCTACCCGGAGATGTATCTGGATATGGTGCGTCCTGGTATTGCGCTCTACGGTGAGGGGAGTGATGCGGAGCGGCTGGGACTAAAGCCGGTCATGCGCCTGAAAACCAGTATTTCCACCATTAAGGTCTTTGATCCGGATACCACCGTCAGCTACGGAAGAACGTTCAGCACAGAGGGAAAAACGCGTATCGGCGTGCTGCCGGTAGGCTACGCGGACGGCTTTTTCCGGGGACTTTCCAACCGTGCATCGGTGCAGACGGACTACGGCCCGGCACCGATTCGGGGCCGCATCTGCATGGATATGTGCATGGTGGACCTGACGGATTTACCGGAAGTGAAAGTGGGCGACACGGTGGAGCTGTTCGGACAGCGGCAGAGCGTGGGCAGCCTTGCCGCGCTGCTGGATACAATTCCCTACGAGCTGACCTGCGCGGTAAACAAGCGGGTACCGCGTGTCTATATGGAGAACGGTCAGGAAATAGAGCGCAGCCTGCGTTTGCTGTAATTGAAGCAGCGCGCAAAGAGAATTTCGCAGGTTTTTGCGCCCGCAGGCGCGAAAGAAGTGAAATCTGTTTTTCGCCGCGACTTGTGCATGGTGAAAAACACTTTGCGCGGAGTGAGTGTCGAATTGTCCGCTGCAAGCGGGCAACCGAGGCACAGAGCGCAGTGAAGCCTACTCGCAGAAGTGGCTCGGCCACTTTTGCGAAGGATTCCGAAGTCCGTGCTTGCTGTGAACAATTGCATAGCACTCCGGCCCTGTCCGGCGCATAGGATGCTTTGGAGGCGGGACATCGGAATTTTGCCCCGCTGGTATAAATTCCGAAGCGGCGTGGGAGAATGAAAGTGGCCTCACCGATCAGGTGACGGGTACTTTTTTCGGCGGAGTGTGAACTTTGTGGATACAACTGTGAAGCGCGGCGATATTTACTATGCCGATCTCTCTCCGGTGGTGGGCAGCGAGCAGGGAGGCGTCCGCCCGGTCCTCATCATTCAAAATGACACAGGAAACCGCTACAGCCCGACGGTTATCGCGGCGGCGATCACTTCTCAGACGGGCAAGGCCCGCCTGCCGACGCATATTGACCTGCCTGTGGATCAAAGCTGCGGCCTCAGCCGCAATTCCATTATCCTGTTGGAGCAGGTGCGGACGCTGGATAAAAAGCGCCTGCGGGAGCGGATGGGCCATGTGGAGGAGGCTGTGATGGAGAAGGTAGACACCGCTATTGCGGTGAGCTTTGGGCTGCCCCACGATCAACTGGTGTAGGGAACTGTCCCCTGAAAGGGGAACCTTTCAGGGGCGGCTTACAAAAAACGGCGGCTTCATAGAAAACGTAAGAAATTCCGCGGAAAGCGCATTGTGCCCGCGGGATGGGAGGTACATAGGATATGAAAAACAGATGGGGACTGCGCCTGATAGGGCTGCTGGCAGTGAGCTGCGTGGCAATGAGCGGCGTTTCGCTTGCGGTGGAGCCGGGCTCCGCCACGGACCCGCTCATCACGCTGAGCTACCTGAACGAAACGTTTATGGGGCAGATCATGGACAGGGTGGACCAGAAGATCGCCCAGCGGAACAGCGGACTGGGCCAGTCCGGCGCCGGCATGGAATTTTCCGTGGTGACGCTTTCCAAGGGACAGGTCCTCACCGGTGACATCGGCTGTGAGGTTATGCTGCGGGTGGGGTCTGCGACCTGTGTGGCGGCATCCACTCCGGGGCTGGTGGACGAGACCTCCGGCAGTACCCTCAGCGGCGGCGGAGCGCTGGCGGCAAACCATCTGTACATGATGACTGTGGAGAACCGGGGCGTCAAGGCCGGGGCCGACACGGTGAAGCTGCTGGTGCGGGGAACATATACCATCGGCTGACGCGGCATATTCAAGACCGTCTGCGCGTAGAATCGCGCAGGCGGTCTTTTTGCGTGCGGAGGTGGAGAGCTATGGACAAGTATCCGGTTCTGGCGGGAGGGGAGACCGTAGGGGAGCTGACGGTGGAAGCGGCGGCATCGGATACGGTGCTGGATATGAGCTGTGTCCGGCGGGAGGGGCTGTGGTGTGCGTGGGCCGTGGGAGAGAGCGGGGCACTGCGAATCGGCATCCCGGAGCCGGAGGGTGACCGGCTGCACCTCCGCCGCCGCTTTTCCCGGAGCATGACCGCGCCCATAGGCCGTATTCTGCGGGGAGAACTCCGGATGCCGGAGCGGGCAACGCCGCAATGGCTGCCGGTAGACCCGGCAGCACCTCCGGTACGAAGCGAGCGTTTTCTGCGGGCGATTCAAGCGCGGCAGGGAGTTTTGACCTGCCGCGTGGACGGACGGCTGCTGCTGGCCTTTCCCAGAGCGGACGATGCGCCGTTCCCGCTGGAGGAGCTGTTTTGCTTTGCGTCCTTTCGGCAGATCAAGGGCAGCGACTTCTGGATTTTTGCCTTTGATGACGCGGAGTGGCCTGTTTTTTAAAAAAATGAAAATAGGGATACCAAACGGAAATGAAATATGGTAAACTAATCATGGTATTCTATACTTAAACGGCCCCGGGTCACGGGCGCCGGTCAGGAGGTTGTTTCCCATGAAGTGTCCGTTTTGCGGTCATCCCGAGAGCAAGGTCATCGATTCCCGCCCCGCCGATGAAAATGCCAGCATCCGCCGCCGACGGGAGTGCCTTGCCTGCGGCAAGCGCTTTACCACCTATGAAACGGTGGAAAGCCTCCCCATCGTGGTCATCAAGAAGGACGGAAGCCGCCAGAGCTTTGACCGGCAGAAGGTCCTGCGGGGCATGATTCGGGCCTGCGAAAAGCGGCCGGTGTCTTTAGCGGAGCTGGAGCGCATTGCCGATGAGATCGAGCAGGAGCTCCAGAACTCCATGGAGCGCGAGATTCGCACGGCGGACATCGGCGAGAAGGTCATGGAGCGTCTGCGGTCAGTGGATCAGGTGGCCTACGTCCGCTTTGCCTCCGTTTACCGGCAGTTCAAGGATATTGATACCTTCATGGCGGAGCTGAATAAGCTTTTGGCGGAGAAGTAAGCTATAGCACATTCCTGATATTCAGCGCTTCCATTTCCGAGATGAGGCGGAGCTGATCCATGAGATCGGACAGTTCTGCGTGGAACTCCGAAAGCTCCTCCGTTTCCCCAAAGGCGATGGCCCGGCGGTACATGGCCTCCGCATCGTCCACGGCATCATGGTGGGAAACAATGTGGAGATAGGTCTGCCGGAGCGTCCAGTCATCATAGCTCTCCCAAAGGGAATCCAGTGCCTCGGCCCAGCATTCCGATTGGGCCAGACGGTCTGTTTCCTGAAGCTGGGCGCGCCAGCGCCGGGTTTGACGCTCCATGTGGCTGCTGTTCCAGAGGGAAAGGGCCAGCAGGGCGCACAGCACCGCTATCGGCGGCAAAAGCAGACGCTTCACGGCTTCGCCTCCTTCGGGATACAGAGGACCTTGCCGCTGCCATCCACCGTTAAAAGAAAAATTTCCCCGGCGGAATGTCCTGTCCGCCGCAGCTCCTTTTGGAGCCAAGCCTCGTTCCGCCCGCTGCGGGCAAGATTTCGCCGGACGATCCGGCCATCGTTGATGAGAATGAAGGGCAGCTCGTCCTCCTCGGGGGTGAGGCCAAGCTCCTCCGCTGTGGGGGGCCGCTGCCGCGCCCACGGCAGAATGGAGAGCTGACCGGAATTTTCCAGTACGGCCCAGCGTACCTCGTCCACGGAGACATAGCCCTGTCCCCGGAGCTGTTCCAGCAGCTCATCCAGCGTGTAGCGGTTTTTCCGCATGGCATCCTGCTGGAGCTTGCCGTTTCGGATGAGGATGGACGGGGTGCCGCACATCAGTTCCCGAAAACGCAGACTCAAAAGGGATAGCTGACTGAGCAGCATGGAAAGGGAAAGCAGTGTCAGAATGGGGATGACCCCGGCCAGCAGCGGAATCCCAAAGTCCTGCATGGGGACGGTGGCAAGGTCGGAGATCATCATGGTCAGCACCAGCTCGCTTGGCTCCAGCTCGCCAATCTGGCGTTTTCCCATGAGCCGCAGGCCGGTCATGATGAGAAAATAAAGAATGACGGTACGTAGCAGCGCGGTGATCATGCCAAATGCCCCCTCTCTTATGACAGTGTGGGGCAGGCGAGCGGAAAATTATGTGCGCTGCCTGAAAATTCACAAATTCCCTCTTGCGTTTCCTATAGAGAATGGGTAAGATAAAACAGCCGTTTCCGCGGCGGGAAGCCGCGTTTCAACAATATATCAAAGGAGCATTCGGTTCTTATGGGTAAATATTTCGGTACAGACGGATTTCGGGGCAAGGCTGGTGTAGACCTGACAGCGGAGCACGCCTTTCAGGTAGGACGCTTTCTTGGCTGGCACTATAGCCGCCTGCATCCTGATGACACGGCCCGTATCGTCATCGGCAAGGACACCCGGCGGTCATCCTATATGTTTGAAAACGCGCTGGCGGCGGGTATTACCTCCGCCGGGGCGGACGCTTATCTGCTGCACGTAACTACCACGCCATGCGTCAGCTATATCACCCGGACGGAGCGGTTTGACTGTGGCGTGATGATCTCCGCCAGCCACAATCCGTTCTATGATAACGGCATCAAGCTGATGAATGGCATCGGCGAGAAAATGGAGGACGCGCTGCAGGCGGAGCTGGAGCGGTTCATTGACGGGGAGCCCGCCGCGCTGCCGTGGGCCACGGAGGGGAAGATCGGCAAGACCATCGACTTCTATTCCGGCCGCAACCGCTATATCGGCTACCTCACCAGCCTTGCGGCCCGGTCCTTTGAAAAGCACAAGGTAGGTCTGGACTGCGCCAACGGCAGCTCCTGGATGATCGGCCGGGCGGTGTTTGACGCGCTGGGAGCCAAGACCTACGTGATCAATGACCAGCCGGACGGTGTGAATATCAACATGGACTGCGGCTCCACCCATATTGAGGGGCTTCAGCTCTATGTCCGGGAGCACCATCTGGATGTGGGCTTTGCCTTTGACGGAGATGCCGACCGCTGCCTTGCCGTGGATGAGCGGGGCGAGGTTTTGAACGGTGATAAGATCATGTACATCTGCGCCAAGTTTCTCAAGGAGCGGGGGCAGCTCCCCGGCAATACGCTGGTCACAACGGTCATGAGCAACTTTGGACTGTATAAGGCGCTGGACAAGGCGGGCATCCGCTATGAAAAGACCGCGGTGGGGGACCGCTACGTTTACGAGAACATGAAGGAAAATGACTATGTGCTGGGCGGCGAGCAGTCCGGGCACATCATTTTCCGCAAATACGCCCACACCGGCGACGGGCTCATCACCGCCCTGATGCTCATGGAGGTGATGATGGAGACCCAACTGCCCCTGAGTGTGCTGGCCTCCAGCGTTTCCATGTATCCGCAGGTCTTGAAAAACGTCCGGGTGGATGATAAAGACGCTACGCTTTCGGACAGCGCCGTGCAGGCGGCGGTGGACGAATGCACCGCCGCACTGGGGGATTCCGGCCGGGTGCTGCTGCGCAAGAGCGGCACGGAGCCGGTACTCCGGGTCATGGCGGAGGCTGGGACTGCCGAGGAATGTGAAAAGTGGGTGGACCATATCATCACCGCCATGGAAAAGAGCGGACATCTCATCGAGGTGAAGAAGTAATGCTGACTATCAACGAGTTATATGATCTGAGCCATTCTCTGGCGGGAGATTACCTGGAGCAATTCACCTATCCGTGGGAGGCGTTGGCCGGGATCTCCGACCTGATTCTGGAGATCGGCAAGCAGCTTCCGGAGGACGAGTATGTGCACCCCACCGACTGGGACGGCAACGTTCTGGAGGATGTTTGGGTGGCGAAGGACGCCATGGTGTTCAAGACCGCCTATCTCCACGGCCCCTGTATCATCGGCCACCGCACGGAGGTCCGGCAGTGCGCCTTTATCCGGGGCAGTGCGCTGGTGGGGAATGACTGCGTGGTGGGCAACTCCACAGAGCTGAAAAACGTGATTCTCTTTGATAACGTGCAGGTGCCCCATTATAATTACGTGGGGGATTCTATCCTTGGCTATAAGTCCCACATGGGCGCCGGCTCCATCACCTCCAATGTCAAGAGCGACAAGCTTCTGGTGGTGGTGAAGGACGGCGCGGAGCAGGTGGAAACGGGCCGCAAAAAGGTGGGCGCCATGCTGGGTGACCGGGTGGAGATAGGCTGCAACAGCGTACTCAATCCCGGTACGGTTATTGGCCCGGACTCAAATGTGTACCCCACCTCCTGTGTCCGGGGCGTCATTCCGGCGAACCATGTCTATAAGGACGCGGCGCATATCGTGGAGAAGAAGTAAATAGGTGTCACGGCCTCCGGGTGGTATCCGCCCGGGGCCTTGCACATAAAATGAATCAAGACGCAGACTGGAAAGGAGGCTATGGGCCCGGCCCATCATAAGCGCCATGTGCCCGCAGGGGCTTTCCCAGCGGGATAACGAGGTGAGGGGCGTATCGAAAATTCGGCGGATACCCCTCCATGGCCGCAGCCATGTGACAGCATTTACAAATACGCGGGTGACCGCGGAACAGAGGAATGCTGACTGCGAGAAAGTGACAAATTTCTGCGCGTTTGTCCTTTTGAAATCAATTTCAGGAGGATTTTTATTTATGTGTGGTATTATCGGCTATGTGGGCCATCAACAGGCGGCACCCATTTTGCTGGAGGGCCTGTCCCGGATGGAGTACCGGGGCTATGACTCTGCCGGCGTGGCGGTGCGGTCCGGGGAAAAGGGCCTGCAGATTTATAAGTCCAAGGGGCGGCTTCAGGTGCTGTCGGACATGATTCACGGCGGCGCGGATGTGGAGGGGACCCTCGGCATCGGCCATACCCGCTGGGCTACCCATGGCGAGCCCAATGACATCAACGCACACCCCCATGTCAGCGAGGATGGGCGAATCGCGCTGGTGCACAACGGCATCATCGAAAACTATATGGAGATCAAGCAGCAGCTTCTGCGCCACGGCGTGAAGTTCAAGTCAGAAACGGACACGGAAGTAGTGGCCCAGCTTTTGGAGTTCCATTACCGGGAATGCCATAATATGCTGGAGGCCGTGGGCCGTGTGCTGCGGCGCATTGAGGGCTCCTACGCTTTCGGCATCATCTGTGCCGACTATCCCAATGCTCTTATCGCCGCCCGTAAGGACAGCCCGCTTATCATCGGCTGCGGCGAGGGGGAAAATTTCATCGCCTCCGATGTAACGGCGGTCATCGGGCATACCCGGGACGTTATTTACATGGAGGATGGGGAGATCGCAGTCCTGACAGCGGAGGGTGTGAGCCTGTTCAACGATGAGATGGAGCCCATTGAAAAGCCCCACAGCCATGTGGACTGGGATGTGTCCGCCGCAGAAAAGGGCGGCTATCCCCACTTCATGCTCAAGGAGATTTTTGAGCAGCCGGAGGCTATCCGCAAAACAGTCTCGCCCCGCATCCGGGACGGACGGGTGGTGCTGGATGACCTGCACCTGACAGCGGACTATGTACGCAGCATTAGCCGTATTTTCGTCGTGGCCTGCGGCTCCAGCTACCATGTGGGCATGGTCAGCAAGTATAACTGGGAGCGCCTGCTCCGCCGCCCAGTGGAGGTGTGCCTCGCCTCGGAGTTCCGCTACTGCGATCCGCTGGTGGACGATCACTCCCTGGTGATCTTCATCAGCCAGTCCGGCGAAACGCTGGATACCATGGCCGCCCTGCGGGAGGCCAAGCGCCTTGGCGGCCGGACGCTGGCCGTTGTGAACGTGGTGGGTTCCTCCATCGCCCGTGAGGCGGACAATGTGCTCTATACCTGGGCCGGTCCGGAGATCGCCGTGGCTACCACAAAGGCATATTCCACGCAGCTGGCCCTGATGGACATGATCGCTCTTTATCTCGGCGACCTGCTGGGAACGGTCTCCCATGAGGAATATACGGCCATCCTGCATGAGCTGGAAACTCTGCCGGAAAAGCTGCAAACCGTATTGGACAGCACGGAGGATGTGAAGTATTTCGCCTCCCGGTACTTTAATCATAATTCCATTTTCTTCATCGGCCGGAATCTGGATTACGCCATGGGCTTGGAGGGCTCTCTGAAGCTCAAGGAGATCAGCTATATCCACTCCGAGGCATACGCCTCCGGTGAGCTGAAGCACGGCACCATTTCCCTCATTGAGCCGGGAACGCTGGTCATCGCGCTGGGGACCTACGCGCCGCTTTTCGATAAGGCCATGAGCAACGTGGTGGAGGTCAAGGCCCGGGGGGCCGAGGTGCTGGCGCTGACCACGGAGCCGTTCCGTGAGAAAATGGAGCGCACCGCTGATGCTACGGTGGCAGTGCCCGCGGCGCACGCGGTAGTGCAGCCTTCTTTGGGCGTAGTGCCGCTGCAGCTGTTCGCCTATTATATGGCGCTCCAGCGCGGCTGCGACATTGATAAGCCCCGGAACCTTGCCAAGAGCGTCACGGTGGAATAACGCTGCGATTTTCGAAATGAGCGCAGCTGCGCTGTAACCAAACTTTTCCTGTATAAATTGCGCCGCCTGCCTTGACCGCTCCCTTCCTTTTTGGTATGATTGCCCTGTAGGGCGACATAACACCACAGCTCGCCATGAGCTGTGGTGTTTTTTTTGAGAGAGACCGTCGAAGTATGACGGAAAAAGGAGCGATTATGAAAAAGAAGATTGGAGGCTGGCTGGCGGCGGCTTTGCTGGCCGTGGGCTGCACGGCCATGACCGCGTCGGCCTTTACCGATACAACAGGGCATTGGGCGGAGGAGTCCATCAACAAATGGTCCGGGGAGTACGGCATCATTCAGGGCTATGATGACGGTACGTTCCGCCCGGATAATTCCATTACGCGGGGGGCGTTTGCTGGGATTCTGGACCGCTTTCTCCATTTTCAGGAGGTCTCCCCGGCAGATACGTTTTCCGATACGCCGGGTACCTACTGGGAGGATGCTATTTTGAAGCTCCACGCTGCCGGTGTGTATCTGGGCAATGAGGGTGAGGCACTGTCTAACAGTACCATCACCCGCCAGCAGGCGGTGGCGATGATCGGGCGGGCGTTCCGCATTGCGCCGGAGACCGTTTCGCTCAGCTATGAGGATGCGGCACAGGTTGCGGAGTATGCGGCCCCCTATGTTTCGGAATTTACGGCCCGGGGCTATATCACGGATTCTGCCAATGGCCGCTTCCGGCCGACAGAGCCTATCACCCGGGCGGAGATCGTCAACATCCTCGGGAATATGGTCAATACGTTAGTGAAGGATACGGTGGAATGGACAGGTACGGCTCGGGGCAGCCTTTTGGTCAGCTCCACAGAGGGGGCTGTACTGAACCGGGCGGAGATAGACGGAGATTTGCTGGTGGCGCCGGGCGTCAGCGGCAAGGTAACGCTGATTGACTGCACGGTTTACGGAGAGATTCGCAATTTCGGCACGGCGGAGGTCATTTTTGAGCGCGGCACGGCAGAGCCGGATACGCCCACAGAGCCGGAGAAGCCGGCCATTCAGCCCTCGGAGGTCTATACGCCCGGCACGCTGCTGGGCCGCACCATCACCTATGGCGGAAAGGAAGTGCCGCTTTACTGTGACCGGTCTCTGAACACCTTTGCGGACTTAGATTTTGCGTGGTCTCTTGACAAGCCGGACCGCTTGGAGTATCTGGGTGATGAGTTCCGCACTCGCTACGGCGTGGACATTTCCTCCTATCAGGGCACGGTGGACTGGAATGCTGTAGCCAATGACAATATTGACTTTGCCATGATTCGGGTGGGCTACCGAGGCTACGGCACAGGCAGCCTGAATACCGACAGCCGCTATGAGGAAAACATTCGCGGCGCTTTGGACGCGGGGCTGGAAACGGGCGTGTACTTTTTCGCGCAGGCTATTACCGTTGAGGAGGCTATCGAGGAGGCGGATTACGTCATCAGTCTGCTGGAGGGCCTGGACATCGACGGGCCGGTGGCCTATGACTGGGAGATGCACGATTCCACCTACCGTGTCTACGGTACGTCTCCGGAGATGGCCACGGCCTGTGCGGTGGCGTTCTGCGAGCGGGTCAAGGCGGCGGGCTATACGCCGATGGTCTATGCGGGCTCGTATGTTACTTACATGAAGTACGATCAGGGGGCGCTGGCGGATTATATCAGTTGGTACCCGGAGTATAAGGGCAGCTCCTCCGGGCGGCTGTGCCCGACGTTGGCTTACCACATGGATTACTGGCAGTTCTCCAGCAGTTGCACGGTAGCCGGCATCAACGGCCGGGTGGATATGAATTTGCAGTTTATCCGCAGATAATTGGTGTGCAGGCGGACAATGGGCCACACGGTCAATCAAAGTAAAAGGAAGCCGGCTTGCAATGCAAGCCGGCTTCCTTTTGTTGTGGAATGGCATCCATATGAAGCGGCTGCCACAGAGCAGAAAAACTGTGCGGCTGCCGCTTTTGGCAGGACTCATCGGCGTAATCCATCTCGGAAAACCTGTGAAGGAAGTAGAGTAAATGTTCCTTTTTTAGCCCCAGATCCTCCTTCAGTTTGGCGGCAGCCAGTGCGTTCTTAAGTTCCTGCCGCTGACCGTCCAGTTCGTCCATGCGCTGTTTGGTAGCCTCGTTAAAGATATCAACCTCTATATATAATCATATTTGGAGGAGGCTGGGATGATGGATTCAAGTCTATTAGTTTTTGCAGCAGACATTTTAGGTGATACTGCAAGTGACTTAACTGGAAGTAAGATTGCAAAATACTGTGTAGGATATTCAATTGAATACAATATTAAAATTCCTTATGCTACTTATCCTTTTCCTAAAAATGTTCCTAACAAGCGAACTGCTCTGTTGGAAAACTTAAAGTGTTTCAGCGATGTTCAACGCACCCATATTATTAAAAAATTATGTGAACTTCCCGAGGTGGAAGACAATCCCCAAGTCGAAATCTTAAAAAAGAAATTATCGGAGCGAACAGGGAGCACCACAAAAAATTCTGTAGATGCTAAGATTATCGCAAAAACACAACATTGGCTCGCCTCATATCCTCGAGCTCTCAAATCGTATAAGCAAGCTATCGAAAAATTTGAAAATGTTTCACCGAATAGTATCTACAATCAATACAAACGAATTGTAGCATCCATTGGACTACCTCAAGCGCGCTTTCACGATTTACGTCACAGCTATGCTGTTGCTGCGA
>OGIE01000023.1_pt1 | contig 169151 bp, 152 predicted proteins | sample 1571581 | NCBI WGS metagenome assembly OGIE01 (sample SAMEA2582021, study PRJEB24529) | metagenome | biome: Human gut stool | place: China | collected 2011
TCAGTTGGTAGAGCAGCGGTCTCCAAAACCGCGTGCCGAGGGTTCGAATCCTTCTGCCCCTGCCAGAGTGTTTTCTAAGTCGTAGACGTTTTGTCTGCGACTTTTTTGTTTATCTGCTACAAATTTTGCAGTATCAATTTGCATAAAGATACAAATTACTGGCAATTTATAAATAAAACTATTGACAAAATTATGATGTTGATTTAAGATATGAGTGTACACGAAAAACATCATATTTTGACATTAAGCAATAATGGTATTCATATCTGTTTTGTTTTAATTGGTATATTAGGTCGCTTTTTGATGATTATCAAAAGGTGGCTTTTTTATTTATATGGTAAAAGGAGTGGCAGATTTGAATGAGTTGGATTTTGACTTGATGGTACGATTGATAGCATGTGGGCTGTATGAGAAACGGCAGTGCAACGATAAGTATAGTTACAGTAGCAGGCTTTTTGCTGGGATAAATAGGCTTGCAGCTTTGGCGGCTTTGAATGAGCAATATGATATGCTTTCAGATCTCCATGAATGTGCTTTTATTGAGAATTATGCTGTGAAGTCCGTGAAAACGTGGTTTGAGGGGTGGAATAGTGATTTTGCCAAAATAGTGGAAAAGTTTGATCTTTATCATACAAATGCGCTGATAGAGTTAAGTGAAAACCGCAGATATACTCTCACCGACGATTGCGTTGATCTTATTTCTGATTCAGAGAAAGATTACGTAAATGACTTGGAGCAGCGTTACATTTATACTCTTTTGACTAATCTTCCCAACGATCTGTATGTGGCTGTGCGTCGGTTTATTGTGGAAAATCCAATTTGCGCTGATGAAAAAATGAGTGAATTTAAAATGGAGCATTGTCAAGACTTTAAGATGATAAATAAGATATTCTCGGAAGCCTACGAAAATGTTCCAAACGGGAGTTATGTTTGTCCGAAATGCGGTTGGACAATGACTTTTTATGGTGCGCAGGCACAGTGCTGTAACAAAAGTTGTTTGAAAAATATACCGAAAAAAGATGATTTGAAGCCATTGAGATTTCAGGACGGCAATTGGCGGCTTAGGCATGGTGTTATGAGATATATGTGTTTGCCTGGGCAGTTGGAGTTGAAAATACAGAAAATTGCAGAAAAATGTGGTTGTGGGGCGGAGCTTTGGCCTGACAGAGATAAGTATGATGTAAAGATTACTTTGCCTGACGGGCAGGTTTGGGCTATTGACGCAAAGACCCACAGAAACCCTTATATGCTGAAAAAGAGCATTGAAAATGACTATGATTTTACTCATACTAAGGCACAAAAAGTCTTTTATGTTGTGTCTGACGATTGTTTGACGGATTATCCTGATTATTGCAAGATATGCAATGATGCGTTAGCAAGCAGTTTTCCTGATTCAATTGCTAAATGCGTTTCCATGAGAAATTTTTCAAAAGAGCTGAAAGGAGAGGTGGAAGATGTCAAGTTTAGAAACTATCAAAAGAAGTCTTAGAAATTATCTTCCAACTTCTGTGAATCTTGATGATTTCATCAAGGCAGAAATGACCCTTGCTCTTTTGGAAAAATGCAAGCCTGAGGGCGACCCCACAAAGGCGTATCTTCTGCTTCATAATTACAGCCTTATGGGCGAGGTAGTTTGCGATGAAACTGCTTTTCTGCTTCAAAAAGCTCACAAACTTTTACATTCTTGCAGTTCAAAGATGAATTGGGCAAAGGTTCTTGAAAATTACCGCAATGCTCAGTCCGAGTTTTGTTTGTATATTTTTACAGAGAAAATCGAAAAGGGCAGCAAGGCCTTGAAATTTGCCCGAAACACCGAGCTGGCAGTTGAGCCTGACCGTGCGGACGTTTACTTTGAATATATCAGAAAACACAAGGAAGAAAAGCATTTTGGATACGCAAAAGGAGGGGAATACAGCTACAGCATTAAGGACAAGACAAGCTCCACTGTGTACAGCGCTAACGTTGAGATACCTGACCGCACGCCGCAAATGCCTATAAGTCCTCCGCCTAAGAAAACCAGAAAAAAGATAAGTGTTTCTACAGATGAGTTGCTTGCAAGTGCGGCTGAAATGGCTGAGAAAAAGCCTGATGATTATTGCTATTCTATACTCAAAAGCAACACCCTAAAAGCTGTCACGGAGGGCAATGTTAAGAGTGCAAACAGGCTTGAGATCGACAAGATAACAAATCTTGTGGGCATGGTCGGCTCAGGAAAATCCACTCTTATGAAAGTGCTGTCTTATCACTTTGCAAAGGCTGATAAAAAGGTCGTTCTTGTGCTTGACACTGTTTCAAGTGTGCTGGAGATGTGTTCTTATTTATCTCAGTTTGGAGTTAGTGTTTCACCTGTGATAGGCAGAAGCGGACGTGAAAAATACATTGATCAGGTGGCGAAAGCTCATGAAAAATATTTGCAAAATGAGTATTCTAAGTATCTCACTGCCCCTTGTATTATCGACGGCATGGCAAAAAATAAGAGCGACAAAAGTTCTGCGCCAATGTTTGGAAACGAGCCGTGCAGGTCGCTTATGAAAAATAAAAAGCACTATAATTGCCCTTATATGGATATTTGCCCTGCGGTGAGAATGTACCGAGATGTTTATACGTCAAATGTTATCGTGACCACTGTGCAGGGGCTTGCGGCGATAAGGCTTCTTGGGGATAACAAGCTGTTTTTGGAATATGTGCTGGAGCAAGCTGACCTTGTGATATTTGATGAATGTGACAAGGTACAGAAAACACTTGACGAGTTTTTCACACCGTCAGCAAGCTTTGATAAGTTTAGGCAGAATGCGGCGGCTTTGTGCAGTGAAGCAATGAACAAGGAAACGGAAGCTCTTGATGGCATTGAGAAAAATGAATCGGGATATATCCGTAAACTTATGAGATCTTTAGGAGTCTGCATGGCGGTGAGAGAAGCCATAAATGCTTATGGTGGCACATGGCGAACGATACTTAGCAGGACGTTTTCAGCAGAAATATTGTATCAGGCAATTTGCAGAGAAAACCAGAAAAATAAATACATATCTGACAAATCACTTGAGCATATGCGGCGTGTGACTATTGGATTGGATCATGACAAAGACATTGAGCATATATTAAAATATGCCTTGTCGGAAGATGATATAAAGATTTTTTCTTCCGATATAAGCGATTGGCTCACGGACAATAACTGTAAGCCTGACAAGACTTTTTCTGACCATATTAAGCTTTATCTTGTGGTGGCGGCATTCGATAATTACATCAGGGAAATAAGCGATTCCTATTTGTTTTTGCCGTATGAGCGGAAAACACAGCAGGAGCTTACTGACTTTTTGTCTACACGTTTTACCGCACAGCAGAAAATTCTCCCTTCATCTGCAATGGGTAATCTTTTCGTCATGAAGAACGACCCGCAAAAGGGGCTTATTCTTTACCGTCAATACGCATTCGGACGTGCGCTTATGGACCGTATGCCTTGGCTTCGGCTCACGGATAAGGGTCAGCCCGCAGGACCTAATGTGCTGCTGCTTTCAGGTTCAAGCTGGGCAGACGGCTGTTTGCAGTATCATGTCAATGTGCCTGTGAAGTATCTTCTTGAAGCGGAGGAGTGGAAGCGCAGGAAGATAGCGGAGTCGAAAATGATAGACCTTGGAACTGCTATAAGAGTTTCAGGCAGCGGCAGTGAAGAACGTGAAGAGAACCTTACAGAGGTCATAAAAAAGATAATGGGGACAATAGAAGCGGAGCTTCGCTCTGAGGGAAAACTGCTTATGATAGTGAACAGTTACAGTGATGCACAAACTGCGGCAAATTATCTCAACAGACTTTTGTCGAATGAAAAGACGGTGGCATGTATGTGCAGGGAAGCAGATGAATTTGACGAGAACATGATACTCAGAAGCGAGATTGCAGACTTTTCAGATCATTCGGCTGATATAATGGTAGCCCCTGCGCAGGCGATAGAGCGAGGTTATAACATTGTTGACAAGGACGGTCATTCGGCGTTTGGAAGCGTATTCTTTTTGGTGCGCCCAATGGAAGTTCCTGACGAGATATCTTCAAAATGCACAAAGCTAAACGGTTATCTTGAAAGACACTGTGTTCTGTCGGGGAAGAAAAACGCTTTTGACAGGGCGGCAAAGCTTCGCAGTGAAGCCACAAGGCAATGGTCGCTCATGGAACGTCAGGGGAAAATGCAGTTAAGCTCTCTTGACCCTGTGATGAAGCTTGACGTAACGGCAAGCTTGTTTGTGCTTATTTTGCAGATATTTGGACGGCTTTGCAGAATAACGGACGAGAGCAAGCCTGCACCGAGAGTTTATTTTGCGGACGGGGCTTTTCGCCGTTCTGAGAAAAATACTGCAGGCTATGACCTGCTAAACGAGCTTATAGATTATCTTGACAGCATGATTGACAACAAAGAAACGGGAAAGATAGCAGAAACGCTTTATCAGCCGTTTTATGAAGCATTCAAAAAAGGAGTTGAAAAAAATGAATTCGCCGATATATCCGATGACATTTATTCCGAAGAAGAGGAATTTTAAGCTGTATTATCTTGCTTTTCCAAAGTCTTGGAAAGAACTGCTCATACAGTTGCAAGTTTCTGCCTACAAAAAATACGATCCGGAGTATTATATGAAGCTGTTCGGCTTGAAAGCATGCCTGAACGGGTGGCTTGACGAAGTTGTAAACGTGGGCAATATGAAAGCAAATTCTGATGACAGCAGGTGGTTCGTGTCTTTGAATGAGCCTGATGTTCATAAGATATGCAAGATAATGAAAATATGGGTCACGGCAGAATATGAGCTGAATGATAAGGCGACCTCGGAAACAAAGGCGATAGCAGAAAAGTTTAAAAGCGAGATAGACCCTGATGTGCTGAGATATGGTATCACCTCGGAAGAAGTATGCCTTTTCAACGAGGACGGCACTGCGGCGGTGGACTATGCCTTTGACGCCTTTGCGCTATATGTGGCGAACTCTCTTAATGGAAAGACCATACCCCTTTTCGGTCAGGAGCTTACGTTCAGCAATTGTGGCTTAAAAAAGCTTGTTAGCCAGCCTATAGAATATAAGGGTCAATATTATTCCTACGGGCTTGAATTTTCAGTTCAGACAACTCCGCCTCAGCGTGAGTGTATGCTCCTTGTTTTTCCAAGTGTGAAACGCTTTGTTTCAAATGCTTGGAAAAAGAAGATATATCTTGAAGAGAACATAAACGCTCTTGTGAAAATGTCTGAAAATAAATACAGAGTTATGAAAATGAAGCAGCAGCAAAAAAATATTGATAAAGAAAAGACAGAATATTTTCGTGATTGGAACTATGCTGACATAAACTGCTATGGATTGTATCATAGTAACTCAAATTTTCCTGCGGCGGACGAGGTGCTTAAACACCCTGAAGATTATGTGGGCAAAAATGCTATGCCGCAGATACTTTTGCCTTATAAATTCGGCATGGATTTCACTAATATGAATATCGGCACAGGAGTGTCTGTAAAGGAAAAATGTGAGTTTTATCATCAGCTGATGCCGCTTCTGAAAGATATCGCAGAGCCTATGGGCGAGGTGCAGTCTGTGGGTGCTGTGCATTATAATAAACCTGATAAAAAGAAATTTGAGGCGGCTGATATTCAGAAAATGCGCAGAGAAAGGCTGAAAGTCTGCACGGGCAGGGATAAGATCACTCTCGAGATATACGGTCATGACAGCGACGAGCCTTTAAAAAACGCTATTATGGAGGATATCTGCCAGTATTTTGGCGACACGGACGGCTCAGATGTGAAAATAGAGATAGAAAAGCGCAGTATAGGCTCTCTTGGGGATATGATGAACGGCAAAAGCTATGAAGACCACCTTTTGCGCATAAAAAGGGTGCAGGAAAGCGTTGAGAAGTCGGCTGAGATAAAGGGCGCGTTGGTTATCCTGAAAAACACTTCTGAGGAAAAGGGCGACCCGAAAGCCGCACTGAAGGCAGGTTTTGCGGACACAAATCGCCTTACGCAGTTTATTGTCCCTGACGTTTTAGATGAGAAAGCTAAGGATAAGCCTTCAAAAAGCAGGATACATGGAGCGGTGCTAGATATTTTCAGACAGTTTGGATACACAGAATTTGCTGACAACAGGAACACAGTGAAAAATCCTGCCTGCGCCGCTGATGTGATAGGTGTGTATGCTTATCAGACTTTAAGACCTTTGTGGGCGGCTGAAAGCAAATCGCCAGTGTTGACGGCTAAGTACCTGCCTGCGTATGTGACTTTCAACGCACGAAGCGGACAGGTAAAAGCCGAGTGCGGTCTGTTTGATGAAAGAGAGCTTTCTTATCCCGAAGCGCTTATTGCTTTTTCAAAGCTTTCAAGAAAGGACGATTTTGTAGACAAGTGCAATAAAGCCGCAAAGGGTGAATTTGTCACTAAGCTTTTGGGATTGAGAGATCTTTATAAGAAAAGCAACGGACTTGTGCTTGTTTCTTGCAATGGTTTGACAAGAAAGTTGTGGCACGGAATATCTGACACAAGCATTTCAGGATATAACATGAAAAAGCCTTTTGTTCCTGAGAAAATAAAGATAGGAAATTCTATCTCTGAAAGGACGGAAGCTTTCACAGACTCTCATCTTAGAATTATCCGTCTTAGAGAGGGCGTAAGCACTTTGGAAGTGCCTGATTATTATACTGAAATAAATGCAAAGGGCGATTTTACTCGTGCTTCAGGCGTTTATCGTCATAAAGATGTTTTTTGGGGAATTGACCTCTGTCCAAACAATTTTGAGTTTAAGGACAGCTATAAAAAATGCAGGGCAGATAAACCGACATTGAACTTTGACGAATGCGCCCTTATGGAATATTATCCTCTGCAACTCAGGGAGGAGGACGACCCTAAGCAGTGGGTGGGATATGCAAATCTACTGAGAGAGCTTATGCCTGAAAATCCCTCTAGGCAAGCTGTCCGCCTGCCTGCGCCGTTGCACCTCGCAAAACTCATGAGCGAATATTTTCTCCTTTGCGACAAAGAAAAATAGTCTTATTTACCTCAAACGGGAACATAATAGGATATAATAAAAGCAGTACCGAAATGTTTGGCACTGCTTCTAAGAAAGGAAATTCATATGATATACAAAATAACCTTGTTTGACGCCAACTGTCCCTCATGCACAAGCGGCACAGCTTCGTTTTTTACTGAGGATATCGACGAATTTGAACACAATTATTTTTCTGATGAAAATGTGGGATCGAACCAGCTTGAAGCGCAGAAACAACGCTATTTCCGCAGTAAGGCAGGGGAAATTGTCACCGACTATTACTCCGATGCCCCTGAGCTGAACATTTTTCAGTATGCAGAATATGGCACTATCGAAAAGCGAAAGACTTTTCATTACAAGGACAAGATCTTTGAGCTTCACAACGGATATTTAATTCCTTATTCTATATACGCCGCAGAAGCTATTGTCGAGCTGGCGCAGATAGCGTTTAAAAAGAACCCTGATGAGGAGGGCGAAAAGTATCTTGTGGCAAGATACTCATTGAGGGGAGTGTGCTGTAAATACACTTTTGGGAGCAATAAGGATAAGTTCGAGGACTGCACCCCTTATGGAAATCCTATTATCAAGACCTGCTATCCTGAAGATCTGCCGTACAAAGGTGAAAAAGAAATCTATTCTGATTGCAAACTGTCAACATTTGCATGGGTGGAGCTGTATCAAAACTGTTTCAAGGGCGACCATGTCAACGGCTATGAGATAGAAGAGCCTACAGAAGAACAGCTTGCATGGATAATGCGTGATATTCCAGGGGAGGCAGGCTAGTCTGCGGTGATGACACTGCCTATATCAATGTCGTTTTCTCTGAGATATCGGTCAGCTATTTTCAACCATTTTTGTGTGCCGTCAGAGCTTTCGATCAAAACACTGCACATGAGTTCGCTGTCCTCCGGTATGCCCTCGCAGCCGTAATCCTCTTCACTTATGTCTATAACTTTGTATTTCATTCTTTCAAGACCTTTCCGGTGTGATATTGGTGATACTATAATTATAGCACGGCATTAATTTTTTTCAAGAGAAATATACTAAGCACGGCACATGACCGTGCTTTTTTTGTTAGGTCGATTGTTAATAAAATGTAAAATATCTCTACAACCTGTTGACTTGGAGCTAACTCCAGGTGGTACAATATAAGTAAGCTAAAGCTAAGAAATATTATAAGTAAAACAGGAGGAAATGAAAATGTATCTTGAAAAAATAAACTCACCTGCTGACGTTAAAAGGCTCACTGTTGATGAAATGACAGCGCTGGCTGAGGAAATGAGAAAGGCTCTGTTTTTCAGGCTCAGCAAGCATGGTGGACATTTTGGCCCTAACTTCGGCATGGTGGAAGCCACTATCGCAATGCACTATGTTTTTGAGTCCCCCAAGGACAAGATAGTTTTTGACGTTTCACATCAAAGCTATCCGCATAAAATGCTCACAGGCAGAAAGGAGTCCTACCTTGACGCTGACAAGTTTGATGATATCTCAGGCTACACAAACCCGGAGGAGAGCGAGCATGACTTTTTTACGGTTGGCCATACTTCCACTTCTGTGAGCCTTGCGAGCGGTCTTGCAAAGGCTAGAGATCTCAGGGGCGAGGAGGGCAATGTTATCGCTGTTATCGGCGACGGCTCTCTCAGCGGTGGCGAAGCTCTGGAGGGTATCGACTTTGCAGGGGAAATGGATACAAACTTCATAATCGTTGTGAACGATAACGATATGTCTATTGCAGAAAACCACGGCGGTATGTACAGAAATCTCAAGCTTCTTCGTGATACCGAGGGCAAGGCTGAATGTAACCTTTTCAAGGCAATGGGTCTTGACTATGTTTTCGTTAAGGACGGCAACGATATTCCTTCGCTTATTGAGGCTTTTGAGGGCGTAAAGGACAGCAAAAAGCCAGTTGTTGTTCACATTGTAACACAAAAGGGCAAGGGCTATGCTCCTGCGGAAAAGGATAAGGAAACATGGCACTGGCATATGCCCTTCGACCCTGAAACAGGCAAGTCCCTTTACAATTCTGAGGGCGAGGATTACGGCACTGTTACCTGCGATCATCTTCTTGAGAAAATGCAGGCTGACAAGTCCGTGTGTGCTATAACCTCCGCTACTCCGACGGTTTTCGGCTTCACTCCTGATGTCAGAAAGAAAGCAGGCAAGCAGTTTATGGACGTGGGAATTGCGGAGGAACACGCAATGGCTCTTGCCTCAGGTATAGCAAAGAACGGCGGAAAGCCTTTCTACGGTGTTTACAGCTCGTTCTTACAGCGTACCTACGACCAGCTTTCTCAGGACGTTTGCATAAATAAAAGTCCTGTTACAATAGCTGTTTTTGCGGCTTCGGTTTACGGCATGAGTGACGTTACTCACCTTGGAATTTACGATATACCGATGATATCAAATATCCCTGAGCTTGTTTATCTTGCACCTGTAACAAAGGAAGAATATCTTGCAATGCTGGATTGGTCCCTTGAACAGAACGAACACCCTGTTGCAATAAGAGTTCCTGCAAGCCTTGTTTCAGACGGCAAGCCTTTCACAAAGGATCTTTCAAAGCTCAACAAGTATGAGATCACACAGAAGGGAAGTCAGGTGGCTGTTATCGCACTTGGCTCGTTCTACGGCATGGGCGTTGAAGCCGCAAAGCTTATTGAGGAAAAGACAGGTGTCAAGGCTACTGTTATAAACCCTTACTACATCACAGGCGTTGACAAGGAAATGCTTGAAAGCCTTAAAGCTGACCACAAGACCGTTATCACTCTTGAGGACGGTGTTCTTGAAGGCGGCTTTGGCGAGAAGATAGCAAGATTTTACGGTGACAGCGATGTAAAGACCCTTTGCTTTGGTCTTGAAAAGAAGTTCTATGACCGCTATGACCCTGCCGAGGTGCTGAAAGAAAATCATCTTACCCCTGAGCAGATAGCTGAGGACGTTATAAAGACTCTTTGATCTTTGAGGTGACAATATGAAAAATATACTTGTTATATCCGCAAGCCCTAGAAAGGGCGGAAATTCCGACGTGCTTTGCGATGAGTTCATAAAGGGTGCACAGCAGGCAGGACACAAGGTGGAAAAAATATTTCTCAGAAACTTTAAGGTGAACTACTGCACAGGCTGCGGCGTTTGCAACAGCACTCACAAGTGCGTGCAGAAAGACGATATGGCGGAGATAATGGACAAAATGGTGAACTCTGACGTTATCGTTTTTGCAACGCCTGTTTATTTCTACACCATGGACGCTCAGCTCAAGACACTCATTGACAGAACAGTGCCGAGATACACTGAAATGGTAAACAAAGAAGTGTATTATATACTCACTGCGGCTGATACCAATGCCGATAACCTTGAAAAGACAGTTGAGAGCATAAGGGGATTTACTCTTGACTGTCTTGACGGGGCAGTTGAAAAGGGTATCCTTTATGGCACAGGCGTGTGGGAAAAGGGCGAAGTGCAGAGCAGTGCACACATGAAAACCGCTTACGAAATGGGACTTCATTCATAAAATCCATTTGGAAGAGAGCTTGCTTTGGCAGGCTCTTTTTTCTTGATTAAAAATGCAAATCGTGATATACTATAATAAGTTTAGAAACATCAAGGAGAGAGAAAAATGCTATTTAGTGAAGAGGCTATCGGCTTTTTGTTTGAAAATCATACGAGAGATAGTAAGGAATGGTTCAAGGAGCATAAGGCGGATTATCACAGGCTTATAGAAGAGCCTTTTGCGGAGCTTATCACTGCGCTCACGCCTATAATGAACGATATTGACAGCAGGATAGTATGCAACCCGAAAAAGATATCAAGGCTTTACAAAGACGCACGTTACAACAAGGGCGGACCGATATTCAGAGAGAGCGTGTGGTGTTCTTTGAAATGCCAGCGTGACAAAAGCGAATATCACCCCATGCCTGAGTTTTATTTCTATATCTCTACCCATGGTTTCGGCTATGGTTGTGGATATTACAAAACCGACAGAGAAAGCATGGACGAAATGAGGGCGATGATACTTGCAGGGGCGCAGGAATATAAAAAGGCTTACAAGGCGCTGAAAGACAACAGCAAGTTCGTTTTGTTCGGTGACGAGTATAAGCGTGACCATTTTCCAAATGCCAGCCGTGAGGACGCTTTGTGGCTCAATAAAAAGGATATCGGTGTAAGCTTTGACAGTGAAGACCCTAAGCTGCTTTTCAACGTGAACTTGCTGGACACAGTATGCAGTGACCTTTCTTCTCTTGGAGATGTATACAGATTTTTTATGAGGGCGGAGGATAATATTTTGCAGAAAAAAGTAAAATAGCGGAGAAATTGTGTCTTGTTTGAGAATGCTTTCTGACAATTTTGTGTAAAACGCTATAAATTTTCTGGTTGTTTTATTGAAATATACAATTTATATGCTATTTGTTCAAAGAAATATTGACAGTGAATTGATTATATGTTATACTTTTATTATCCGAGGCACCGATGAAGTAAGGTGTATACTATGGGTGGATAAAAAATTATAAAGACAAGACGTTTGAAATCTCTTTAAACGGTGTTGTCATGAAGGGGATCAGTGTGTGCGGCAGGCTTTTTATAGAATTACCTGCGGTGCAGCAAAAAGAGTGATAAAAAAATGCTCTCCGAGGTTTTCGGAAAGCATTGCAGAGCGTAGCTTATTTATCTTTTCACAGCCTGTGCAGCGAAATGCTGACAGGTCTTTTTGTTTATACGGATATGTTTGCTTGGGCTGACTTTAAATATGATATGTAATTCTGTCGGCAAAGATAGTTATAAGCGGCAGAGTTACAGCACTGAGAATAGTGGTGACTGTAAAGATCTCTGAAGCTGTTTTAGGGTCCTTGTCAAGGTTTACAGCGAACATTGTACACATGGTCGCTGCAGGGCAGGCGGCGGCTATGGTAACTGTCATAAGAACTATCGGAGGAGGGTTTAATATCCACGCTGCAAGGAAGCCTGCCACAGGGAGTATTATGAGTTTGCACAGTGAAACGTAGTAGATACGGCGGTTTTGAAGGGCTTTCAAAACGTTGGTCTGTGCGGCTGTTGCACCTGCTATCACCATGGCGATAGGCGTGTTCATATCTGCTATGTACTGCAAAGCTGTTGCAGGAACTTTCGGCAGTCTGATATTTGTAAGATAGCAAATAAGACCGACCACAACGGCTATAACTGACGGGGAAACAAGGGCTTTCACAAGAGAAGAAAAGTCACGCTCGCCTTTCATTGTCATAAGTCCGTGCGTCCAGATAAGGACGTTGAAGAACGTAAGATACGCTGTAAGATACAAAACGCCTTCTGAGCCGTAAATGCCGTTTATAAGTGGTATGCACATGAATGCACAGTTTGAATATATTGACGAAACACGCTCCACCGCAAGGTCGGGAGCCTTTTTTCTTATAAGAACATAGGTGAGCAAAATGGTCACTGCATAGGATATCGCTGACAGCAGAAAAGACCACAGCAATCCATGCACAAGGCTCTTGTCATATTTTGACTGATAGGACATGAATATAAGCACAGGATTGATTATATTCAGTGCGAATGAGGACAACTGTTTTGTACCGTCCTTTGTGATTATCCCTTTTAAATAGCAAAATGCGCCTATAATAAGGATAATGAACATTATTATTATTTGGTTTCCGATTATCAGACCTGCTTCCATTTTTACTTCCTCTTTCACATATATTTTTCTTCTTTGGCTGTTCTTTCGTCAGAATACCCAAATAGTATATCAGACTTTTGTGAAAAAAGCATGAACTCACAGTATACATTGATAGGTGATTTTTGTATTTTTATGTGCGTAAATAAGGTAAAAAAGCAAATAATGCACCGATCTTTACACTCTGCCTTATCTCTTGACATAAAAGTTTAAGGGGTGTATAATGTTAAGGGCAATATTGCCTTGGAAAAGAAATATAGTACATGGTCTGAAAGGATATTTACATATGGTTATAAAGAGAATATGTGCGGCTCTCTGTGCTTGCGTGGTATGCTTGTGTGCAGCGGGCTGTTCAAAGGATAGTAAGGACAGCTCTTCTGTCACAGAGAGCAAGGCGAACGTTTCAACAGCCGACAATGCAGACGGCGAAAAGTCTGAGGACAGCAAGGGCAACGAGAGTGATGCTGATAGTAAGGTAGTGAACGAGCAGGGCGAGCTTATTGCAAAAACAGCTGCGATCTTTGACGGTGACTACACTCTGAAAACGACCTGCACAGAAGCCGACGGCTCAAAGCAGGAGGTAGTAAGAGCCAAAAAGGGCGGAAACATCTATCTGAAAGTCACATCGGATATAGGCACCAGCGGATTTATCTCAGTTGACGGAGTAGGATATGATTACGATAACGTGACCGGTGTTTATCACAAGTCAGACGTGACGGAGCTTGACGGCGTTCTTGAAAGCATAGTCAAGCAAAACCTGCCGAGAACCTATGGTCATATAAACAGTGATGAGGCTGATGATTTCGATATCGAGGAGTACACTTATACGGGCGACACATACATTACTGCTATCGACCTGTATTTTGATAAATCTGACGGAAGCTTAAAAAAATACACGCAGACCTTTACCATTGAAGGCTCAGATGATACAGTTTCAGAATACACTGTTGACGAGCTTTCGGGGGAAGCTGACGACAGCCTGTTTGACGTATCTCAGGCGACAAGTCTTGTGGACTTTGACAGTATGTCAGAGGATCAGAGGCTTGGCTATTGTCAGGGTATCTTCAACAAAGCAGGCGTTACAACAGACGATCTCAGTGCAGGGGGATATCAGACGGACGATCTTAAGACCATATCCTATGACAGCTTTGTGAGCCTTGTTTACACATACGGCTACAAGTCTGCACAGCAGTAAGTCAAAATGCACAATTTCAGCGTGGAGATTTGTTGAAAACGCAGGGCGGAAAATGCCCTCTCTATGCTTTACTTGTATGCGTTTTTTTGGTATAATTATAAGTGCGGTCTTTACCGCATAAAAACGTATGCTTACAAGAGGATATATATAAATGAATATACTAAAGTTTTTGAAGCCGAAGGCTTGCGTGGATTTTGTCTATGATGACAACACAGCAAGGCAGGCTCTTGAGAAAATGAAAAATCACGGCTTTACCGCTGTGCCTGTTATCGACCGTGAGGGCAGATATGTAAAGACCCTTGCAGAGGGCGACTTTCTGTGGTTCATGCTCAATAATGGCATTCAGGATATGCGTGAGCTGGAAAAATATAAGATAAGCGAGATAACAAGGCGTGTCAGAATGAAACCCGTCTATGTTTATTCTACTATCGAGGATCTGATACTTCTTTCAATGGATCAGAACTTTGTGCCTGTTATTGATGACAGGGAAGTTTTTATAGGTATTGTGACGAGAAGAGATATACTTAAATATTGTCACGATACTCTTAACGAGTATGAAGCGAAATATGGTCATAAGGAAGAAAAAGAGGAGATAGGTGCAGTATAAGCACTAGGAAAGGAATTGTTGTAAAAATGAAGAGGACAAACAAAAAGGGCGGTGCAGCTATAGTTGCTGTGCTTATAGTTATAATGCTTGTGGCTGTCGGCTCGGCGGCACTGGTGGTAACAGGAAGATATACCATTCAGGCAAGCAAGGTGGCAGACGCAGTTGTTAGGGTGGACAGCAAACCTGAGGAAAGCTCTTCTGAGGAGGTTTCAGAGGTTGACGACCTTTCATCAGTTGCGGAAGAGCCTGTGAGCAATTATCCTGTGAAGTCTGCAAATTATCAGGATATAAATATAAAGGGTATGACAGCAAACACAGCTATACTTGTTGACGCTGACACAAACGAGATAGTTGCAGGTTATAATTACGAGAAAAAGGTATATCCTGCTTCTCTTACAAAGATGCTTACGCTTCTTGTAGCCGCAGAGAATATTCAGGATATGGACGCTACATATAAGTTCACAAGCGATGATATCGACCCTCTTATCGAGGATAACGCATCAAGAGCAGGCTTTGAAGCCGGGGAAACTGTTACAATGAAAGACCTGCTTTATTCAGCTATCCTTGTGAGCGGTGCTGACGGCACAACAGGTCTTGCAAACGCAGTTGCAGGCTCAGAGGAGAAGTTCGTTGAGCTTATGAACGCTAAGATCCAGGAGCTTGGTCTTACCGGCACGAAGTTTGTGAATGCAAGCGGTCTGCACAACAAAAATCATTATTCCACAGCGCAGGATATTGCAGTTATCACAAAGGCGGCTATGGATAACGAAACTTGCCGTGAAGTGCTTACAGCAACAAAGTACACAACTTCAAAGACAAAACAGCACAAGGACGGTATCGAGCTTACAAGCATTGTTGCACAGAGAATTGAGGGCTACTATGTGGATTGTGACGGTGACGGCGAGGCTGACGACGGCATAAGCATCACGGGCGGAAAGACAGGCTTCACCGACGAAGCAAAGTACACCCTTTCAACTATACTTGATGATAACGGACACAAATATATTTGTGTTACAACAAAGTCTAAGGACGAGCTGAAGGCTGTTGAGGATCAGATAGCTATTTATGAAAAGTATCTGGGCGGCAAGGCTTCTGATAATAAAGACAAGGACAGCAAGACGGACACTGACACGTCTTCTGTTTCTGAGGTCGAGGATTAATAAGACAGGATAAAAAAATAAATGCGGATATCGTGGAGGTATCCGCATTTTTGTATTTGATTGCAATTTAATGTAGGGGCGAACAGCGTTCGCCCGTCGAAGTGATAAAGCTATCGGTTTTACTATCCCTATGTAGCGTTTGTGTCAATTCGTGTAACATTGTATCAATTATTATAGCGTTTTTACAAAAAGCGGGCGAACAATGTTCGCCCCTACATGGATTGACAGAATATATCATATCACACAAGCTTTTGTATCACACCTATGACCTTGGAAAGGTCATCACAGCAGGCATACAGAAGCTTTTTTGTTTCCTCGTCAGGCTGTGAAAGGTCGGGTATCATAACAGGCTTGCAACCTGCGGCGTGGGCGGAGCGTATGCCGTTTGGTGAGTCCTCAAGGGCAATGCACTCGCTAGGGTCAAGCCCCAGCTCCTTTGCGGCGGCGAGATAAATATCAGGGGCAGGCTTGCCGTTTTCTATCATGTTTCCGCAGATAAGCTTGTCAAATCTGTCAATGATATTTATAGAGCTGAGATACAGCGTGGTGCGCTGTAGGTCGGTGGCAGTGGCAACGGCTTTTTTCAGCCCTGTGCTGTCAAGATAGTCAAGAAGCTCATCAAGCCCCTTTTTCTTTTCTATGCCGTTTTGCCTGATAAACTCGTTCATAAGCTCGATACGCTTGGCACGAACTTTGTAGTAATCAAAATCCTCTCCGAAAATGCCTTTAAGATGTGGGATAGCATACTTCGCTGCAAGAGAGCGTATGCCCAGAACGTGTTCCTTTGTCATTGGATAGCCGTAATGATTCGCCGCCTCGCACCAAAACCTTGTGAGCAGCTTTTCCGTATCTATCATTAGTCCGTCCATATCAAATATAACGCCTTTGAGCATTTTTATCACGCCTTTCCAACTTGGTATCTGTTATTATATCACACTTTTGACAAGTTTTCAATAAAACTGCACAAATTAGAGGCGCAGAACATACATTCTATTGTGCATCTATATAATTCGTAATTAAAATTATATAATCCTATTGACAAATTATTAGAATGTGGTATAATAAGTACAGTGATAAAAGGCGACGCCATACGGGAACGCCTTAAAGAAAGGACTGAGAGCAAAGTGAACAAGAGCGTGTATAGTCTGGTGCTTGCAGACGATGTGGTGGAGGCTATCGACAGACTGGCATATTCAATGAATACCAGCCGTTCAAATCTGATAAATCAGATTTTGGCAGAGCGTGTCCAGCTTCTCACCCCTGAAAAAAGAATGCGTGAGATATTCTCTAAAATAGAACAGCTTATGGACAGCAGGTTTCAGACCCTTAATCAGCCCTCTGACGCTATGATGTCTATAAAAAGTCCTTTGAGATATAAATATAAGCCGACCATACGTTACAGCATAGAGCTGAGCCGAGATTTTCACGGAAAGGTGGGCAGGCTGAAAGTGTCTTTCAGAACTCAGAGCACACAGCTCATTTCAATGCTTGACAGCTTTTTTAAGCTGTGGGCAAGGCTCGAGGAAAAATATCTTTCGTATCTTTTCACAACGGGCGTGCCTTATGAAACAGCCGAGGGCAGATTTACAAGAGATTTTTACGCACCGCCTCAGTCGGAGCTGACCGATGAGGATATAGCGAACGCTATCGGTGATTATATAAGCTGTATGGACAGCTGTATTCAGCTTTACTTTGACAACGCTGCAGAACCTGAAACGGCGGCAAGAAAGGTATCTGAAATGTATGAAAGATATCTGAAAAAAGGCGTTGTCGTTCTTTAAGCGGTGGGCGGAGCATTCCGCCTGCTGTGAGCATATATCTTTTTAAGATGATAAGGGAGGTAATTTTATGAACGCTCAGAAATTGACACAGAAATCATTGGAAGCTTTGCAGGAAGCGCAGAGCATTGCCTCAAGAAACTCAAATCAGGCTGTTGACCAGCAGCACCTTATGCTGGCTTTGCTTTCACAGGAAAACGGTCTTGTGCCGCAGCTTTTTGTAAAAATGGATATCGCCCCTGAAAATATAGAGGCGGCTCTTACAAGAGCAGTTGACGATATACCTAAGGTACAGGTAGGCGGACGTGCGCAGGACTCTGTATACATTTCAAGCGACCTTGACAAGGCTTTTGCGGAAGCCGAGTCGGAAGCTTCAAGAATGAAGGACGAATACGTTTCAGTTGAACATCTTGTTATGGGTGTAATGGACAGCCCTAACAGTGCTTTGAAGGAAATATTCAAGACCTTTGGGGTAACAAAAACAAAGTTTCTGAAAGTTCTTCAAGCTGTAAGGGGCAACGCTCAGGTAACGAGCCAGAATCCGGAGGAAACCTATGACGTGCTGAAAAAGTACGGTCAGGATCTTGTGGAGCTTGCAAGACAGAACAAGCTCGACCCTGTTATCGGCAGAGACAGCGAGATAAGAAACGTTATAAGGATACTTTCAAGAAAAACAAAGAACAACCCTTGCCTTATTGGTGAGCCTGGCGTTGGTAAGACCGCCATTGCAGAGGGTCTTGCTCAGCGTATCGTCAGCGGAGATGTTCCTGACAGTCTGAAAGACAGACAGGTTTTCTCGCTTGATATGGGTGCGCTTATCGCAGGCGCAAAATACAGAGGCGAGTTTGAGGAAAGATTTAAGGCTGTCGTTGAGGAGATAAAGAAGTCTGAGGGCAGGATAATCCTCTTTATAGATGAGCTTCACAATATCGTTGGCGCAGGCAAGTCAGACGGCGCAATGGACGCAGGCAACCTGCTGAAACCTATGCTTGCAAGGGGCGAACTCCATTGTATCGGTGCAACGACTCTTAACGAGTACCGTCAGTATATTGAAAAGGATGCCGCTCTTGAAAGACGTTTCCAGCCTGTTATGGTAGACGAGCCGACAGTTGAGGACACTATTTCTATACTTCGTGGTCTGAAAGAAAGATACGAAGTATTCCACGGCGTAAAAATTCAGGATCAGGCGCTTATTGCGGCGGCTGTTCTTTCAAACAGATATATCACAGACAGATTTCTCCCTGATAAGGCTATCGACCTTGTGGACGAAGCCTGCGCCCTCATCAGAACGGAAATGGACTCAATGCCTACCGAGCTTGATGAGATAAGACGTAAGATACTCCAGCACGAGATAGAGGAAACTGTTCTTAAAAAGGAAACTGATAAGCTTGCAGTTGAACATCTCCATGAGGTGCAGAAAGAGCTTTCAGAAATGCGTGAGCAGTTCAATGAGATGAAAGCTAAATGGGAGAACGAGAAGTCTGCTATCTCTAAGGTGCAGAAGCTCCGTGAGGATATCGAGCAATGCTCAAAGGATATCGAGAGAGCAGAGCGTGAATATGACCTTAACAAGCTTGCAGAGCTGAAATACGGCAGAATGGCTGACTTGCAGAAGCAACTTGCCGAGGAAGAAGAGAAAGCAGAGAAGTCAAAGACAAAGAACACTCTGCTAAGAGATAAGGTAACAGAGGAAGAGATAGCAAGGATAATCTGCCGCTGGACAGGTATCCCTGTTGCAAAGCTTATGGAGGGCGAGCGTGAGAAACTTCTCCACCTGCCTGATATCCTCCACGAGAGAGTTATCGGTCAGGACGAAGCCGTTGAGCGTGTGTCTGAGGCTATCATGAGATCTCGTGCCGGTATCGCAAATCCAAATCAGCCGATAGGTTCGTTCCTTTTCCTCGGTCCTACTGGCGTTGGTAAAACAGAGCTTGCAAAAACTCTTGCGCAGGCATTGTTTGACGACGAGAACAATATCGTTCGTATAGATATGTCGGAGTACATGGAGAAATTCAGCGTAAGCCGTCTTATCGGAGCGCCTCCGGGATATGTAGGCTATGAGGAGGGCGGTCAGCTCACCGAGGCTGTAAGAAGAAAGCCTTATTCAGTAGTTCTTCTTGACGAGATCGAAAAGGCTCACCCTGACGTTTTCAATATCCTTTTGCAGGTGCTTGACGACGGACGTATCACAGACTCACAGGGCAGAACGGTTGACTTCAAGAACACTATCATAATCCTTACTTCAAACCTTGGTTCTCCTTATATCCTTGAGGGCATCACACCTGAGGGCGAGATATCTCAGGAGGCAAGGGACAAGGTGGACGCTCTGCTGAAACAGCAGTTCAGACCTGAGTTTCTTAACAGACTTGACGATATAATCTACTACAAGCCTCTTATGAAGACGGAGATATACAAGATCGTTGACCTTATGCTTGCAGAGCTTGGCAAGCGTCTTGAAGACAAGAGGCTAAGCATAGAGGTAACAGACGCCGCTAAGGAAGCTATCGTAAATCAGGGCTACGATCAGAACTTCGGTGCAAGACCTCTCAAGAGGTTTATCCAAAGACGTATCGAAACTCTTATTGCAAAGAAGATCATCGCAGACGAACTTGAGCCTGATTCTATCTTGCAGGTAGATTATGACAAGGACTTCGTTGTGAACGTTATCTATAATACTGTTACAGAAGAGTGATAGTATTATGCCAAAGGGCAGTTCCGAGAGGAGCTGCCCTTTTTTGTGGAAAAAGAAGGTTTTAATTTATTTTAGGTTAATAATAAAAGAATTATCTTGTTAATGTTTTGGTAAGATATACTGTTTGTAAACAAAAAAGAACAGTTTATTTTGTGAATTATTCTAGGCTATTTTGCTTGCAAATGAGGTACATATATGCTAGAATATTAATATCGTGAAATATGTGATCTGATAAGGGGAATTAATATTTATGAAAGCAAATTTTTCTGATACGAATGATTTTGTTCAGAGCATGAACAGAGGAAAGCGCAAAAAGAAGATAGCATTGCTGGTGCTGTGTATAGTGCTTGCGTTACTTGTGGCTGCCTGTGTTATCGTGGGTCTGAAAATAAGGGAGAATAACCGTATTGCCATGGCGAAATCGGTCATAACAAAGCTTGATATAAGCACTACCTTCAAGGAGTCGGAGTTTTCTGACGATCAGGACTGGGACGGTGACGGCATAAAGAATGCCGATGAGGTACGTCATGGCACTAACCTTCAAAGCGAGGATACTGACAATGACGGAATAAGCGACGGCGATGAGATAAAGCTAGGCACGAACCCTATTGAAGCCGATACTGACGGCGACGGTCTTCTTGACGGCTATGAGCTTATGGCAGGCACAAATCCGAGAGAGTCAAAGTCTGACGGAAAGACCAATGACGCTGAAAGAGAGCTTACAGTGGAAAAAAATGCAGGGGACTGCCGCCTTGAAATAAAGGGCGACGCAAACGCTGCCAGTGCGACCCTCGTTGAGCTTGACCTCTTTGGTATCTCTTCAAATGCAAGTATCGTCACAAAGGCTTATGACGCTTATTCTGACTATAAGTTCAACTCGGCAAAGATAACTTTTGATATCGACACTGCAAAGCTGAGTAAAATGGGATATTCATTTGATGACCTTACAGTGCTGAGATTTGATTCACGCTCGACCCTTTACACAAAGGTGGATTCAAAGGCAGACAAGAGCAAAAAGACAGTTTCGGCTTCTCTTACAGAGCTTGGCACTTATGTGGTAGGCGTTGAGAAAACTGTAAACGATGAAGCCACAACAAGGATCTGCTTCCTCGTTGATAACTCCGGCTCTATGTATCCAAAGGAGCAATGTGTAACTTCTTCTGAGAATGACGTTGACTTCAAGCGTCTTGACTTTGCAAAGAATCTTATCGACAAGTTTGAGAGCCACTATCAGGTCGGCATTTGCAAGTTCACAGGAAGCTACAAAAAGATGGTAGACTTCACTGACGATAAGACGAAGCTTACGGAAGCTCTCGATAAGATAAAATCTGAGGAAGAGATATTTAACGGCACTCACAGCCAGACGGCTCTTAAAAAGTGCATGGACGAGTTCAAGACAACTTCCGGTGGAAAATACAGGAATATCATCGTGATGCTCACCGACGGCGAGTCTGACGAGCCAAATCCTGCAAGCGTTTCAAGCCTTGCAAATACCGCAAAGGATAAGGACATAATCGTTCTTACAGTTGGTCTTGGCAGAGATGTTGACAGAGATTGGCTTCAGAAGCTTGCTTATTCCACAGGCGGAAAATATTACTCGGCTTCCGACGCAAACGCCCTCAATGACGTTTACAAGCAGATAGTTACTACACTGAACTATGATATCGTTACATACACAAACGCTGACGATAACGTAAGAGGTTATTCGCTCTACAACACAGGCTTTGACCCAAAGGTGAACGGCTTCTCATTCAAGAATTTCAGGACAACAACTACCGCAAGCGTTGACTTCGGTATGGCTGTTATGGCAAGAGATTGGTATCTCGGAAATGTAAAGACTTCTCTTGGGGATATCGCTCCGTCAGATAAGAGCGACATAAAGGTGAATGCCGCAGGCTATGACATAAGCGGAACAGACTTCGGTAAACAGTATGACGAAAGAGTGCCGCTTAGCAAGATAACCTCAGACCTTTTTGCAGGCACATATTCAGACGTTACAAAGTATCTCGACTATTCCTGCACAGGGGATATTCTCACCCTTAATGATGACTATAAGTATGACAGCAAGAACAAGGGCTGGGTAAAGGACGTTACGAAAATATCAGGCGGCAATCTCCGCTGGAAAAAGGTAGAGCTGCTTGATATGGATATAGCAAACGGCATTGAAAAAATAAAGGGTGGCTATTCCTCAAATGACGCAGAGTTCGCAAAGGCACTCTACAGACTTAACGCCCTCCAGTGGGACGATTCTTCGTCAGAGTATAACCTTAACAACGACAGCAAGGGCTTTGAAAAGCTTGAAGACCAGCTCAGCCTTGGCATACCAGTTGTTACAACTATAGACGATACTCATACAGTGAACGCTATCGGACTTATTCAGGATTCTGATTGCCACAGAAAATATATCCTTCAGATATATGACAACAACTATCCTGGGGAAACAAAACAGCTTTATATCCAGAAGCTTCCGAAGTGCAAGCTCAAGATTGACAGCAATGGCAAGGCGACAGTTGTTGGCACAACGTTTGAGTATTCCGCAACATATGAGGGCAAGCAGGTCGGCATAGAATTTTCTGACGTGACAGCTCATTAATAAGAACAAAAAAACGGAACGGCTTTGACCGCTCCGTTTTTTGTTAAGATAGTTTGTCAGGATTATTTGATATAGTATACCCAATTGTCTTTTCTCTCGTGACCCTCGGGATATTCACCCTCAGTGTAGCCGAGTGCGCAGTGACCGATGCCCTCGTATTCGCCCTCGATACCAAGGCTGCGGAGGATCTCCTTGCCTTCTTCGGACTCAAATTCTTCCTTTGCACGATGTATCCAGCAGCTTCCAACGCCCTCGTTGTGTGCGGCAAGCATAAGATTTCCCATAACAAGACTTCCGTCATAAATGTAAGTCGGGCAGGATTTGTCAGCTAGTACAATAAGAATAACAGGTGCACCATAGAACGGGTCGAAGCCCTCAGCCCAGCCGCCTATCTTTCTGTTCATCTCAGAAATTTTGTCACGCATTTCCTTGTTGGTGACAGCAATGATAATAGGTGACTGCAAGTTTCTTCCTGTGGCGGAATAAGTTCCTGCTATTATGATGCGGTCGAGAACGTCCTGCGGTATCATGTCAGGCTTGTATTTTCGTACACTTCTTCTGGTTTTCATAAGTTCGAGCAGATCTTTCATAAAACAGCCTCCTTTGTAGGTTTGATAGTTGATTGCTTATAATTTGATTTTAGCATAGTTTGTGGAGAATGTCAACGGCTGTTTAAGTGAGGAACGAAGTTAAGTGAGGAGTGAGGAATGACATAGCCGCACTGGGTGGGGCTGAATGAGAAATGAGGAATGACAGCGCCGAACAGAGTGGGGTAGCCAACACCGAGCGAAGCGAGCAAAAGGTCCAGGGGCACGCCCCTGGTCAGGGTCAAGGGGTGAAACCCATTGCAGGGTCTAGGGACAGAGTCCCTAGCGGAGTTTGAGGCAGAGCCTCATTCGGCGCAAGCCGATTAAGCGGTGCAGAGGTGAAAAGAAGAAATACAAACTAAATCACTAAACAAATAAGTATCGAAGAATAAGACCTGCACCGCTTTTGTTGTTTCCTGCACAACGTAAAATCCGCAAAGAGCGAAGCGATTTTGCGGCACGGCAAAGTAGCGTCCCCTACATGGTTTGTGAAAACATAAATAATGTGTGGATATCGCAGGAATGTATGGGCAAACAAGAAGCAGGCGACCAGCGGTCGCCTTTACAAAAAATTTATCGCCGACAGGCGATACCATAATTCCTCATTCCTCATTCCTCACTCCTCATTCTACAAACGCCGCTTTCTTCATAAAAAATCTCTTGCAATTTAAGCGATACTGTGCTATACTAACAAGGTATGTTTAAAAATGCAATGAAATATGGAGGAATAATTTTGGGTAAGCTTGAAGATGAGATCAAACGCCGCCGTACTTTTGCGATAATTTCCCACCCTGACGCAGGTAAAACAACTCTTACGGAAAAATTTCTGCTCTATGGTGGTGCGATAGCTCAGGCAGGTGCTGTAAAAGGTAAAAAGAACTCCCGCCATGCTGTTTCAGACTGGATGGAAATAGAAAAACAAAGAGGTATCTCTGTTACTTCTTCTGTTATGCAGTTTCAGTATAAAAATTATTGTATAAATATCCTGGATACTCCCGGACATCAGGACTTCTCTGAGGATACCTACCGTACACTTATGGCTGCAGACTCAGCCGTAATGGTAATAGACGCTTCAAAGGGTGTGGAAAATCAGACCAGAAAGCTTTTCAAGGTCTGCGTTATGCGCCATATCCCTATATTTACTTTCGTAAATAAAATGGATCGTGAGTCCAGAAATCCTTTCGATCTTATGGAGCAGATAGAGTCTGAGCTTGGTATCCAGACTTATCCTGTGAATTGGCCTATTGGCTCAGGCAAAGAGTTTAAGGGCGTTTATGACAGAGATAAAAAGCATATAATCTCTTTTGAGGCAAGCGGTGGACAGCATCAGGTGGCAGCTACAGAAGTCGACCTCTCCGACCCGTCACTTGACAGCCTTATCGGCGAAGATCTCCACTCAACTCTCTGCGATGATATAGAGCTTCTCGATGGCGCAAGCTATGAGTTCGATATTGAAAAGGTGAGAAAGGGCGAGCTTTCGCCTGTGTTCTTTGGCTCTGCTCTTACAAACTTCGGCGTCGAGCCGTTTTTGGAAAACTTCCTCGAAATGACAACTTCTCCTACTCCGAGAAATTCTTCTGCCGGTATCATAGATCCGTTCGACCCTGAGTTCTCGGCATTCGTGTTCAAAATACAAGCTAATATGAACAAGGCTCACCGTGACCGTATCACTTTCCTGCGTATCTGCTCAGGCAAGTTCGATAAGGATATGGAAGTTCTCCACGTTCAAGGCAATAAAAAGCTCAGACTTTCTCAGCCTCAGCAGATAATGGCTCAGGAAAGAGAGATAATCGACGAAGCCTATGCAGGAGATATAATCGGTGTGTTTGACCCAGGTATCTTCGCTATCGGTGATACGATCTGCTCGCCAAAGAAAAAGTTCGAGTTTGAGTCTATCCCGACCTTTGCACCTGAGCATTTTATGAGAGTCCGTCAGAAGGATACCCTCAAGAGAAAGCAGTTCGTAAAGGGTACAACACAGATCGCACAAGAGGGTGCGATACAGATATTCCATGAGCCTGACAGCGGTATGGAAGAAGTTATCGTGGGCGTTGTGGGCGTTCTTCAGCTTGAAGTTTTTGAATACAGAATGAAAAATGAGTACAACGTTGACCTCTTTAAAGAGGGTCTGCCTTATTCTTATATCCGCTGGATAGATAACAAGGATATCGACCCTAAGACATTGAAGCTTTCAAGTGACACAAAGCTTGTCAAGGACTTCCGTGACAACTATCTGCTTCTTTTCACAAGCGAGTGGAATATCCGCTGGGCGCTTGAAAGAAACGAGGGCCTTGAACTTTCAGAATTTAACAGAGGCGAACTGCAATAATACAATATTGCTAAATACCCTTTCCTAAAAAGTGATAAACTGACCAAAGTGTGTGCTTTGGTCAGCTTTTTTCTTGACTTTTTATTTGATATATGTTATATATTAAGTAGGTATATGTATGAAAACTATTTTTGTGGGGTGATATGTATGATAAAAAAGATAAGTGCGGCGGCAATTGCGGTCATTATGTCAGCGAGCATGATGTTCACTACAGCTTCGGCAGACGCTTCCTATGTTCTTGATAAGGACGCAGGAGAAGACTTCGTCAATTTCATAGACGGCAAGCTGCCTGATATTTTAAAGAGTATGGACAGTGTTGCAGACGGCGATAAGATCTATTTCGACTATGGCTCATGGTTCATGGATCTGGATTTTGACGGTGTGCCTGAGTTTATAATAGGCGGCGAAATGGCTGACGGCGACAGACATTATTCTATTCTTACCAAGGACGGCAAGGAGATAAAGATAAATGACACTGTTGCAAACGGACAGTATTTTCCGGGATTTATGGGCTTTGATTATATGCCTTACAGAGATCTTTATACAGGGGAGGTATCATATTTTTCAAGTAACGATAAGATAAAAACTATGACCTTTGACCCTGAAAAAGGTGTTACTGAAAAGGAACTTTGCTCGGAAGAATACGATTTGGAAACTGACAGCACTGTTTACAAAACAGACGGCAAAGAGGTCAGCGAGAGCGAGTATTATAACTATAAGTCCACCCTCAGCAGATTTATCCCTCTTGAAGTGGAAAATACAGAGCTGACATCAGATGAAACTGCAAAGGCTGACGCTGATAAGCTTCTGGAAATGTATAACGAGTATAACTGCGTTGTCATGACGGCGGAGAACAAAAAGGACGATATGATAAGCGTAATAGTCGAGATGTTCGATCTTCTTAAAGAGATAATGGCTGACGCTCCTTATGAAATTGCTAGTGATGTTGATTGGAGCTATAACAGTTGGTTTGAGGATTTAAACTTTGACGGCGTTCCTGACTTTGTTATCGGCGGTGTTGCAGACCTCTTAGATGAAGGTACTGCTTTAAGGCTTTATGACGTTATCGGTATGGGCAATGCAGGCTTTTTGGCGGATACCAATGTGTCGAACGACCATGGCGACGGTGAGAACGGCTTCGGCTTCAAGCCTTATGTAAACAAGCAGACTGGCGAAAAAACATATCTCTCAGAAGATAGATATTCAGAGGACGGCAAGGAGCATTACGCAGTGAGAAAGCTTTTTGGCTGTCTTGGTGAATGTCTCACCGCTGATATCTGCACCGCAGAATATGACAGCAAAAAAGGCGTGACTTCATACACCATCGAGGGAAAGAAAGCCACATCAGAGGAGTTTCAGGCGTATCTTGCAAAGCTTAACAGCGACTATGATGAGCTTTCTGTAACAATAAGCACCATGGGCGAAAACAAAGTCCCTAATGATGAAGGCACCCTTGCAGAGTCATATGACGATTATAAGCTTGGTGACGTTGTGGGCGGAGCAAACTTTACATATGTAGAAAAGAAGAACACTTCAAATGATATTTCTAACCCTGACAAAACAGCAGGCTCTCAGGCTTCAAAGAATTATAATACCGATTCGTCAACAAATCCGTCAACAGGTGCGGCGGCAGGCGTTACAGCCGCAATAATAGCCGCTGGAGCAGGTTTGGCGATATGTGCAAAGCGTAAAAAGAAATAGTCTTTTCAGCCTAATATATGCAGAGGTGAACAGCGTTCACCCACATATTGGCTTGTTTTCTGTATGTTGAATATTTTTATCACCGTACCCTCTCGTGGTGCGGTGATTTTTTTGCATAAGCCGTCCTTTGTCCGCATAACTTGTACAAAGGACAAAAACTAGGAGGGCGGATATATGTTCAGAAGATTGCAGAATATTTTGTGCTGTGTGGTGATAGCAGGCTTTGCGGCAGTGTGCTGGTATGGTAAAAACAACGGTGAAGCCGTCATGACAGGAGGGGCGGTGAAAACGACCATGGATAAGCCTGTGGTGGTCATCGACCCAGGTCACGGTGGTGTGGACGGAGGCTGTGTATCCGTTGACGGCACGCCTGAAAAGGGGATAAACCTTGCGGTGGCGGAAAGCCTCCGTGACGGTCTGAAGCTTCTCGGCTATGATGTTGTTTGCACCCGTGAAAGCGATATCTCTATCTATGACAAAGGCACAGAGGGGCTTGGTGAACAGAAAAAGTCCGATATGAAAAACCGCCTTGCCATATTCTCGAAATATTCCGAGGGCATATCAGTTTCCATACACCAAAATCAGTTTACCGACAGCCGCTACAGCGGTGCGCAGATGTTCTATTCTAAAGACAATGCCGAGGGTGAAAAGCTTGCGGGAGTGATGCAAAAGCAGTTCGTTTCCCTTTTACAGCCTGACAATACCAGAGAAACTAAGCCGGTAGGCGACGAGCTTTATCTACTTAATAATACCAAAAATCCTGCGGTTATGATAGAGTGCGGCTTTCTTTCAAACCCCGAAGAGGCTCAGAAATTGGAGAATGAGGACTATCAGCGTCAGGTGGCGTTTACAGTGCTGACGGGTATCAGCGAATACAGGCTAATGCAGAAATAGCATATTGGTGCGGCGGCAGTGAGAAAACACTGTCCGTCGTTTTTTGTTTGTAAAACGTCACATAAATTGCTTGACTTTTAAAAGGGGATATTGTATAATATAATAGTGTATTTATAGCATAGTATATTTTTTAACTTTTTCCTGCCATAAATTCTGGCAGGAGAATAAATAAAGGTGGATTGAAACATGGGATTATTTGATAAAATATTCGGCAACTATTCTAAAAAAGAGCTTGCCAAGATCGAGCCTATAAAGAATAAGGTACTCGAGCTTGAAAGTAAGTATGCCGATATGTCTGACGAGGAGCTGGGCGGACAGACTGCCATTCTGAGGGGCAAGTTGGACGAGCTTTCAACTCTTGATGACGTTCTTCCTGACGCTCTTGCGGTTTGCCGTGAAGCTGCGTTCAGAGTGCTTGGCAAAAAGCCTTACCCTGTTCAGATAATCGGTGCTATCGTTCTTCATCAGGGACGTATCGCCGAAATGAAAACAGGTGAAGGTAAAACTCTCGTTGCCTGTCTGGCAGCGTATGCTAACTCCCTTACAGGAAAGGGCGTTCACGTTGTAACAGTAAACGACTATCTTGCTAAGTTCCAGTCTGAGGAAATGGGCAAGGTGTTCCACTTCCTGAACACTTCTATCGGCGTTGTGCTTACGGGCATGAACAAGGAGCAGAAGAGGGAAGCTTATAATGCTGATATTACATATGGTACAAATAACGAGTTCGGATTTGATTACCTCCGTGACAACATGGTTATCTATAAGAAAGATAAGGTTCAGAGAGAGCACGCTTTCGCTATTGTGGACGAGGTGGACTCTATCCTCATAGACGAAGCAAGAACTCCGCTCATCATTTCAGGTCAGGGCGACAAGTCAACAAAGCTTTATTCACTTGCCGACAGATTTGCAAAGACCCTGAAGCCTGTTACAGTTGTTGAAATGGACGATAAGGCAGATAACGACCTTCTGGACGGCGACTATATCATCGACGAAAAGGCTAAGACCGCAACTCTTACAAAGAGCGGTGTTAAGAAGGCAGAAAAGGCGTTCAACGTTATAAACCTTATGGACGCTGATAATATGACTCTTGCCCACCACATCAATCAGGCTATCAAGGCAAACGGCGTTATGAAAAAGGATATCGACTACGTTGTTAAGGACGGAGAAGTTCTTATCGTAGACGAGTTCACAGGCCGTATCATGCAGGGCAGACGTTTCAATGACGGTCTGCATCAGGCTATCGAAGCAAAAGAGGGCGTTGAGATAGCAAGAGAGTCTAAGACTATCGCTACTATCACATATCAGAACTACTTCCGTCTGTATGGCAAGCTGTCAGGTATGACAGGTACTGCTCTTACTGAGGAGGACGAGTTCAGAGAGATCTATAAGCTCGACGTTATCGAGATACCGACAAACAAGCCTGTTATCAGAGTTGACCACCCGGACGTTGTTTTCAAAACAGAAAAGGGCAAATTCAATGCCGTTATCGAGCAGGTGATAGAGTGCCACAAAAAGGGACAGCCTGTTCTTGTTGGTACAGTTTCCGTTGAGAAGTCAGAGTATCTTTCAAGACTGCTGAAAAATAAGGGCATCAAGCATGAAGTGCTTAACGCCAAGCACCATGACCGTGAGGCTATGATAGTTGCACAGGCAGGTAAATACGGTGCTGTTACTATCGCTACCAACATGGCAGGACGTGGTACTGATATCATGCTTGGCGGTAACGCTGAGTATAAATCCCTTGCAGACCTCCAGAAAATGGGCTATTCTGAGGAAGTCGCTGTCGAGGCAGCAGGTTTCTCAAATACTCAGGACGAGGAAGTTCTGGCTGCAAGAGCAGAGTATAAGAAGCTTTATGCAAAGTATTCTGACGAGGTAAAGGAGCTTGCAGAAAAGGTTAGAGAAGCAGGCGGACTTTATATCATCGGTACAGAAAGACACGAGTCAAGACGTATCGACAATCAGCTCAGAGGACGTTCAGGTCGTCAGGGCGACCCGGGCGAAAGCACATTCTTCCTCTCACTTGAAGACGACCTTATGAGAATTTTCGGCGGCGAGAGAATAACAGCCATGATGGATACTCTCAAAGTTGACGAGAATACTCCAATACAGTCAAAAATGCTCACAGGTGTTATCGAGTCCTCACAGAAGAAGATAGAGGGCAGAAACTTCAACATCAGAAAGAACGTCCTTAATTACGACGACGTTATGAACACACAGCGTGAGATAATCTATAAGCAAAGACAGCAGGTGCTTGACGGAGAGGATCTCCATGACAACATTCTCGGCATGATAAAGGAGTTTGTTGAGGATTCTGTAAATATGTATATCACTGACGAGGACGTTCAGGATAATTGGAATTTGCAGGGTCTTAAAGAAAGACTTATGGGTATAATCACCGTTGAGGACGACTTCAATTATACCCCGCAGGAGCTTGACGAGATATCAAAGCAGGATATAATCGACCTCCTTGAAGACAGAGCTTTGAAGATATACGCAAAGCGTGAGGAAGACTTGGGTCAGGAACTTCTCCATGAGATAGAGAGAGTCGTTTTGCTTAAAGTTGTCGATACAAAGTGGATGGCACATATCGACGATATGGACGAGCTGAAAAAGGGTATCGGTCTGCGTTCATACGGTCAGAAGAACCCAGTAGTCGAGTATCGTATGGAAGGTATGGATATGTTCGACGATATGGTAGCTTCTATCCGTGAGGACACTGTAAGAATGTTGTTCACCATTCAGGTAAGGAAGAACAGCGCCGCTCCAAAGAGAGAGGACGTTCTCAAGCCGGGCGAGCATCATAACATGACCGTAAGAAAGGCTAAGAAGCCGGGCAGGAACGATCTTTGCCCATGCGGAAGCGGCAAGAAGTATAAGAACTGCTGCGGTGCCGGAAACGGTGTACAGGCTGACGAAGCCGAGCAGGCAGAGAATAGCTCTGAGGAATAAAAACAATATGCAGGACGGTGAAAACAGCCGTCCTGTTTTGGATATAAGAATAATAGGAGTGTAGTGAAATGTCAACAGCATTTAAAAGCGCAGATATACTTCTGCCTAAGAACGCCGATATGTCAAAATGGGCAGTAGTTGCCTGCGACCAGTATACCTCTGAGCCTGAGTATTGGGCTGACGTGGAAAAGATAACAGAGGGTGCAAAAAGCGCACTTAACCTTATCCTGCCTGAGGTCTATCTGGAGGACGATAACGTTGATGAAAGAATAGCCGACATACATAAGAATATGGACAGCTATATCAGCGAGGGCGTTTTTGAAGAGTATAAGGACGCTATGATATACGTTGAAAGAACACAGTCTGACGGAAAGGTCAGAGCAGGCATCGTTGGCGCTATCGACCTTGAAGAGTATGACTACCGCAAAGGCTCGAAGTCTGCCGTAAGAGCAACAGAAGCCACAGTTGTGGAGAGAATACCGCCTAGAATAAAGGTAAGACGTGGCGCACCTGTTGAGCTGCCGCATATCATGATACTCGTTGACGATACAGAAAAAAGCGTTGTTGAGCCGCTTGAAGCCCACAAGGGAGAAATGAAAAAGCTCTATGACTTTGACCTTATGAAAAAGGGTGGTCATATCGCAGGCTATCTTATTGAAAAGCCTATGCAGGAAAAGATAATAGCCGCACTTGAAAAGCTTGGTGATATCAACGCTTTCAATACAAAGTATGGTCTTAAGGAAACTTCACCTCTCGTTTACGCAATGGGTGACGGCAACCATTCTCTCGCTACTGCAAAGGAATTTTACGAGGAGCAGAAGAGAGAGAACCCTGATAAGGACATGAGCAATGCTCTTTGCAGATATGCCCTTGTGGAGATAGTTAATCTCCATTCGCCTGCACTTGAATTTGAAGCTATCCATAGAATAGTTACAGACGTTGATACAAAGACTCTTATGAGCGAAATGACAGCGGCTCTGGAGCTTTCTGAGGAAAAGTCAGAGCAGGCAATAGTTGTCTGCGACAATGGCGAGGAAAAGACTCTCTATATACATAAGCCGACTTCAAAGCTCACTGTCGGCTCATTGCAGAATTTCCTTGACAGCTATATCAAGGAAAAAGGCGGCAAGGTGGACTATATCCACGGTGCAGAGGTCATAAGAGAGCTTTCCGCAAAGGAAAATTCCATAGGCTTTATGCTCCCTGACATGGGTAAGGAAGAGCTTTTCCCGACTGTTATCGTTGACGGTGCACTGCCGAGAAAAACGTTCTCCATGGGTCATGCCGAGGATAAGAGATTTTATGTTGAGGCAAGGAAAATATTGAAATAGAAATATTAAAGAAATGTTGAAATAGAAAAATCGTAGACAATATATTTTAAAAGGAGTTTTTACGATGATAATTGAAGAAGTCAAAAAGGAACTTACAGGACATATCATTCCCTTCTGGAATAAGCTGAGAGATGATGAGAACGGTGGATTTTACGGCTTTATGAGCTATGACCTCAAGCTGGATAAGCAGGCTGATAAGGGCGTTATCCTCCACGCAAGAATACTTTGGTTCTATTCAAAAGCGTATATCACTCTGGGCGACAAGACACTTCTTGACAACGCACGCCACGCTTACGAGTTTATCAAAAACCACTGTATCGACTATGAGTACGGCGGAGTTTATTGGATGATGAACTATAAGGGCGAGCCTGCCGACACTATGAAGCATACATACAACATCGCATTTGCTATCTATGCATTGTCATGCTACTATAACGCAAGCGGAGATAAGGAAGCTCTGGAGCTTGCCTATAAGCTTTTCCACGACATCGAGAACAACACTCTCGATGAGTACGGCTACAGAGAAGCTTTTGACAGACAGTGGAACCTGGTATCAAATGACGCTCTTTCTGAGAATGGCTTGCATGCTGATAAGACCATGAACGCTATCCTCCACCTTATCGAAGCTTATACCGAGCTTTATAAGGCAGACCACAACGAGGAAGTTGCTAAAAGGCTTAAATTCCAGCTTGGTCAGATGAGAGATATTGTTTATACTCCTGAAACAAACGCACTGAAAGTTTTCTTTGACACAAAGTTCGACCTTGTGGGAGATATTCATTCATTTGGTCATGATATCGAAGCAACATGGCTCATGGATCTTGCCTGCGATACTCTTGGGGACGAGGAGCTTAAAAAGCAGTTTGCCGAAATGGATCTTAAAATCTCTCATAATATCCAGAACATCGCTTTGGATAACGGCGCACTGAACAACGAGCGTGAGAACGATAAGATAGACAAGAAGCGTGTATGGTGGGTAGAGGCAGAGTCTGTTGTTGGCTTCATCAATGCTTATCAGCACAGCGGAGAAAAGAAGTTCCTTGAAAGTGCAAGAAGTGTGTGGGAGTATATCAAGGCTGAGATGATCGACAAGAGAGAAGGCTCAGAGTGGTATTCCGAGGTTTCCTATGACCATAAACCACATGATTGGAAAGAGATAGTAGGTCCATGGAAATGCCCATATCATAACGGCAGAATGTGCATGGAGGTCATCAACAGAGGCGTGGACTTCTGATGTTCAAGTATGAAACACACCTGCATACCGCCGAGGGAAGCGGCTGTGCCTCTGCAAGCGGAGCAGAGCAGGCAAGGCGTTATAAAGCCCTAGGCTATGACGGGATCATCGTCACCGATCACTTTTTTAACGGAAACTGTGCCGTCACCAACTTCGACAGTTGGGAGGACAGAGTGAACAAGTTCTGCAAGGGCTATGAGAACGCCAAAGAAGTGGGTGACAAGATAGGTCTGAAAGTCTTTTTTGGTCTGGAGTATTCCTACTTTGGCGCAGACATTTTGACATATGGTATCGACAAGGACTTCCTCCTTGCTAACGATAACCTTAGCGACATAAGCTTCTATCAGTTTGCTGACAGAGTGCATAAAGCAGGGGGCGTGCTAGTCCATGCCCACCCTTTCCGTGAAGCAGATTGGTATATCCATGAAATAAAGCTCCTGCCGAAATGGATAGACGGAGTAGAGGTATACAACAGCGGCAACGGCAAAGAGGTCTATAATCAGCGTGCAAAGTGGTATGCCGAACAGTTCGGCTTCAAGCAGACAGGCGGAACGGACAATCACCACCTGTGGGTAGAGGACAGCCGTATCAGCGGTGTTGCAACTGACGAGCCTATCAATTCCATAGAAGATTATATCACCTCGCTTAGAGAGGGCAAGTTGGAGGCCATAGTGCCGCCAAAGCCTGCGGAGGGATAGATAAAAAGATAACAGGCAGTACCAAGATAGGTGCTGCCTGTTTTTGTTTAATTATCTAAATCTGAACTTGTGCTTTCCGTCACAAGTTTGTAGATGTTGTCGCCGTCTTTAAAGGAAGTTTCGCTTATGTAACTTGGACCTGTAGAAAATTCTATACCATTTTCGGTTTTTTGTTCAAGCTGTATAAGTGTTCTGTCCCCGGCTTCATGATAGGTCATGATCCTATATCGCATCGGTTTGCTGTACTGTTCAATGGATTCAGCTTTCAAATTGTCATCAAAAAATGTTGCAAAAGAATCAATATATTTTTCAACATCTCCACAAACATTGTATGTCTCATCATCACCGATGTGAATATAGAATACGTTATTGTCAGTGTTTCCGTCAATGTAATAATCGCCAGCTTGTAAAACCGGCTCAACAAAATCATCTCCGTGGGAACATTCAGCCATGCTGCCCACTATGAGATCTTCTTCCTCTGATGTATCTTTATCAGCAAAAATGTGTCTTATGCCAAAATACCAAAAGCAAAATATAAAAGCGGCAGCAATAACTACCCATATTATTATGCCAACGTGTTTAGCTTTCATAGTTGTACCCCCATATAATTTTCAAATTAAATACCCTATGTTTAAATTATACATTTTGTAATCATGAATGTCAATGTGCAATATGAATAACAAAAAACAAATTTTGTATATATAGTCACATTTCAACAGAACTTTGTGCGTTTATCTAATTTTATTATTCCTATTGACAAATCCACATTAATGAGCTAAAATATAAATGTTATTATTTTATATGGTGAGAAAGGAAAACCAAAATATGAAAATCAAAAGATTACTTGCGGCAGTGCTTTCCCTTGCAATGGGCGTATCAATGATGACAGCCTGTGGCAGTTCGGACAGCTCCTCAAAGGATGAAAACGATTCTTCAGCTACAGAAAATACTCAGAAGCATACCAATGACCCTATGACAGTGACCACTGCAAAAGACCTTGTGGCTCAGATGAAAGTGGGCTGGAATCTTGGCAATACCATGGACGCCACAGGCTCAGGTCTTGACGCTGAAACCTCATGGGGAAATGTGGAAACCACAAAATTGATGATAGACCAGGTCAAGGACGCAGGCTTCAACGTGTTCAGACTTCCTGTTTCATGGGGTACTCACATGGACGAGAACTATACAGTTGACGAAGCATGGATGAACAGAGTTCAGGAAATTGTCGATTATGGTATCGACAACGGAATGTTCGTTATCCTCAACACCCACCACGAAGAGTGGTATATGCCTAAAAAAGACCGTGCCGATAAGGATATAGAGCAGCTCAAAGCCCTCTGGAAGCAGATATGCGACAGATTTCAGGGCTATGACGAGCACCTCATTTTCGAGGGCGTGAACGAGCCTAGACTTAGAGGCGAGGGCAACGAGTGGATAGGCGACGCTGAGTCAAGAGAAGTCGTAAATCAGTACGCAAAGGCGTTTGTTGAAACAGTTCGTGCTTCCGGTGGAAACAACCCTAACAGATGTATAATGGTAACACCATATGCCGCATCATCAACAAAGCAGAATATGGAGGCTCTTGAAGTTCCGCAGGGTGACGATAAGATAATAGTTTCTATCCACGCTTATCTTCCATATTCATTCGCTCTTGATACCGCAGGCACAGATCAGTATACAAGTATCGACTCTTCTATCACAACACTTTTTACCGATATCAATGAAGTGTTCCTCAGCAAGGGAATACCTGTAATAATCGGTGAGTTTGGCTCTGTAAACAAGGATAATACAGAAGCAAGAGTTCAGTGTGTAAAGGATTATCTCAGCACCGCAAAGCAGTATGGCGTACCATGCTGTTGGTGGGATAACGGCACAAGAATAGGAAACGGTGAGAACTTCGGACTTCTCAACAGATCCGAGGGCGGCTGGTATTTCCCTGAAATAATCGACGCTATCATGGAAACAGTAAATAGCTAAAAAATCAAGGACGGAAGCGATTCCGTCCTTTTTTTGTGCGTGCAAATTATGTGCAATTTTTGTGGGGCGAATTGATATCTTGCGAGCGGTGGGCAATCTTGCGGTAAACGGGCGAACGCTGTTCGCCCCTACAAAAATTTATATTATTATCGTTTTTTATCAATAAATTTATGTAGGGGCGCGGCGCAATTTTTTTGTGTAGGGGACGGCGTCCTCGACGTCCCGCCACTCTCGTTCGTTTCAATCACAAACTGTTTTGTTCATTAAACGCCACAAAAAAAGGACGACCCCAAGTCGTCCTTTTTCATATCTATTCCCCTGAAAGGGTCTTTTTCATTGCAATGTGCGGACAGTATTCGTCCTTGTAAACATCACCATATGCCCTGTAACCAAGCTTCTCGTAAAATTGCTGTACTCTCGTTTGCGCCGATAAGCCGACTTCCTTGTAGCCCACTTTTTCAGCCTGCTTTTCAAGGGCTTCCACTATCATTCTGCCAAGATCTCTGCCACGATATGCCTTTCTCACGCAGATACGTCCAATGTGCGCTTCACCATTTTCGTCAAACAGCCTGCCTGTTGCAATGGGATATCCTCCTGTGTAGATAACAGCATGATAAGCCTCATGGTCAATATCGTCAAATTCGTTCACAAAGCCCTGCTCCTCAACGAATACCTGCTGTCTTATGAGTCTGGCGTCTGCGTTGTTTGCAATCCCTTTTGCGATCTTTATGGTGTAATTATCCATTATATCAGCCCCCAAGACGTATCATTTCGTCGATACATCTTCTTGCAGAGGTTATCTCCTCGTTTGTCATCTTTATCTCAAAACCGCCGCCGTTGCCGATGCCCTCGCAAGTCTTGTAAACGTCCATAAGGGTCGTGAGCTTCATGTTAGGACAAAGTATCTTCTTTGAGAGTATGTAAAACTCCTTCTCAGGGAATCTGTACTGCAAATGCTCAGCAATGGATATCTCAGTGCCTATGATGAACTCCTTTGCGTCAGACTCAGCCGCAAAATTCATTATGCCTGAAGTCGAACCAACATAATCAGCCATTTCACTTACCGCAGGGATACACTCAGGGTGACAAAGCACCAGTGCATCAGGGTGAGCCGTCTTAGCCGCTATCATGTCAGCCTTTGTTACCGACGCATGAACAGGACATCCGCCCTGCAAAAGCATTATATCCTTTTCAGGACAGGCTTTTTTTACGAATGCACCAAGATTGCAGTCAGGAATGAACAGTATCTTGTCAGCGTCCATGTTCTTTACTATCTTCACCGCAGATGAGGAAGTAACGCAAACGTCGCAAACCCTCTTGAGTGCGGCTGTGGTGTTTATGTAGCATACTACCTTTCTGTCAGGCTCCTGCGCCTTTATCATTTCTATCATCTCAGGTTCCATTTGCTCTGCCATTGGACAGCCTGCCGATGGATTTGCAAGATATACGTTCTTGCCAGGGTTGAGCATTTTTGCCGCCTCAGCCATAAAATGCACTCCGCACATAAGTATGTTTTTGTTTGAGACCTTCTGCGCCTCAACGCTTAGCTTGTATGAATCACCCGTAATATCTGCTACCTCCACTATCTCCTTAGCCTGATAGCTGTGCGCAAGTATACAAATATCGTTTTCTTTCTTTAACTGAAGAATTTTTTCCTGTACGTCCTTAATCATATCCAGATCATGCCTTTCGACCTTTGAAAAGCATATCCTCCTTTCGGTGTTTCGGCGTTTGCCGAAAGATTTATACCATATTATTATAGTATGATATAGACATTTTGTCAAGGGCATTTGTACCATACCGCCCATAGCACTTGACAAATTCATCAACATGGTGTATAATCAACAGTGTTGACAATCAACCGCCTTGACATTTGGAGGAATAACAATGAACGATAAAACAGCCCAGCGTTTTGGAGAAGTTTTCAGACGATTTTTTGAAACAGGATATATGGACGACCTTGCAGAGCTTTTTCAGGGCGAAAGCAAAGTGATAGTCTATCTCAGCACAGCCGAGGGCATAGTCTACCCCTCAGATATAAGCCGTGACCTTATGATATCACGTCAGCGTGTGACCTCTGTTCTCAGCACAATGGAGAAAAAAGGCTTTGTTAGCCTTGTGCGTGACCCTGAGGATAAACGCCGTGTGCAGGTGAAACTCCTCCCAAAAGGTGAAAAGTCCATTGAAGAAAAGCAGCGGCGTCTTGAAAAATATTTCAGCGTGTTCGTTGACGCACTGGGTGAGGAAAATCTCAAAAACCTCCTTGACAGCTCCGAAAAAGCTGTCGAGGCACTTGAACATACAATGAAAGGCAACTCTCAGAAAGTCTGAGGTGCGGAAAGGAAACTGCCATGAACATTTATAACGAATTTAGAAAAACGGCAATAAACCGCTATAGCAAGACCGCTCTCGTGATGATGAACGACGAGGGTGAAACAAAGGAATATACATTCGGACAGACTTTACAGCAGGCTGATGTTTTTTGCAGCCGCCTTAAAGCCATGGGCGTTGTGGCAGGGGATAGGGTCTGCATCGCCTCTGAGGGCAGACCTGAGTGGAATATCGCATTTCTCGCCTGTGCAAAGCTAAACGCCACAGCCGTCCTTCTGGATTATTCACTTCCTGCGGCAGAGCTTTTCGCATTGGTAAAAAAGTCACAGCCTGTGTGCGTTGTCGCTTCTCAAAAGGCGGCAAAGAAGCTTACAAGCGTGAAAAATATACCTGTTCTCGATATCCAAAACCAGCTTGACAGACTTGACGGTTCAGGGGAAAATATACTCCGTCAAGGGGAAATAGGCGATCCTGATATCGCAGTGATAATCTTTTCAAGTGGTACGACAAGGACAGCCTCAGGCATCATGCACACCCACAATTCACAAATAAAATCCTGCAAAATGGTCTGCGAGTGCAACGGCATAACCGATAACGAACGCTATCTCGGAATACTGCCAAACAGCCATATCTACGGACTTTTTGCACAGGTCTTAGCCCCTCTTCTCACAGGGGGATCAGTGTGCTTTATTGAGTCCCTCAGTGCGAAGGGTCTTTCCGCAGGCTTCCAAAACTTCAAGCCTACAGTTTTCCCGGGCGTGCCAAAGGTCTATGAGCTTTTGAAAACCCAGATAATGCAGCAGATCAACGGGGGCAAGGTATCTTCAGCACTTTTCAAGAAAATGTTTCCTGTTGCACTTCATCAGCGTAAGATCTACGGCATAAACAGCGGCAAAAAGATCTTCGCAAAGATACACAAAGCCTTGGGTGGTGAGCTTAGATTTCTCTGCTCCGCAGGCTCGCCAATGTCAAAGGATACATTTGATTTCTTCTACGGCACAGGCTTTAATATTGTGAACAACTACGGTGCGACCGAAACGAGCATACCAACCGTCGGCACATATGGCAAGCACGTCTATGCTGACACCTGCGGCAAGGCCTATCCTGATATAAAAGTTAAAATAGACCGCAGCGGCGAACTTCTCATAAAGTCACCTTACATGATGATAGGCTACTATGGCGACAAAAAGTCCACAGATGAAGCTTTCACTTCTGACGGCTGGTTCAAGTCAGGCGACCTTGCAAAGTTCGATAAGCATAAAAATATTGTCATTCTCGGCAGATGCAAAGAAAATATCGTACTATCCACAGGTAAAAAAGCCGCCCCTGACGATATCGAACAGGTTTATAGGGGCATCGAGAGCGTTGACGAGCTTGTGGTCTGCGGAGTGCCTGCGAAAGAGGGAAGCTATGACGAGGTGCACGCCTTTGTGGTCTGTGCTGAGGATAAGCGTGAGCAGACGGAAGAAAAGCTAAAAGAGATAAGCTCATCCGCAGGGCAGGCAATGAAACTAAGCGGCATACATTTTGTGGATTCTATACCAAGAACAGCTATCGGCAAGCCAAAGCGTTATCTGCTGAAGAAAATGGTCATGGAGGATAACCTTGACAGCCTTACAAAGCAGGCGAAAAATAGTATCGACCCGTCGGATATCCCGTCAATGGTGAGAAACGCCGTGGCAAAAATAGCACACGTTCAGACGAATGAAGTCAAGCTCAGTACAAAATTTTTGCAGGAGTTCACCATAGACTCCCTCTCAGCTATCGAGCTTGCATTGGAGATAGAGGAGTTCAGTGGTGTGCGTGTTGACGGCTGTATGGATAAGAACATGACAGTGGGCAAGCTTATCTCCCTCGTTCAAAACCCAAACCGTATAAAGCCGCAAACAGTGAAATCAATGCTCTATCCACTGGACAAGAAAAAGATAGACTATCGTATTTACCGCTTTTACAGAAATCTTGTGACAGCCTTCTACGAAGTCAAGGTCGCAAACGAGGAAAATCTACCTGATAAGGACGGTTATATAATCTGTGCAAATCACGTTTCAAACTTCGATTTTATCTTCCTCACCCTGAATTTCAGATACGAGCGTTTTGCAAAATTCTGCTGTATGGCGAAAAAAGAGCTTTTTAACGGCAGTTTAGCCAGCCGACTTATTGTAAGAATAGGCGGTATGGTGCCTGTTGACAGAGGCGGAAGAGTAGACGAAACAATGGCGGCTCTGCGTAAAAAGCTTGGTCAGAAATGGGGTGTGCTGGTTCACCCGGAGGGTACAAGAAGCAAAACCGGTGAAATGGGCAAGTTTAAAAGCGGTGCAGCCGTCCTTGCTATCGAAGCCAATGTACCTATAGTACCAGCCTACATCAAAGGCGGACACGAGATATTTCCGCCAGACAGAAAGCTCCCAAGGCTTTTCAACTGGAAGCGTCTTAGCAAATATAAAGTAAAAGTCGTTTACGGCGAACCTATTTATCCAAATGGCGAAACCCCCGAAGAGCTTATGGCGAAAGTCCGTGATTCTGTGCTTGCTTTGAAAAACGAAGAGAACTGATTTAAAGTGAGGAGTGAGGAATGACAAATGAGGAATTAGGAATGAGGAGTGAGGAGTGAGGAATGAAGGAATCGCCTGCGGCGATGATTTTTAGTGCGAACTGCGTTCGCACAAGTTATTCACAATCGTTCTTATTAACTTACCTCTTGGAGTATCTTAAACCACAGCTATGCTAATTCCTCACTCCTCACTCCTCACTCCTCACTAAACCCTCACTCCTCATTCCTCATTCAACTTCATTCCTCACTCTTTCCGTTTGACAAGTCGCAAAATATGTAGTATAATGTATTAATACGCTGATACGGTGACGTGTTATCGTAATATTAATGGCAACGACTCATGAAGTCCGAATGTCAGTTTTTCAAGCGATCTGATTGAAAATTTTCCCGTAAGCTTTGTGTTGTGTTGCCTATGTTAAGGAATGAATATTTATGACTTTTGAGGAAGTAAAAAAGGTCACGGAGATCCTGCTGGAGTTCCTGCCTAATACACTGAAGCTTTTCGCATGGACCATCGTGCTTTCAATACCTGTGGGAGTGCTTGTGACAATGCTGAAAAAATGCCGCTTCAAGCCTATCTCGTGGCTGACAAATCTCTATATACTTGTCATGCGTGGCACACCGCTCATGCTTCAGATAATCGCTATCTACTATGCAGTGCCGCTTATTATCGCAAGTGCTGCAAAGCAGGGCAAAACAGGCGGTGTATATGACGTGCTTACCAATATAAAAAACAACGAGAACTATATGTTTATCGCCCTTGTTACGGCATTTGTCCTTAACTATGCAGCGTATTTTGCAGAGATATTCAGAGGCGGTATCGAGGCTATCCCAAAGGGTCAGTACGAAGCGGCTTCAATGCTCGGCATGACAAAAATGCAGACATTTTTTAGGATAATTCTGCCGCAGGTCACAAAGCGTGTTATCCCTGCCACATCGAATGAGGTAATAGTGCTTGTTAAGGATACCTCTCTTGCAAACGTTATCGCATTCGCTGAGATAACAATGAAGGCAAAACAGCAGATGAACCTGTATAGCTCTATCACACCGCTTTTTATCGCAGGCGCATTCTATTTTGTGCTCAACGCTATCGTGACGGTGGCATTTGCCGTTATCGAAAAGAAATTCGATTATTATAAATAAGGAGAACTCATATGGCTATTCTTGAAGTGAAAAATATTTCTAAAAGCTTTGACAGCCTTAAGGTACTCAAAGATATTTCTTTTAACGTTGAGGTGGGCGAGGTAGTCGCAATAATAGGTCCGTCGGGCAGCGGTAAATCAACGCTTCTGCGCTGTATAAACCAGCTTGAAAAAGCAGACGGCGGAGAGATAAACGTTGACGGTGTGAATATGTTCCATACAGAAAACGGCAAGGCGGTGTACGCACCCTCTAAGACCCTCAGGGATATCCGCCTGAAAATAGGTCTTGTGTTCCAGAATTTCAACCTTTTTCCGCACTTTTCGGTGGAGCAGAATATAATCGAGGCTCCTGTTCACGTTCTCAAACAGTCAAAGGCGGATACTAGAGCCAACTGTGAGGAACTTCTGAAAAAAATGGGTCTCGAAACTAAAGGCAAGTCTTATCCCTGTGAGCTTTCAGGCGGTCAGCAGCAGCGTGTATCTATCGCAAGAGCATTGGCTTTGAAACCGCAGATACTTTTCTTTGACGAGCCGACCTCCGCCCTTGACCCTGAGCTTACAGGGGAGATCTTAAAGGTAATAAAAGAGCTTGCAAAAGAGAAAATGACCATGGTCATCGTCACCCATGAAATGGCATTCGCCCGTGACGTGGCAAACCATGTTATTTTTATGGACGACGGCTATATCGTGGAGGAGGGTACTCCGGAGGAAGTTTTCGGTCAGACCCAGAACGAAAGAACTAAGCAGTTCTTGCAGCGTTTTAATGACCGTTAAAAGGAAATTAGTTGTAAAACACAAGGAATGATAACGTTTTCTGTGATTAATGCACAAAAGGAGCATGACAATATTGTTAGATATTTCAACACTTTTTAGAATAAAAAACGTGAAAACCCCTTGATTTTAGGGAGAAAGTCTGCTATAATAAGACTAGAATTGAATGACAATTCATAAAACTATATTCATATGGAGGAGATTAACGATGAAAATTTCTAAGATTCTCGCTGGTATGTCAGCAGCAGCTATTGTAGCTTCTATGGCAATGATCCCAGCATCAGCAGCAGGCACAAAGCTCAACGTAAGCGATGACCTTCTTGCAATCGGCAGACAGTCACAGGATGACCTTTTTGCAATTTTCTTCAGAGGCGATGAGTCTGAGGGCAACGTAGTTAAGGACGGTATCACTGATATCACAGCTGTTTACGGTGCATCTTTCACTATCAAGGTTGACAACAACGACTGGAACACGATCGGCGGCGGCGGATCCATCAACTTCAACGACACAAAGAACGGCTGGAACGCTAAGGATTGGGCTGGCGGCTCTTGGGTTGAAGATGATAAGCCAAAGGACACACTCTGCTACACAACAGACGAGGAAGGTACATACGTTCTTGAATACAAGGGCGATACACCTCTCTTTGACGCAGCTGACGATGAGGAAAAGGGTTATGCAGCAGTTGGTATCAACAACTGGGCAGCTGACCTCAAGGGCATCGACGTTGTAGGCGTTAAGGTTCTTGGCGCTGACGGCAATGCTATCTACGAGGCTGGTTCTAACAAGGACAAGAAGGAAGTTCAGAAGAAGCCAGTAGCTGAGGAGTCAAGCTCTAAAACTGATTCAACAGCTTCAGGCACAGATTCTAAGACTGACTCCAAGAAGGACGATTCTAAGACATCTTCTGCAGCAGCTACTTCAACAGCAGCTACATCTTCAAAGGCTGGCACAACAAGCACAGCAGCTACTTCTTCAGCAGCAGCTTCTGACAACGTAGCAGCTACAGGCGCAACAGCTGGTCTTGCACTCGCTGGCGTAGCACTTGCTGGTGCAGCTATCGTTATCTCTAAGAGAAAGTAATCTCTCACAGATAACACACTTGAATAAGTGAATTTATACAGAGCTTTCTGTCATTCGGGAAGCTCTGTTTTTTTGTTCGTTTGTGTAACCTGCACTAATTTGTAAACGATTTCTGTGCAAAACATATGAAATCATGCGCTTAAATTGTGCAAATAGTATATTGAAAATATGTGACGATTGTGTTATAATACAAAAGTAAATATAGGTCAGGCTATGTGTATAGCATGACAATTAAACGGAGGTTATTAAAATGAAAAAGTTTTTAGCTTGCGCTCTTGCACTTACACTTACAAGTGCTATGTTCGCTTCTTGCGGCAGCTCTGATGATTCTTCTTCATCAAAGGCTGAGGCAAAAACTACTACAACAACTACAGCTGCTACAACAACAGAGGCTACTACAACAACAGCTGCTCCTGAGTCAACAGCTGATTCAACAGCCGCTTCCGGCACAGAGTCTGAGGGTGAGGCTGCAAAGGATATTTCCGAAATGCCAGCTACTCTGAAGAACTATGAAGAGGCTTCTGTATATTTCAAGAAGGATATGGACGTTGCTTCTATCGTTGAACCTTTCGCTGAGAAGGATTACGAGAACGATGAGTCTCATGTAAATCTCTCTATTGAGGAACTTGCAGGTGTTCCAATGCTCAAGGTCGAGGTTCTCGATCAGGATAATGGCAACTACAAGATCCCTAAGATCAAGTTCCACATGGAGAAGTTCTTTGAGGGTCACGAGGCTGATCTTGAGAAGATCTTCACTATCAAGGCTGACGTAGTTACAAAGGCAGTTGGCGAGTTCACAGGTGACGACGGCACAAAATCACTCGTTCCTGGTAACTTCATGGGCGCATTCGTTACACAGCCTACAACAGGTGAAGGCGAAAACAGCTGGAACGACCTCTATGACTTCGGCGAGGCTGAGTGGACATCTGAGTGGGGTTCCTATGAGCTTACAATGAGACCTGGTATCAAGGACGGCGCTACATTTGTAAACTCAACTGAACCACAGTTTGTTTCACTTATGAGATGGGGCATTCCAAACCAGGCTGATTTCTACATTGCTGACCTCAGATTTGAGGACGAGGACGGTAACGTTATCGCTTGCGCAAACTTTGGTAAATAATTTATTTCCATACATAAGAAAGGTGCAGATTTTCTCTGCACCTTTTTTTATGTGAATTTTACGCTTACCTCCCCTGATATCTCCAAGCTTTTCACCTTTTCACCTTTGATTTTAGCCGAAAAATCCTGCCCTTTTATCTGTCCCGTGGCGGTGATATCTCCCTTGTCATTTTTGAGATACGTCACGCCTTTCTGCGAAATAAGCTTGTCAAGCACAGCGACGGTCATTGTTACAGCGGAGCTTTCGGGAATGTTCCCTCGGTCGGTTTCGTAGGTCAAACCCTTGTATTCAAGTCGTGCGCTTTCTCCTGAGCAGGTTATCACCATACCGCTGACAGTTTCTGGCGCAGTTATCTCACACTCCCACATATCTGCGCCCTCACGGGTGAAGCTTGCGACGTATTCCGTGCCGTCAATGGTGAACTCAGCCGGGGTCTTGTAATCCTCTGCCAGCTTTACGGGTTTGACTTCGCTGCTTTCACCGCATGAGCATAAGCCCATTACCGCCAAAATCGTAAGAAAAAATGCCTTTGTTCTTTTCATTTTGCCCTCCATTAAAAAAGACCCTCTTCATAAGAAGAAGGTCTTTGTTTTTAGTACAGCCTAGTCGGCATTTTCAAGGTCATACAAAAATCGTGGCAAAGCGTCAATAACATCTCTTGCAATGATTCCACGTTCAGATCTTTTGTATCCTGCAAGCAGAGCCGTCGAGCCAAGTGTGAACGACCCAAGTGCCGCCGCATCAAGAGCGTTGCACCCCTGAGCCACATAGGAGGAAACAATGCCTGCAAGCATATCCCCTGAGCCACCCTTTGCAAGCGCAGTTGTGCCTTCGGTGCAAAGATAAACTTTTCCACCGCCCACCGCAAAGGTGTCAGCTGACTTCGCAAGCACTGTAACGCCATATTTTTCCGACAGCCTATATGCAAACCCAAGTCTGTCCGACATGACCTCGCCCACCGTCACTCCACAAAGCCTTGCAAGCTCCGCAGGGTGAGGGGTGAGGATAACTGTACTTTTCTTCTTCAACAGTACATCTATATTCGGACAAAGTGAATTTATTCCGTCAGCGTCCAAAACTATGGGTATTTCCGCATTTTTGGTAAGCTCTGCCACAAGCTTCTCAGTCTGAGCCGTGTGACCAAGCCCACAGCCTATCAGCAAACAGCTTGCCTTTTCGCACTTTTTCAGTATCGCCTCCGCATTTTCAGCCACCATAAAGCCGTCCTTGTCGGTTTTCATTGCCGAGTATGTACATTCATACATACCAGCCGACAGGGAGTTGACTACGCTTTTTGCAGTGCAAAGCTCAAAAAGTCCCACGCCTGTTCGCATTGCCGCCATTGTTGAAAGCCCTGCCGCACCTATATAGCTCTCCGAGCCTGCCACGCTCACCACCTTGCCGAACGTGCCCTTGTGTCCGTCAGCAGGTCTAAAAGGCAGTGCCGCCCTTGCTTTTACCACGTCAAAAGGCGTTATAACAGGGGATAGGGTATTCTCGCAACGCTCGTCAATACCGATATCTTTTACCAGAATCTCACCGCAAAAGTCCACCGCAGGCTGTAAATAAAGACCCAGCTTGCCACGATGAAAGGTCACTGTCACGTCAGCCTTGAACGACAGCTTGTCAGCCTGACCATTCCGTGCATTGACTCCCGACGGCAGGTCGCAGGCTATCTTCATGCCCTCACATTTTACACAAGCTCTGAACACTGGCAGGATATTTTCACGCAAACTGCCATGAAAACCCGTTCCGAAAATGCAGTCCACAAGCACATCTGCACCCTCGATAAAATCCAGTGCATTTTCAGCTTTCAGCACCTCTACGTTCTTATCAAGCTTAGCATACGCTGCCGAGGAGAGGTCAGTGTCAGGCTCACCGCAGCATAGGACCACTGCAGGCTTGAGGCCTTGTTCCGCAAGTAAATTTGCCGCCACAAGTCCGTCACCGCCATTGTTTCCCTTGCCAATAAGAAGCACTATCTTTGATGACGCAGACGAGTTGCTCGCAATGACCTCCGCAAGCTGTGCCGCCGCATTGTCCATGAGCTGAGCAAGGCTCACGCCATATTTTTCAGCCTCATGCTCGCAAAATGTCATTTGCTCCACTGTCAATATCCTATCCATTTTTATCCTCCTTTTCATAAGCTATCACCACTGCCGAAGCGATATCCTTGATGTGAGAAAGTGACACCGCAAAGGTCAGCCCCCTCTTTTCAGCCGCCAAAAGCGCATTCCCTGTAAGCTCCAGATAAGGACAACCAAGCTCGTCACGCAAGCATGACACCTCGTTCAAGGCGAAGCCCTCCACCCCAGTGCCTAAAGCCTTTGCGAAGCTTTCCTTAGCCGCCCAATTCGCCGCCATGGATTCGTATGGGTTTTTCTTCTGTGAAAAAAGGGTCAGCTCCTTTTCGGAGTAAACCCTTTCACAGAAACGTCGGCTCTGACAGCTTTTTTTTATGCGTTCGATCTCAATAAGATCAGTTCCGACAAATATTTTCATTTTTATTTCCTCAGTGTTCTCGGAAGTGAAGGCTTTATAAGCTCCAGCATATCATCATCAGGTGTGAAGATAACAGTTGTAAGCCCGAGATTTTTGTGGTTGAATGTTATGTAGTAGTCTGTAAGGCTATCGTCACAAGCGCAGGCAAGGACCTGTGTTGCGCCCTCTGGCACAGAGAAATTCTCGTCAGCAATGCCGAAATCTGTCGCACTGCCGCAACGGAATGTGATAAGGCGTTTTCTTGAACGCTGAGCCGTTATCTTGTCAACGTCTATTTCTCCGTTTGTGAAAATGTATTCATACTCCACATCGAGTTTTGTTGTAAGATAATAACCGCCATAAAGTGCGGCGGCGGCAAGAAAAATGCCTATTACAGAAAACTGCGTACCGAAAGGGAAGATAAAGCACAGTGCGGCAAGTGCCACGCTTGCTATCATGATAAAAATTTTCTGTATCTTATCGTTTTTTGTGGGAATCTTGCGAACTATCTGTTCCTTGAAGCTGTCCATTATTTGTCCTCCGTTTATTCAGTGCCGCTGAGAAGCTCTTTCATTACCCAGCCGCTTTTATTGTTATATTTTACATATACCCATATGTTTCCGTCACCGTCTGTTCTCTCGCCATAGCCGTTGATAGTCTTTCCGTCAGGTATCTTTTCTATCACGTCATATTTCTTTGACGGACCGTATCTGAGATTAAGATAAGAGGTGTCTGACTTTACAAGAAATGGGATAGAATCAGGGTATTTCACATCATCGCCCAAAGGGAAAAGTGCGTCCTTTTTGAACTTTGTGGTGGTGGTCTTTTTAGTCGCCTTTGTTTCGGCAGATGTTGTGGTTGTGGTGGTGGTCGTCCTCTTTGTTGCCGTTGCGATTATGTCAGGGTCGTAGCCCTCGTCAATGCTCACGTCGGGGTTTTCAAGTGTGCCTGCTGTCACAGAAGTGGTGGTGGTGTAGCCCTCGTAATCCTCATCGTCCTCATCATAATCGTCGCCCATTGTGGCGGTCTTTGTGGTCTCTATAACTCTCTGGGCGGCAGTACCCGTGGTGGTCTCCGTTTCGGAGGAGCTTTCTGGAAGCATTGCCCCACATGACGCAAACCCGAAAACCGTAGAACAAGCCAGCACAGCCGCAAGCAGTTTTGATCTCATTTTTTTTATATCCTCTTTTCAGAATTTACACAATTTTATTTTAAGCCAAGAAGTCTTTCTGCGTTGCCGCCGAGAATTTTATCTTTGTTATCCTCGGAAATGTTCAAGCGCAGTATCTTTTCTTTTATAAGGTAGGAACTGTCCCAAGGGCAGTCGCTTGCAAAAAGTATCCTGTCAGCCCCATGCTTTTCAACGATAGCCTGCATAAGTTCGTCAGGACACATACTTGTGAAAGCGGTGTCAAAATAAACTTCACCGTCAACTCCTGCCAAAACGTCACGCACCTGCTCCCACATCATGTTCGCACCAAGATGTGCAAGAATGACCTTGAGTTTAGGGTGCTTTTTTATCATGTTCAGCGCCCTCTCAGGTGTGGAGTGGATAAGGTCAGGGGAAACGCAGTCATAGCCCGAATGGAAAATAACAGGCAGGTCAGCTCTTTCAATGGCGTCATATATCTTGTCCATGCGCTCATCATCTATCATAAAGCCCTGATAATCAGGGTGAAGCTTTATGCCGTGAAGTCCAAGCTCCTTTATGTGGGCTATCTCCTGCTCATAGTCCTCAGCGTCAGGGTGTATTCCACCGAAGCTTATAAATCTTCCGCCGTCCTGTTGGGCACACCAATCGTTTATAACTCTCTGCTGAGCAGGCTTTGTCGCCACTGATAACAGCACGCCCTTGTCAATACCCCATTCGTCAAAACGCTGTATAGTTTCCTCCGCAGTGCCTCTTGTGAAAGGAGTTATGCCGCTTTGAGCCTGAAGCTTTTCAACAGCCTTTTCCGCTACCTTTGGATTAAAGGCGTGAACGTGAAAATCAATTACCATTTAAAACATCTCTTTCTGAAAATACTTTTCCATATGGTATTATACCACACTTTCAAGCCTCTTTCAACGAATATCGGCAATTTTCACAGTATTTTCATCTATGGCTATTCCCAGCTTTTCCACACCTCGGGGCAGAAGCCCACTGTGGCTTTCTTGCCGTTTCTTACGATAGGTGCGGCAAAAAGCTCGGGATAGTCAAGAAGCTTTTCTATCTTTTCCTCGGTGCTTCCAAGATATTTTATGAGCATTGCCTGCTCTCCCTTTGCCTTTGGGTCGATAAGCTTGTCAATATCGCCCACAGCTGCAAGCACTGAGTTAAGCTCGCCCTTGCTAAGCCCCTTTGTAGGTAGGTCAACAGACTGGAACTTTATTCCACGCTCTTTAAAATAACGTTCGGCCTTTTTTGTGTCAAAGGACTTTGACTTGCCGAATATCTGTATGTTCATGGGATTATCTCTCCGTTTCTGCATTCAAGAATGATAGTAAAAGGACCGTCATTGAGCAGTGAAACTTTCATGTCTGCGCCGAAAATGCCCTTTTCTACCTTGCCCGAAATTTTATCGTCACAAACATTGCAGAAGTATTCATAAAGTCTGTTGGCTTCATCAGGCTTGCCTGCATAGATAAATGACGGGCGGTTGCCGTGGTGACAATCTGCATAAAGGGTGAACTGTGAAACGCAAAGAATATCTCCGCCAACATCGTTTATGGAAAGATTTGTTTTGTCGTTCTCATCAGCGAAAATCCTCAGCTTTGATATCTTGTCTGCAAGCTTGTCGCAGTCAGCCTCAGTGTCCTCCTGACCTACTCCGAAAAGTATCAGAAAGCCCTTTCCTATCTCGCCTGTGACCTTGCCCTCGACCTCAACTTTTGCACTTGTGACCCTCTGTATTACCGCTCTCATCAGCCCACCTCCACGGTGTAGCTGTAGGTATAAACAGCTTCAGGTGCAAGCTTGATAGCGTGAGGCTTGTTTTCGATATCCTCAAAAGCGTCGTCCTCGTAAACGGGCACGCTAGTCCAAGGCTCAAGGCAGATAAACTGAGCGTCAGGGTCGCCCGTGGAAGTCCATACTGCAATGCAGTCAGAGTGTGGGAATGAAAGCTTTACAAAGCCGCCGTCAGACTTTTTCAGGGTGACAGCCTTTGAAGCAGGGTGGTCTTTCATGATAACGTCATAGTCGAAAAGCTCTCTTGTGAGAGTGATAGTCTTTTCACCGTCAAGGATAGTCCTCTCGCCGTTTGGGATAGGCTGAACGATATGCTCGTTTTTTTCGTACTCAACTGTGCATTTGCCGCCTTGAATATCGCAGATAAAAGCAGGGTGACCGCCGAGATAGAAGTACATAGCCTTTTCATCAGTGTTTTTTACTGTGTTTGTGACGGTGACTTTTGAACCTTTTATGGAGTAGGTGACTTCAAGCTCAAAGTGGTATGGGTATTGAGCAAGTGTCACGTCATTATCTTTTAGGAGAAAGCTTACGGAATTTTTGGTGCTTCCAGCGTATGTAAATTCGCTATCACGGGCGAAGCCGTGGTTTGCAGCCATGTGATATTCCTGACCGCCTGCCTTGTAGGTGCGGTCTTTAGGGGAGCATATGAACGGGAAGAGAATAGGAGCGTAGCGTTTCCAAGCGTCACCGCATTGCCAGAGATATTCTTTGCCGTCCAGTTTGATAGAGTGAAGCTCAGCACCGAAAGTGTCGGCTGAGATAGATAGTTTATCATTTTTTATTTCATAAAGCATAGATATGACCTCCGAGGGAAAATTTTATACCTTATTATTATAGCACATTGTTTGGGAGATGTCAAAACCAAGTGAGCAGTGAGGTTATGAGGTCGGCTGGGGTATGGACGAAAACGTTTGAAAAAATTAAAGGCCTGTTGAAAATTCTGTTCTGATATCAATATTTTAACAGTTAAATTTTATGACTTTAATACAGAATAACTAAAATATTTTCAATTGTTTGTGTAAGCTGACAAAACTTGTGATGACTATTGACTTTAATTTGGAGATAGTCTATAATAAAATGGTAAGATTATTTAATTGTGCAGTGCTTTTTGTTCACAGCTTCAGACTGCACTGAGGAGAAATGACTATGAATATTAAAGACGCAAAACAACAGATACTTAATGCAATACAAGCCTATCTCATTAAAGACGAATTTGGCGATTACCGAATCAGCATAGAACATCAGAGACCTGTGTTCCTGCTTGGCGCACCTGGTATCGGTAAGACCGCTATCATGGAGCAGATAGCTCAGGAAACTGGCGTAAACCTTGTTACCTACTCCATGTCCCACCACACAAGAGAGTCTGCCCTCGGTCTGCCTGTTATTGTACATAGAAACTACACAGGTGCTGACGTGCAGATATCCGAGTACACGATGAGTGAGATCGTGGCTACTCTTTATGACACTATCGAAGCCACTGGCATTAAAGAGGGTATTCTCTTCCTCGATGAGATCAACTGCGTTTCCGAGTCCCTTGCTCCTGCAATGCTCCAGTTTTTGCAGTATAAGGTTTTCGGACTTCATCAGGTTCCGGCAGGTTGGGTAGTTGTTACAGCAGGTAACCCGCCTGAGTTCAACAAGTCTGTTTCTGAGTTCGATATCGTTACTCTCGACCGTGTTAAGAGGGTCGAGTGTCAGCCTGATTTCGGCGTTTGGAAAGAATATGCTTACTATGCAGGCGTTCACCCTGCTATCATATCATATCTTGAGCTTCACCCTGACCACTATTATATGGTAGACGCAAGCGATAAGAACAACTACCGTTTTGTTACTGCCCGTGGCTGGGAGGACCTTTCTGAAATGATGCAGCTTTATGAGGAGAGCGGTATCCTTGTTGACCACGCTCTGGCTGCTCAGTATGTACAGAACCCAGAGTTCTCAAAGGGCTTTGCGGAATATTATGACAGATTCAACTACTATCGTGAGAAATATGACGTTGACGCTATCCTCGAGGGCGGCATAACTGCTCAGAACATTGCTGATGCAAGAGCGGCAGGCACTGAGGAAGCTGTGGCTCTTATGAATCTGCTTATGGACGGCATCACATACACAATGAGAAGCTGTATCCAAATGGAGAAGATGATAAGACTTATCCATCCGAGAATGGAAGATATCCTTGTAAAGATAAACAATGGTCTTTCATGCCGTCAGATAATCAGTGAACACATCATGGACTGCAACAAGAGCCTTGACAAGGCGGTAAGAGCAAGAAACATCTCGCCGTCTAACAAGAAGATCCAGCACTGGATACTCCACAATCTGGAAGCTTATCTTGATAAGTGTACGAACGAGGGAAGAGATAACAAAAACCGCTGTACTGTTATTTTGCAGAACTCCTTCAACAATCTGCTCCATGGCGCAAACAACGTTACACAGCAGTCTATGAATGGTCTGAAATACGCTTTTGACTTCCTTGAGAATGCTTATGGCGCTGACAGCAATGTTATGAAGAAGTTTATCGAGGAGCTGAAAGTAAATTGCCACACCACAAACTTCATCAAGAAGTACGGCTCAGAGCAGTTCTACAGACTTGCAGGTGAGCCTGTTCAGCAGCCTACCTACAACAATCTCTATGACCTTAATCTTACCGATTGCCTTTTAGAGCAGGAATAAGCATAGACACAAAATGAATATCACACGGGCGAACGCATTTTGCCATACATTGTAATAGTTGCATTGTAGGGGCGAACAGTGTTCGCCCGTTTTAGCTTTATAGGTAGTTTTCAGATACATATTTGTTAATATAAAAAGCTTGTAATTTGCGAAAAAGTGTGATATAATAACTAAGAGTGTACAAACGAGAATCAGTGAGGTTTTTACTATGGGCAAGATTTATGATTTAGGCATAGACGTAGGTTCGACCACGGTCAAGACGGTAATTCTTGACGATGGCGAGTTTATTTATAACAAATATGAAAGACACTTTTCAAAGGTCAGGGAAACGGTGGCTGAGCAGCTGCGTGCTATCAGAGAGCTTTATCCTGAGGACAAGTTCAGGATAGCCATAACAGGCTCGGCAGGTCTTGGCATCGCTGAGGCAAGCGGGATCTCTTTCGTGCAGGAGGTCTTTTCTGCTTTTATCGCTGTAAACAAGAAGTATCCAAAGGCTGACGTTGTGGTTGAGCTTGGCGGTGAGGACGCTAAGATAATCTTCCTCACAGGGGGCGTTGAACAGCGTATGAACGGCTCCTGCGCAGGCGGAACTGGCGCTTTTATCGACCAGATGGCAGGACTTTTGGGCGTTACCCCTGACGAGATGAACGACCTTGCTCTTAAGGCTGAAAAGACTTATCCTATCGCTTCAAGATGTGGTGTTTTCGCAAAGTCTGATATTCAGCCGCTTCTTAATCAGGGTGCAAGAAAAGAGGACATATCTGCGTCTATTTTTCAGGCTGTTGTTGACCAGACAGTTTCGGGTCTGGCACAGGGCAGAAAGATCGGCGGTCAGGTGCTTTTCCTTGGCGGTCCGCTTACATATCTCAGTGCACTGAGAAAGGCTTTCAGGACTACTCTGAACCTCGACGAGGAACACGCTATTCTTCCTGAAAATTCTTCCTGCTATATGGCTTTCGGTGCGGCACTTCATGCTGACACGCTGGCGGAGGAAATGACTATAGATGAGGCTATCGACAAGATAGTGAACGCAAAGGCTACTGACAATATCGTGGTAGGCAAGCCACTGTTTGCAAGCCGTGAGGAATATAATGCTTTCGTGGAAAGACACAAGAAGTCTGACCTTAAATATGAAGACATCAGAACTTACAGGGGCGACGCTTATCTTGGCATAGACGCAGGCTCGACAACCACAAAGCTTGTGCTTATCACACCTGACGGAAAGCTTCTTTATCAGCACTACTGCTCAAACAAGGGTCAGCCGCTGGATATAATCGCTTCAAAGCTTGAGGAGATATACAATCTTGCTACCCCTGAGCTTAACATAAAGGCTTCTGCGGTAACAGGCTACGGTGAGGATCTTATAAAGGCAGGTCTGGGCGTTGACTATGGTATAGTTGAAACTGTTGCACACTATAAGGCGGCGGCTTATTTCTGCCCTGACGTTGATTTTATCATCGACATCGGCGGACAGGATATCAAGTGCTTTAAGATAAAAAACAATGCTATCGACAGCATTATGCTCAACGAGGCTTGTTCATCAGGCTGTGGCTCGTTCATTCAGACTTTTGCAGGTGCAATGGGATATGACATTGCAGAGTTTGCAAGGCTCGGTCTGTTTGCAAAAGCACCTGTGGAGCTTGGCTCAAGATGTACAGTGTTCATGAACTCATCTGTAAAGCAGGCGCAAAAGGACGGAGCTTCCGTTGAGGATATCTCTGCAGGACTTTCTTCGTCTATCATCAAGAACGCAGTTTACAAGGTAATAAGAGCAAAGTCTATTGACGAGCTTGGCAAGAATATAGTCGTTCAGGGCGGAACGTTCCTTAACGACGCTGTGCTCAGGTCATTTGAAATGGAGCTTGGCAGAAACGTTATAAGACCTGCCATTGCGGGGCTTATGGGTGCGTTCGGCTGTGCGCTTTTCGCAAAAGAAAAATCTCAGGGCAGGGACGGCAAGTCAGGCGTTCTTACAAAGGCTCAGCTTGAAGAATTTGCTTACAATTCAAGAGCCGTTCAGTGCGGTGGCTGTGGTGCGCACTGTAACCTTACTATAATAAGATTTAATGACGGCAGAAGATTTACTTCCGGAAACCGCTGTGAAAAGGGTGCAGGCATAAAGATAACCGACAGAACGGAAAACATGATAGAGTATAAGTATAACAAGATACTCTCTTATGCTGACAACAAGCCTGCAAAGCCTATTGCAAAGGTAGGTCTGCCACTTGCGCTGTCTTATTATGACCTTATGCCTTTCTTCTCAACACTTCTCACAAGCCTTGGCTTTGAGGTGGTGCTGTCTGAGGAGTCAACGAGAGATACATATTATAAGGGTCAGCAAACTATCCCGTCTGATACGGTATGTTATCCTGCAAAGCTTTGTCACGGACATATAGAGAGCCTCCTTGACAAGGGCGTGGACTTTATATTCTATCCTTGCATGAGCTACAATGCTGACGAGGGTCAGTCGGACAATCACTATAACTGTCCTGTTGTTGCTTATTATCCTGAGCTTCTTAAAGCTAACAATGACAAACTGAATGATGATAATTTTATCATGCCTTATCTTGACATAAACATCAAAAAGCACGTTGCAAAGGCAATGGCGAGAGCGCTTTCAAAGTATAACATCACTGCAAAGCAGGTGCTTGGAGTGCTTAACAAGGCTTATTCTGAGCAGGTGAGATACCATAGGGATATTGAGGCTAAGGCGCAGGAGATAATCGCTGAGGCAAGGGCAAAGGGTCAGAAAATAATCGTTCTGGCAGGCAGACCTTACCACATCGACCCTGAGATAAACCACGGAATACACAAGCTTATCGCTTCCCTTGGCTTTGCTGTTATTACTGAGGACAGCGTGGCGATGAAAGTGGATACACCCGCGCTTGACGTACTCAATCAGTGGACTTATCATTCAAGGCTTTACAGAGCCGCAGAGTATGTATGCGAGAATGATGATATGCAGCTCGTTCAGCTTGTATCCTTTGGCTGTGGTATCGACGCTGTTACAACAGACGAGGTAAGAGCTATACTTGAAGAAAAGGGCAAGCTTTACACTCAGCTAAAGATAGACGAGATAACGAATCTCGGTGCGGCTAAGATAAGACTCAGGTCTTTGGCGGCGGCACTGGAGGAAAAAGAAGCCAGCGCAAATGCTGAAAAGAAAATGGACAAGGAGGCAATGTAATGGCTGAAAAAGAGATAAAACACGCAGGCTCGGACAGAGTAAAAAGGTCTTATTTTGACAAGTCAAGACGTGAGGAATACACTATACTTATACCTGATATGCTTCCTATACACTTCAAGCTTATCATGGCGATATACAAAAAATACGGCTATAACATGGAGCTTTTGCAAAACTGTTCACGAAACGTTATAGACGAGGGACTTAAAAACACACATAATGACGCTTGCTATCCTGCGCTTCTTGTTATCGGACAGTTTATGGACGCTCTCAAAAGCGGCAAGTACGACCTTGAACACACGGCTCTGCTTATGTCGCAGACGGGCGGCGGCTGTCGTGCTTCAAACTATATCCACCTTATAAGAAAGGCGCTGTCAACGCAGTTTCCTGAAGTGCCTGTTCTGTCGCTGAATTTCAGCGGACTTGAAAAGGACGCTTCCATAGATATCACCCCTGCCATTGCAATGAAGCTTATTTATGCGGTACTTTACGGCGATATGCTCATGCTTTTGTACAATCAGTGCAAGCCTTACGAGATAGAGAAAAATTCTACGGACGAGCTTTTGGCAAGGTGGCAGCACAGACTTGGGAAGCTGTTTGCTACCCCGAGCAGATATATGCACACAAAGAGCATTTACAACGCTATGCTGAAAGATTTTGCGGCGCTTCCAAGGACAAAGGAGAAGAAGCCTAAGGTCGGTATCGTGGGAGAGATATACGTTAAGTATTCGCCCCTTGCGAACAATCACCTGAACGACTTCCTGCTGTCTGAAGGCTGTGAGCCTAATGTGCCTGGGCTGTTGGACTTCGTGCTTTACTGTGCGTCTGACGCTATCAACGACGAAAAGCTTTATGACAAGAAAACCAGCCGCACGCTTATGTACGGCATTGGTTATGATGTGCTTTACAAGTTCCAGAAGCAGCAGATAAAGGTCATCAACGAACAGGGCATTTTCCAGCCGCCTCATGATTTTGAACACCTTAGAAAGTGCGCTGACAAGTACATCAGTCAGGGCGTAAAAATGGGCGAGGGCTGGCTCATCACCGCAGAAATGGCGGCTCTTGCAGAAACAGGCACAAAGAACATAATCTGCACTCAGCCATTCGGCTGTCTGCCTAACCATATTGTTGCAAAGGGTATGTCAAGAACTATCAAGCAGGCTTATCCTGACGCAAATATAGTCGCTATCGACTATGACCCGGGTGCGACAAAGGTCAATCAGGAGAACCGTATCAAGCTTATGCTTGCTAATGCGGTCATGGATTAATAGAAAAAAGTTACCCCCTCGGAGCTTGGCTCGGAGGGGGTTCTTGTTTGTTCTTTTACACATAGTTAGGGGAGTTGGTTTGTTGCTTCGACGGGCGAACGCTGTTTGAACCTACACAAGTGGCGTATTTAAGCGGTTTGCGTGGCCGATATAATAATTCTAGTAGGCATATGACGTCTGTTCGGGTTCAACAAAGCTTAGGGATTTAAGCTTCTCTGTGACGTTGTCCACTTCGGCATTTGTTACTTCGAAAGAGACGTCGATAAAGTCAAGGTTAGTGTGGTCATCTTTTGAGGTATAAACATCTATTGCTACACCTACAGAATTTGGCGAAATCTCATGCGGCTTGAAGTGGTCGATATAGTCAGCAAAACTCTTTTTGCGGGTATCAAGTGCTTTATTGTATATATATATTATCTGCATGGCTTCGTCTTTTGAGAGTGTGTCGGAAAGATAGTGGAACGTTACGCCGTCGCTTGTTGAATTCATTACACACACACGGTTAGCGTCGCTGAGTCTTGATCCATTTATCTTGCCTGTGAAGCCGTCACAGAAGTATGCGAGAATGTTCACGCCGAATATGACAATCATATACACTGCGAAAATGCCTACCCATTTTACAAAGCGGACTATTGTGAGCTTTCTGTTTGAGGAGAGTATCCGCACAAGGAGATAGCCCAAGAGAAGTGCAGGGAGAAGTATGGTATTGCTTGTGTCGGAGAGGACGTAGGTGGTGACGGTTATGACAGCTAGGATAAGGATAATTTCACGATAGGCACTGAATACGAACGGCTTGCCCGTGTCCTTGCCGTCACGCTTTTTGTAGAGGAAATACAAAAGCGTGATAAGCAGAGCTGAGAAAAGTGCGCTTCCTATGAGAAGAAGCAGGACTTTTGTGGAGTAGCCAAATTCCATAAGGTGGGCAGGGGATGCGCTCCATGCAGGACAATAGGTAACGAAATTTTCAATATCGTATGGGTACTGTACTGTAAATGGGCTAATGGTGGAATAGTATATGCAAGCAGGGAGAGCCGCCTCGCAGGCTGCTATTATTACCGCTGTGTATATCATTTCTGCCAGTCTGCCGCAGCATATCATGGACAGCAGCACTGCAAGTATTACAAAAAGGCTTGTGGCAAGCTGTGTGAGCATTAGCACGGCGGAGTATCTTGCGACTATTTTCAGGGCGATATCCGTTGTGAGAAGTACGGCGATAAACTGAATGATGTTCCAGCACAAGATAGGCAGGATATGTATTTTCAGCAGGGTGAGGAGCTTTGAGAAGAAGCGTTCTTTTGCACTGGCTGGGAGAGAATACGCAAGGTCTGCGTGGGGCTTGCTGTAAAGCTCATGGAAAAGGGTAAAAACTGTGAACACTGCACACAACGCTATCGCCACAGAGCCTGCCTGGGCAAGACCATAGCCTGTGTAACTGTTCGTCACGCTTTCGCTATAGTAGGTGATGAACTTTCGCATCGACATTTGCATGATGAAGTTTATGAACAGCACAAGGTTTGTGATGACAAAAAGCAGCTTGTTTACCTTGAAGTCACGGCTTGATGCGGCAATTATCCTATTCTTCGCTGTTTGCATATCCATGCACCTCCATTTCGTATATGAAGATCTCCTCGAGGGTGAGGGGGACAAGCTCCAGAACGGCAGGGGAGAGGGCGGAAAGCTTGGCGGTGATATCCGCCTTGTCGCCCTTTGTTATCACTGTGGAAACTCTGCCCAAAGTCTTGAAGCTAAGGACTTCTACCCCTGCGTTCTCTATGACAGTGCGGTCAAGCTCGCCGTCAGGGAGGGCTATCTGCACCTTTTCAAAATTCTCTCTTACATCGTCAATATCCTTGGCGAAAATGACCTCGCCTTTGTGGAGGAGCATTGCCTTGTCGCAAAGCTCGCCTATCTCGGTGACGTTGTGGGAGGACACGATAAGGGTAGCACCACGGTCGAAAATATCGTCAACTATCATTGTGCGGATAAGCTTTCGCATGGCAGGGTCAAGGCCGTCAAAAGCCTCGTCAAGGAGGATATACTTTGTTCGGCTGGCAAGGGCGCAGGCTACTATCGCCTGCCTTTTCATGCCCTTTGAAAACTGAGACAGGGGCTTCTTCCGTGGCAGGTCAAGTTTTGAGATAAGGTCATCGAACACCTTGTCGTCAAAGGTCGGGTAGCTGCTTTGGTAAAAGCTTTTCAGGTCATTCACTGTCAGTCTTGAAAACTGCACCGTTTCGTCGCTCACAAAGAAGATGTTCTCTTTAGCCTGCGGCCGGTCATAGACCTCTATTTTGTCAATGGTGACGCTGCCGCTGTCGGGGCGGTAGATCCCGCTTATAACACGCAGCAGGGTGGATTTGCCTGCTCCGTTCGAGCCTACAAAGCCGTATATGCAGCCCTCGGGGATATCCAGGGTGACGGCTTTCAGTGCCTCGTGATCTTCGTCTGCGTTTTTGAATGTAAGTGACAGGTCTTTTATTTCTATCATTCTTTGTCACTCCTTTCTTTCTGTTCCTCCGCCAGTTCTTCAAGGACGGAGGTAAGCGATCCAAGGCTTATGCCTGCCTGCATTGCGGCGGCGGCATGGAGCTTAAATTCTTCCAGTAATTTTTTCTCTATAGAGCCTTTCTGCTTTGCCACAAAGCAGCCTTTTCCTGCCACGGAATAGATTATTTCGTCATGCTCAAGTCTGCTGTAGGCTTTGGCGACTGTGTTTGGATTCAGACCCAGTTCCTTTGCCAACATTCTTGAGCTTGGCAGCTTATCGTTTTCTTTCAGCACGCCTTTTGATATAAGGCTTGAGAACTGGCTGCATATCTGTTCGTAGATAGGTGCTCTTCCTGTAAGATCAAGCGTTATCACCTTGAATACCTCCTTTCGATTTTGTTGTTTCGTTTCATTTGTTCTGCTGTACTAACTGTATTATCTGTTGTAGTACACCTAGAGTATACAACTATAAGTCTGATTTGTCAAGGAGCGTGGATATTTTTCAGCACTTATTACAATACTGCGTCGTTTTGATAGTTGGAAATGTACAAAAGTTCAGGCTTGAGGGAGGGAAATATTATTAAAATGTAAAAAATGTGTTTAAAGGGCTTTGGGGCTATTGACAGGGAAGAAAAATAGTGTTATACTTTAATACATAAAAGCTTAAAAGCATAAAATCTTTAAAGTGATAAATTTTATACAGGCATGGTAAGGGTCTGTTTTTTGGAAAGGAAGTAATCACAATGGCAAATCAGGCAAAGACGATAAATCAGAAAGGTGACCTTATGTCATATCGTCCTGATATAAAGCTTCTGGACGCAACTATCCGTGACGGAGGTCTTGTAAATAATTTTGGATTTTCAGACGAGTTTGTAAAAGAACTCTATAAAACTAATATAAAATCAGGCGTTGAATACATGGAGTTCGGCTATAAGGCTTCTAAGGAGCTTTTTGACGTCAAGGGGTTCGGCAAGTGGAAGTTCTGTGATGAGGAAGATATCAGAGCTATCGTGGGCGAAAATGACAGCCCTCTGAAGCTTTCTGTTATGGCTGACGTTGGCAGATGTGACTTCAAGAAGGATATCCTGCCAAAGAGTGAGAGCGTTATCGACATGATAAGGATCGCAACGTACACTCATCAGATGCCTGGTGCGCTGGAGATGATAAACTATTGCCACGATATGGGCTATGAAACGACTATCAACATCATGGCTGTTTCTGCGAGCCGTGAGGACGATATCGCACAGGCTCTTGACCTTGTGGCAAAAAGCCCTGTTGACGTTATCTATCTTGTTGACAGCTACGGCTCACTTTTCCCAGAGCAGGTGAGAAGACTTACTGCGCAGTATTGCGAGGTGGCTGAGGCTAGTGGCAAAAAGGTGGGCGTTCATATGCACAACAACCAACAGCTCGCTTTTGCAAACACTATCGAGAGCATTTCTCACGGCGCAAGCTTTGCTGACGCTACAATGAGCGGAATGGGCAGAGGTGCAGGAAATTGCTTTATGGAGCAGATGCTCAGCTTCCTGAGAAACCCTAACTACAAGCTTACTCCTACACTGAAATTTGTTGAAAAGTACGTTGCTGAGGAGAGGGCAAAGGGTTCACAGTGGGGCTATGACGTGCCTTATATGCTCACAGGTGCGCTCAACCGCCACCCTCGTGCGGCTATCGCATTCCTGAAGGATAACAGAACAGATTACAACGAATTGTACATGGATCTTCTTAACGAGTTGTCATAAAATCATTCTTCCTATAAACGGCGTTTCCATAGTGATGTGGGACGTCGTTTTTGTGTTGCAAAATTTTTTATCTTATGTTATAATTATTTTGCGTTTTCATAAAACCTTTCGGCGGATATCTCGTCATTACAGGTGAAAGGACTTTCAATGAAGTATATTGTATAGGGGGGCGGAAAATGGAGGACAGCAAGATAATCGAGCTTTATGAAAGCAGAGATCAGCAGGCTATCTCACAATCGGATATAAAATACGGCGGATACTGTTATTCTGTGGGCTACAATATTCTTGGAGTCAGGGAGGACACGGAGGAGTGCGTGAACGAAACTTGGCTCAGGGCATGGAACTCCATTCCGCCACAGAAACCCAGAATGCTGTCGGCATTTTTCGGGCGGATAACAAGAAATATCGCATTTGACAGATATCGTGCGTCAAAGGCCGCAAAGCGTGGAAAAGGTGAGATAGCGGCGGTCCTGGAGGAGCTTGACGAGTGCATACCTGACAGGGACACCACCGAGAGTCTTTGCGACGGCAGACATCTTGAGGGGCTTATAAACGAATTTCTTGGCGAGTTGCAGGAGAGAGACAGAAATATATTTCTCCAGCGATATTGGTTTGCAACGCCTATAAAAGAGATATCAAAAAAGTATGCTATGAACCTGAACACAGTTAAGGCGAGCCTTTTCAGAAGCAGAAATAAGTTAAAGGCTTTGCTTGAAAAGGAGGGAGTTCTTTTATGAAAACAACAGGAGAGGATATTTTCAAAGCTTTGGAAAATGCTGACGAGCATTTTATCGAGGAGTGTCGGCAGAGCGGAAGCGGAGTAAAGATAAAAACAGTGTGGAAAAAGTGGGCGGCAGTTGCAGCCTGCGGTGTTTTCGCTGCAGCGACGGGTGTTATGATGTTTGCAGGCAGGTCGGACAGAGAGATAAAAGTAAGTTCGGCATCGGGAAATGAGCAGGCACAGGACTATGCCGATGATGGAACTGATCTTGCAACAACGGAGATCGGTTTGGTGACGCCGTGGGAGTATCTGTCTATGGGTGCAAAGTATGATTTTGTGGAATATAACGGCGTGAAGTACAGCTCAATGGGCGTTATAGATGAAAGCTATCTTGATGAAAAGCTTACTGCCCAGACCCTTGAAACAACAAATTATGAAACAAACAAAAAGGAAACAACAAAAGCGGATATTTATTCAATAAAAGATTTGTCATCAAGTTTTTATCTGGCAGTAAAATTTGATGACGGCACTTTGGCGTGGTATGGGGTGTTCAACGATACGCCGTCTGATTTTGACGCTATAGTGAAGAATATGAACCTTTGCAAGACCGCAAAGATCAGGACAGTATATAATGATATTGGACTGGGCAAGCTGAGAACATATTCTGATGTTGACATTGCAGGACTTCTTGACCTGCTCAAGGACGAAAACGGCGTTTTCACTGCCGAGCCTGTTGATGACGGATCGGAAACCTCTGAGGGGGAAACACCAATTGATTTTTCCACCACTGAAGATGATGAGTGGTATGTTTCAAACGGCATAACAGCGTATTTCAATATTGATATGCTTGGCACAGAAGGTCAGATATACTTCACTCACGATGGCAGGATGTATTTTGATGCAAATCTAGGATATACAGAAAAATACAATATTGGCAGTGAAAAGGTCACAGAGATAGAAAAATGGCTCAATGAAAACTGCGAATACACTGACGAAAAGAAAAACGCTGAGGTCGCTGACGATGTTGACCCTAGCGAGAAAGCTGTGACTTCTGTTGCCAAGGACGATCCTGATATGGCTGACGAAGTTGATATTGGATATATCGACTATTTTGAGGACGTTGGGGACAATACCTTTACAACAAAGGACGGCAGGCTCACGGCGAAATACTCCTATGAGGTAAGCGGAGGCGAGTTCATAAGCCATATTACCTACACAAACAACTGGGACAAGGACATGGTGCTTGACTTCACGACTGACCAGTATATCACCACAGAGGACAGTAAGGGCAATTCCACGAGCTATGGCGAAAGCGGCGACAGAAACACCATGAACACTTTGCTCAAAGCCGGAGAGAGCTACACGTATGACTACAAGACGGATATTGGTGCCGACTATGTGAAAGGCACGGCAAAGATAACGCTTATCGCAAACACTGCAAGCGATAAAAACTGCAATGTAGTAAACTATGTGACGCTAAAAGATTTAGAGATAGATTTTCAGTAATGAAATAGTTTAATGTGTAGTGGAGAACTGAGTTTTTTCGATAAAAAGATAAAAGCCTGTCGTATCGGACTGATACGGCAGGCTTGATTTTATTTGTGCTTGTAGACCACACGCTCTTTTACGTCTATCTGCTTGTAGGATATTTTGAAGCCTATCCATGTGGCAAATGGATAGAGTAGTGGGAATATGGCGGTCATGATGAAAACAAATGGGGACATATCTTTCACGTCGGCAGAGTGGGCAGCCCAATCTATAAGAGGATAGAAGCAGGCGTCGAGAAGCTTATAGGCAGGCATGAAGTTAAACGAACCGCTGAATTTTGATATCATCAGCAGTATCATTGTTATGTAGCATGGTATGCTTGCAATAAGACCAAGTGTGAAGCCATAGTTAGGGCAATCTTTTTCACCGTGGAATGTGACCTTATTTCTGGCTTCCTCTCCCTGTTTCAGACCAAAGTCAGCCATAAGGCAGACCACTGTGAGAAGTCCTGTAAGACCGAAAATTATATTTGCCAATGCACCGAAAGGCTTTGCAACTGCGATAAAAAAGAGAAATACAAAAATTCCGAAGAACTCTGTTTCCACCCATTTCAGCAGTGCGGTGAGTATAGCTTTTTGTTTGTTGTATTTTTCCATTTTAATACTCCCGATAAAAATAGTATAAGATGATTATACCACGTTATCGTGATATTTTCAACTGTTATGCAGATTTTTCATCTGATAATCACAAAAGCTTCGGGCAGGATAATAACATAAAAAGGAGAGTGATAGCCATGAAAAAGCATGACAAGAGCCGTTTCCCACAGGCGACAGACGGCACAAAGGTATACAAGCCCCATGACGTTATCTCGGCAGGTCAGGAATATGTTGTGACGGACAATTACACTGCGCCAAACGGCAGAGTATACAATCGTCAGGAGCAGAACGCAGGCTGGGCGAGAAAATGGGTAGACGAGAACGAAAAGTAGCCGTTGAAAAACCTCCGCAGGTGTGATATAATTACAGTATATCATGATCTGCGGGGGGTATTTTTATGAAAAAGACAGCATTGGTAACAGGTGGCTCCGGTGGGATAGGTTCGGAGATATGCAGGGCGCTTGCTGAGGACGGCTGGCAGGTGGCTGTATGCTACAAGAATGGCAGGTCGGCGGCGGAAGCGTTGGTATCTGAGCTTAAAGAGCGTGGCTTATGTGCAGAGGTTTTTTACTGCGACATTGGTGACAAGGATAGTATAGATAAATGCGTGGCGGAAGTCAGGGACAGTTTAGGTATGGTGACGCTTCTTGTAAACAACGCAGGCACAGCGGATATAGAGCTTTTCACTGACATGACTGACGAGAAGCTATGCGAGATGATGAACGTGAATCTGCTTGGCGCAATGCGTATGAGCAGGGCGGTGCTTCCTGAGATGATAAGGGAACACAGCGGAAATGTGATAAATATAACCTCCGTATGGGGCGAAAAGGGAGCTTCCTGCGAGGTTGCATACTCGGCGGCAAAGGCTGGGCTTATAGGATTTACGAAGGCGTTGGCGAGGGAAGTTGCTATAAGCGGTATAAGGGTGAACTGCGTATCCTGCGGAATGATAGACACGAAAATGAACGGCGAGCTGACGGAGGAAGATGTTCGTGTGATAGTTGATGACATACCGGCAGGCAGGATAGGAAAGCCGAGAGATGTGGCGAATGTTGTGCGTTTTCTCAGTGGAGAGGGAGCAGATTACATTCACGGGCAGGTCGTCAGAGTTGACGGGTGCTGGATATAGGTCACTCGCCGTGACGGGCATTTTACGCTGCAATTTGTGATATGATGTAATTTTGCACCGCTTTTTGAAATGTGTAGGGGAGCGATGCAATTTCTGCTTTGCAGAAATGCGACAGCCCGATATTTCTCACCCGTTGAATTGTTGAAAAATATCACACAATGTCACCACAAAATAATTTGGCATCAAGGATATGGCAACCACAGCATTACTCCTCCGAGCGGGCTGTCGAGGGCGCCAGCCCCTACAGATCATTCGGGCTAGTTTATTGTGCCGCAAAATCGCTACGCTCGTTGCTTTATTTTTACCTCATGCTTGTGTACAACTTTGGTCTGCTATGCCAATTCCTCATTCCTCACTCCTCATTCCTCATTCAGCGTGTATACTCTCCGCACACATCTGCATATACTAAGTTAAAACATTTCTCCCCATCAGGACAAGGAGGTCAGTATATGGATTATCTTATGCTTGTGGATAAATTCAATCCCATAGATATGGGATTTTGCGATCGTGTGGAGCTGACAGAGGTGAACGGCAAGTTTATGGAATCTCAGGCAGGAAACAGGCTCAGGCTTCTGCTCAAAAAGGCGGAAGCTGACGGCATAAAGCTGAAAATTATTTCCGCCTATCGCTCTTTTGAATATCAGCAGATGCTTTGGGAACGTGAAGTATCTCACGAAATGTGGGGCGGTCTGAGTTATGAAAAGGCTGTGGAAAAGGTGGGCAGAACTCTCGCTCTCCCCGGGTCAAGCGAACACAACACCGGGCTTGCTGTGGATCTCGGCAGAGAGGGTGACAATGATGTGAGCGAGGATTTTTACAAGACGCCTGAATCACGGTGGCTTTGTGCAAATGCCGCAGATTTCGGCTTTATCCTCCGCTACCCTCGCCTTAAAGAGCAGATGACCGGCATTGATTTTGAGCCGTGGCATTATCGTTATGTGGGCGTTGAAGCCGCTCGTATCATTGCCGCAGGCGGGCTTTGCCTTGAGGAATTTCTGCACTTTTACTCGGAAAAATATATCTGAAAATCCTGTGAAAATAATTGACAGAAAGAGCATTGTGTAGTATAATTATAACAAAGCTATGAGCGATAGCCGCAAGTTTTTGTATGCTATTGCGAAAGAAAGGAAGTTTTGTTATGTCAAACTATTCAAGAAAAAAGTCGTTCTGGACTTTAATGGGTGCAATGATACTTGTTGTTGCGTCAACTGCACTTTTTGTATACAAATATTTTGAGGATAAGGAGCATGCCGAAAAGTGGAAAGACTATGACGAGTGCGGTATACAGTAAATAACAGACAGCTTTAAAGGCACTGCTTTTTGTAAGCAGTGCCTTTGTATATCAACACAATTCATTGATGTAAAGTTTATCGAAATCGCTGAAAAAGCGTGCTTGCACTTGAAATGCGGTTTGAAATGTGATATAATAGACGTAATGACCTGATGACAAACTTGTTCTAGGGAGGGACTTTATAATGCAGATAAGAGAATCAGCTGAAAATTATCTCGAAACGATACTTATTCTCAGCCAGCGCAAGGGCAAAGGCGAGGTAAGAAGCATAGATATAGTAAACGAACTTGAGTTTTCAAAGCCGAGCGTAAGTGTGGCAATGAAAAATCTCCGTGAGAACGGCTATATAACTGTTGACAAGGACGGTTATATTCGTTTGACAGACAAGGGTTTGGAGATAGCCGAGAAAATGTATGAGCGTCATACGTTGCTTTCACAGTGGCTCATAAAGCTTGGTGTTGACGAGAAAGTTGCAGTAGAGGACGCTTGCCGTATGGAACACGTTATCAGTGCGGAGTCCTTTGCGGCTATCAAAAAGCACACAGGTATGGCTTGATAAGATGATAATTGCCGTGGGTCTTCCTGCGGCATTTTTTATTGCAAACAAAAAGGAGAACAGCTTTGTGCCGTTCTCCTTTTTTGGTTATTTGAATTTGTCTTTGAGCTTGTCAAAGAATGTTTTGCGCTTTGCGTAGTTCTTTTCACCGAGGGACTTTTCGTAGTCACGGAGCTTTTCTTTCTGCTCTTTGGTCAGATTGCGTGGGACTTCAACTGTTACACGAACGTAGTGGTCGCCGTGGTCGTTTCTGTTTACCTTCTTTATGCCCTTGCCTCTCAGGCGGAACACTGTGCCTGTCTGTGTACCCTCTGGCACTGTGTATTTTACCTTGCCGTCAACTGTAGGAACTGTTATCTCGTCACCGAGAGTAGCCTGTGCATAAGTAAGCGGTATCTCTGTCCACACGTCATAGCCGTCACGCTCGAAAATAGGGTCAGGTCGAACTGTAATGTTGATGTGCAGGTCGCCGTTAGGACCTCCGTTTATACCGCAGTTGCCCTCACCGCCTACTCTAAGCGTCTGACCATCGTCGATGCCGGCAGGAACGTTTATCTCCTTTTCAGATACCTTCTTTACTCTGCCCTGACCGTTGCAGGTATGACAAGGGTTGTCGATTATCTGACCCTTACCGCCACAGCGACTGCAAGTCGTGGTCTGAGCGATGTTTCCGAAAGGCGTTCTCTGTGTTATCCTTACTGTACCAGTGCCGTGGCAGTCAGGACAGGTCTTAGGCGAAGAACCTGCGGCTGCGCCTGTGCCGTGACAGTCAGGACATTTTTCGGCTCTGTTTATGCGAATTTTCACAGTCTTGCCCTTGCAGGCTTCCATGAAGTCAAGAACAACGTTCGCTCTTATATCCTCGCCACGTCTTGGTGCGTTAGGGTTAGCAGAACGTCCGCCACCGAAGCCTCCGCCAAATCCACCGAAAATGGAATCGAAAATATCGCCCATATCGCCAAATCCGCCGAAGCCTCCTGCACCTGCTCCACCGCCTGCACCGTAGTTCGGGTCTACGCCTGCGTGACCGAACTGGTCATATCTTGCTCTTTTATCTTTATCTGAAAGCACCTCATAAGCTTCATTTACTTCCTTGAACTTCTCCTCGCACGCTTTGTCGCCGGGGTGAAGGTCAGGGTGATACTGCTTTGCAAGCTTACGGAATGCCTTTTTTAATTCATCGTCTGTGGCAGTTTTAGAAACGCCAAGCACTTCATAGTAATCTCTTTTTTCAGCCATATAAACGCCCATGCTCTGTAAGCTGCAGATCGTGAAAGTCTTGGGGCATGGGCTTGCCTCCTTTTTGTAAGTATAGTCCTTTCACGCTTTTCACACAGCCTTTTAATACGGCAATAGCCCCTGCTCGAAAAATCGGAGCAGAGGCAGCCGTTATGATTTATTCTGCGTCAGTAAATTCAGCGTCTATAACGTCGTCGCCGCCGTTGTTTGAAGCGCCGCCGTTGCTGCCGCCAGTTGCTCCGCCCATGTTGTTAGGGTCAAAGCCTGCGGCACCGCCTGCTGCCTGCTGTGCCTGTGCAGCCTGCTGATATACCTTAGTTGCAACGCCCTGGAATGTTTCCTCAAGCTCCTTGTGCTTAGCCTTGATAGCCTCGATATCAGTACCCTTGAGGGCTTCCTTAAGAGCGTCTATCTTAGCCTGACAAGCTGACTTGTCAGCAGCGTCTACCTTGTCGCCGAACTCGCCCAGTGACTTTTCAGCCTGGAAGCAAAGCTGGTCAGCAGCGTTTCTAGCATCAACGTCCTCTTTCTTCTTAGCGTCCTCTGCTGCGAATGCCTCAGCTTCCTTGACAGCCTTATCTATATCGTCCTTAGACATATTTGTTGAAGAAGTGATCGTGATGTTCTGCTCCTTGCCTGTGCCAAGATCCTTAGCGGAAACGTGTACGATACCATTAGCGTCGATATCGAATGTTACCTCGATCTGTGGAACGCCTCTTGGAGCAGGAGCGATTCCGTCAAGTCTGAACATACCGAGCTGCTTGTTGTCCTTTGCGAACTCACGCTCACCCTGAAGTACGTTGATATCAACGGCTGACTGATTATCAGCGGCAGTTGAGAATATCTGTGACTTCTTTGTAGGTATAGTTGTGTTTCTCTCGATGATCTTTGTGCAGATACCGCCCATTGTTTCAAGACCAAGTGACAGTGGAGTTACATCGAGGAGGAGCAGACCGTCCTTAACGTCGCCTGCGAGTACACCGCCCTGATATGCAGCGCCAAGTGCTACGCACTCATCCGGGTTGATACCCTTGAATGGCTCTTTGCCAAGGAATTTCTTAACAGCTTCCTGAACGGCTGGTATTCTTGAAGAACCGCCGACCATAAGGACTTTCTGGAGGTCGTTAGCTGACAGACCTGAGTCTGAAAGTGCCTGACGAACTGGTCCCATTGTTGACTCAACAAGGTCTGCTGTCATTTCGTTGAACTTAGCCTGTGTAAGTGTCATTTCAAGATGTTTTGGACCTGTAGCGTCTGCTGTGATGAATGGGAGAGAGATAGTTGATGAAGCAGTAGAAGAAAGCTCTATCTTAGCCTTTTCAGCGGCTTCCTTGAGTCTCTGCATTGCCATTTTATCGCCTGAGAGGTCAACGCCCTCAGTCTTCTTGAACTCTGTGATCATCCAATCTATAATTCTCTGGTCGAAGTCGTCGCCGCCCAGGTGGTTGTTACCTGCTGTAGCAAGAACTTCCGTAACACCGTCGCCCATTTCGATGATAGATACATCGAATGTACCGCCGCCAAGGTCATAAACCATGACCTTCTGATCATCTTCCTTATCGATACCGTAAGAAAGTGCAGCGGCTGTTGGCTCGTTGATTATTCTCTTTACTGTCAGACCTGCGATCTGACCAGCGTCCTTAGTAGCCTGTCTTTGTGCGTCTGTGAAGTAAGCAGGAACTGTGATAACAGCCTCTGTTACCTTTTCACCCAGATAAGCTTCTGCGTCAGATTTCAGCTTCTGAAGTATCATAGCTGAAATTTCCTGTGGAGTGTAATCCTTGCCGCCCATGTGAGCCTTGTAGTCAGAGCCCATATGTCTTTTGATAGAAATTACAGTGTTGTCATAGTTTGTAACAGCCTGTCTTTTTGCTACCTGACCGATAAGTCTGTCGCCGTTCTTTGAAACGCCAACTACTGACGGAGTTGTTCTTGCACCCTCGCTGTTAGGGATAACAACGGCTTCGCCGCCCTCCATAACTGCTACACAAGAGTTTGTTGTACCTAAATCTATACCGATGATTTTGCTCATAAGATCAAGTCCTTTCAAAATTTACTTAATTTATATCAAGACCTTTAGTCCCGATGTCTTTGTTTATGGATTTGCTACTATTACCATTGCGTGTCTTATGACCTTGCCGCCTATGGTGTAGCCGTTTTGAAGCACCTGCGCCACAATATTTTCACCGAGGTCAGGGTCGTCAACTGTGCTGACTGCCGTTGCAACGTTCGGGTCAAATTCCTTGCCCGCAAGCTCCATTACCTCGACGTTGAGCTTTTTAAGTGCGTCGCTGAACTGATTGAAGATCATTTCAACACCCTGTTTATAAACTGCGTCCTGAGTTTCTGTGCCTAACGCTCTTTCAAAGTTGTCAAACACCGGCAGGAAGCCGTTTATCACATTTCCCTTTGCTGTGTCTGTAAGCTCCAGTCTTTCCTTTGCGCTTCTTTTCCTGAAGTTATCATATTCAGCCATAAGTCTGAGATACTTGTCATTTGCTTCGGCAAGCTCTTTTTTCAGCTTTTCTGTTTCGCTCTCCTCCGCCTTTTTCTTTGTATCCTCAGTGGCATTTTCTGCGGTATCCGCCGCTTCTTTTACTTCTTCGCTTTCAGCAGAGGTGTTTTCCTCTTTTTCAAGCTCGGTGTCCTTTTCAGTTTCCTTACTCAATTTACGCCGCCTGCCTTCCTTTTTATTCATTTTCGTCATCTTCTTTGTTTTGCTCTTGTGGCTTTTCGGATATCATTTCCGATATCTTTCCTGTGAAATACTCAAGATATGGGATAAACTTCGCATAGTCGAGCCTCATAGGACCTATAAGCCCCAGCGCACCTGCTGTCTTGCCGTCCTTTGAGAACGGAGCTGTTATAATAGAGGAGTTGTGGATAACAAACCCGTCACGCTCAGGAGAGAACATAACGTGAAGCCCTGAGAACGTTTCGTCAATAAATCCTTTAAGCTCCTTCTGATTATCGAGAAAGCTTATTATCTCGTTTTGGTTGAAGTCCTTGCAAGTGAGAAGATTGCTTTGACCTTTGATAGACACGCTGCTCATTTCCTTTGTCATCTTCATTATCTCGGAAACAAGCGGTGAAAGGGTCATCATGTACGTTCCCATTGCTTCTGTGAGCTTTTCAAGATAAGCGTCCGAAAGACTGTCGATAGGCACGCCGTTGAGATTTTCCTTTACGAAGTTATCAAAAAACTCAAGCTGATCCTGACTGAGGTCGAACTCCAATCGGCAAACCTTATTCTTAATAGAGCCGTTGGACGTTATCATCAAAATAACGTACATTCTCTTTCCTGTAGGTATTACCTCTACCTTTGAGATAAGCGAGAACTTCGGTGTTGCGTTTGCGACCACCGCCGCACATTTCGTAAGATCCGCCAATGCCATTGAAGCCTTGTTCACAAGGTCTTCCTCTGTGACATATTCCTGCGGTATCATTGAATCCAGCATCTTCTTTTCATTTGCTGTAAGCTGATTTTGCTCCATGAGCTGGTCAACATAAAGCCTGTAGCCCTTATATGTTGGTATCCTGCCTGCGGAGGTGTGTGGCTGTTCGAGATAGCCTTGCTTCTCAAGCTCTGCCATTTCATTTCTTATGGTCGCTGAGGACGCTTTGACGTGAGCCATTATCGCCTTTGAGCCTACAGGCTCGCCTGTTACGATATATTCATTGACTACCGCTGAAAGTATTTTCAGCTTGCGGTCGTCCATTTGCTCACCACCCGTTCTTCTTGTTAGCACTTATTGTATTTAAGTGTTAGCACTCTTTCTTCTCGAGTGCTAAGTATAGTTTATACCCTTTTGACGATTTTGTCAAGGGGTTTAAGACTATTTTTCTCACAAATTTCAAAAATATTTGAACTTCTTTTCCGTCACATTGCACAACACTTTGCTGGAAATGCAAAAAAAGCGGGCAGACCGCAGTGGTCTGTCCGCCCGATGTTGGAAAAAGATCAGATAAAATTATTCTTTTGTATAAGCAGAAAGATCAGGAACAGCAAGCAGGCTGTCGTCTGCTTCGCCCATGGAATCTACAGTGAAGTAAACTGCACTTGATTCGTCAGCACCCTCTGGGAGCAGAACTACCTGCTTAAGGTCATATGTAGCGCCGTCAAAGCTGTAAACTATCTGACCCTCAGCACCTGCAACGGCACTGTCGAGCTTATAATACTCGTGAACAACGTTTGTTGTTTCGTCAATATATGCGTGGTCAAAATCGAGAGCCGCCCCGAAGAGAATGTCAGAGTCCTTCCAAGCGTTCTCGTCAGCGTCATCTACCGAGTAAGTAGTTGTTGCCTCAGAAACGTTATACTTCTTGCCGTCGCCTGGGTAAACAGAATATGACTTCATGCCCTGTATTGTACTTGACTCGTAAGCCTTGCCGTCCTTTACGCAGATAGTATATTTTGTTCCGCTGTTTGACATCTGACCCTCAAGGGTAACGAGGTAGCCGTCTGTATATTTTTCTTTGAGCTGCTCAAATGCTCTGAAATCGCCGTCAACGTCATAATCTGTTGTGCCTGCGTTTGTGGAAGTGCTGTCAGCGGAGCTTTCGTCTGCTGTGCTTTCAGCAGGAGCGGTAGACTCTGCGGCAGTCGTTGTTGTAGTAGTTGTTTCAGCCTTTGAAGAGCTTGCAGTATCACTCTCCGAGCAGCCTGCCATTGCTGTACACATTGCCAAAGCTGCAATAATAGTTACCATTTTCTTGTTCATAATATTTTGCCTCCGAAAAATGACAAGAATTACTCGGCTGACTCAGCGCCTGACTCAACATCGAGTTCAGCGTCATAAGGGATATCGTCAGTGCTCATATCGAAAGACTGCTCTGTCCAACTGTCAAAATCGTCAGGGAGCTTGACTTCAACGTTTTCAGTTGTGAATGAGTTTACTGTAACAGTAGTCGTTGAGCCGTCAGAGATAGTTTCTATCTTAACAAGATCCTTTGTGTCAGCATTGAAGTAATACTTGAATGTTGTTGTTAAAGAATTATCGTCAGAATTGCTTGTGTCGAGAGTTACGCCTGATTCAAGCTCAATGCCCGAATCTTCTGCTTTTTCAAAAGTTTCGCAGATAAGACCGTCGTCAGTTGTTTCAGAGCTTATGAACTTGTAGCTGTCGTTAATGCCGTAGCCTATCTCGCTCTTGAAGTCGTCGATAGATTCTTCCATATCAACAGTGTAATACGTTTTTGACTCGCTGTCAAGTGTGTACATAACTCCGTCGATACTATAGATATCCATATCCACGCCCATAAAGTTCATTTTCATGTGCATATTGCCGCCTGCTATCTCAACAACAGCTGATGAATTGTCATATTCGCTTGCCACTGTCATGTCGATAGCAAGGCTCTCGCCCTGTATCTTCTTTGTATACTGCGCTGTGAGAGTATCCTCGAGATCTGTGGCTGTGCCTGCTTCTGAAGCAGTTGACTCGTCAGCGGCTGCGCTTGTTTCTGCCTTTGATGTGCTGTCTGCTTTTGATGAGCTTGAAGAACTGCTGTCAGAACAGCCTGCCATTACTGCGCATGACATTATAAGTGAAACGAGAAGTGCAGTTATTTTTTTCATATAAATACCTCTTTCTAAAATTTTAATAAATTATTATAGTTATATAACCTATACTCAAAACTATAACACATTTCACAAATAACGTCAATAGATTTTGTGAAATATTTTTCCCTTTTCGTATTGAACCACAAATCAGCAAAGCTAAGAAAGCATGATTTAGGTATTTATAATCAAACATATTTGTGGTATAATGTGAATAGTAAGAATAAAAGGAGCGAATTATGAGATACGATAATATACATAAAGGCAAATTTCTATCAAGACCGAACAGATTTATCGCCAACGTTGAGATAGACGGCAAAGCCGAGGTCTGCCATGTGAAAAATACGGGCAGATGCAAAGAGCTTTTGATCGAGGGGTGTACTGTTTGGCTGGAACATTCAGACAGCGAATCGAGAAAGACCGCTTTTGACCTTGTTGCAGTGGAAAAAGGTGACAGGCTCATAAACATGGACAGCCAAGCCCCGAATAAGGCGGTGGGTGAGTGGCTGAGAGAGAACAGACCATTTGGCGAGGGCTTCTCGGTCTATCCCGAAAAGAAATACGGCAATTCACGCTTTGACTTTTACTTAGAGTCGCAGGACAGGAAGATCTTCATGGAGGTAAAGGGCTGTACGCTGGAGAAAGACGGTGTTGTGCTTTTTCCAGACGCACCCACTCTCCGTGGGGTGAAGCATATAGAGGAGCTTGCTCACTGTCTTGACGAGGGGTATGAAGCTTATATAATGATACTCGTTCAGATGAGCAATGTGAAATATTTCACGCCCAATTATGACACTCACCCTGAGTTCGGAGAGGCTTTGAAGAAAGCTTCCCGAAAGGGCGTGAAGATACTATGCTATGACTGCAACGTGACCCATGACTCTATGACAGTGGGCAAGCCTGTTAAGGTGAAGCTGGGCAGGTAATATGACGGCTCGTCCTGCATATACATTATAATACTAAGATGTATATGGGAGTGACAGCATTGGATATAAAGAAAGTCTGCCTGCGTTGTGTTGCAGTTATAATTGTGGCGTTCGTTATGCCCACGGGTATATGGCTTTATGCAAGATCTGCAAGCAGGTTCGGCAGGGTGGCGGCTGTGGCGGCAGGGGTGGCTATGGGAGAATACAAACCTTATTTTTCCGCTGATGATGATAGCAAAGCAACTGCGCAGACCGCATATCCAAGTAAACTTGAAGCGGCAGTGGTGTCAAAGCACAGCATATGGGATATGGATATGGCGCCACAGGAGAAGCAAACGCCCTCAAAAAGCTCAGAAGTGCCAAGTCCTTTGCCTGCTCAGGACGTGACGGACAAGATACCATATCCTGCAAGCATGGAGGGAAATGACGGTGTTATAGAAAAATACACCTACGGCAGATATGACGGCGAGCAGTATTTTGACCTTGACGGCGGCGGTCAGGTGAGAAACTGCACTGAGCTTTCAAATGATGAGCTTTATGAGGAAAGCTCAAAGCCGTATGATTTTCAAATAGACGGAAATTCCTCTGAGCCGCAGATACTTATTTATCATACCCACGCCACGGAAAGCTTTGAGCCAACAGACAAAGACCACTATGACAGCTCCTTTTCATGCAAGACCACCGACCCTGAAATGAATATGCTGTCGGTAGGGGACAAGATATGTGAACAGCTTGACAAAGCAGGCGTTGCGTATATCCACGATACCCTTGTGCATGATTATCCCAGCTATGACGGCTCTTACGATTCAAGCCGTATGGCGGTAAAGCAGATATTGGAGGAGTACCCCTCTATAAAGGTATGTCTTGACGTTCACCGTGACGGCATAGAGCGTGAGGACGGCACAAGGCTCGCACCTGTGGCGGAGATAGAGGGCAGGGAAGCGGCTCAGCTTATGATAATATCAGGGTGTGATGACGGCACTATGGGTATGCCTGACTATATGAAGAATTTTCACTTCGCTTGTGCCCTGCAGTCGGCTTTGGAGAGCGATTGGCAGGGGCTTACAAGGCCTGTACTTTTCGACTATCGCCACTATAATCAGGATTTGACCACCGGCTCGCTTCTTATAGAGGTGGGAAGTCACGGCAATTCTATCGCTCAGGCACAATATACAGGCGAGCTTATAGGAAAGACCTTGGGTGAGATGTTCGGAGGAGAATAGGTGCAATAACGCACAAAATATGTGTGGCAAATTGTCTTAAAATGCCGAAAATACGGCTTTTAGCGGTTGGTTTCTTGACAAGAACGGGGTTTTGCGTTATAATAAAAAGGACTACATAAACGTTACAGCGTGAAAAATATATAATACGCTTATATTTTGGAGAACTGATATTATGAAAAAAATTTACCCCATGAAAAGAATAGCCGCAGGCTGTATGGCTCTGTGCATAGCTTTTGCCGCCTTTGGTTTTTCTGACGGAAGCGTAAGTGATATCGCATTGGCGGATAACGATACATACAGCAGTCAGCTTGAAGAGCTGAAAAAGCAACAGCAGGAGCTTGATAAGCAGATAGCTGATGCTGACAAAAAGCTTGCCGACGAGCAGGACAACCTTGAGGCTATAAAGAAAAAATATAAATCCATACAGAAAAAGATAGCAAATTCAGAGAAATATTCCTCTGAGCTTGAAGACCAAATGGCAGAGCTTGACGGCAAACAGCTTGACACTCAGCACAGCCTTGACTTGCAGGAAACTGCAATAAACGAGGGCAAGGACGATTTTATGGAGCGTATCCGTGCAATGTATGTTGCAGGCGGAGCAAATTCGTACACAAACGTGCTGATAAATTCATCTGATTTTTATGACGTTCTTATGAGGATAGAGCTTGTGACGAGAGTTGCAAAGCACGATAATGACGAGCTTAACGAGCTTTTGGATCAGTATAAAAAGCTTGAAAAGACCAAGGCGGAGCTTGACGAGCAGATAAAACAGCTAAAAGCAAAGGCTGAGGAATATGCCAAGGAGCAGAAAGCTTTGGCTGGCGAGCAGGCGGAGCTTCTGAAAATGGAGCAGGAGTCGGGCAAGCTTATTGAGCAGATAAAGAACGATAAGAGCGACCTTGAAAATAAGTCACAGCAGGTGGACAATAAGTATTCGGAGGTGTCCTCAAAGGCGAATACCACCACGACTACGACCACCACCAAGAAAAAGACTACCACCACCCAAAAGAGTGGTAACAGCGGTGAAAAGACTACCACCACGAAGAAGCCGGCTCAGACGGAAAAGCCTGACGAAACTACGGCTCAGACTACCACAACTCCGCAGGAAACAGCTAAGCCAAAGCCTGAAACAAGCAAAAAGACCACTACCACAACAACAGCAGCGCCTGCACCTAAGCCTGATAATTCAAGCGGTTCTAAAATAGACACTGTTGTTTCATATGCCAAAAGCATGGTGGGCGGAGCGTATGTATGGGGCGGTTCACAGTTTGGTGCAACGGATTGTTCGGGTCTTGTGATGCTCTCGTTCGCACAGGTGGGAATAAATCTTCCGCACTATGCGGCTTCGCAGGCTTTATACGGTACTACAGTTTCATATAACAACATGAAGAAGGGCGACGTTATCTTCTTTGGCGGAGCGTCGATCTCGAGCATTTACCACGTTGCTATCTATATCGGCGACGGCAAAATGGTGCACGCCCAGAACACTGCCACTGGTATCGTTATTTCAAATGTTGAGTATTTTTCAAGATACAACAACATCACTATAATCAAAAGACTTATATAACGTAAAAACGCAGTCTGCAAGGGCTGCGTTTTTTATATCTATAATTATTCAACATAAAACGCCACGAAAATTCATATAAAATTACTTAAATGTGAACATTCATTTTCAAACCTATTGACAAAGCTAAGTATTTGTGATATAATTAAATCAAATAAAGATTGTAGGCTTTGATAACAATTGCTGTACAAAACAGCAGTAAGGCAGGGGGAAGAAAAATGGATAGTCTGAAAACGTGTTTTTTTGGCGGCTATGATAAGCTTGATACATTAAAATATATCGACACCATAACAAGCGAGATCTATATGCTGGAGTCGGCTATCGAAAAGAAAAAGAACGGCGATAACTTTGTTATCCCAGGAGAAACAGGTCAGCGAAAGCTCAAAGGCTCAGCGCTTGGTGGATTTGCAAAGCCTGATGTGGACAGCTACATCTGTGCGCTTCTTGGAAAGGCGGCTGAGCTTCGTGAAAAGCTTTGCAGCTAACGGCTAATAAAGGCAAAAAAATATCCGCAGAGGTCATTTTATATGGCTTCTGCGGTTTTTTGTCGTATCTTGTCTTAAAAGAGCAATAAAAAAATTAATACCCACTTCCATCGGCTGAAATGAGCATTAATTTTTATAGAATTATGAAAGGGATTCTTTGGTATTTGGTAAAACCTAAAGACGAGGAAATGTATCAGCGACTTGGGGAATCGCAGAGGGAAAGAAGATAAAAACCTGACTTTAAGTTTTACCAATTACCAAAGCTTTTTTTTGTATCTTCTGCTGTGATTATATAATACCAGTTCTGTGTGAACCGAATATGAATTTTCAGGAGATTTTGGAGAGTTTTTTGAAAAAAATAAATGTTAATCACCAGTTCACAATTATAAGCTATAATGTCATTATTGGGGAATTTTTTTTTACGAGGGAGGATATTTTATGTTTCAGATACTTGTGGTGGAGGACGACGCAAGCCTTAGAAAGCTCATGTCTGCCGCACTTAAACAGCATGGCTATGTGACTTTTCTTGCAAATGACGGTCTGGAGGCTTTGGACGTTCTTGAAAAAACGAATATAGACCTTATAATTTCAGATATAATGATGCCGAATATGGACGGCTATGAGCTTACAAGACAGCTCAGAAAGGCTGATTTCAACCTGCCTATACTAATGGTCACCGCAAAGGAGACCTTCGAGGACAAGCAGGAGGGCTTTTCTGCCGGCACAGACGATTATATGGTAAAGCCTATTGATATAAATGAGATGATACTCCGTGTGGGTGCGCTTTTAAGGCGTTCAAAAATGGCGTCGGAACATTCTCTTACTGTGGGAAACTGCGTGCTTGATTATGACGCTATGAGCGTGGCGGTTGACGGCGGTGCGGCGGAAACTATACCGCAGATGGAGTTCAAACTGCTTTTTAAACTGCTCAGCTACCCTGACAAGATATTCACACGCCGTCAGCTCCTTGACGAGCTTTGGGGCATGGATAAGGACGTTGACGAGCGTACTGTTGACGTTCACGTTAAAAGGCTGAGAGAGCGTTACGGAAGCTGTGAGTCATTCGATATTGTCACGGTTCGTGGACTTGGCTATAAGGCTGTGAAAAAGCAGTGAGGGATAAGCTTGAGGGGTGAGGGGTTTGGATAAGAAAAAGACCAAAAACAAAACAAGTTTGCAGTTCAAGCTGACTCTTATGTTTTTCTTTGTGATGCTGGTGTCGGCTTCTATATCGGTGTCAGTGCTTGTAATGGTGTGCAGTCCTGTAATGAAAAGCAATGCCGAACAGCAGTTGGTGGAGCTTTCCATGGCAATGGATCAGCTTGAAGAAAAGGGCGGTTTTACTGTGGACGAGATAGTTTCCATTGTGAACAATTCAGCCTATAGTCTGTCAGTGGTGGATAAAAACGATTCAAGAGTACACGACCATTTTGCAGATATCGTGCATAAGGGATATTATGTGTCCTCAGAGGGTGTTGTGCCTAACGCAACTATAATCTCCCAGGTCTATGATAAGTTCGTTATCATAGACAGCTTTTCAAGCGACAGCGTTTACTGGGTAGTAAACCTTGTTGTCATCATAGCTTTTATGGTCTGTATCGTTATCGGTACTATTATAACAGCGTTCATGAGCCGAAGCATTATACAGCCTATACGAGATCTTAGTGCGGCGGCGGCTGAGATAGCAAAGGGCAATTTTAAGGTAAGAGTAAGAGAGCCGTCTGATCCTGAATACAGCATACTTGCGCAGAACTTTAACAAAATGGCTGAGGAGCTTGCAGGCACGGAAACGCTGAGAGGTGACTTTATCTCAAACGTTTCCCACGAGTTCAAAACGCCCCTGGCTTCCATACAGGGCTTTGCAAAGCTTCTGCAATCTGACGATATAACCGAGCAGGAGCGTGAGGAATACACGCAGATAATAATCGACGAAACATCACGGCTTTCAAAGCTTTCGTCAAATATTTTGAGGCTCACAAAGCTTGAAAATCAGAAAACAGTGGGCAAAAAGACAAGATTTTCTCTTGACGAGCAGATAAGAAAAATACTTCTTGTGCTTGAACCTGAGTGGTCGAAGAAAAAAATCGACCTTGATATCGACCTTGAGGATATCATGTATGTGGGCAGTGAGGAGCTTATGGCGCAGATATGGCAGAATATCATCAACAACGCTATCAAGTTCACCCCGGAGGGCGGAAAGATAAGCGTGAAGCTTTTCCGCAACGAGAAGAATATCTCGGCGGAGATATGGGACAACGGTCCGTCTATAGCCCCTGACGTAAAGGCGAAGATATTTGATAAGTTCTATCAGGGCGACCGCTCCCGTGCAACAGAGGGCAACGGTCTTGGACTTGCACTTGTAAAAAGGATAATCGAGCTTTCCGAGGGCAGCATAGAGGTAGAAAACGATATGAAAAAAGGCGGCGTTTGCTTCCGCATAAGCCTGCCTTATCTTATTGAGGATATGATGTAGTGTAGGTGCGACCGTGGGTCGTCCGCCTATCACAGCCCATTATACATACGAAGAATTTTTGCAAACAAAAAGGAGCAGTTCATTGCGAATTGCTCCTTTTATCTGTCTATCGTCTTTTAGAACAGACTTGCCACAAAGCCTGCTGCCACACCGAAAACATAAAGTATTCCCATTATGGCGAAATTCTCTTTCATGTTGTGCTTGTTGGTCTTGAAAAGCACCAGAAGTCCCACTCCTGCTCCTGTGCAAAGTCCTGCGATAAGCGAGCCGAAGCTCACAACGCCCTCGATATAAAGCTGAGTGAGAACAACAGAAGCCGCACAGTTCGGGATAAAGCCTATTATTCCTGCTATGAACGGCTGAACTATACTGTCAGACATAAGCAGGGTCTTTACTGTGTCCTCTCCTGCAAACTCCATTACCGCACCGAGAATAAGGTTTACCGCAAATATAAAAAGTATTATGCTTACAGTGTGGTGAAGTGCCGAGTGCAAAATACTGTGGTGTTCGCAGTCGCAGTCCTCGCATATCTCCTTGAAAGGCTCTTCGTCCTGTTTTTTGCCCATAAGCTTTAAGATAAGGTCAACAAGCACACCTGCTATTATAGCCACAGCTACCTTTATAAGAATAAGCTGCCAAAGCTTGCCGGCAAATGCAGGGTTTGCTATCATCATTGGTATTGCCTCGTCGCTTGTGGCAAGATATACCGAAATGAGAGTTCCCATTGTGATGAGCCTGCCTGAGTAAAGGTTGGAAGCTACAACGGAAAATCCGCACTGCGGCACTGCTCCAAGTATGCTTCCTCCTATCGCACCAAAAGGTCCCATTTTTCTAAGAGCCTTTCCAAGCTTGTCGGCAGAACGATGTTCTATATACTCTATAAGCAGATAAACTCCGAACAGAAAAGGCAGGATTTTAAGACTGTCTATTAATGCGTCAAGAAAAACGTCAACTAAAGTTTCAAACATATATCTATCTCCTGTAAAATATCCATTAAAACGATCTTTGTATCAACTCGACTATTATACAATATTTATTCAGCCTTGTCAATCTTATGTTTATATGATAATCTGTTCATTTGTTTACCCTTTTCAGCAACAAAAAACGAGCGAAATTTCTCCGCCCGTTTGATGTTTTTATTCTGTTTTATACAGAACGCTTTGTAAAGCCGTCCCATGCGGTGAGCAGGAACACCACCATGTGTGCAATAAGAACGCCTACGGCAAATGTCAGGCTGTGCTGAGCAAATATTGAGTAGCCCTTTGAGATAGAAGCAAGGTCTGTGTTTGCGAACACAAGGAATCTTGCCCAATCCTGTCCAAGCTGACCCAAAAGCTGTGTGACCGTTGAGCCTATGCACATTGTGAATACGCTGACGCCGATAGCAAGGGCCGTGCTTCTTACCAGTGACGAGATAGCGAACGCCAGTGTTGACATTACCACCATTTCAACGCTTTTCATCAGATATTGCTCTGCCGCATAAAGCAGTGTAGGCATTTCCTTTACCTCGCTGCCGCTTACATAGATATAAGGCGTTGAAAAGCCGTCAAAGCCAAGCATAAGCCCTGTAATAGGTATCATCACAACGAAAAGTATGCAAAGCATTATGTAACCCACTGTGATGACAGTGAAGTATTTTGCCATTAGTATCTTCCAGCGTTTAACAGGGTTTATAAGCAGGAACTTGACAGTTCCCTGTGAAAATTCAGAGGATACAATGCCGCCTGCGATAACGATAGCAAGCAGTGCGACTACTGTCACAAGGGAAGTGCTTGTGAGAAACACTGTCCAGAATGTTATCTGCTCAGGCTCGCTTGTTTCAAACAGCGACATCTGGTTTGCCGTGTTGTCGAGCTTATCATTGTCAAGCTGATAGAGTGCAAGTTTTATATTATCCTCCAGCTTTGCTCTGCTGTTCTGTCCGTCAGACTTTGCGTCGCCCATGGTCGCAATGGTGTTTTTTGCGTTTGCAACTGTCATGATAAGATCGTTTTTCTTCTCGTTTGACTTGTCAAAGGAAATATCCTTGTCCAACCTGTATTGATATTCCCACTTTTCGCCTTCCGAGAGTATTTCATTATCCAGCCTGTATTGACAGAAGCCACGCCAATCGTTGTCGTCAAGATACTTCTTTATCCCTGACATATCACCAGTGCCGTCTGCGAATATGGCTGACAGTACATCATATCTCCAATCATCGCTGTCGATATCGTTGTCGATTAGATACTGCCACATTGCGATCTCGTTAGGGTCGCCGTTTGTGTCTTTGAGCCAATCTATGGTTTGCTGATAATCACCAGTTGCGTCATTGCTTGAATAGTTATTGCTCTCCATGTTGTGCTTTGCAAAAAGTGCAATGCCTGAAAGTCCAAGCGCACATATTATTATAAGCACTATCATTATTTTTGTGGATAGCTTTTTGAAAACCTTTATGTACTCGTTTTTCACAAGTCTGAAAAATCTAGCCAATCTGTACGCCCCCTTCCTTTCCTCCTGTAAGCTCGATGAATACGTCCTCAAGCTTCTTGTTCTCTCTGCGGTGAACAGTGTAAAGTGAAACTCCGCCCTCGATAAGCGTCTTATTCACCGAGGCTATTTTTTTCTTCTCTATCTCCACAGGGATAGAAAGAACAACTGCACCTGTTTCCTTGTCGATACGCTTGCCCTCGTCTGCGAGCATTATAAGACCCATAGCCTTTTGCGGGTCGTCAACTTCAAGTACATATTCAGCAATTGAGCTGTCAGACTGTGAGATAAGCTCTTCCATTGTGTATGAGCCTATCATTTTTCCGTTTGCGATAATGCCCACTCTGTCGCACATCATTTCCATTTCGCTCATGAGATGTGACGATACCACAACGCAAGTACCTTCCTTGTGAGCAAGCTCTTTGAGTACGTCACGGAGTTCTTTTATACCCTGTGGGTCAAGACCGTTTGTAGGCTCGTCAAGTATAAGAAGCTTTGGTCTGTGCAGGATAGCCTGCGCAACGCCAAGACGCTGACGCATACCCAGAGAGTATTTCGACACCTTGTCATTAATGCGGTTTGAAAGCCTTACAAGCTCCACCACCTCTTTGATACGCTCCTCAGTTACTCCCTCTCTCATTCTTGCATACTGACGTAGGTTTTCAAGTCCCGAGAGATATTTATACATCTCAGGGTTTTCAACAATGCCTCCAACGTTCGCCATTGCGCCCTCAAAGTCTTTTCTGATATCCTTTCCGTCAATGGATATCTCCCCCTCGTCAAGCTGTAAAAGTCCTACTGCTATCTTTATAGTTGTGGTCTTTCCTGCGCCGTTAGGACCGAGAAAGCCGTAGACCTCGCCACTGTAACACTCCATATCTATGCTGTGAAGTATCTGCTTTTTGCCAAGGGTCTTGTTAAGCCCCTTTATCTTTAGAATAGTATCACTCAACGCTGTCTGCCCCCTCGCTGTCGGATTTTTCTGCACTGCTGTCCGGAACTATCTCAGACTCAGCCTTGCTTTCATCAGCCACGCTGTCACTGTTGTTATCATCAAAGTTGTAATCCTCGCCATATCCGTAGTCGCTGGACGTTGCTATCTTCCAGCCGTCAGAGGTACGCAAAAGATAAAATTCAGCATATTCATAACTGAAAATCGCCTTGTATGAAGATGTGCTGGGCTTATAGTTGTCGGCGTTTGTGTAATTGCCGCTTGTCATGGTGTTTATGCCGTTGGTTGTGAGAAAAGTTGGGTCGCCATTTGATACGTCATAGCACACATTGTATATCATAATGACCTTTGCTCCGTCAGCTCCACTCTTGTTTATTGACATCTCTTTTATGTCATACTCAGCCGAGGTGATATCTCCTCCCTGCGCTGCAACTTCAGCTTGGTTTATTTCCTCCAGAAGTCCAGACTTTGACGAAGCGTACTCATTGTCCGATATGGTGTAGTCAGCATAATGCTTATTTACGAAATCTGTCAGTTGACTTTTTAACTTATCACTGCTTCCAACGTTTGCACTTGTCAAGTCTGCGATATAATCCCTCATGGTCTGTTCTATCTCAGGCTTGGAAGTCTTGAACTGGTTGTTATCATACACTGAGTAGCACACAACGCCCAGCGCAAGCACACCGCCAAGAACCAGACCTTTGTTTATGTTTCTTAGTTTCAAAGTTTCTCCTCCTTGTGTCTTATCTTTTTCAGACGTATTTTTTAGTGGCATATATAAGTTTATCATAGCCCTTTACAACTGTCAACCGCTTTAAGAAACGCTTAAGATTTTCATAAGACAACCATACAGACCATAAGATAAAATACGTTCTTTGTTTAAATATCTGTAGTGGCGAACAGTTCGCTCTCCTTATTAGCGTATTTGCAAGCAAAACAAAAAGGCGGTGGAACACGCACGATAGCGTATCCCACCGCCTGTATGGAATGAGGAAAATTATCCTTGTTATAAGAACAGCTTCAGGTCATTCTCTGCCTTTTTCGGGTCTTTAAGACTTATGCTCCTTACCGCCTTTCTCAGTGGCAGTACCCTTGACGGAACTACCGACAGCATATCCACATCAAGCTCCAGAAATATCTCCGTGAGCGTTGGGTCGCCTGCTATTTCACCGCAAATGCCTGCTTTTATGCCGTTTGCATGGGCGTTGTCGCACACCATTTTTATCATTCTCAGCAGTGCCCTGTGATTTTTCGGTGACACCCTGTCATAACATGGGTTCTGCCTGTCAAGACCGAAAGCGAACTGTTCAAGGTCGTTGGTGCCAATGTTGAAAAAATCCACCTCTTTGGCTATGATATCGCTTGTCATCACCGCAGCAGGGGTCTCTATCATTGCCCCGAGTTTAACATTGTCGGCAAATTTCTTGCCATCTTTTATAAGCTCTGCCTTGACCTGCACGATAAGCTCTTTCACCCTCAGTATCTCGCTAACGTCTATGACCATTGGCAGAAGTATTGAAAGCTGTCCGTAAACAGACGCTCTGTATAACGCCCTTAGCTGTGTTTTGAATATGCTTTCTCTTTCAAGACAAAATCGTATGCCTCTACAGCCCATAGAGGGATTTCTCTCAGCACTCATGTCTGCACAATCAGGTATCTTGTCTGCACCTATATCATAAGTGCCTATTATGACCTCTTTACCCTCCATTGCCTCCAATGCCTTGCGGTAGGTGTAAAACTGAAAATCCTCGTCAGGAAAAGCAGGTCTGTCAAAGCACATAAACTCCGTTCTGAAAAGACCTATCCCACCTGCGTCGTTTTTTACCGCCGATTCAAGCTCCTCAGAGTTGAGTATATTCGCATATATCTTTATCTCATGTCCGTCACGAGTGATGTTTTTTCTTCCTTTGAGCCTTGTGAGAAGTTCCTTTTTCCTGCCCTCAACGGCTTCCTTGTATTCAAGCTGTCTGAGAGTATGCTCGTCAGGCTCTATGTAAAGTGTTCCGCTGTAGCCGTCAAGGACGGCTTCCTTGCCCTCGTATTCGTCAGAAAGCTCCGTTCCAACGTTCACAATGGCAGGTATGCCAAGATTTTTCGCAAGTATCGCAGTATGAGAGTTCACAGAACCGGACCTTGTGCAGAAGCCCTTTATCTTCGTCTTGTCCATGAGCAGGGTTTCTGAGGGCATAAGGTCACCGGTGCAGATAATGGCGTTCTCTCTGAGTATGGGAAGCTTGTCGGCACAGTTTAATATGTGTCTTAAAAGTCTGTTTGAAACGTCCTTGACGTCAGCCGCTCTGCTTTGCATATATTCGCTGTCCATTTGTGCCAGCATCTCCGCAAAGCTTCTTGAAGTGCTTGCGGCCGCATAATCGGCATTGAAATGCTCGTCAAGTATCTTTGTGCGAATACTGCTGTCGTATTGCTCGTCGGTGATAAGCATTTGGTGTATCACAAATATTTGAGCGTCGCCTTCCCCAACGCTTAACCTTGCACGGTCATAAAGCTCCCCAAGCTCCACAAGAGCAGCGTTTTTAGCCTTGACATATTTTTTGTATTCAAGTTCAGGGTCGGACACTTTTATCTTGTTGATGATAAATTCGTCACGATGATAAAAGGTCAGCTTTCCTCTTGCAATGCTTCCGAATACCGATCGTCCTTTTATGCTTATCATGAGTGCTCACCCCCAAAAACATACCTATCTGATATAATTATATCACCCTTTGATTAACGATAAAAGTAAAATGCCGTCTGTTTACAGATTATTAACAATATTCGTGATTTTAGCAAACAAGACAATCAATATTTCAGCAAATTTAACAAATCAGAAACATTTTGCGACCTTATGTCAAAATCAGAATAGTACAATCCCTGAAGCACATATGATTAAAAAGCGTATGAGCGATACTTTATATAAGGAGGGACAAATATGTTTTCAGCACTGTTTGAACTGCTTACGGGGAATTTTCTGTTTTTCGCACTGCATTTTGACAGCCGCAGTGTGTTTCCAAAACCGCTTTCAGCGAAGGAGGAGCGTGAGTGTTTTGAGAGAATGGCGCAGGGTGACAAGGCGGCAAAGGATAAGCTTATCGAACACAATCTCCGTCTTGTGGCACACATTATAAAAAAGTATTATTCAAATTCCACAGATCAGGAGGATCTTATCTCTATCGGCACTATCGGTCTAATAAAAGCTGTGTCAACATTTGACTACAAGAAAGGCTGCCGCTTCGCCACCTATGGGAGCAGGTGCGTGGAGAACGAGATACTAATGCACTTCCGCTCCCAGAAAAAGTCTGCCAACGATATCCACTTTGACGAGCCTGTTGACTCCGATAAGGACGGCAATCAGCTTTGCCTTATCGACATAATCGCAGACGGAGAGGACGTTGCCGACAAAATAGAGCTTTCAATTCGCAGTGAACAGCTCTACCGCTATATCGAAAGCTCTCTTGATGAGCGTGAAAGACAGATAGTCACTCTGCGCTATGGTCTTTTCGGTCAGCCGCAGCTGCCGCAGCGAGAAGTCGCAAAACGCCTTGGTATCTCACGTTCCTATGTTTCAAGGATAGAAAAGAAAGCCTTGAAGCTTCTTAAAGACCGCTTTGATAAGCAGTGATAGGCGTTGACGCAGTAGGGGCGAACAGCGTTCGCCCGCTGATTATCATATCATGTCATGACATTGTTTTAGCACTCATAAAGTTAATATGCTAGCACTCACATAACGAGAGTGCTAAAATTCAGCTAATGTTCACAATATCTTCACACAATGAACACATAGCAGGGGTATCATAAAGACAATGAAGAAAGGAAATGATACCAATGGAAGAGCAGAATAAATTATAAAAGCTTACAAGATAAATTAAGTTATAACACATCAAGGAGGAATTTATATGTTTGGACTTACACCATTTGAAAGAAAGAGCTACGACCTGTTTAACGCATTCCATGATTTTGAGAATGATTTCTTTGGAGAAAATGCACTCCAGAGCTTCAAGACCGATATCAAGGACGAGGGCGACAAATATGTAATGGAAGCAGAGCTTCCGGGCTTTGATAAGGACGATATCAAGCTTGACATCTCAGGCAACGATCTTGTTCTTACCGCTGAGCATAAGGCAGAGACAGAGGATAAGAAAGACAAGTATATCCGCCGTGAGAGGACATACGGTTCTTATCAGAGAAGCTTTGACCTTACTGGCATTGATACTGACAATATCGCCGCAGAGTACAAGAATGGTATCCTGACCCTTGACCTGCCAAAGATGCAGGAGGTAAAGCCTGAAACCAAAAGACTTGAGATAAAGTGATTTAGGTAAAGCCAAGGCTTTGAATGAGGCGATACCAATGGGTCACGATATGATTTGCAATAGGTTTTGCTAGAATAAAATATCCGTGAGAGCGAAATGCCCCCACGGATATTTTTTGTTATCACGATTTTTTCTCACGGCTTTTGAGCCATATTTTTCGTATTAGTATGGCAAGTAAAATTCCTGCTGCTGCACCGCTTGTGTCGATAAGAACATCACGCACCTGCCCTGCACGCCCCGGCACGAAAAGCTGATGTATCTCGTCGCTTGAAGCGTAGATGCAAGAAAAAACTGCCGCAAAAAGCCCTCTGTATCCAAGCTTTTTCACCTTTGAAAAATTGATGAACGCCAGTATTCCAAGCAAGGCGTATTCGCTGAAATGCGCAAGCTTTCTTATGATGAACGTTGCGGTGTCCTTGTATTCCGCCTGCGCTGTAGTGTCAAGGCTGTCGTATACAGGGTTGACAAATTCTATCACTGCGTTAAACACCGCATTTGATTGCTTGTTGGACTCATCGGCATTGTTTGCCGAGAACATGAATATCACCACGCACCACAGCACAAGTGCCGACCCTTTAAGTATTATCTTTATCCTGCCTTTTGAAGTTGCTTTCAATGTAGCCTTTCAGCTCCTCTTTTTTGTTTTCCACCTTTTCGTCTATAACACCATTCAATGCGAGATCCAGCCCAATGCCGATATCCTTTCCACCAAAGCCCATTTGTATAAGATCCTTGCCGTTTATGTCAAGGTCGCAAATGTGGATACACTCGTTGTCCTCTTTTATCTCCATTGCAAGCTCTGCGATATGGTCAAGTTCTGCAAGCTTTTCCTGCCGCTTGTAGTCAGACTGGGCATATGTGTCAGCCCTGCGCACCTCCAGATAATCCATAACAAAGTCAAAGTCATGCTGAGCCATAAATCTCCGCACCGATTTTTTCGTTGCGGCTATCCTGTTGTCATGCTCCCATATAAGCTCATAAATATATTTCGCCGACGCATTGTCTATCCTGAGCCTTTTGAGTATCTTCTCCGCCATGTAAGCCCCCTGGAACTGGTGCTTTTTAAAGTGGGAAATGCCGTTCTCGTCAACAGTGTGCATTCTCGGCTTGCCGATATCGTGAAGAAGCATAGTAAGCCTCATCTGCCACTGTGGTCTGACGTTCTCAACGCTCAAACAAATGTGACCGTAAACATCAAGAAAATGGTGGGGATTGTTCTGCCTGAAATCAAAACTCTCCCTAAGCTCAGGTATGAACACCGCTATGACCTCACGATAGTCAAGCAATATTTTCCTTGTACCCTTTCCGCAGAGAAGCTTTTTAAGCTCCGACGCAATGCGTTCGGCAGAAATGCTTTTTAAAAGCTCACGTTGTTCAAGTATAGCCTTTGAGGTCTTTTCCTCGATCTCAAACCCAAGGCATGAAGAAAATCTCAGCCCTCTTAATATCCTCAAAGCGTCCTCGTCAAAACGCTTTTCAGGCTCGCCGACGCATTTTATAATGCCTTTTGAAAGGTCGCTTTGACCGCCGTAAAGGTCAATAAGCCCCTCTTTTGGTGAGTATGCCATAGCGTTCACAGTAAAGTCACGACGTTTTAAGTCCTCCTCCAGCGAGCTTTCAAATGTCACTTGAGCAGGCTTTCTATGCCCTATATACTCTCCGTCACTGCGATAACAGGTTATCTCCACAGGTTCGCCCTCTATCAAAACAGTGAGCGTGCCGTGCTTTAACCCCGTTTCAATGGTACGGAAATTTGCGAAAACTTCAAGCATTTTGTCAGGAGTGCAGTTTGTGCAGACATCGTAATCATGAGGCGTTTTGCCAAGCAGACTGTCCCTTACACAGCCGCCTACGATATATCCCTCATATCCCATATCATGCAGCCTGTCAAGTGCCGTTCTGACAAACTGCGGAATAAAAATATCCAATTTACCGCCTCCTTTTTATGAATTGTGAGAGCCGTTCAGGTCATAATAATCACATGAATATCTCTCAGTTTATTGAACCAAAAACCTCACGCAGAGCACTTCTTGTGCTGACAGGCGTGCTGGGCGGACTTATGCAGTCTACCCTGAACTTACCGTGGCTGGCATTTTTCGTGTTTGCACCAATGGTGCACTGTCTGTCAGCCTGTCATGAGAAAAAGTCTTTCAGACTGGATCTTCTGTGCTTTTTTGCACCATATTACCTTATCCAGCTGACCTTTATGCTCACCATATGGAAAATATGTCCTCTTCCACCCTTTGCGGCAATACCATTGGCAGCCCTTGCGTGGCTTGGGATTGCCCTGTGGGAGTGCATCTTGATGTATCTCCCTCTGAGCCTTTTTCTGCCCATACGTTCCTGCCTTAAACACCGCCTGTCTGAAATAGTGCTCCTCTGCCTGCTTTGCACCGCAGGGGAGTGGTTTCAGGAGAAAACACCGTTTCTGGCATTCCCATGGTCTGCGGCATGGCTCACTGTAACAAGTTCGCCGCTGCTTTTGCAGTCTGCAAATCTCATAAGCTGCCGCCTGACAAGCTTTATAATTTTTCTTCTAAACGGTCTGCACGGCGAGATATACACAAGCAAAAAACGCTTTGCCTATACCGCCTTTGCGTTGCTTTTGCAGGGTGCAAACCTTAGCTATGGACTTTATTCCGTGAACCTCGATAAAAAGCTTGATGATATCTATCCTCAAATAGATGTTATCTGTGCTCAGGACAGCTTGGAGGGCAGGGACAAATCCCGCCGCAGAGCCTTGGATTCAGCACGTTCCTACCTTTCTATAATGGAAAACTGCTGGCGTTGGGGCACTGACCTTGTGCTGCTCCCTGAAACCGCTGTGCCAAAAGATTATGACGAGCAGCTTGACGAGTTCACCCTCATCTCAGATTTTGCCGCACAAAAAGGCTGCACCGTTGTAACAGGCTCGTTTTATCTTGAAAACGGCTGCGACTATAACGCACTTTTCGCCTTTGACGAAAGCGGAAAAGCCGCCACGCCATATCTAAAACAAGTCCTTGTGCCCTTCGGCGAAAAAACGCCTTTCGCAGGACTTTTCCACCTTGATACCATGAGCGAGTGCACCGATAAACGCTATACAAAGCCCCTCACTTCCGACGGCATGACCTTAGGTTCAGTCATTTGTATCGAGTCCATTTTTCCGAGCCTTGTAAACTCACAGAAAGAACAGGGAGCACAGCTCATATGCGTTTCCACCAACGATTCGTGGTTCGGCAAAAGCTCCGCCCGTGAACAGCATTACCGCCACTGCATAATGCGAGCCGTTGAGAACAGAAGATATGTCCTCCGTGCAGGAAACTGCGGAATATCGGCGATAATATCCCCAACAGGCGAGCAGCAGTCCGTAAAATCGGACAAATCAAAAGGTGCGGTGTGGGGAAAAGTTACCCTTATCGGCAGGTAGCAAATCTACCACAGTATGCAAGTTTAGCTGATAGGGCAATCAGCGATCCAACGGGCGAACACTGTTCGCACGTATTTTTTGCACACACTACATGACCCATATCAAGTTCGTGCTTTTACCACTCTATCTCAAAAAGTCTAGCCATATAAGGTCTGTCAAACTTAACAGAAACACAGCCCGTGGCTTTTGAAAACTCGACCGGAGTTTCACTGAAGTCAGGATAAATGCACTTAACCCTTGCGTCAATGCCCTTTAGGAAGTCGATAGGCAGAACGCAGGTATCGCTCTTGCCCTCTCTCCTCCACACGGCAAGATAGGCCTTGCTGCCGTTTCTAAGACCGAGAGATACCCAATCGTCCGAAAATTTGGACAGACCCAAACTCCAGAACGGTACAGCCTCCTTGATGTCAGCCCTTATCTTCTTGTAAACGCTGATAGCCTCTTTAACAAGTGCCTTGCGTTCAGGGTCGATGTTGCCAAGATGACCGCTCTGATGTATTCTCAAAAGCATTGCGTTAATCATGTTGAAAACAACTTCCTCCCTGTCACCTGAGGTGATAGGATAAGCCCATATGGCAGACTGCTCAGGGCAAAGTGCAGTAGGGGAGTTCGCCGCAATGGTGCAGTATTTTTTGTAATCGTCCTGATCTGAGGTGGACTGAATGGAGTATCTTGACAGCATCGCATAATCCATTCTAAGTCCGCCGCTTGAGCAGTTTTCAATAATAAGGTCAGGGTGACGAGCAAAAACGCCGTCAAGCCATTCAAGGTAAGCCTTTTCATGACCCCACAGACCCTCGCCGATGCTGTCGCAGTTCTGCTCAGTGCCTATGCCAGGCTCTATGTTGTAATCCATTTTTATGTAGCCAATGCCGTATTCCGAAACAAGTCTGTCTATTACCTCGTCAGCGTGAGCACGGACTTTCGGGTTTCTGAAATCAAGCTGATAACGGCTGCGGTCATAGACCCTCTTGCCGTGACGTGTGAAAAACCAACTGTCATCGCAAACGCTGTCCACAAGCGGACACTTTATTCCCATGACCTCTATTTCAAGCCAAAGCCCAGGTATCATGCCCTTTTTGCGGATATAGTCGGCAACTTCCTTTACGCCGTTAGGGAAACGCTTTCTGCTCTCTTTCCATTCGCCGACCTCGTCCCACCAAAAGCCGTCAGCATACCAGCCTGCGTCAATGCAGAAATATTCACAGCCTGCCTCTGCCGCAGCGTCCACAAGGGGAAACTCCTTTTCAGCCGTTGGGTCGCCCCACAGACAGTTCATGTAGTCGTTGAATATTACCGCAAGCCTCTGATTGTCCTTGTTGCGACGGCGTATCTTTCTGCGGTATTTCGTCAGCTCGCCCATAGCCTTGTCAAAGCTTCCTGTCACCGAGCCTACTGCACATTTCACGCTTTCTATGCTCTCATTAGGCACAAGGTTTTTATACCAGTGGGACTCTATCTCCGACGGACCAGAAAGCTGTAAATAGAAGTGTCCGCCCACGTCCGAAAGCTCCCAGTGCCAAGAGCCGTTTTGCTCTATCTGCCAAAACAGCACCGAGCCTGCTTCTGTGTTTTCAAGCACACCCATTGGTATGTATTCCTTTGCCGACCAGTTTCCAACGTTTGTGCAGGCAAATACCTTTGATGAACGCTGTTCCGTAGGCTTAGCAGAGGATGCAAGCCCCACCTGTTCAAAAGTGTAGTCCTGCCACTGCAATTCACGCTGCCATGAGTTGTGGCATACCCATATCTTCATCTTGTCCTCAGGCTTTTTAAGCCCCTCTTTTTCTACGCCCGTCAGCGCAAAGGAGGACATATATTCAATTGTCTGTACCTCGCTTCCCTTGTTTGTAAGGGTAGTCCAGCAGCGTACAACAGACGTGCCGGTGTAAAACTGATAGTGGGACACAGCTTCAAGACCTGTGCCCTCATCAAATGTCACAAGCTCGAGCTTTCTGCCATAATCATTGTTCACATCACGGAAATCCTTGAACTTCATTCTCCAGCCTGGAGCGGTCACGATATATTTGTTGCCGTGACGCTCGTCAGGACGGTCGATACCGCTCGCCTGTATCTCTACAGGTCTGAAAGTTTTAAGCCCCATGTATGAGGCAGTTTTTGCCTCATCAAAAGGCAGAGCAGAGAAGTGCAGAAGCTTCGCCTCGTTCTCGTCTGTTATCTCAAATACTATATTAATGCCGTTTTCATATATCTCAATACGTTTCATATTGGGTATTTCCCTTCGTGATCTATTTATCTGTACATATTATCGTACACTTATATCATTTTCGCAAGCTCGTCAAGTATCCTGTGAGCGGCTTGCTCTTTGGTCATAATAGGCAGCTCCACAGCACCGCCCTCAGTGATAAGGGTGATAACATTAGTGTCCGTCTTGAAGCCTGCACCAGCGGTCTTTAGTGAGTTTGCGCATATCATGTCGCAGTTTTTGTTGGTGAGCTTTTTCTCAGAGTTCTTGATAACGTCCTGCGTTTCCATAGAAAAACCGCATATGACCTGACCGTCACGTTTGTGCTGACCGAGATAGCCGAGGATATCCTGCGTGCGCTTTAGCTCTATCTTCATGTCATCGTCAGACTTCTTTATCTTGTTGTCAGCCACCGCAACAGGCGTGTAGTCAGCCACAGCCGCCGCCTTTACGATAATATCCTGCTCAGGAGCAAGCTTTGTGACAGCTTCAAACATATCCGCCGCAGACTTTACGTTCACAACGTCCACGAACATAGGCGGCAAAACCTCCATGTGACCTGCCACCAACGTCACCTTTGCACCTCTTTGCATAGCCGCTTTAGCAAGTGCACAGCCCATTTTTCCGCTTGAATGATTAGTGATGTACCTCACAGGGTCGATAGCCTCCATGGTCGCGCCAGCCGTAACAAGCACCTTTTTGCCTGCAAGATCCTTCTCAAAAGCAAGCTCCCGAAGAATGTATTCAAACAACACCTCAGGCTCAGGCATTCTGCCGTCACCGTCATCACCGTTTGCAAGCATACCTCTGTCAGGAGCGATCATCTCGTAGCCGAAACGCTCAAGCTTCCGGATATTGTCATGAACAATAGGATTGTGATACATATTGTGGTTCATGGCAGGGGATATCATTTTTTTGCAAGGGCAAGCCATGACAGTGGTGGTGAGCATATCGTCAGCGATGCCGTATGCTATCTTTCCGATAACATTAGCGGAAGCAGGGGCGACCATAACAAGGTCAGCCTGCTTTGCAAGAGCAACGTGTTCAACACTGTATTGAAAATTTCTGTCAAAAGTATCTATAAGGCACTTGTTGCCTGTGAGGGATTCAAAAGTGATAGGGTTTATAAATTGAGTGGCGTTCTGTGTCATGAGTACCTGAACATTGCAGCCTTGCTTTTTGAGCAGCCTTGCTAAAGTTGGGATCTTGTAAGCCGCAATACTGCCGCTGACGCCGAGAACGACCGTCTTACCTGAAAGAAGCATAGAAATGACCTCCTTAGTGGAATATATAAGGCAACACCGCACAAAGCCCGCCTGACGGCTTTGCACGCCATCTGCCTGCGGATTTTCCGTCATATCACACAAAAATCTGACTACGCATCTGACACACAATCTTTGTGCGGTATTGCCTTAAATATAGTATAACACAGATCATGTTGAAATGCAAGATTTCAAGTGATAAGTGAGCATGGATAATAACAAAAGACCGCTGTTCACAGATGCCCGTGAACAGCGGTCTGAACCATATGTCAATCCTTGTATTGCGAAGTTATCCCGAAGTATTCTTCAAGAGAAAGTCCGCTGTTGGTTATGTTTTGTGCTAAAGGCGTGCCTACATATCTTATGTGCCAAGACTCATACTGATAACCGGTGTAAGCCTCTTTGCCCTTTGGATAACGAATTATAAAACCATATTTTGCACAGTTGTTGGCAAGCCACTTGGCTTCTCTTGTGCCGCTAAATGAGTCGCTGGCGTTGTTTACGTCTATCGCCATGCCCGTCTGATGATCGCTGTAGCCGGGTCTTGCGGAGTATGTGTCTGCCGCAGCCTTGCCGTCACGGTTGCAGTACATATTATAAAGGTACCTCTGATCGTAATAAGAGCGGTAGCCTGAGCATACCCACAGGCTTATGCCGTCTTTATATGCAGCGGTCTGCATCTTTTTGAACGCCGCTGACGTTTCTTTGGTCAGACCCTTTGGGTCGTAGCTTGCAGGGAGGGAATATGTTTTGTTCGCCAAAAGAACTCCGTCAACATAGCTCATGCCGTTTATGACCTCGACAGTGTGATCCGGGGTCTTGACGGTTATCTCCTCGGAATATGCTCCATAGTGATTTGAACCTTTATCGTCCGTCTTGCAGGCTCTTACCTTGAATCTGTATGTAGTCTTTGCGTAAAGTCCGTTTATTGCGCAGGAATTTACCGTAGATGAAGCTATGTTCTTCCACTTGCCGTTTGTGTATATAAACACCTTGTAGCTTGTGCAGCCTACAGACTTCCAGTTAAGGTCAAGGGTCGAAGCGGTGATGTCGGAAGCTTTTACTCCTGTTACCTTCCTTGGATTTGTGGCGGAATTGTAGTTTTCACAATAGTCGCTGTATATCTTAACTCCGTCTACTATCTTATATGCTCTTACCTTGAAATTCTCCCTTGTTGCCGCAGGCAGACCCTTGACAGTGTAGGTCGTGCCTTTCACGTCAGCTATCTCAGGATATTTACCCTTTGAACGCATTCCCACAGAATAGCCGTCCGCACCGCTCACAGCGTTCCAGCTAAGCTTTATAGAGCTTGTGTTAGGGGTCTTAGATGTCAGACCGGTGACCTTGTTCACCGTGACAGCCTGTGCCGTTATCTCCTGCGAATATTTGCCGTAGTGATTTGCACCCTTATCGTCACGCTTGCAGGCTCTTACTTTAAACTTATAGCTTCCTGCGTCAAGTCCTTTGACAGTGTAGCTGTTTGTATCCGTCTGCGCTATCTGCTTCCACTTGCCGTTTTTCAGCATAAAGACACGATAGTTTGAACAGCCTACTTTTTTCCACGAAAGGCTAACAGAAGCATTGCCCGTCTGAGCTTTAAGACCGCTTATAGGGCGAGGATTTGTGGCAGAATTGTAGTTCACTGAATAGTCGCCATAGACCTTTTGACCGTTCACTATCTTATAGGCTCTTACCTTGAAATTCTCCCTTGTTGCCGCAGGCAGACCTGTAACAAGATATGTAGTGTCCGTAACGTCTGCTATCTCAGGATACTGACCCTTTGAACGCATTCCAACAGAATAGCCGTCCGCACCGCTCACAGCGTTCCAGCTAAGTCTTATGGAGCTTATATCAGGGGTTTTAGATGTCAGCCCTGTGACCTGAGGCAGACTTGTCTGCACCGCAGCTTCAGCCGCCTGCACAGGCATACTCACACTTAGCACGCTGTCAGGCACAGCACCTGCCGCACATATCATCATAGCGGCACAAGCCACTGCCGCTGCATTTTTTCTGTTTATTATCCTTTTCATTTTCAGATCTCCTTTGATGAAATTCTTTTGCACTTTAAGTATAACACATTTTTACCAGTTTGTAAACACGCAATCCCAAATTATTTTTGTTCACATTTTGTTTTTTATGTTTACTTATACTCAGTTGCAAAACCTCTCTTTTGGTTGCTGAAAGAATGTATAAAAAAACAAAGACCGCAGAAAAAATCTACGGTCTTTTGTGGCTGGGGTGGAAGGATTCGAACCTTCGGAATGACGGAGTCAGAGTCCGTTGCCTTACCACTTGGCGACACCCCAATGTTTGTTCGATTTAGCTTGTTTTTGGTTGGGATAGATGGATTCGAACCATCGGAATGACGGAGTCAAAGTCCGCTGCCTTACCTCTTGGCTATATCCCATCGTCATGTCCCTCACTCAAACAGCTTAATCATTATAGCACACCATTTCGGGAAATGCAATACCTTTTTATGTTTGTTTACAAAGCATTTACAGTGTATTAACATATATGGGCAAAACGACGTAAAACCGTAGGATGTTGTAGAAAAACTATTGAAAATGGTCAAAATATGTGATAAAATGACCATAAGAGCGTGGCTCGGAACAAAAAACGAAAGGTCGTAACCGTTATGGAAGAGAAGAAAAAAGGTTTTATCAAGAAGTTTGTAAATGAGTTCAAGGCGTTTGCTCTCAAAGGAAACGTCATGGACTTGGCAGTGGGCGTTATCATAGGCGCTGCGTTTCAGGGTATCGTGACGTCGTTTACGGAGAATTTTATCAACCCGATAATAGGCTGTATAGGCGGTGCTGACGTAGAGGGCAAGATACATTTGCTTGGAAATCAGTACATAAACTACGGCGCATTTCTGACGGCAGTGATCAACTTCATAATCATGGCGTTCGTAATTTTTGTAATAATGAAGGTCATAAACAAGCTTGCGTCACTTGGCAAGCATGAAGAGCCTGAAAAGCCTGCAGAGCCACCGGTGGACGTAGTGCTTCTTACAGAGATCAGGGATCTTCTCAAGGCACAGCAGGCGGTTGAGGCGAGCAAAGAGGAAGAAAAGGCAGAAGAATAAGATCTGAAACGGTACACTTTTTAAGTTAAGGGACAGCTCCCATGTGGGGCTGCCTTTTTTTGGCGGTTATCTTTTTGACGGTATTCGCACAAATTCAGGTAGGGGCAAACACTTTTCTTCTGTAAAAACTCCACAATTATTTATCTTTCACTTTGTCACTTATTCTGTTTTAAATCTCTTTACTTTTTTGTCATCATATGATAAAATAATAACATATATGTTTGTGAATACTTTTAAGCTTTTAAGTTTTCTAGCTTTCAAGCTTTTAATTATGAAAGGAAGTTTTTGTATGCCTATAACCGAGATACTGGAGCGTAACGCAAGAGAGTTCGGAAATGATGTTGCTCTAGTAGAGGTCAATCCTGAAATCAGAGAAACCAGACGTGTGACTTGGAAGGAATATGAGCTTATCGAGCCTAACCCTGTCTGTCATTATCGCCGTGAGATAACCTGGAGCGTTTTCAACGAAAAGGCAAACCGTTTTGCGAACCTGCTTTTATCCCGTGGGGTAAAAAAGGGTGACAAAGTGGGTATTCTGCTTATGAACTGTCTTGAATGGCTGCCTATTTATTTTGGTATCCTCAAGACGGGTGCGCTTGCAGTGCCGCTGAATTTCAGATACACTCCGGAGGAGATAAAATACTGTCTTGACCTTGCCGAGGTGGATATTCTTGTATTTGGCCCTGAATTTATCGGCAGAGTTGAGGAGATAGCTGATGAGATAAGCAAGAACAGACTTCTTTTCTATGTTGGCGAGAACTGTCCGTCATTTGCAGAGCATTATGACAGGCTCACTGCAAACTGTGCAAGCACTACTCCGTACATAGAGCTTACTGACGAAGACGATGCGGCTATCTACTTCTCGTCAGGCACAACAGGCTTCCCGAAGGCTATCCTGCACAATCACGAGAGCCTTATGCACGCCGCAAGAGTTGAGCAGAATCATCATGGTCAGACAAAGGAGGACGTTTTCCTTTGTATCCCTCCGCTTTATCACACAGGTGCGAAGATGCACTGGTTCGGAAGCCTTATCTCAGGGGGCAAGGCGGTGCTTCTCAAGGGCGTGAAGCCCGAATTTATACTTGATACTGTATCAAGGGAAAAGTGTACTATCGTATGGCTTCTTGTGCCTTGGGCGCAGGATATCCTTGACGCTATCGACAGCGGCGAGGTGACACTTTCAAAGTATGAGCTTTCACAGTGGAGGCTTATGCACATAGGCGCACAGCCTGTTCCGCCGTCACTTATTGCACGCTGGAAAAAGGTTTTCCCTAACCACAAATATGACACTAACTATGGTCTTAGCGAATCTATAGGTCCGGGCTGTGTACACCTTGGTGTGGATAACATTGACAAGGTAGGCGCAATAGGCAAGGCAGGCTTTGGCTGGAAGGTCAAGATAGTTGATGATAAGGGCAACACTGTAAAGCGTGGCGAAGTGGGCGAGCTTTGCGTAAAAGGTCCCGGCGTTATGACCTGCTACTACAGAGATCCAAAGGCGACAGCTGAAACTCTCAAAGACGGCTGGCTTTTCACCGGTGACATGGCTCAGGAGGACGAGGACGGCTTTATTTACCTTGTTGACCGCAAAAAGGACGTTATCATAAGCGGAGGAGAAAATCTTTACCCTGTACAGATAGAAGACTTTTTGAGAAGTCACGACGCTATCAGGGACGTGGCAGTAATTGGTCTGCCTGACCAGCGTTTGGGCGAGATAGCGGCGGCAATAATCGAACTAAAGCCAGACCACCCATGCACAGAGGAAGAGATAATGGCGTTCTGCCAGAAGCTTCCGAGATACAAGCGTCCGCACAAGATAATTTTTGCAGACATACCGAGAAACCCGACGGGCAAGATAGAGAAGCCGAAGCTCAGGAAGATATACTGCGGAGAGAGCCTTGTGGCAAAGCAGAATCACGGATAAAAAGTAAAGAGGGGTAACGAAAATGGGACGAGAAGTAGTATTTGCCAACATACGAAAAAGAATGATAGCAATGATAGCTGGCGGTGTGATACTCACGCTAATGGGTGGATTTATCTCATTTGCGGCGGTAGTAGCCGGTGAATACGGCGTATTGATACTTGGACTTTTTGCTCTTACGCCTGGTGTTATTTTTCTTATATTTGGTACATCACGGAGGACGCACCCTGAAAAGAGCGGCATATTCAAAGCCAATCCCGATCTTTTACAGCAGGCTGACGAGCTTTACGCCAACATACAATATCAGGACGATTATATTATCGTATCCGACAGGGTGCTTGCCAACAAGAAAGCGCCATTTCAGATGTGCTGGCGAGAGGAAGCCTACGGCATTTACCAGCACACAGCGAGTATGAATTTCATCAGCTACACCAACGAGATAATCGTCTGCACGAAGTACAAGAAGAATGTACTGCGTTTTAACGTATATGCCAAGGGCAAGGACACCGCCATGGGGCTTATGCAATTGCTTTCCCAATGTTGTCCCAACGCAATGGTAGGCTACACTCCTGAAACGCTTGCATATGTTAAGGAGATGCAGAGGCGTGCTCAGCAATAGATAATGGACAAGCTCTTTGTGTTTAAATTTGCACAAAGGGCTTGACTTTTTTTGTGATTACTTGTATAATAGTATAGTTGACACAAGGAGATGTACCCAAGTGGCTGAAGGGTCCGCACTCGAAATGCGGTAGTACGGCAAAACCGTAGCGAGAGTTCAAATCTCTCCATCTCCGCCAAACGAACAAAAACCACCGTAAATACGGTGGTTTTCTTTTGTATACACGATTTTTACACGATTGTGTTCAATATCTTCACCGCACGTTCTTCCTCTCGTGGGTAGAGGTGCGAGTAGGTGTTCCATGTCATTGATATGTTGGAATGTCCAAGACGTCTTGCTATCTCCTGAATGTTTATGCCCTCATTGGCGAGCAGGGAAGCGTGGCTGTGACGGAAGTCATGAATACGGATACGTTTGACACCTGCCAAGTCTGCAAACTTCTTGTTGGTCTTTTCAAGGGACGTGTCACGGATAGGACGCTCGCCACCGCAGATGTACATATCATCACTGAACTTTGGCACTGCTTTCTTACAGCGTTCGTAATGTTCTGACAGCACTGCTCTTAATGGCTCTGGTATCTGTATTGTCCGTATGCTTGGCTTGTTCTTTGGCGGCGTGATACGATCACCGCCTTTGAGTTTCTGAGCAATGCTCTTGGTGATAGATATGTAGCCGTCTTTTATATCCGTCCATTGCAGGGCGTATATCTCGCCTTTTCGCATACCCATGAAAAACGCTATGTTGAAAAATACATAGTAGTTCCATTCGTACATTGAGCCACCGTCCTCTGCTTCCTGAGCGTAATTCTTAGCCGTCGATATGTATTTCTTGAACTCGTCAGGCGTGTAGAAAAGCATTTCTTTCTTAGCTTCAAGGGGCGCTTTGAAGTTGCCTGCGGTGATAACAGGATTTTTCGGAATGTATTCCATTTTCACAGCATAGTTCATCATTGCACGAAATTCGCCATAAATGTTCTTTCGAGTGACGATAGCCAATCCCTGCTCTGACAGCTCCTGCTTCCATTTCTGCACCATTGGTACGTTCAGATTATCTATCCTGACGCTTTCAAAGGTGGGCAGGACGTTCTTTCTCAGTATTCTTAGGGACTTGTCCAGTGATGTTTCACGGACCTCCGAACGCTTGGCGGTGATGTACTCCGTGAATAGCTGTCCGATAGTCATTTTTGGAGCTATCTCTTTATCATTGAGCTTTTGTGTAAGCTGGAGTTCAAGCTGCTTAGCCGCCTCTGCACCAAACACCACACGGTCTATCTGATGAGACTTTCCGAAACTGTCCGTATAATTGACACGCACACGATATTTTTGTAGACCGTCTTTTCTGATGTTCTTTCCGTTCTTGTCCGTCATTTTGTAGATCGGCATAAAGCATTCCTCCTATTCTTGACACTCCTAAAAAAGTGTGCTACAATAAAAGGGCAAAGTTCGCCCTTTCGTGGTTGAAGTGGGTGTGAATTTTAATCGAGCTGATATTGGTAGTATCCGCTCTGCTCGCCTCTGAGTGTTGGTAGCACTTGGGGGCGAGATTTTTTTCTGTCATGTCAGTATTTACAATACTAGCAGGGGATTTTATTTTAACACTCTGCCCTGAGCGTCAGTGAAGTTTCCCTGAAACAAATTTATCATATCAACTATTGCTCCAATAAAGAAACCTCCGAAAGTAAAGAAGTATAGCAAACCTGTGCCAGCTTTGCCTACATAAAATCTGTTCAAACCGCCCAAGCCTAAAAAGGTCAGCAGGCAAAGTATTTCAGCTGTGCTTTTACTCTTAGGGCTTATCTGCTCAACAGGAGCTTGCGGTGCGACCTGCTGGACGTTTGTAACGTATGTGATGTGCTGAACGATATTGCTGTTATGCTCAACGTGGTTATCAATTTTCTGTGGCTGCGGCAGTTCGTGACCGCAATATTCACATACTGCTACGCCTGGTGCGTTTTCACCTTTACAATTTGGACAAGTCATAATTTTTCCTCCCTATAAATCGACATTTGTAAACAATTTATGAAATCATTTACACTGTCTTAAATTGGTGATATAATGTATTTGTAACCATGCAGGAGAAAATTCTGTGTGCTATCCCTGTCAGTATTTGCGGTGCTGACGGGGGATTTTTTTTATTATAAGGATTTTATAACTGTTTTTACAATGCCGAGTATTCTTATGCGGTCTCTTTCTGCACCGACAAACTCTCTCGGCTGATATTCGGGATTGAATGATACAAGGGTTATCTTGTCATCAGAATACTTGATTTTCTTCACAACGCCGTTTTCACCGTCGATAAGGGCAACAACTACCTGTCCGTCCTCAGCCCAATCCTGCCTTAATACTTGTATCTTGTCGCCGTTCTCTATCTTCGGATACATACTGTCCCCCGAAACGACAATGCACATTGTATTCTTAGCTTCTTCCTCGCTGACGATATAAAGCGGCATATAGCCTACAACATAATCGTCAGCATAAGCACCAAACCCAGCCGACACGCTCTCATATATAGGTATTATATGTACGTTGTCTTGCGGGAGTATAGTTGCGTTGGAGTCTATAATATGAGAAGAATGTTTAGGGCTAGGATCATCAGTTTTTAATGCAAGATATTCAGGATTAACATTCAACTCAATAGCGATTGATTCAAGAACAGGCAATTTTATTCTGAGAATTTTTCCTGCCTCATATCTTTGGATAGTTGATTTATTCAATCCAAGACGGATACCAAGTTCTTCTTGTGTAAGTCCTTTTTCTTCTCTTGCAGCTTTTATTCTATTTCCAATTTCTACGGTATTCAAATCTTGCTCACCTGCTTTCGTTATAATGATTATATCACATTAAATTGCATAATGCAATAGCTTTTTTGAAAAAAATAAAAAAATGTTGCAAAATGCTATTGACAAGTGAAAAGTTATGTGCTATTATGATAATGCAGTAAGTTGCATAACGCAACGAGAAAGGAGGCTGGCATATGGTAAACACGAACAAGATCAAGGGTAGAATGAAGGAGCTTGAACTGACCCAAGCTGACGTTGCACATTGTTTAAACATAGCTCAACCTACAGCTAATCAGAAAATAAACAATGTTCGTCCGTTTGACTTGGACGAGGCTGAGAAACTGTCACACTTGCTCCACATTGATGCTGGAGAGTTCGGCAAATATTTTTTTACTCAGTGAGTTGCATAATGCAACAAGTGATTAAAGAGGGGTGATAAGAATGAACGAAAATCTTTCAACACTCAGTTTAGACGTTGAAAAAGGAGAATTAAAAGTCAACGGAAAAGATATGTCAGATGTATCGTACTTTAAGCTTGAATTTAATGGTGCTTGGTCATTGACTATATCTGAGGACTTTTACGTCAATGGCAAAAAAAGATCACCTGAAAATTCAGGTGATAAGATCAAGGGACAAATTTTGAAATAAGGTCAAGTACATCGGAAAGACCGTTTTTAAATCGGTTTTCCATATACACAATGGTCTGATCGAGAATATCAAAATCTCCGCCAATGTAAACTTTGATGTATCCATTTCTTGCGAGTTCCAATATGCAATCTGAAATGTCGCTGTCATACCATTTTGATAAGTCTTTATCGCTTTTATAAAAGTCAATTTCAAAACGACGTGATTCAGCCTTTGATTCACCATTTTTACGGCGTTCAAGGTACATTTTGTATATGTAACAAATGACCTTTTCAGAATCCTTTGTAATATTCATAAGTTTGCCTCCTTTCTTTGTAAGATATAGCCATTGTATCACAACTGAGGAGAAAATGCAACAAGTGATTAAAGAGGGGGCGAGAAAAAATGTGGATGATAGCCACAATTACTTTTAGTATAATATTTGTTGTTGTATTGTCAATAAGTCTTTCGTGGCTTGCAATGATCATGATAGCAAAAGAAAAGCCCAAAGTAAAAGAGATACTCAGGGCTTTTGAAAACGGAATAACATTCACAGCGTGTGTGCTGATTATTATTTGTCTTGTCTTAGAATTGTCTTAATTCAAATAATCTGAAAACAATTCAAATAAATCTTGAAACTTTTTGGAAACGAAGTCGATACATTGCCATAGTGTTGCAATCTCAATAAACACTTTTATGAAAGATTTACCTAAATTAATAGGCTTTTTGATTTGCGAAGTTATATTGGCATTTTGAACCGGTACTTCAATAGTGCCATCATTAATTTCGTCACACAAATCACACAACTTGTTGTAAAAGCTTACAGGAATAGGTCTGTTTTCATCAACAAGCTTATGCAGTAAATCTTTCATCGGCATAGACAATTCTTCATAAGTTAGACATTCCAGTTCACCATATGTGAAATTCGTTAATTCCCCATAAGTCACAAGTATTCCTCCTTTCCTGTTTGATATTCCAATTATATCACACAGAAACGGAGATTTCAACGATAAAACGGACAGGAAAGAAAAGGGGTGAGGAATTATGTTTGATGAGTTTCGGCAAAAAGTCAAAATGATTGCGAAATCAAAGTGCTTAACGTATGCTCAAATAGCTGAGAAATCAGGTGTAAAGGAAAGTACAATAAAAGCATTTATGTGCGGCGCAACTGATAGCAGGCGTGTTGCTGAAAAAATAGCAGCTGTACTCGGTGTAGAGATCGTGTACAGCAACGGTAAGTACAAAATCAACAGTAATAAGATAGAGAAAGAAGGTGAACCAATGACAGACAACATAGAACTGAGAGGCTGTGACAGTGCAATGACAAGACAGGTTATTGTCACGAAAGCACTTAAAGGCTCAGGAAAAGAAAATGACCCCTATCGAGAGGTCACGCAGTATTGGTCTTTGACAGGCAAGCTGCTTTTTGAGCTGACAGACGAGGATGGACAATAATACTACCCAACAACCACAAAATATAAAACGAGGAGGAATAAAAATGAGGTCCCCTGACATTGAAATGGCAGTGCGGCTGTACTATGAAAAGCCCGAAATAACCAATGCGGATATCAAGGAGCTGTTCGGCACAGGTGAAACGCAGACTATCAAGATCAAGAAAGCTGTTAAGGAAGAAATGGCAAAGCGTGGCGTGAAGTCATGGCTGCCGCACTCGGTCAATACCGAGATAGCCTACGAGGTGTGGGGCATTGATATCGACAACTTCGAGAAAAGGCTTAAAAAACTCCGCACGCTTTACGGAAAGGACGTGAGAAAATGATAGCCGTACTAGAGATAATCAGATGTGCCGCAGCGGTAGCGCTTTTGGTGGTGCTTACAATGTATGTAGCATACAGGTGGTATGTAAGCGTAAAAGAAACTGCCTACGAGGAAGCAGAGGAGAGCATTAAGCGTGCAGTGAGAGAAGCAGGCAGACCCGTGGTCAAGGTCGAAATACAGACGAAAGGAAAGTGGTAATGAACATTGTAGGAATACTGCTGATAACAATAGCTGTGCTTGCAGGCATAGATGTAGTGATGTATCTTGTGCTGAGCGTGGTGGATAGGCACTGGGAGAAAGGTTTTGAGAAAGAGGAGGACGAAGACGATGAAAGTTCTGATAGCCTGTGAGGAATCTCAAGAGGTCTGCAAAGCGTTCCGTGCGAAAGGACACGAAGCATATAGCTGCGATATTCAGATGTGTTCAGGCGGTCACCCTGAATGGCATATATGCAATGATGTTTTGGATATTATCAATGGTAATACCGATTTTTTCACCTGTGACGGCAAGCAGCATACTGTTGAAACATGGGATATGATTATCGCACACCCACCGTGTACATACCTGACCAACGTGGCTACACGCCACTATAGTTTGAAATGCACACCTGCTGAAAAGGTGGTCGAGCGTATGAAACACCGTGAAGAATCAATAGTATTTTTTATGCAGATTGTGTCGGCGAACGCACCGAAAATTGCAGTGGAAAACCCTATAGGGCGTATGAATACTGTATTCAGAAAGGCAGATCAAATAATTCACCCATATATGTTTTCAAACGGACCGGAAGACTCAGAACAGTTTGTCACAAAGGCGACGTGTTTATGGCTAAAGGGGCTGCCTGTCCTACGACCAACATATACAGGGGACAAGCCTGATAATGGCAAGCTGTTTGGACGATATTCTAATGGTAAATCACGCACATGGGAAGAAACACGTCATTCTGGCAAAGATCGTGCTAAGGTAAGGAGCAAAACGTTTAAAGGTATTGCTTTTGCGATGGCTGAACAATGGGGAAATATTAAGGAGGATAACGATGATAACGAAAGAGGAGTTTGAAAAGGCGGTGGAGTGCTGTACAGGATTTACTGTTAGTTGCGAAAATTGTCCGCTAAGCGAAAAAGATTTTAAGTGTGGTACATATCTTGCGGAGTACATAAAAAACGAGCCTGCACTGTCTGCCAACAGCACAAGCTCAACGAAAAAAGAAAACACTTTTCAAATTGATGATAGCACAAAATCGGATATATGTCAAGTGCTCGCAAGTGCTATGTCAACCCTTTTAGCACTGTATCAAGAAATGGAGCCACATGAGAAGAAGGCTTTTGACCTTGGCGAGACATACAAGGACATCTGCTGTGCCAGTGCGTTGATGAGTAGCGTGCGAAAAGGCGGTGACAGCAAATGACAATAGATGAATTTAAGCTGAAACAGAATCTGCCTTACGAAGCGAAGGTACGTCACGCAGAGATCAGAGCTTGGGAGTTCTACAACAAAGTGTACGGCGATCTTAACGCTACTTGTCACGTTTCTGTCGGAGGACTTGATAGCATTACACTTCTTGTGTTTCTTCGAAACATAGGCATTGATGTTCCTGCCATAAGTGTGTCTATCTTAGAAGATAGAGGAAACCAAGAGATACATAAGCAGCTGGGTGTTACATCTATAAAACCATATATGAGCAAAACGCAGGTGCTCAATCAACTTGGCTTTCCGGTCGTGAGCAAAGCCAAAGCCAATAAGATAAGCTATCTGTTGCAACCTAATGCGGACAAACAGACATTTATTCACGCAATTATGACAGGTGATATGGGCGAACAGGGTGGCTTCAAGCACTCCGATCGCATCAAGTTGCAGGATAAGTGGATAAAGCTCTTTGGCGGTAATTATGCGCATATGCGACCTGATCTTGACATACGACCTGTACCAAACTTCAAAGTATCGTCAAAATGTTGCTACTATATGAAGGAAAAGCCTTGCGACGATTGGGCAAAAGAACATAACAGCTATCCATATTTGGGACTTATGGCGTCAGAAGGCGGTCAAAGGGAAATGGCACTAATGAAAAACGGCTGCAACTATTATGGTAAAACTACAACACGAAGCTGTCCGTTTGCTATATTCACGAGGCAAGATCTGTTACAGCTTGCTCTTGACCTTAATGTACCCGTTCCAAGAGCATATGGAGAGATCAAACGCAAAGAAAATGGTGAGCTTTACACTACGAGAGCACAGCGTACGGGCTGTTCAATGTGCGGCTTTGGTATACATATGGAGCAGCGTCCTCACCGCTTCGATAGACTACGTGAAGATAATCCCGCTGAATGGGAATACTGGATGAAACGCTGCTGTAAAGACGAAGACGGCACAGTTTATGGCTGGGGACGCGTGCTTGACTTTATAGGTGTTGAATGGAGATAACGAAAGGAGCGAACTAAAATGTCAGTAAAAATAAACTCACTTGAATTTGAGAACGTAAAGAAGATAAAAGCCGTGCAGCTTGAGCCTGCAAAGAATGGGCTTACTGTTATCGGCGGTAAGAACAGGCAGGGCAAGACCTCTGTCCTTGACGCTATCGCTTGGGCGCTTGGCGGTGACAAGTATAAGCCGTCCTCTCCTCAGCGTGAGGGGTCTGTTGTCGAACCGCATTTGAAGATCACTCTCGACAATGGTATAGTAGTGGAGCGTTCGGGTAAGAACAGCTCCCTCAAAGTCACCGACAGCACAGGCAAAAAAGGCGGTCAACAGCTTTTGAACAGCTTCGTTGAGCAGTTTGCACTTGACCTGCCTAAGTTCATAAATCAATCAAGCAAGGAAAAAGCTTCAACTCTGCTGAAAATAATCGGCGTGGGTGATACGCTCTATGAGCTGGAGCATAAGGAACATTCCCTCTATGACCAGCGTACTGCTATCGGCAGGATAGCTGACCAGAAGTCTAAGTTTGCAAAGGAAATGCCTGTGTATGCAAACGTCCCTGCCGAGCCTGTTTCGGCTTCGGAACTTATCAGACAGCAGCAGGATATACTTGCTCGCAACGGCGAAAATCAGCGTAAGCGTGACCAGAAAGAATACTACGAAAAGCAGTTGGAGATTGCTAAGTCTGCCTATGAGCGTGCAAAAGCAAGCTATGAAGCGGCAGTGAACAACTTCAAGCTTGCAAGCCTTGACGCACAAGACCTTGTAGACGAAAGCACAGCGGAGCTTGAAAAGAACATCTCAGATATTGAGGAGCTGAACAAGAAGATAAGAGCAAACCTCGACAGGGAGAAAGCTGAGATAGACGCCGAGGACTACCGTTCACAGTATACATATCTCACTGAGCAGATAGAGGACGTAAGGCAGGCTAAAACCGACCTGCTGGGCAGTGCCGACCTGCCCCTTGAGGGCCTTTCCGTTGAGGACGGAGAGCTGCTGTATAACGGGCATAAGTGGGACAGTATAAGCGGAGCAGAACAGCTTATCGTCGCTACCTCTATCGTGGGAAAGCTCAACCCTGACTGCGGTTTTGTACTGCTGGACAAGCTTGAGCAAATGGATACCGACACCCTTGATGACTTCGGTAAGTGGCTCGAAGCACAGGGCTTGCAGGCGATAGCCACAAGAGTTTCTACAGGTGACGAGTGCAGTATCATAATCGAGGACGGCAGGTCAATGGACAATGATAAGGAAGAAAACACAGAAACGAAAACTTGGAAAGCAGGTGCATTTTAATGTATGAAATAACATCAGGAGTTGTAAGCTCCGCACAGAAAGTCGTGATATATGGTCCTGAGGGCATAGGCAAATCCACCTTTGCGGCTCAGTTCCCCGACCCTGTATTTATTGATACAGAGGGCAGTACAAAGAAGCTGAACATCAGACGTTTCCCCAAGCCAACAAGTTGGGAAATGCTCAAAAACGAGGTAAAGGAAGCTATGAACGGCAGGCTCTGCAAGACCCTTGTCATTGATACATTTGATTGGGCTGAACAGCTTTGCATTGAAACGATCTGCTCGGCACATCAGAAGAAAGGCATTGAAGATTTCGGCTACGGCAACGGCTATGTTTACGAAAAAGAGGAGATAGGCAAGTTTCTTAATCTCTTGCAGGAGGTAGTTGACAGCGGTATCAACGTTGTGCTTACGGCTCACGCTCAGATGAGAAAGTTTGAACAGCCTGACGAGCTGGGCGCTTATGACCGCTGGGAGTTAAAGCTCGGCAAGAAAACTTCTTCTCAGATATCACCTCTTGTGAAAGAATGGGCAGATATGGTGCTGTTTGCAAACTACAAAACATATGCAGTAGCTGTGGATAAGGACGGCAAGAAGTTCAAGGCTCAGGGCGGTGACCGTGTTATGTACACCACACATCACCCTTGCTGGGATGCTAAAAATCGTGACGGACTTCCACCTGAAATGCCTTTTGAATATAGTGGTATAGCTCACCTGTTTGCGTATACACAGCCTGCTGAAATGCCTAAGCCTGTGCCTGCACCGACAGCTCAGACAGCCACACAAAAGTCGGACGAGCCCCTTACTGATCTCAGCGGCTTTGAGGACGTTGCACCACCTATCGTTATCCCTGAGGGCATACCGAAAGCACTTGCGGACCTTATGAGAGCCAACAACGTAAGCGAATCGGATATACGTCTTGTGGTATCTCAGAGAAACTATTTCCCTTATGATACTCCTATCACAAACTATCCTGACGACTTCGTGCAGGGCTGTCTGATAGGCGCTTGGGAGCAAATGCTGCCGCTTATCAGAGAAAATCAGAAAGTACCATTTTAAAAGGAGGACAACACTATGGATAATTTTATGGAATACGGCTGGGAAGATGAGATAGTCAACGAGGGTGGGGACTTTGTCCTGCTCCCTGAGGGGGATTATGACTTCACCGTTGCAAAGTACGAACGTGCAAGGCACGAGGGGTCGGCAAAAGTGCCGCCCTGCAATATGGCAAAGGTCACATTCACCATTTGGGGTGCAGAGGACAGCGTGGAGATAACAGAGAACTTCTTCCTTTGCAACAAGTTTGAGTGGAAGCTCTCAGCACTTTTCCTGGCTCTCGGCTTGAAAAAGCATGGCGAGCCGCTGAAAATGAACTGGAACGCTATCACAGGCAAAAAGGGCAAGTGTCACGTCTACGTTGACAACTACAAGAACAAGGACGGCGAGGACAGGCAGTCCAACAAGATTAAAAAGCTCTATGCCTATGACGAGAATGTGACTACCGTTCAGCCTGCTCAGATGCAGACACCACAGTATAGTCAGCCTGCTCAGACAGGTGGCTGGAAAGCCGGTGCGTTCTGATGATGAATTTAAGACCATATCAAAACGAGGCTAAGCTTGCTATACTCGAACAATGGTCTGAGGGAATAAACAAAGTCCTTGCAGTTCTGCCCACAGGAACGGGAAAGACAATACTTTTCTCGGCTGTTACGGAAGAATGTGTGCGGCAGGGTAAGCGTGTGCTTATCCTTGCCCACAGGGGCGAGCTGCTCGACCAGGCGGCGGACAAGCTTATGAAGTCAACAGGGCTTGGCTGTGCCACCGAGAAAGCAGAGCAAAGCTGTTTAGGCTCTTGGTATCGTGTAGTAGTAGGCTCAGTTCAGACCCTTATGCGTGAGAAAAGGCTCAAAAGCTTTTCGGAAAATTACTTCGATACCATTATCATTGACGAGGCTCATCACGCTATCTCAGACGGCTATCAGAGAGTGCTTGACCATTTTCCTGAAGCTCAGGTACTCGGGGTAACAGCTACACCTGACAGGGGCGATATGAAGAACTTAGGCTCGGTGTTTGACAGCCTTGCATATGAATACACCTTGCCGCAGGCTATCAAAGAGGGCTATCTTTCACCTATCAAGGCTATCACCATACCGCTGAAACTTGACCTTTCAGGAGTATCAACTCAGGCAGGAGATTTCAAGGCAAGTGATATCGACACGGCACTTGACCCATATCTTTATCAGATAGCTGATGAAATGCTCAAATACTGTAAGAAGCGCAAGACAGTTGTGTTCCTGCCGCTTGTCAAGACCTCTCAGAAGTTCCGTGATATCCTTATCAGCAAAGGGTTCAACGCCGCTGAGGTCAACGGAGAAAGCACAGACAGAGCGGAGATACTTGAAGCTTTCGACAAGGGCGAATACAACGTGCTGTGCAACTCAATGCTCCTCACAGAGGGCTGGGACTGTCCGTCAGTTGACTGCGTTATTGTGCTAAGACCAACAAAGGTGCGTGGGCTTTACTGTCAAATGGTAGGCAGAGGCACAAGACTTTGCGAGGGAAAGACAGAGCTTTTACTGCTTGACTTTCTGTGGCACACAGAACGCCACGAGCTTTGCAGACCTGCACACCTTATCTGTCAGAATGAAGAGGTCGCTGAGAAAATGACCGAAAACCTTGCCAATGAGGCAGGCTGTGCAGTAGATATCGAAGAGGCAGAAAAACAGGCAAGCGAGGACGTTGTGGCACAGCGTGAAGAGTCTTTGGCAAAGCAGCTCAAAGAAATGAAAACACGCAAGCGAAAACTCGTTGACCCTTTGCAGTATGAAATGTCAATACAGGCTGAAGACTTGTCCTCATATGTTCCTGCCTTTGGCTGGGAGTGTGCTCCTGCTACCGACAAGCAGAAAGCAAAGCTTGAAAAGCTGGGCATTTTCCCTGACGATATAGACAACGCAGGCAAGGCAAAGCTTATCCTTGACCGACTTGAAAAGCGCCGCAATGCAGGACTTACCACACCTAAGCAGATAAGGCTGCTTGAAAGCAAAGGTTTTGAACACGTCGGCTCTTGGAGCTTTGACAGCGCAAGCAAGATGATAGCACGTATCTCTGCCAATGGTTGGAGAGTGCCGAGAGATATCGACCCGAAAACATACACACCTGAGAACTAAGGAGAAGTGAATGGATAACACAAATTTGCTTAAAATGCTTGAATACATAGACCCTGCAAGCTGTGATTATCAAGAATGGGTCAATGTGGGAATGGCTCTCAAGCACGAGGGCTATTCCGTGAACGATTGGGACAGTTGGTCGAGGTCAGACAGCCGTTATCACAGCGGTGAGTGTGAACGCAAGTGGCAAGGCTTTAACGGCAATGCTCAGCCTGTGACCGCAGGAACTATCGTGCAAATGGCAAAGGAAAGAGGATACAGCCCCCATGAGTTTCAGGCATACGATTGGGACGGCGAGATAGTTGCAGAAGAAAGCAGTCCCCTTGTAAACGGCGGTGAGGGCATACCGATCACCGAGCCTGCCCAATGGGATCCTGTCAAGGAGATAGTCACATATCTTGAAACACTCTTTGAGGCAGGAGAGAACGTGGGCTATGTTACGCAAACGTGGGAAACAGAAAAGGACGGCAAGACCAGGTATCTGCCAACAAAGGGGTGCTGTGACAGGACGGCTGGGGAGCTTATCAAGAGGCTTGGCGAATGTAACGGCGACATTGGTGCGGTGTTTGGCGACTACAAGGAAGAGGCAGGAGCGTGGATCCGCTTCAATCCTCTTGACGGCAAGGGCGTAAAGAACGAGAATGTAACAGACTACCGCTATGCTCTTGTTGAAAGTGACAGTATGCCTATAGAACAGCAGAACGCTGTGATGAGAGAGCTTGAACTTCCTATCGCAGTGCTTGTATACAGCGGTGGAAAGAGCGTTCACGCTATCGTCAAGATAGACGCTCCCAACTATGATGAATACCGCAGGCGTGTTGATTTTCTTTACAAGGTCTGCAAGGAAAGCGGTCTTGACATAGATAAACAAAACCGCAATCCCTCACGTCTTAGCCGTATGCCTGGTGTGATGAGAAACGGCAAGAAACAGTTCATCATTGACAAAAACATAGGCAAAGAAAGCTTTTCGGAATGGAAAGATTACATAGAAAGTATCAATGATGATCTCCCCGACCCTGAGAGCCTGAGTGCTGAGTGGGATAACCTGCCTGAGCTTGCTCCGCCACTTATTGACGGTGTTCTCAGACAGGGTCACAAAATGCTCATTGCAGGTCCGTCAAAGGCAGGCAAGTCTTATGCACTTATCGAAATGTGCGTGGCGATAGCTGAGGGTGTCAAGTGGTTTGGCTGGCAATGCACCAAAGGAAAGATACTATACGTCAACCTGGAGCTTGACAGAGCATCTTGTCTGCACCGTTTCAAGGACGTGTACACCGCAATGCACTTAGAGCCTGATAACCTCAACAGCATAGACATATGGAACCTGCGAGGTCACAGCGTACCAATGGACAAGCTTGCACCAAAGCTTATACGCCGAGCAAGTAAGAAGAATTACATTGCCGTGATAATAGACCCTATCTACAAGGTCATAACAGGCGATGAGAACTCAGCAGACCAAATGGCGCACTTCTGCAACCAGTTTGACAAGGTATGCACAGAGCTTGGCTGTGCGGTCATATACTGCCACCACCACTCAAAGGGAGCGCAGGGCGGTAAGCGTTCAATGGACAGAGCCAGCGGTTCAGGAGTATTCGCCCGTGACCCTGACGCACTTCTTGACCTTTCAGAACTTGACATCTCAGACAGCCTTTACAAACAGCAGGAGGACGAAACTGTATGCCGTATCTGTGAGAACTGGATGAGGAGATTTTACAGAAATACTGATGACCTTTGTTCACAGGACGATCTTGTTACGCCGTCAAAAATGCTTGAGATAACGCACAAGTACCTGCACCCGAACTCATACAAGCTTATGATGACCGACATAGACAAGGCCAAGCTTGCGGTAAGAAACCGCACGGCATGGCGTATAGAGGGTACTCTGAGAGAGTTCCCGAAGTTTGCTCCCCTCAATATGTGGTTTGATTATCCTGTTCACAGAGAGGATACCGTGGGCGTGCTTAAAGACTGCGAGGTAGAGGACATCTCACCGAATTGGAAGAAGAATTTCAGCAAGAAGAAGACCAATGAAGACCGCAGCAAGGAGCGCAAGGAGAGCATTGAAACAGCTTTCAGCGGTGTGCAGGAGAACGGCAAGTGCCGCATTTCTGAGCTGGCGGAGTATCTTGCAGTTACCGAAAAGACAGTGCGTTCAAGGTTAAAAGAGCATGGTGATTTTTGGATAGATGGCGGAGAATGCGGCTTAAAAAAATGAGTGAAAGAAAGGAAAAAGTCGAGAAAATTTACTTTGAAACGGAAAGGAAAAAATCGAGTAAGTGTAAGGAAAATATCGGTGTTTTCCCTTGGGAAGAAAATGTCGACAAAATACCGACTTTTTCCCGAGGAAAGAAAAAGTATATTATTACATAATATATATTTTCGGGCATAAGCCGCCCGAAAATCTATTCTGAAATAATAAGGCGGCTAGCACACCGACCGCACGAGAGGAGCAGATAACAATGACTGAATTTTTTATGGCAATGATACCGCCGACGGCTACGGCTCAGGAACACAAGGTGGCAGTGAGAAACGGCAAGCCGATATTTTATGACCCACCCGATGTCAAGGCGGCAAAAGAAAAGCTCACGGCAAACCTAGCAAGGCACAGACCGCCTGAGAAGTACATCTGTGGGATAAGGTTGGTAACAAAGTGGCTGTTTCCAAATGACGGCAAACACAAAGACGGAGAGTACAAGATCAGCAAGCCTGACACAGATAACTTGCAGAAGATGTTCAAGGACTGTATGACAAAGCTTGATTTCTGGACAGACGACCAACTTGTGGCGAGCGAGATATGCGAGAAGTTTTGGGCGGACATACCTGGCATTTATGTGAGGATAGAGGAGCTATGACGATACACGAAGTAAAGAAAAGTCTTGGACGCAGGGTGAGTTACAACGGCTCTGACTGCTACGAGCTGACAGGGTGCATTATCCGCAAGAGCAGCAAGACAGGTCAGTTCTTCTATCAGGCAGAGATCGCTGACAAGACTTGTGGCAATACGTTGGTGTATTGTAGGCTGGAAGAGTTGAGGTGTGAGGAGGCAAAAGAATGAAAATACATAATCTGAAACTTAGCATAGAATTTTGTGACGCTGTTCTGAGCGGTGAGAAAATTTTTGAGGTCAGAAAGAATGACAGGGGTTTTCAGACGGGAGATCTGATAAGATTTATACCGACTGACGGAACGTCTTATCGTAGCTCAGACGGCACAGTAAGAGAACACGCAAAACATGAGATATCAGGACATACATACAAGATAACATATATCCTCAACGGCTGGGGAATAAAGAATGGGTATGTTGTGATGGGAATAAGAGAGGAGATAGCCTATGGAAAGAAACGACCCAATGACCATGTCACGCCTGAAAGCCTACCGCAGGAATGCCTCAGCCATTGAGGACATCAAGGCAGAGCTTTCAGGCAAGTACGTTGCCGACAGTATCAGCGTATGCACTCCGCCGTCCTACACGCCACACAGCACACGCATAGACGGCTTTCTACCAAGCGGTGATACACTTTCATTGCTGTGCGAGCAGGCTCGGCTAGAGCGTGAGCAGAGGTCTGTGGAGGAGTTTATCAAGGGGATAGAGGATAGACAGATGAGAAAGATATTTGTACTCAGGTTTGTAAAAGGCTTTACTTGGATACAGATAGGACACAAGGTCGGAGGTACAGCGGACGGCTGTAGAATGGCGGTCAAAAGATTTTTGCAAAATGCTTAAACTTGTTCGCTCTGTTCGTTTTACCTATGTTATAATTTAAACTGAGGAAAGTGTAGATGTACCTCAGACTTGTACTTTCATTGAAGTCACCTCCAATTTTCTAAGCCCCGTAAGGGGCTATGCAGAACGTGAGTGCATGAGCTTGTGGTCTGCCCATACGGTCAGCTGGTTTTCCGACAAAGCCAACACATAATATTTGAACCGCCGCCAAGCCGTGAACTATATTCTAGAGCTTCGGGCGGTGTATGCAGGTCGAGAGCGAGCCACCGCTCAGATCTGCTCCAACATTTACAAAACTCCTTATAATATTTTCACAAGGGCGACCGCAAAATGCAGCCGCCTTTGCGTTGTGTCGTAAAAAGTTCATAAATGTCGAATTTTTGATATACTGCATAAAAAATACAATTGTGTTTTATGCAGTAAATAGAAATTCGGTGCATTTCGTTGATTTTCGCTCTGATTAGTGATATTATTTAAGAAATATTATTATGAGGAGAATAAAATGGGCAACGATGAATTAACCAATTATTTTGAACAAGCAGAATACTACAAATTTAAATATGAGGGCGATAATGACATTTCTCTGATTGCATTGAATCAAACATTAAGTGCTATTAATGAATTAACAAAACTAGCAGTCAATAATCAATTTGAGTATGAATTTAAAATCAGTGCAACTGAAAAAGGAAGTTTTATTTTAGATATATATTCGATAGCATATGTGACGGCCAATTTGATAAATCCAGACAATATTTTATACATGAAGAATTGTTTGTCGGTGGTTACGGAATGGATCAATATTAAAAAGCACTTGGGTGATAAGCCTCCAAAGAAAGTGGAACATACAGGTAAAGAGGTGAACATTACGAATTGTAAAGGCACGGTGTTACATTGTTCGCTTGAGGGCGCAGAGTTTTTAAATAATGCACAGATTGGTACTATGATTGTAAACTTAGGCTGTGGATTAGAAAGAGGGAAGAAAACTGGCTTTAAACTTATGGACGAAAAAAATCAAGAAATAATTTCAATTGATGAGTCTGATTATGATGTATTAACTTCAGAGTCATGTTTTGCAACAGATAATAAAGTACATAACGATGTTATAAAAAATGCAAATTTAATCATTATTAAGCCAGATCTCTATGGAGATTCTAAATGGGAACTGTACCTCAATAAAAGAATAAAGGCTAAAATTGATGATAAGCATTGGAAATCACAGGTTGAAAATCATCAAGTTAGTTTTATGAGGGGAACAATAATGAGAGCGGACTTAAGAATTGAAGTTGATCTTGATGAATACGGTTTGCCGGTTGAAAATTCAGATAGGTATTACGTTGATAAGGTATATGGAATAACTCAACCGGAAATAACAGATGAAGACCAAACTAAGCTTTAGTTGCATAACATTTCTCACAGGAAGTTCGCAAATGTCGAAAACTTGAAATATTGCATAAAATAAGTAAAACAACTTTGTGCAGATAAGAGAATTATATGTATATTTGTTGATTTTTGCAATTTCATATGCTATTATTTCATTACGTAAGAAGGTGGTAGTATGGCGAGAGTAAAAGTAAGAAAAACGGTGAGCTTAGTTGATCTAAGCACCTCAACTAAATTGTTTATTGATAATTACAACTATCAAATAAATAAAAGAAATAAAATTGATAACAAAGCCTACATATATTCTGGCGTTTGCTGTGCAATATTGCTTTTTAACGTAAAATACGTTGATTTTATTTATATTGCAAATATACTGTGTAAAAATTGTTATGGTGCAGTAGTAGCAACAGTAGATCTTTCTATAATATTGGCGATAGTGATTTTAGCAATATGTTGTCTCAAAAGTGGCTTGTATTTGTTAAAGCCTCAAGGCTACAGTGAAATAGATATTGCATTTCTTTTAAATAAGGCAAAAGAATGTCATTTTCTTAAAATTGAAAAATCACTAAATAAAACAATAGAAACTAATGAAAAGATTAATCAAAGTCATATGATGAAAGTTAACAGGATGATAAAGCAACTTGGCGTTCTTTTTGCTTTAACTGCTGTGCATTTTGTTACGCATCAGTTGATGGCGTTTGCTTGAAGGGGGTGTGTTTATGCATTTTGGTGATGACGATGGTACAAAAACAATTTTGGAAGATAAGATACTTGAACTTAATTCAACTTTCTCAAAAACAACTAATGATTCGGAAAGTTCAAGTGCATCGAATGAAAATGGCAAGGTAGATAACGACGATGAATAGCTAACGAAAAAAGCTGTATCAATGAAATGCTCCCCTTTTGTTAGACAATGTGGTATAATAGAAATATACCAATAAAAAATCTAACGAAAGGGGGCTTTTTTATACCCAAAAGAACAAAAAACCGAGGTGAGGTGAATGCCGAATGAAAAGAATTTAATAGTTCCAAGCTCGAGTGAAGCTCGAAAAAACGGCTCAAAAGGCGGTAAAAAATCAGGCGAAGTCCGCAGACGTAAAAAGACTATGAAGCAGGTAATGGACTTTCTGCTTGAACAGCCTGCCAATACCAGAGCGGACTATGAGTTTCTCGTTAATCAGGGCATTGACCTTAACAGCCTTGACCCTGACTTCATCAATAATATGCTTCTTGTTAATGCGGCTCTTATGGCAAGGGCTAAGCAAGGGGACGTTGCGGCGGTGAAAGAGCTGCGTGACATTATCCGTGATGACGATATGCTCAAACATAAGATAAAATACGATAACGCAAGGCTCAGGCTTGAAAAACAAAAGCTTGAGCCTGTTTCTGTGCCCGATAAGGCGTACAGCGGTATCCCTGCGAGCCTTGTCGCTCCTGCGTTCTCGTCTGTACTGTTCGATATTGCAGAGCAGGAACATTCCGAGTATGTTTTCCCCGGCGGACGTGGCTCGACTAAATCTTCATTCTGCGGTCTGAACGTTATCGACCTGCTGATGAAGAACGAGAATATGCACGTCTGTGTTCTGCGTGCTGTGGCGAATACTCTTAAAGACAGCGTTTATTCTCAGATACTCTGGGCAATATCTGCACTTGGCCTTGATGATGAGTTTGCCTGCACAAAGTCGCCCCTTGAGATCACACGCATTTCAACAGGGCAGAAAATATACTTTCGTGGTGCTGATGACCCGCACAAGATAAAGTCTATCAAGCCGCCTTTTGGCTATATTGGCATTGTGTGGTTTGAGGAGCTTGACCAGTTCGGCGGTGAAGAAGCTGTGCGAACGATAGAACAGTCTGTTATAAGAGGCGGCGAGAGAGCATATAAGTTCAAGTCTTTCAACCCTCCGAAGTCGGCTCAGAACTGGGCGAACAAGTACATCAAAGTGCCGAGAACGGACAGACTCGTTACCGAAAGCACTTATCTTACTGTGCCGAAAAAGTGGCTTGGCAAGCCTTTTCTTGATGACGCCGAATTTCTCAAAGAAACCAATCCCACTGCCTATGAGAACGAGTATATGGGCGTTGCAAACGGTACGGGTGGCAATGTTTTTGATAACGTCCTCATAAGAGAGATAACCGACAGCGAGATAGCACAGTTTGATAACATCTATAACGGCGTTGACTGGGGCTGGTATCCCGACCTTTACGCTTTTGTCAGAGTACATTATGCCCCTGCTCAGCACACGCTGTTCATATGGCAGGAGTACACCTGCAACAAAACAAAGAATATTGATACCGCAAAGCATTTGCTGGAGCTTGGTATCACAGCAAACGACCTTATCACCTGCGACAGTGCAGAGAACAAGTCCGTTGAGGATTACAGAGCATACGGCTTGCTTGCAAGAGGTGCAGAGAAAGGTCCTAACAGCAGGGAGTATTCATATAAGTGGCTGCAATCTCTGCGAAGTATTGTTATAGATAACAAGCGTTGTCCTGTGGCTTGTGAGGAGTTCATCAACTGCGAGTATGACAGAGATAAAGAGGGCAACGTTATAAGCGGATATCCCGACGGCAATGACCACGTTATCGACGCCGTTCGGTATGCAATGGAAAGAGTATGGAAAAGGCGGGGTCAGTAAGCTATGGGCATTATTTCAAAAATAAGGGAGTGGATAAGCAGAATGCTTTCAAAGTCAGATATAAAGGGCGTTTACGGTATTGATATCGCCGTAACGGACAGTATGATAAGAGCTATCGACAAGTGGGACAGAATGTATGCAGGTAATGCAGCACCCAAGGGAGTTCACTCTCTGCGGCTTGAACACGCTGTTGTGAGGGAGTTTGCGAACACGGCTATCAATGAAATGACCCTGAAAGTTTCCAATGATAAGCTTGATACCATAATGAAAAATGCCCTTGAAAACATCAATAAAAATCTGCAAAGAGGTCTTGCCACAGGAGCAATGATAATAAAGCCGCTAGGGGCTGATAAGGTGCAGTATGTTCCGCAGTCGCAATTTATTCCTGTGGAGTATGACGTGAACGGCAGGCTTATAAAGGTCATTTTCCCTGAGATAAAACGCATGGGCGATAATGATTACCGCATAAGGCTTGAATATCACGCTCTGGACTATGAAAAAGGGCTGACAATCACAAACAGGGCCTTTCGTTCCAATGACGGCGTATCTCTCGGTACTGAGATACCCCTCACAGCTGTTTCAGAGTGGGCGGAGCTTATCCCTCAGATAGCCTATCCTCTTATGCTGCGACCCTCTTTCGGCTATTATGTCAACCCTATCGACAATACAGTTGACGGTTCACATTCAGGCGTATCAGTGTTCGCAGGGGCGGAAGAAGTCATAAGAAAAGCTGATATCCAATTTGGCAGGCTCGATTGGGAGTTTGAATCGGGAGAGCGTGCAATAGACGTTGACGAGGCTGTGCTAAGACCTGTGACAGACCCATTCACAGGTAAGAAACGTGCAGAAATGCCAAAGCTCAATGAACGGCTTTTCAGAGGGGTAAACGTGTCGGCTGGCACGAGCGGTGACTTTTATCACGAGTTCTCACCGCAGTTAAGGCAGGCTGATTTTATTGCAGGACTTGAAGAATACAAGCGTGAGATAGAGTTTGCTGTGGGGCTGTCCTATGGGGATATCTCAAACCCTCAGACAGTTGATAAGACGGCAACGGAGATAAAGTCCTCAAAGCAGAGAAAGTTCGATACTGTCACGGCGATACAGAATAATCTCCGTGTCTGCCTTGAAGACCTCTGCTATTCGCTGGCGTTTTATAATGGGCTTACTCAAAGCGGCTATGAGCTGTCTGTGAACTTCGAGGACAGTATCCTTGCAGATGATGAAACAAAGCGTGCAAGCGATCGTCAGGACGTTTCTATGGGCATTATGCCACTGTGGGAATACCGAATGAAATGGTATGGTGAGGACGAGGAAACGGCTAAGAAAATGACCTCCGACAGCACCGCAGAGGTGATAGAATAATGCTCAAAGCAAGCGAGATAGAGCGAGTTTCAATGGTTCTTGACAAGCCCCTGCGTGACCTTGAAATGCAGATAATGGAGGATATCGTCCGCAGGATAAAGATAAACGGCGAGATAACACGTTCGGCAGATTGGCAGATATACAGGCTTCACGAGCTTGGAATGAGCAAGCGTGAGATAAAGAAAGCCATAGCCGATAACCTTGACCTCTCCAAAGCTGAGATAAAAGAGCTGTACAATGATATCCTGCAAAAAGGCTATGAATGGGACGATAGCATATACAAGACCAAAGGCAAAGCACGGATACCCCTTGAAGAAAATGAGGGTCTGCAAAGGCTGCTGTCGGCTGTATCGGAGCAGACTTCGGGGGAGCTTAAAAACATATCTCAGTCACTCGGATTTGCAGTAAAACAGCCTGACGGCAAGCTTAAATTCACGCAGACGGCTGACTTCTATCAGCAGAGCCTTGATAACGCCATAATGGGCATAGCAAGCGGAGCGTTCGATTATAATACGGTCATAAAGAAAGTCATTTCGGATATGACGAACTCAGGTCTTCGCACTGTGGACTATGCCACAGGCTGGAGCAACAGGGCAGACGTAGCCGCAAGGCGTTCGGTGATGACAGGGCTTTCACAGCTAACCGCAAAAATGAATGAGGAAAACGCCAAAGAGCTTGGCACAGACTATTTTGAAGTCACTTGGCACAGCGGAGCAAGACCCTCTCACCAAGAATGGCAGGGCAAGGTCTACAGCAAAAAAGAACTTGAAACTATCTGCGGTCTTGGTACTGTGACAGGTCTGTGCGGAGCGAATTGCTATCACGATTATTACCCCTTTATCCCCGGCATATCTGAGCGTTCCTACACAGACGAGGAGCTTGCACAGATGAATGCAGAGGAGAACAAGCCTGTTAAGTACGGTGATAAAGAGTACACAAAGTATGAAGCTTTACAGCGACAAAGAAAGCTTGAAACTGCAATGAGAGCCCAGCGGCAGAAGATACATCTTCTTGAAGAGGCAGGCGCAGACGAGGAGGATATCATCAACGCACGCTGTAAATATCGTGGCACTTCCCAAGAGTATACGAGATTTTCAAAAGCAATGGGTCTGCCTCAGCAAAGAGAGCGTGTGAACGCCGACGGACTGGGGAATATGGGGGTGGGGAAAACCAAGATAGACTTGACGCAAAAAGATTATAGTGATATAATTGATATGAAAGGTAAGATGTCTGATATAGACGTGCGAAAGTGGTATAGACACCACAACAAAAATATCCCTCAGCTTATCGACAAAAGCAAATCTATTGAAGAACAGGCAAGGCAAGCTTGTGAACTGCGTAACAAGTATCGCTTTCAGGCAAGAGAGTTAATGAAAGATCAAAAAGCTCGTAAAACCCTTGACCAGACCGAACCTATCATTTCTTTTGAAGACTTGGTATCAAATAAAATGGTACGAAAAAACATGAGCAGAGAAGAAGCTATAGCAGACACTTTGAAGACCGCTGTAAAAACACGAAGATCAGTAGATAAAAGGTATGGATTGGATGATCAGCAATGAAAAAATATGAATACAATATTTGCACGGCTGCGGACAAAGAAATTTTTGATAAGCAATGTGCAGCATTGGAAAAGCATATCCCAGGCATTGAACGGTCCGATATGCTGACAGATGTTGACGGCTCACAAACGCAGATATATGAATTAAACGGAAAGAAGATAATCGTACACAACAGTTATTATATAGACGCTGTGTACATTGATTCAGAAGTTGAACTTACAGAGTATTTCAAATGATAATTTTACCGCTTGACTAATGTCGGGCGGTATTTTTATACCCAAATATCGGAACTAAGCACCTTAACGGGTGCTTTTTTCATACCATTTCGTCCTTGATATGACGTTAAACTGTCAGACTTTCACACCGCAGACAGAGCGGTATATAAGCTATGTAGAAAGGACAAACATATGAAAAACATTTTTGAGATTCTTGCCGCTCTGGGTATCGTTATCCCTGAGGACAAGAAACAGGACATCACAAAACAGGTGGCAGAGAATTATAAGACTGTGGCTGAGTTTGAAAAGGTGAAAAGCCGCCTTGAGGTGGAGCGTGATAACTATAAGGACAGCCTTGATACCGCACAGAACTCTCTCAAAGAATTTGAGGGCGTGGACGTCAAGGAGCTTAACGGCAAAGTCGCACAGCTCACCGCTGACCTTGCTAAGAAAGACACCGAGTATCAGGCGAAGATATCTGATATGGAGTTTGACGCTACCCTTGATAACGCTATCTCGGCAAGCAAGGCAAGAAACGTCAAGGCTCTTAAAGCTTTGCTTGATGTGGAAACTCTCAAAGCTTCCAAAAATCAGGCTGAGGATATCAAGACGGCTATCGAGAACGTGAAGAAAGATAACGATTATCTTTTTGAAAGTTCCGAGCCTATCAAGAACCCAGTCGCTCCCACAGGGACGCCTGCCGCAGGTGAAGTAAGCAAGGAAGCCTTTGCAAAAATGGGGTATATGCAGAGGTTGGAACTTAAACGAACAGACCCCGAAAAATACGAACAGTTGAAAGGATAGGATATTATGAAAATGACAAATGGCATTAGAATTTCTATGCAGTATTTCGCAGAGCAGACAAAGATCCCCGACCTTATCGATCCTGAGGTGATGAGTGACATGATCGACGCAAAGATAGAGTCTAAGATAACTGTATCTCCCTTTGCGAAGATAGACAGAACGCTCGTTGGCGTGCCTGGCGACACTATCACAGTGCCGCAGTATAAGTATATCGGCGATGCAGTTGATGTTGCAGAGGGCGTTGAAGCCGAAACTGTCAAGCTTGAAACAGACTCCACTCAGGCTAAGGTAAAGAAAGCCATGAAAGCGGTGGAGATAACCGACGAGGCTGTTCTCAGCGGCTATGGCAACCCTGTAGGTCAGGCGACTTCACAGCTTGCAATGTCTATCGCTTCTAAGGTGGACGCAGACAGCATGGACGCACTTATGAAAGCTCAGCTCATCTATGACGGCTCGGCTTCTGCTATCTCTTACAGCGGCATTGTTGACGCTGTTGACAAGTTCAATGAGGAGCTGAACACCGAAAAGGCTATGTTTATTAATCCTCATCAGAACTCACAGCTTAGAAAGGACCCGAACTTCATTTCAGCTGATAAGTATGACGGCAATGTGATCATGACAGGCGAGATAGGCAAGATAGCGAACTGCCGTATCGTTCCGTCAAAGAAAGTTTCACTTAACGAGGCTATCCCGGAACAGTATGTGAGAGTTGACAGCGATGCAGAGGGTGCAAAGGAGGTTGTTGCGGACAGCACAGCTTCACCAACTGCTTCACAGATAAAGCTCGGCTCAGTAACGCCTTGTGCAGATGGCTACACTCCAAAGGTGGGTGACTATGTTGTAAAGAACGCCGCTGTTAAGGCTGGCACTTTCTACATATGTCCTATCATCAAGCTCAACGCTGATACTGAAACAGATGACGAAACATCAGCTCTGACTATCTACCTCAAGCGTGACACCAACGTTGAACCAGAGAGAAGAAGCACAAAGCGCTGCACAGTTATATCTGCTGACAAGCATTACACTGTGGCTATTTCAGACCAGTCTAAGGTAGTTCTTGCAAGATTCAAGAAGTAAAGAGGTGCGGCAGTATGAAAGCATATGCAAGCGAGAGCTATTATATAGGCGTTTATCTTTGCGGCAGAGAGCCTGACATATCTGCCGCTTTTGACTTCTATGCAATGCAAGCCACAAGCCTTATGAAGCGATATACACTTGACAACGTTGACGAGAACGATATCCCCGAAGAAGTGAAAATGTGCTGCTGCGAGCTTGCGGAGAATATTTTCAAGGCAGAGCAGGAGGGCGGCACTCAGGGGGTATCTTCCGAAAGCGTTGGGGGCTGGTCAAAGTCATATGAAAGCTCAGATATCCGCAGGCAGAACGCTGACAGAGCCGTTCACGATATCGTGTACAAATGGCTCAGCGGAACAGGGCTGCTTTACAGAGGGGTGAGGTAAATGCTTGCAAACAGCGATTGCACGGTGTATCTTTTTGACAAGCAGACAGAGGGTTTTGTGCGGAAGTATGCAGAGAAAGTTTACTGGTGTGAGAATAAGTCGGGAAGTATCGTGAAAAGCGGTATGCAGACCTCAGACAGCACAAGGGTGTATTTCTATGACGATAATGCACCGAAAACCCCTGCAAAGGATATGCTTGTGAGAGGAAAATGCGAGTTTGAGTTCGATAATCAAACGCCGCAGAGCATATCTGAGAGCATGAAAATCTTCCGTGCGGAGTATGACTTTGTTACGGTAATGAGCATTGATGATTATATGTTCGGCGGTCTGCCACATATGGAGGTGAGCGTGAAATGAAGATAGGTCAGCCTATGGACAGCAGGGCTATCACTTGGGATAAGTCCTTTGCAGGCAAGTATTCAGAACGCTTTGATAAGGCTCAAAAGTTTATTGACGCTGAGTGCATAAGGCATATGGTGAAGTATACACCTACCCTCAGCACGAATCTGAGAAAGTCTGCCACGAGAGGCACAAAAATAGGCAGCGGCAAGATACAGTATCTTGCACCTTACGCACGCTATCAGTATTACGGCAAGCTTATGGTATCATCTGTTACAGGCTCGGCATACGCCCGACATGGAGAAAAGAAAGTGCTGACGGACAAAGACCTTGTTTACAGCACTTTTAAAGAGCCACTTGCCGGCAAGCTTTGGTTTGAGCGAATGAAAGCCGACAAGAAACAGCAAATACTCAGAGGAGCGGCGGCGATAATGGGAGGCAAAGCGAAATGAACATAATCGAGCTTGTGAAAGATATTTTGCAGCAGTTTCCGAAAATATCGGAGGTCTGCAACGATATTCATATCGATTTTACCGACGATACGCCAACAAATTACGGCTTGTCCTCAACAGGAGACAGCCTTATAAGCTCTGATATTTTGGGCGGTCAGACAAGACAGCATAACTTCATTCTCTATGCGGTGTATCAATCTATGAACGACTTTGACAGAATGTCAAACAGCGGCGTACTGCTTGAATTGCAGATGTGGCTTGAAACCTATGCAGACAAGCACCGAGATACCACGTTCACTACCATAACAGAGGACGAGGAAAGGACAGGCGTTCTTGAAAAGCTCACCTGTGCAAACGGAATGATATATGCAATACCAAACGAAAACACAAACGATACTGTGCAGTATCAATTGCAGATAGCGGCACAGTATCAAATATAAAAGGAGGAAAACATATGCCTGATTATTCATACAAGAGCGGAAAGCTCAACAGAAGTCATCTTCTGCATTATCTTGACACTACATTCGCAGCGGTCGCTTCATCACCAAGCTGGTATCTTCTCGGTAAGGACGTTGAGGACGCAAGTGTGGCACTCAACCCTGACACTTCCACAAAGAAGAATATCCTTGATGAAACCACAGTTGAGGACAACGGCTACGAGCCTGAGTTCGACCTTGATACATTCTATGCAAAGCCCGGTGACGCACTTTACGAGAAGCTTAAAGATATCATGATGAATCGTCTTACGGGCGACGCCTGCAAGACAAGCGTGCTTGAAGTCATCGTTGACAAGACCACAGGTGCGTATGACGCTTGGATGGAAGATGTCATAGTCAAGCCGCAGTCTTATGGCGGACCACAGGGGGGCGTAAATATCCCGTTCAACTGCACCTTTGCAGGAAACAGAGTGAAAGGCTCTGTCACCTTTGCGGCAGGCGTGCCAACGTTTGCAAAGGCTACGGAAGAATAAACTATATGACAAACATATGAAAGCACTTCGTTCAGAGCGGAGTGCTTTCTGCTTGCCATAATACAGAAAGGATGATAAAAATGTCAATGCAGTCAATAAATTTTAACAGCGGCAATTACAAAGAGTACGCTATAAACGGCGATGAGAACAGAGTTATAAGGATAAACGTGTCAGACGTTGGTATCATCACTAGGATACAGGACGCTATGAGCAAGGCTGACAATATCGCAGAAGAAGTGTCAGAACGTGAGAAGAACGAGGACAGAACTCAGCTTCTCAAAGAGTATGACCAGCGTGCAAGAGAAATGGTCAATGACATATTTGGAAGCGATGTGTGTACGGCGGCGCTTGGAAGCGTGAACGTGTTCTCTGTGGCTTCAAACGGCAAGCCTGTGCTTGTGAACTTCCTTGAAGCGCTTCTTGTTGTGGTGGTGCAGGAAATAAAGTCAGCACAGACGGCAGCTCAGATAAAGCTCGAAGAAAAGGTGGAGAAGTACATAGCTCCCGTTGTTGCTCAGCCTGCGGTCAACGTGGCGGAGCTTTCTGACGAAGACAAAAAGGCTCTGCTCAGGGAGCTGCTCAAATGATAGGCAACTTGCCAACAGCCCTTGAAATAGACGGCAGAGAGTATGCCATACGCTCAGATTTTCGGGTAATCCTGCGTATCTATTCAGCCTTTGCAGACCCCGAACTTGACGAGCGTGAAAAGTGCTATGTGTGTCTTAAATGCCTTTACGCTGAGGATATTCCACGAGAGCATTTGCAGGAGGCTGTCAACAAGGCTTATTGGTTTGTAGGCGGTGGAGATGTTCCCCAGGAGAGCGTTCAGCCTGCAAAAACTATTGATTGGGAGCAGGACGAGAGTATTATTTTTCCTGCGGTGAACAAGGCGGCAGGCTTTGAAACGAGGACGGTAAAATATCTTCATTGGTGGACTTTTCTCGGCTATTTCAACGAGATAGGCGAGGGGCTTTTTTCGTCTGTTATAGGCATACGGCAAAAGCTTAACAAGGGCAAAAAGCTTGAAAAATACGAGCAGGAGTTTTACAGAAACCACCGCAATATGATAGACCTTAAACGAAAGCTCTCGGCAGAAGAGCAGAGGGCTGAAAACGAGGACAAAGAGTTTCTGAAACAGCTGACGGGAGGCGAATGACAATGGCTGACGGGTGTTTGAATTTTGACACCAACATAAACAGCGAGGGCTTTGAAAAGGGCTTGAAAAGCCTTTCCGATATGGTGGGGGATATCAAGCCAAAGCTTAAAAGCCTTGCAATGGCTGTGACAGCTGCGTTCTCCGTCAAGAAGCTTGTGGACTTCGGCAGGCAGTCAATAGAAACGGCCTCAGACCTTGCGGAAGTTCAGAACGTTGTTGATACGGCTTTCGGAGAGTCCAAGCAGAAAATGGAGGACTTCGCTGACACGGCTGTCAAGACCTACGGCATTTCAAAGCTTACCGCAAAGCAGACGGGCTCAAACTTCATGGCAATGGCGGCAGGAATGGGGCTTGCCAATGACAGTGCAAGCGATATGGCTATGGCTCTTACAGGGCTGTCTGCGGATATGGCGTCATTTTATAACGTTGGTCAGGACGTGGCAAGCACGGCTCTGAAATCAATTTTTACAGGGGAAACTGAGACCCTCAAACAGTTCGGTATTGTTATGACGGACGCCAACTTGCAGGCGTATGCACTTTCAAAGGGTATCACGAAATCAACTGCCGATATGTCGCAGGCTGAAAAAGTTCAGTTGAGATACAATTACGTTATGTCACAGACGGCTCTTGCACAGGGCGACTTTGCAAAGACGTCTGACAGCTGGGCAAACCAAACTAGAATACTCTCTGAGCAATGGAAAGAGTTCGGAGCAACTATCGGCACTGTGCTGATGAACGTTCTTCTGCCTGCTGTCAAGGCGATAAACAATCTGCTTTCACAGCTCATATCGTTGGCACAGGGGGCAGCGAGGGCACTCTCAGAGGCGTTCGGCTTTGAACTAAGCAACAGTGCAGACGAGGCTCAAAGCATAGTGAAAAGCACCTCTCAGGCGGCGGATAATTACAGCGATGTAGCCAATGACGCTAAACAGACGCAGGAGGCACAGGAAGGATCTCTTGCAAGCTTTGACCAAATGAACAAACTGAATGATGAGAGCAAGTCAGACAGCACTGGGGTCAGCGGTGCTGGGGAGATAATGCAGCCTTCCGGGACTAGCGTTGAGGTGGATACGGGAAAGGCAGATAAAAAGCTGTCTGACTTTTTCAAATCAGTAAGAACTCAGTTTGAAAAGCTTGCAGACTATCTTGATAAGAATTTTAAGCCTATTTTCGCTGATATATGGAGCGGACTTGAAAGAGAGAGCATTGAACTTGCTCAGATACTCGGCGGAGTTTTCAGCGATATAAAGTCGCTTTCCGAGCCGCTCAAAGCTTATTTTATAAACGATTTTACACCGCTTATGCAGACCGCTTTCAGCACGCTTGGCAAGATAGGCATAGGACTTTTTGACAGCTTCAACAAGGTGTTTTCTGATATCTGGAATGTGGCAGTGTTCCCTATACTGCAAAACTTCCTCACTGTAGGATTACCCCTAATGGCGGATTTTGGCACGCAGGTATGGAACACGCTAGGCGTACTGTTTGACAACATAAAAGAGATCTTCGATACCTTGTGGAACGGCGTTGCACAGCCTGTGTTGAACGCCTTGAAAACACTGTGGTGCGATACTTGGCAGAGCATTTCAGACTTTTGGAACGAATGGGGACAGCCTATATTTGACGGCATAAACGAGGGTATAACCACCACAAAGAACATATTTCTCAACCTGTGGGAAACGGTCTTGAAACCTATGTTTGACAAGCTCATGGACGTGGCTGACAGCGTTTGGACGGAGCACTTGAAACCTCTGCTTGATGAGTTTCTCGACTTTGTGGGAACACTTATCACAAGCGTTCTGAGCATTTACAACAAAGCCATAGCACCTGTTGTGAACTGGCTTGTGAGCATACTCGGACCGATAGTCAGCAGTGTGCTTGGCAAGATAATAAAAACAGTGGGTAATGTCATAAGCAATATAATTGACGCCGTGAAGAACATCATTTCAGCACTTAAAGGCGTTGTGCTGTTCATAGCGGGAGTGTTCACTGGTGATTGGAAAAAAGCTTGGCAGGGTGTAAAGAAGATTTTCAAAGGCGTATGGGACGCACTTGTTGACATAGCAAAAACACCTATCAATTTGATAATCGGGCTTATAAATGGTCTGACAGGAGCAGTAGAGGACGCAATAAATTGGATAATCGACGGCATTAACGAGCTGAGCTTCACAACACCTGATTGGCTTCCCGGTGATCTTGGCGGTCAGACATTTGGCTTTGACTTAAGCCAAATTGATATCCCCGAAATACCCAAACTTGCCCAAGGTGCAGTAATACCGCCAAACTCTGAGTTTCTTGCAGTTCTGGGCGATCAGAAACGTGGCACGAATATCGAGGCACCGCTTGATACTATCACGCAGGCTGTTTTGCAGGCTCTTGTGTCTTATGGCGGAGCAGGCGGAAATCAGAAGATAAGCGTTACCATACCGCTTACGCTCAATGGCAGGACTATCACACAGATAGTTATTGATGATATCAACGACTATATCAAGCGCAACGGCAGGTCACCAATAAGGGCATAGGAGGTGCAGAAAATGAAAAGCAGAGGACTTATATTCGGCAGCGAAAGGGTCGCCACACCTGCGGAAGTCAGTTTTACAAATAACAAGATATGGTCGAACAATGCAGGGCGAACGGCTAACTGCAGAATGGTGGGCGATATAAGAGCCATAAAGAAAACTGTCACGCTGAAATGGTATCATCTCACAGGCGAGGAGACGGCAAAGCTCAATGAGTATATCTCCAACGTTGACAGTCCGTTTTTCAGTATCACGCTCCTTGATGAAACATTTCAGGAAAGCACTTTTGACGTTTACGCAAGCGACCCAACTTATGAGGTTTTCGGCTGGGACGAGAACAAACAGTTCTGCAAAGGCGTTGCGGTGGACTTGATAATGCAGTAAAGGAGGCAGTCGAATTGTACCAAACAAGTGAGCTTGTGGCTCAGCGTATCGAGAGTTATTGCCGCACCTGGCGCTTGTGGATAGAGAATGCAGAGGGCGTTATATCAGGTGACAGCATTATGTCAGCTGACAGCTCAATGCAGGCAACATCACTTTCAGACGACATCGAGCTGGGCGCAGTATGTTCGCAATCGTGGAACATAAATATCAATGATGTTGATACGAAATTTCTCGGCAAAGAGTATGACCTTTCCTTGTACCTTGCGGACTTTACCAGCGAAACCACCTACTCCACCCTAGAAGCCTACACCTACGCAGAACTTTCAAAGCTGACAGTGGAGCAGATAAGTAAGCTTGGAGAGGTGCTTGACGGAGAGAGGATACCCCTTGGGCGGTTCACCTGCGTGAAGTCGAAAAAGTCGGGCGGAAATACTGAGGTCACTCTTGCGGATAGGCTTTACTTCTCCGACAAGACCTATGTGCCAAAGGTCAAGCTACCTGCGTGGTCAAAGGCTGTTGAGGATGACATATGCAAGCAGCTTGGACTGCAAAACGGCAACGACTATACCATCCCTGCAAAGCTGCGTGCAAAGGGCGGAGCAAGGCTCTACGGCAAGGGGCATATACGCCTAAAGACCGCAAACTTCGACTTCAAAATAAGCTCTATACCCAAAGACACCACAATGCGGCAGATGCTCAGCTACATAGCTTCGGCACAGGGTGAGTTCGGGTACGTTGACCGCTTCGGGCGGTACGTCCGCAAATGGTACGGCTCGAGCGTGAAGATACTGGACAACAACACTATCGACCTGCCAACACTGGGAGAACGTCCGAATGTTTTGGCAGGCATTGTCTGCAAGGTCAGCGACAGCGAAACTCTGCGGCTGGGCAACACCACAGGCTCGGCAGGGCGTGTGCTGGAGTTTGAAAATCCGTATATGACAATGTCGCTGCTGCGGTCATTGTGGCATAGGATAGGCGGCTTTTCCTGGTATACAACGGAGCTTTTTCACCGCCTTGGCGACCCACGATTTGACGTCGGGGACGTTGTGACATACGTCAGCGAAAGCGGCGAAAGCTACGATATACCAATAACTAACATAGGATTCAATTTTGACGGCGGACTTTCAGCCGATATTTCTGCGGTGGGTCTGTCGGTGGAAGAACAGCTTTAGGAGGCGAGATTATGGACGAGAACGAGATAACAACTGTAGCTGATACGCAGGCGGAGAATACTGCCGATACAGCGGACACAGGTCAGACAACGCCCACCACCGAGGAGCTTATCCAGCAGCTCACGGCGAGGGTGGCAGCACTTGAAGAAATAGTCGGCGAGGACGAATACGAGCTGAGATACTCAGGAGAGCAGACGGACGAGCTTTTAGACGGCGGTACAGCGGTGTTTCGTGCAAAGACAGCGGCGCAGATAGTAAGTCTTGTGAACAGGCTCTACCCACTGTATATGCGGTGGGGGTCTTTCACGGTGAATATGAAGGTCAACGCCGACAACGGCTCACAGTGGTCATACAATACACGCACAGGAATGATACCCTCGGGGGTCACTAACCCTGCGGTGTTTATGGTGTGCGACTGGGGCAAAAAGCACTTCAAGTCGCAGAGTTTTCAATACAAAGTCGCAAGCAACGGCAGGGACATCGACTGGGAGGCATACCTTGAACACACCTCAGACCAGGGAGGAACATACGCTTTCAAGGTGTACTATCTCATAGTTGGCAAAAATGCGGAAGGGGGAAGTATAGTTGGCTAGTTTCACGGAAAATCTCGGGCTTAAAAAGCCTGACAGAACGGACAAGTTCAGCATCGAGGACTTCAACGGCAATATGGATATTATCGACACTATACCCGATATGGCGAGCGGACAGAGCCTTGTGGGTGTGTCGGTGGGAGAAGCATACGGAAACATAGGTATAACAGGCATAGCGGAGGCGGTCGAAGATGAAAATATATGAGGGAACAGACGGACTGAGAGGGCTGATAACAAAGCTTATCGAGGTGTGGGACTTTAAAAAGATAGTCTATGAGGGCGAGGGTGCAACACTCAGCACGAATGATGTTGTATTCAATCTGTGGGTCACTGATGAGGTGTTTCTGCGTGGTCAATTCAGCGACACGGGAACAAACGGCTGGATTGACCTGCGAACGGAAGATTTGACTTGTCCATGTGTTGGAACTTATAGCAACATCTCTCCAAAAAGGCGTTGGGTCATATACAAACAGGACGGCTTGGCAGCCATAGGCATTGACGGCAATCAGAATGACCGCCCAGGCATTAACATCGTTATCGGCGAGGTAACAGACTATGAAACGCAGGAAAAGGGGTACGGCTTGGCAACAAGCTGTGCAGACAACAACATACGGTTATGTTCTGTATTTACTGACGGAATGACGATAAAGTCTGTGCCTGTCAGACCTGTGTGTCGGCGCAAGTGGCTGACCTCTTTCACACCTGTGACATCGTCGACTTTGAACAAAGGCTTTACAAACCTTTATCACATTCTTTCACACACATCGGGGCAGAATGACAGCGACCACTATCCTGATTATGCAGTGCCCACGCAGACAGTGCTGCTTAACGGCAAGAAATATCTGTTAAGCAGATTTGCTTTTGAGATAAAGGAGTGAGATATGACAAACATAAAAACAGCGGTCTTAGCCGCTATCGGAACTATCGGGGGCGGCATTGCCGCTCTTTTTGGAGGGTGGACAAGCGCCATGACTACGCTTATCATTTTTATGGTGATAGACTATGCAACAGGCATAATAGTGGCAGGGGTCTTTCACCGCTCGGGCAAGTCGGAAAACGGCGCACTTGAGAGCCGTGCAGGGTTCAAGGGGCTGTGCCGCAAGGGTATGATACTTCTTATCCTGCTTGTGGCGTGCAGGCTTGACCTTATGCTTGGCACAGGGTACATAAAAGACTGCGTGTGCATTGCATTTGTGGTGAACGAAACGCTGTCTATAATCGAAAACGCAGGGCTTATGGGCGTACCGATACCGCAGGTACTCATAAAGGCAATAGATGTTTTAAAGGCTAAGGAGGAGAAATAATATGGGAAAAACATTTAAGGGCATTGATATTTCATACTGTCAGGGAAATATTGATTTTGCAAAGCTCAAGGGCAAGGTAGACTATGTTATCATGCAGATAGGCTACGGAAAGTACACAAGTCAGGTGGACAAGTTCTTCGAGAGAAACTATGCTCAGTGCAAGAAGTACGGCATACCTTGCGGCGGATACTGGTTTAGCTACGCCACAACTGTCGCTGAGGCAAAGGCAGAGGCAGTAGCTTGCCTGTCCGTAATAAAAGGAAAGACTTTTGAGTACCCTATCTACTTCGACGTTGAGGGCAAGTCGCTTGTGGGCAGAACAGCGGTATCTGCAATGTGCAAGGCGTTCTGTAACGTTCTCGAGGCGGCAGGCTACTGGGCAGGTATCTACATAAGCAGAAGTCCTGCTCAGACCATGCTTGAAGCTTCTGTCGCCAAGAGGTATGCACTCTGGCTTGCAGAGTATGGTTCACGCTGCAACTACGGCGGAACATATGGTATGTGGCAGTACAGTTCTACAGGCAGAGTCAGCGGTATCAGCGGCAATGTTGATATGGATATCTGCTATGTGGACTATCCTGCGAAGATCAAGGCGGCAGGGCTGAACGGCTTTAAGAAGCATGCTATCAGACCGACTAGCAAGCCGACTACAAGCTCCACCAAGAAGGCAGTGACTTACACTGTGAAGCGTGGTGACACGCTCTCGGGCATCGCACAGCGCTACAAGACCACTGTTGCGAAGCTTGTCAAGGATAATGGCATCAAGAACGCTAACCTCATTTATGTGGGGCAGAAAATCAAAATCAAGTAGGTAGTAAGACAGCCGACAGGGATTATTCCTTGCCGGCTGATTTTGTTTGCACATGTAATAAGACTAATTATTATTTTGCAATATTTGAAAATAAAGTCGAATAAATTAAATAGAGTCTATTGACAATGTTGCAGCTTTATGATATAATTAGTTTAAAGGAGCGTGAGTATTATGACAAACATAATGGCATTTTCTTATGATTCAAGGCCAATCCAAACAATTATTAACCAAATTAAGAACGTTAACAAACGTGACGGAATTGACTTGCAGCCTTCATATCAAAGAGGATATATTTGGGGCCCTGAGTTCCAGGATAAACTTCTTTATAGTATCATAAAGGGTTATCCTATTGGAAACATTAGTTTGAGAGTTAGAACAGACAAAAATGCAAAGGGTGCAATGCAAGAGGTTGTTGATGGTCAGCAGCGTCTTACAACTATATATAATTTTGTTACTGGTCAACATTCCATACAAGGTGAATGTGCAAAAGACATTATTGAGTACATAATTGATTATGTTGATTCAGATTCAGAGTCCGTAAATGAAGTGGATAAATTAAGAAGAAAGTTGAGCAACAGGGGCAAAGTGATTCTTAAATTTAGTCAGTTGCCTGATGAAATTAAGGAAAATATATTCTCTTTTAATATTTCAATCACAAACATAACTAACTCAACCGATGAGGAAATAACAGAATACTTTAGATATTTGCAAAATCAGGAGCGTTTAAGAGCTGGAGAAATTATTAATTCGCTACCTAGCACATCGTTGGAAGCATATTTGGATAGGATAAGCGATAGGAACAGATTTTTCGGCATATTCAGTTTTAATAATGGACGCAAACAGTTCGATAGAACATTTTATAGCATGTTAGGCTTATTAGATGGAAAAATAAATTTTGGAGTCCTTGATAAGGCTGTTTTGCAATACGCATCGGATTGTGAAGAATTGTCTAGCTCTGCTAAAAGCAAGTGTGAATTGTTGATTTCTCAAATCAATGATATTACTAATAATAGCAACCTTCCGCATAATTTGATAAAGGCAAATATGAGGTGTTTGAAATTTTTTATGCTGACTGCTGCATTAGGACTTGTGGATTATACAAAAGATATGGAAAATAAACTTTTAGCTCTTGGTGCCATTAATACTAAATTATCAGCGTTTAGCTCAGCTAAGGCAGGTGAAGTGGAAAAAACTTTTAATGGTTATTCTCCAGAAGTTATTGAAGAACATAGACTCCTTGCTCTTATATCAAAAGGAGGTCATTCTTACAAGAGAGTTGAAAACAGAATGAAGATCCTTGCTTACTACATAAACGAGTTTGAAAATAAAACAACGCCATCTGGAATAAAGCCAATATAGTAAGAATTATTTCTTTAGTGAAAGGCTTTATATTAGTATGCTGTAGAGTCTTCAAAAAAATAATTAAAACCAGCCGTCTCGGACTTTTTATGGGTCTTAGGCGGCTGTTTTTGCGTACACGAATTATACACGATAAAGCTGAATTGTAAATATATGCTTGTGAAATGTGGAACAAATGAAATGGCTTAAATGACGTAAATGCGTGGTTTACAAGCAATTTTATAAAGCAATAAAAAGTGGTGTGAAGTGGTATATTTAATCTCTCCATCTCCGCCAGCAGGGGCGTGCCCCTGCACCCAATCCGCTATCATTTATGGTAGCGGATTTTTTTGCTCCCGCCCATAGGTATGATACGCTAGGAGGGTTTGATGCTCGCCGTGACGGGCATTGTCCGTCATGGCTTTTTTGTTATCAAACTTCAGTCCCGCTCAATAAGTTTGTTTGTAAACTTTACAAAGTAGGGGGCGTGCCCCTGCACCCAATCCGCTATCATTATGGTAGCGGATTTTTTTTGCTGCCACACAAAATCTTGCATTTCCACCCGAACTGTGTTATAATCCTATATATCAAACATCATAACACGGAGGTCTATCATGTACGAAAATTTTAAATATCTCGACGCTGTTGCACAAAAAGAGATAACCAACGGTGTTTTCTCAGGCTCAGTTCTCAGCGTTATCCATAAAGGTGAAACTGTCTATCTCAAAAGCTTTGGTCTTGCTGACAAGGAGAAAAATATCCCTATGAAAACTGACAGCATTTTCAGACTTTTTTCTATGTCAAAGCCTGTCACAGCCGCTGCCGCAATGATACTTATCGAGCGTGGTCTGCTCGACACTCGTCACCCGCTCAAGTGGTTTATCCCTGAGTTTTCCGATCCTGTGGTTCTTGATGAGAACGGTGAGCGTCCTGCCGACAGAGATATAACCATAGGCGACCTGCTCACCATGACTTCCGGTATCCCTTATCCTGACGGCACTCCCGCAGGTCAGAAAATGGGTGCGCTTTGGGGCGAGCAGTCTGAAAAATATCTCAAGGGCGAAAAGCTTCTGGATACTGTGAGCTTCGCCAAAGAAATGGGCAAGCGTCCTCTTATGTTCACCCCTGGTGAAAAGTGGATGTACGGTGCATCAGCTGACATCATGGGTGCTGTTATCGAGGTGGTTTCTGGCATGAAGTTCGGAGATTTTCTTAGAAAAGAGATCTTTGAACCCCTCGGTATGAACGATACAGGCTTCTATATCCCAGCGGAAAAGTACAGCCGACTTGCCCAGTGTTATGAATACAAAAATGGCGGAAACGAGCCTTTCACTCACTTCCACCTTTGCCTTACTGACTATACTGTACCTCCTGCCTTTGAGTCGGGAGGAGCAGGTCTTGTTTCCACTGCAGAGGACTATGCAAAGTTTGCCGAAATGCTTATGAACAAGGGCGAGCTTGACGGCGTGAGGATACTCGGCAGAAACACGGTCGATTTCATGACAAGAAACGGTCTTACACCTGAACAGCGCAAGACCCTTAACTGGGACAGCACAAAGGGTCACGGCTACGGTAACTTCATGCGTATCCTTGACGACCCTTCCGCCGCAGGACTTATCCAGTCAGAAGGCTCTTTCGGCTGGGACGGCTGGATGGGCTGCTATTTCAGCCTTGACCCAAAAGAACAGCTCTGCATACTCTATTTTATCCAGCAAGCAAGCGCAGGCACTACCGATTCTGCAAGGCGTTTGCAGAACATCGCATGGGGTGCGGTAAAATAAGCAGGGGAGGTCTGAAATTTGAAATTACAGGAAGGCAGATTTATACAAGGGCTTAGAAATATGTTCAGTCTGCGCTGGGATATGGCTGACCCTGATGAGATACATAATACGATAATATCCGGTGCAAAGCTTCAGGGTACGAATATGTGTATCCTCATGCTTGCCATACTTATAGCTTCCATAGGTCTGAATATGAACTCCACCGCCGTTATAATCGGTGCTATGCTCATCTCGCCTCTTATGGGCGGTATAACAGCCATAGGCTACGGAATCGCCACCAATGACCTGACTCTTTCAAAGGGTGCGGCAATAAGACTTTGCATACAGGTGGTCATTTGCCTTATCACCTCGACCATTTACTTTACTATTTCACCTATCACCACAGCCTCCTCCGAGCTTCTCGCCCGAACGACCCCTACAGCGTGGGACGTTCTTATTGCCCTTTTTGGCGGACTTGCCGGCATAATAGGTCAGACCCGTAAGGAGAAAAGCAACGTTATCCCCGGCGTGGCTATCGCAACAGCACTCATGCCGCCGCTTTGTACCGCAGGCTACGGCTTGGCAAGACACCGCCTTGACTATTTCGGCGGAGCATTGTATCTCTTTTTCATAAACAGCTTTTTCATCTGCCTTGCGGCTATCGTTGTGCTGAAGCTTTTAAGGCTGCCTCACGGCAACGATATTTCCCCGAAGGCTTTGAAAAAGATACACAGAAATATCGCTTTAATCACAGTTATTACCATGCTGCCTAGTATTTATCTTGGCTATGATATTGTGAAAAAGACAATGGATAACAGCAGTGCAGAGAAGTTTATCACCGAGAATTTTGACTTTGACGGCACTCAGATAGTGCAGAAAACAATAGATACCGATAAACGTATGATAGAAGTGGCACTTCTTGGCAAGAAGATAAGCACTGCCGATACAAAGGCGCTTCAAAGCGAGCTGAAAGCTTTCGGATTGGGAGATTATAAGCTTGTGATAACACAGACTGAGGTGGAAAGCGGTGTTACCGCTGACGAGGTCGAAAAGATGCTTGAAAAGAATGCCGACGATGAGGAAACACAGAACAAGGTGGCACAGGTGCTTGCGCAGAAAGAAAACGACGACCTTAAAGCTGAGAATGAAAATCTGAAGGCACAGCTTGACAGCTATCAGAGCTATGATATCGACATGAGCGATATCGCCGAGGAGCTTGCTATCGTTTATCCAAACATAACAGGTGCGGCAGGCGGTCACATGAGCAGTCATTCAGTAGGCTCACCCACAACAGTTAATGGCGTAACAGTGGTGCTATATGAGAACAAGGCTCTTACCGATGAACAGCTCAAAACTGTCACAGAGCTTCTGAAAAAACGTCTTGACGTGTCAAACGTCACAGTTATCCAGCAGGTGGAGGAGCAGAAAGATACCATCTCAAAGGCTGAAAGCACCGATAAAAAGAAAAAGAATTGAAAAAATTCTGAAAACCCCTTGCAATCTGAGAAGATGTGTGCTATAATATATTAAAATGTATAATTATGTTTTGGAGGAACAAAAATGAGCGTAATTGAGATCGTTGCAGGCGCACTGCTGATCGTAGCCAGCCTCGTTATCATACTTGTAGTTCTTGCGCAGGACACCAAAGAGCAGGGTCTTACATCTGCTATCGGCGGTGGATATAACGATTCTTTCTATGGAAAGAACGGTTCAAACACCAAGGACGCTAAGCTTAACAGACTGACAAGGATAAGTGCGATACTGATATTCGTGATAACTCTTGCTGTAAATATCATTTATCAGATCAAGAAATAATTGCCCGCCCTGCTCCGTGCAGGGCTTTTTCTTTGCAGAAAGTAAGAACGGGGAGAAGAATGTAATGAAATGTGCAGACGGTGTAAAGAATAAGATAAGACCGCTTTTTGCGGGGTTTTACGACTCGCTGATGTTCTCCTATTTTGACGGTGTTTTCGGAACTGCCTTTTGCGACGATACAACCGCACCCACGGCGGCGGTCATATGCTGCGGCGACTTTTATTTTGCCGCAGGGGATAAAAGCTGTGCTGCTGATATGCTCACATTTTGCAGCGACAACAAAAACGCAGTCATAGTTCCTGACAGCGAGGAGCTTGCAAAAGCCTTGTGTGCCTGCGACGGACAGCTTAAAATAGTCAAAAGATATCACACCTGTCCGCCTGAAAACGACTTTGATACCGACAAACTGCGTGAAACATTATCAAGAGTACAAAATATGGGACAGCTTAAACTGTCAATGATAGATGAAGGACTTTATAAGAAAGCCTTGGCAGAGCAGTGGTCGGAGTCCTTTGTGTGCAATTTTAAAGACTTTGCGGACTTTTCAGCCCATGGCTTCGGATATGTGCTCACTGATAATGGCAGGATAGTCAGCGGAACTTCTGCGTTTTCATACTACGATAAAGGCGTTGAGATAGAAGTTTCAACCCGTAAAGAATACCGTCTGAAAGGTCTTGCACAGATAACTGCGGCGGCGTTTTTGCTGGAATGTGTACGCCGTGGGCTTACACCTCACTGGGACGCACGAAATCTCACCTCGCTTTCAATAGCACAGAAAATGGGCTTTGTGTTCAGAGATGAATACATAGCGTTGGAATATAAGTAAAAAGAAAGGAAATTTATGAAGTTAGATTACAGAAAAATAATATATTCAAAGTTAAAAAAAGCAGGCAAAAAGCCGCTGACTTTCAAAGAATTGCTGAGATCATGCAGAGGAAAGGGCTTTGAGTTTGAAAAATTCACAAAAGCCGTTGACAAAATGAAGAAAAACGGCGAGATAATGGAAGATAAGTTCGGCATAAGGCTCGTTGACCCTAAGAAATTCGTCAAGTGTGAGGTGGTAAGGCTCAATAAGACTTACGGCTTTGTGAAAAATCTTGACACTGACGAGGAAATTTTTGTTGTGGGCAAGTACCTGAAAGGCGCAATGCCACACGATATCGTCCTTGTGAGAACCTTCAAGGGCGAGGGAGCTTGCACCGAGGGCGAGGTCATGAGCATCGTGGAGGAGAATTTTGCTAAGTTCACAGGGGAGCTTGTGAGCGAGTTCGGCGTGCTGAAAATCGTTCCTGATATGCTGTCAAAATATGCAATGAGCTTTGAGAATCCTATGCGCCTTGAGCTTCACGAGGGCGATAAGGTGGTGGCGCAGGTCACAAAGCGTGGAAACAGGCACTCCGAGCACGTCTGCGAGATAGTTTCAAGCTATGGAAGCTCCATGAAAGCCTCTGCCTGTGCAATGAGCGTCCTTGAGGTCAATGGTCTGACACCTGTTTTTCCTAGCGAGGTCATCTATGAAGCTAGGGAAGTGTCTGATTATTCAAGGATAAAAGAGGAGATACCGGGCCGCCTTGACCTCCGTGACAAGCCGATATTCACCATTGACGGTGCAGATACAAAGGATATCGACGACGCAATTTCTGTTGAACGAACAAAAACGGGCTATCTCCTCGGCGTTCACATTGCCGACGTTTCCCACTATGTTCAGCCAAAGTCACAGCTGGATAACGAAGCTTTCAAGCGTGGCACAAGCGTTTATTACGCAAACCGAGTTATACCAATGCTCCCGAAGGAGCTTTCAAACGGCATCTGCTCCCTTAATCCCCAGGAGGACAGACTTGCGTTCTCATGTCTTTGTGAACTTGACAAGCAGGGCAATATCACCGAGTATAAGTTTGCAAAAACTGTTATCCGCTCCCGTGTAAAGGGCGTTTATTCCGAGATAAACTCACTTTTGGCAGGCAGTGACGATGCTGAACTTAAAGAAAAATATGCCGAGGTTTCAGGTCAGCTTCCTATTATAAAGGAGCTTGCGGATATTTTGTATAAAAACAAGAAAAACCGTGGCTGTCCTGAGCTTGAAACCTCTGAGAGCAAGCTTATCATCAATGACGAGGATATCTGCGTGGGCGTTGAGAGGCGTACCCGTGGAAGAAGCGAGGAGATAATAGAGGACTTCATGCTTGTTGCAAACGAGTGTGCCGCAAGTTTTGGCATGGATAATAACCTGCCGTTCGTTTATCGTATCCACGAAGAGCCGTCAGACGAGAAGCTTGAATCCCTGAGAGAAGCCCTTGTCAAGCTCAACGTCCAGTATAAGCTGGGCGAAAAGGCTTGTCCTGGGGATATGTCGGAGATACTCAAAGCTGCAAAGGGTACTGATATCGACCTTATCATGAACAATATCGTACTGAGAAGTATGTCAAAGGCAAGATATTCCACCGAGCCTGTGGGTCACTTCGGACTTGCGCTGGAGGATTATGCCCACTTCACTTCGCCTATCAGACGTTACCCTGACCTGACTATCCATAGAATAATGTCAGCTTTTCTCAGTGGCAGCAGTGCAGAGGAGTGCGCCACAAAGTTCAACAAGTTCGTGTACGCCTCAGCCGACCAGTCCACAAAGACAGAGCTTACCGCAATGCAGGTGGAGCGAAGCTGTGAGGATTGCTACAAGGCTGAGTATATGAACGCTCATATCGGTGATGAGTTTCAGGGAACAGTGGTTTCAGCCGTTGAGTTCGGTCTTTTTATCGCACTTCCTGACACCTGCGAGGGACTGCTCCACACGGACAATATGCCTGACGGTGAGTATGTCTGCGACGATATGGTAAGCCTGAAAAACCTTACAAACGGAATGGAATATCGTGTGGGCGACCCTATCAGAGTAAAGGTGATAAACGCAAATGTAAACTCGGGCAAGATAGATTTTGCACTTGCTGACGAGGACTAAATTAGAAATCAAAAGGACGGTGAAAAAAGCCGTCCTTTTTTGTGTGTTAAAAAAATGTAGGGGCTGGCGCCCTCGACAGCCCGCCTTTCTCGCACGTCACCATTTATGTTGCTTTTCACATTGAATAAACATCGCACAAACAATGTAGGGGCTGGCGCCCTCGACAGCCCGCCTTTCTCGCACGTCACTATTTATGTTGCTTTTCACATTGTATAAATATTGCACAAACAATGTAGGGGACGACGCACTTGGCGTCCCGTTCCTTTCGCTCATCTTGTGGTCTTACAAATTTATCGTTTCATGAATTGCATATATGTACAAAAAATCGGACAGCCGCACCAAGCAACTGTCCGATAATTTTTTGTATTAATAAATTACTTTGAAAGACCCCAAATATCTCTAGCGTAGTCCTCAACAGAACGGTCTGCGGAGAAAATGCCTGCACCTGCAATGTTTGCAAGGCTCATCTTCTGCCACTTTGTCTGATCCTTGTAGCACTCAGAAGCGTAAGCCTGTGCCTTCTGGTAAGAATCGAAGTCCTTGAGAGCCATGTATGGGTCAGAGTTCTTCAGGCTGTCAGCGATCTCGTTGAACTGCTGTCCGTTGATGCCGTACTGAAGTGTGTCGATAGCCTGCTTAACAACTGCGTTGGAGTTGTAGATGTCCATAGGCTTGTAGCCTGACTTGCAAGCGTTTACCTCGTCAACGTTCATACCGAAGATGATGATGTTCTCGTCGCCTACCTGCTCGTGTATCTCAACGTTTGCTCCGTCAAGAGTACCCAGTGTGATGGCACCGTTTATCATAAGCTTCATGTTACCTGTACCTGAAGCCTCTGTACCAGCAAGTGAGATCTGCTCAGAGATGTTTGCTGCTGGCATGAGTATCTCAGAAAGTGATACGTTGTAGTCCTCGAGGAAGATAACGTTGAGCTTCTCGTTGAGCTTCTTGTCCTTTTTCAGCTCCTGAGAAATGTTCCAGATAAGCTTGATGATCTGCTTTGCCATGTAGTAGCCAGGAGCAGCCTTTGCAGCAAAGATATATGTCTTTGGTACAAAATCAGCGTTTGGATTAGCCTTGAGGTAATTGTACTGTGCTATGATGTTCAGAGCGTTGAGCTGCTGTCTTTTGTATTCGTGAAGTCTTTTTACCTGAACGTCGAAGATAGAATCAGTGTTGAGAACAACGCCGTACTGATTCTTTACATACTTTGCAAAACTCTTCTTGTTGTCAAGCTTGATCTTTGCAAGTCTGTCAAGAACGTCCTTGTCGTCCTTGAATACAGCAAGCTTAGAAAGCTCAGCAGCATTCTTGAGGAAGCCGTCGCCTATCTTCTCGCAAAGAAGATCTGTCAGACCCTCGTTTGACTGATAAAGCCATCTTCTGTATGCGATACCGTTTGTAACGTTCTTGAACTTTGTTGGTGTGTCAAGATACTCGTCCTTGAATGTTTCCTTCTTGATGATCTCAGAGTGTATCTTTGCAACGCCGTTTACGCTGTGGCAAGCGTGTACGCAAAGAGTAGCCATTTTCACCTTGTTGTCCTCAACGATAGACATATGTGAAACCTTAGCCTGATCCTTGTATCTCTCCCAAAGATCCTTGCAGTAACGCTCGTTTATCTCGATAATGATAGAGAAGATTCTAGGGCAAACGCTCTTGAGGAGGTTGCAGTCCCACTTCTCCAAAGCCTCAGGCATTACAGTGTGGTTTGTGTATGCAAATGTGTTTGTAACGATGTGCCAAGCCTTGTCCCATGAATAGCCGCAATCATCAAGAAGAACTCTCATAAGCTCTGGGATAGCAAGTGTCGGGTGAGTATCGTTGATGTGGATAGCTACCTTTTCGTGGAGGTTGTCAAGTGTGCCGTAAACGCTCATGTGCTGGTTTACGATATCGCCGATAGAAGCGGCGCAAAGGAAATACTGCTGTCTGAGTCTGAGTGACTTGCCCTCTGCGTGGTTATCGTTAGGATAAAGCACCTTTGTGATAGCCTGTGAAATGATGTTCTTGCTAAGAGCCTTCTGATAGTCGCCCTGATTGAACATTGACATATCAAAGTCAGCCATTTCAGCTTTCCAAAGTCTGAGCTTTGAAACTGCTTCACTGTTGTAGCCTGATACGAACAGATCGTATGGAACAGCCATAACTGATGTGTAGTTCTCGTGAGTTACGCAGTGATACTGATTGTCCCAGTATTCCTTAAGCTCGCCGTCAAAACGAACCTCGACAGCCTTTGACGGAACAGGAACGAGCCATACAGAGCCGCCCGGGAGCCAGTTGTCAGGAAGCTCGGTCTGCCAGCCGTCCTCCAGCTTCTGCTTGAAGATACCGTATTCATAGCAGATAGAATAGCCTGTAGCATGATAGCCGTCGGCAGCAAGAGCGTCCAGATAGCAGGCAGCAAGTCTTCCAAGACCGCCGTTTCCAAGACCTGCGTCAGGCTCGCACTCGTATATGCCGTTTATAGAAATGCCCATGTCCTTAAGGACCTTTGTAGCCTGCTTCTGCATTTCAAGGTTATAAAGAGAAGTCTTAAGGCTTCTTCCCATAAGAAATTCCATAGAAAGATAGTAGACCTTCTTCTTGCCCTCAGACTGAGTTTTAACAGTGAACTTTCTTCTCTTAGCTTTAAGAATGCCTACAACGATTTTAGAAAGAGCCTCGTATACCTGCTGGTCGGAAGCGTCCTCAGGTGTTGTCTGGAAATCGTTGTGAAGAACGTCAAGAAGCTTTTCTTTAAGTTCCTGCGTGGAAATTGTTTTTTCTACAGCACTATTTGCCATAAATCTTTACCTCCTATATACTTTCAAGCCGAGCTTTGCGCTCTGCACCTTTATTACTATATTGGCGAAAACGTTTAAGAAACAAGGATAGTTTTCACCCATTGAGGGGATAGCACGCCCCCTGCTCCTGATAATTATACCACAAGCCGACAATTTTTGCAAGAAAAAATGCCAAACGCCCCAAAAATTTAAACACTTTTTACATAGGGCAGGCGTATGATTTGTAGAAATCATAGACGCTGATATGTTATTTTTGCAATAGCTGTCATATTATGTTTGGAATATAATACAGGATATAGTATTTGTCTAATTTTATTATATGGTATAGTTGCATAATTGTCAAGGCGTTCAATTGTATAAAATGCTGATTTTGGAAGAATGAACAGCAAAAGGGGGCAGTAGGGGCAGTAGTTTTTATATAATTACAAGAATATGAATTTGCTAGGTGGGCATATAGGCCATACGATATGTGTTTATAAAAAAGTGTACTTACGTTATTTGTAGCAAAAGGCTCAATTTCTAGGATGCAGAAATTGAGCCTTTTTATATATTCGTTCGTTTTGATATAATATCTATTCTTCTTCTATCTTTTCTTCAGCCTTTGCAAGCTGTTTCTTGTCATACACGCTCTTTGCTACCTGAATACCGAACACGATCGCCGCACCGATGATAAAAAATACGATGCTGAATGTGCCGAAGGACATAGGGTCTTTAGGCTCTTTAAGCGTTGTAGGACCTATAACTATGGCGTACAGCGAGCCTATCATCATGCCGATAACGCAGTAGATAGTCTGGCTTCTGAACTTTTCAAGAGCCTTTTTGATAAGCCTGAGGGTAATGAAAACGCCGAGGATAATGCCGATACCCAAAGAGCAGAGAAGTCCGAAATACTCGAAATTCAGATGAAGGAACTCTTTTATTCCCGTGATAACAGGCATATAAAGACCGAATGTGAGAAGTATGGTGGAGCCTGAAATGCCGGGAAGCACCATTGCAGATATTGCGCACATTCCTGCAAGAACAACGAATATCACTGTGCCTATATTCATGTGAGAAACGTCAGCACCGCTGCCGGAGGGATTTATAAGGGATATTCCCACGACTATTGCAATGCCGATAACAGCCCATACGATGTTGTAATATTTGCCCTTAATGCTCTCTTTTTCTTCCATTATCATGACCGGTATCGCCAGAATGATAAAGCCCAGAAACAGCGAGCTTACCTTGTAGATGCCGCTTTCAAACACGTTGGCAAGAACGCTTACTGCAAGAAGCATACCGATCACCCAGCCCACGCCAAGCTTTATAAGAAAGAAAAATGCTTTTTTACGCTTTGCATTGTCACGTCCCATAATGTCGTTAAGGGAATTTATGAAGCTGTCATAAAAGCCCAACAGGAATGCTATAGTTCCTCCCGAAACTCCGGGGACACTGTCCGCAAGAGCCATGCAAAAGCCTCTGAGTGCGTTTATTATCATACTTGTTTCTATGCCTTAAAAGGCATATCCTCCTTCCGTGGTGTTGTCTGCTTTCGTATCAGCAGACTTTTCTTTTGTTCTGATGTAAGCTTTTTCTACCTGTGTCATCAGCTTTCTAAGCTGTGCTTCCTGCTTATCGTCACTAACGAGCGCCGCACTTTTTTCAGCCGAAGCCTTTGCCGCTCTCACATTACCCTGAGCGAGAAAACACTCGCCCTTGTAAAGCTCACAGTTGCACCGAAGCGTTTTGTCAGCGTCACGGCTTTTCTCTGCGCTGTCAAAAAACTTTACCGCCGCTTCAAAGCGTTCGTTGAAATATTCCAGCAGACCAATGGTGAAAAGCATTTGCCCATTGCGTTTATCGAGAAGACCTCGCTTGAAGTAATGCTCTGCCGAAACAAATATCTCGTTTGCCTGAGAAATATCACCTGACATGAGCCTGCCGTAAAGAAGCAGTTCAAAATACTTGTTCTGATCTGAGGGGGTAAGCTTATCAAAAGCTATACGATCAAGGGTGTGAAAACAGTTTTCAAAGCGTTTTTCTGAAATGTAAACAGCGGCAAGCTTCAAAAGCCCGTGACCCTTATCTTTGTTCTGCCTGAGAAGATATTTTTCAAGAAGCTCAAAATATTCATCACAGCCGCCCTTCTTAGCGTAGAGCCTTTCAAGCTTTTTTATTTTGAAGACCCATATGAAAAGCCCCGCAAGCTCAACGATGCACAGGAATATAAGACAAAGAGGAAGCGCTCTCATAAAAACGTTTATGCAAAACTGCGCTCCATAGCGACAGCCCTTTGAAAGCCATGCAATGCACATCACAGCATAACTCAGCACCAGGCTCAATGCGGCAATTAGCCACAAGGTCCTTATAACGCCTTTATGCACCTTGCTCACCTCTTTGTAAATCATATCACATATAAGTAAAGATCAAATGTTGTCTGTGTAAAGAATGGGTAAAAATGTATAAACTGTTCAAAAATTTTTAAATTTAATCTATTGCCGTCTACTGCATATCCTTATTTCTGTTTTTGAGAAGCTTCTGTCTTTTGCGTTCGTGTCTATCCATAACTATCTTTTCGCAGAAGTCTACGACTTTCTTCATGAAAGGCTTGAAAATGTAGAAAAATTCGCCCTCATAGGTAACGACCTCGCCGTTAAAGCCCTTTTTGAACTTGTATACGCCGTAGTTAGGGTTTGTTTCATCGTTGTAGAATGGTATGCCCTGAAAATCATAGATATAGTTTTTGCCCTCCAGAGCCCAGTTTATCATCGTCCACTGCATGAGATAGTTAGGGTAGAGGTTTCTGTGGTGGTTTGCGGAAGCACCGTAAACATAGCAGGTCTTGCCTGCATACTGTGTTGTTACTGCACCTGACAACGGTATCTGCTTGCCGTCCTCGTCAACATAGCACATGAAAAGTCGGCAGTGTTCAGGACCAAGACCATTGAGCATTTTTACAAAATACTCCTTTGAACGGATAGAGAAGCCATCTCTGATACCTGTTGCCTGCATGAGAGGGTAGAAATCGTCAAGAGCCTCAGTGCCGCAAGCCTTGCAGTAAACGCCCTTTCTAGGGGCTTTTCTGATACGGTTTCTCCAGTCAGGCTTGAAAGTCGCCATGACCTCGTCAGGGGTCTTGCCCTCGATATTTCTGAGCATATAGTTATTACGAGCCTGAATAGTGGTCAGCTCAGCTGCTTTGTGTATGTGCTTGAAGCCCATGTCCTCGATAAGCTTTGTACACTTGTCGTCGCCCTCCTCGAAACAAGGGTCCCACATAAACTGGTAGCATTTGTATTTCTTTGCAAGCACCTTTACGCCCTCGAAAAGGTCGGTCATGACCTCTTTATCAGACCAATCGCAAACAGGCCCATGAGGGGCATACATAAAAGTAACACCGAAAATAGGCACTTTTTTGATTATGATAAGGCAAGTTCCACGGATATTGCCGTCAGCGTCACGGGAGATAACAGCGTCCCAGCCCCAGTTGTCCTTTACCTTCGGCCATTTGAGGGATTGCATGAAATTGCCGTATTTGCTGGTGCTTGCGAACTGTTCATATTCTGCAAGGAGTTTTTCATCGGACTTATTGATTATTTCCATTTTATAAAGATCCTCTCTGTAAGAATTTTTCTGTTATTATGCACTATTTCACTTATTATACTACATATTACGGGAAAAATCAAGGGGGAGTTTAAGTGAGGAGTGAGGAGTGAGGAGTGAGGAATGAGCAAAGCTGCCCCCAAGCACCGAGCGAAGCGAGAGATAAAGCGCACGCTCAAGCCCGGTGCTAGAGGGCTTGTGGGGTCTAGGGGCAAAGCCCCTAGCGGAGTTTGAGGCAGAGCCTCATTCGGCGACAGCCGACAAGGTGCAGATTTAATGAGAAAAAGCATACAAAAGTTGTGCTTCTTATCAAAAGTAATAACGGAGCAGAAATCTGCACCGCCTATCCTATCCCCAATTACAACGTAAATCCGCAAAGAGCAAAGCGATTTTGCGGCGTGATGAAGTCGGGGTAGAATTGTAGGGGACGGCGCCCTCGACGTCCCATTCGAAGTGGCGAGGTTTGAATTACCAAAAATTTGTGCAGAGTAACATTGTGTGAGTGCGGTGAAAAAGTGTTTTATACCACAATGTATGGCGTAAAATGCCCGTCACGGCGAGCGACAGTACAAAAAAACGGACAGCATAACGCTGTCCGTTTCAGTTCTATCTCTTATTTGTCATCATGCGGCTCGGTGATAAGATCAAGATTGATCTCGTATTTGGAGTCGAGAGAGTTCTGTAAAGGTGCGTCCTTTACATATTTGTTTACAAGCGCTGTACTCTTTTCTACCGCCTGAAGCGTTCCTGCACCTGCTACACAGCCGCCCGGACAAGCCATGCCCTCGAGAAGATAGCCGTCATATTTGCCTGCTTTCGCAAGTGTGAGAAGCTTGCGGCAGTCTTTAAGTCCCTGCGCTGATACTACCTTGACCTCACGCTCCGGGTCAAGCTTGTGGATAACGTCTGCTACTGCCTTTGCTACGCCGCCGCTTACTGCAAAGCCACGTCCGTCACCTGTACCCTCGCAAAGATCTACCTTTTCTTCATCTGTAATGTCTTCAAATGTTACGCCCTTGGCATTGAACATTCCCATGAGTTCCTCAAAGGTAAGCACAAAGTCTACGTCGCTGCGGATAGTACGTCTTGAAGCTTCAAGCTTCTTTGCCGCACATGGTCCGATAAATGCGATACAAGCGTCAGGATCGTCCTTTTTGAGCATTCTTGCTGTAAGTACCATTGGTGTCAGTGCCATTGAAATGTATGGGGCAAGGGTAGGGAAAAGCTTCTTCGCCATTACTGACCATGCAGGACAGCATGATGTCGCCATGAATGGCTGATGTTCAGGAACTTCTCTCATGAAGTCTTTTGCTTCCTCGATGGAACAAAGGTCTGCACCTATTGCTACCTCGACCACGTCTGCAAAGCCAAGCTTCTTCATTGCCGCTGTGAGCTTTTCAGGGCTTGCCTTTGGTCCGAACTGACCTACAAATGCAGGTGCTACGATAGCGATGACCTTCTTCTTTTTCTTCATTGCTGTTATAAGCTGGAATATCTGTCCCTTGTCTACGATAGCGCCGAATGGACAGTTTACAAGACACATTCCGCAGGATACGCACTTGTCATAATCTATTTTTGCCTTGCCCTCTTCGTCTGAGCCGATAGCGTCCATGCCGCAGGCTCTTGCGCATGGTCTTTCCATTTTGTTTATTGCATTGTATGGACAGACGCTCTGACATCTGCCGCACTTTATGCACTTAGACTGATCTATAACAGATTTGCCATGCTTGATGGTTATGGCACCCTTTGGACAGACTTCCTGACATGGGTGTGCAAGACAGCCCTGACAGCAGTCGGTAACATGATAATGAGTTTCAGGACAGCCGTTGCAGGCAAACTTGATTATGTTTACAAGCGGTGGATCGTAATACTTTTCTGCGATCGCACTTTCTTCAATGCCGTCAGCCACAGACTTATGCTCCTCGATCGGTCTTAGGGGCAGACCGATAGCAAGACGGAGCCTTTCTTCAACGATAGCTCTTTCAAGGAAGATAGACTCACGGTAAACAGCTTTGCTTCCCGGTACTATCTTATAAGGAAGCTCTGCGATCTTTTCGGCATAATCGCCCTCTTCATAGGCAAGTCTTGCCACCTCTGTAAAGACTTTTCGTCTGATATCTGTTACTGAGGAATAGATACCTCTCATTTTCATATTTTTACCTCCTGCGTTGTTCTTCAAATTTGTGTCATACACTTACTATTGTACTATTTTTTCGGCTTTTGTCAAGTAATATATACTTTTTTTCATAAGGTATATTGAAAGTTTCGCATGACTTACATATTTGTCTGAAATAAGGTGCAGTAATGGTACGAAACGTCCTAAAAAATAAAAGTATTTCTTTTTACCAACAGTTTTTCTGTTCATGAAAGTATGTGGCTTTTGCACAGTTTTGGAGAGGTCGATTTATGCAAACAAATGATAAATGATTTAATTTGGCAACATTTCTGCAATTGTTGCATTTTTTATGCAACAAAATGGGCATTTTTCGGGATAAGTGAGAGATGTTTTTTGAGAGCCGTCAAGATACGGCGGACATCTTTCGCAGAAATTAAAAAAGGAGGAACGATATGGCAGGCGAACAGAAAAGATTTGCGAGATTTTTCTTCTATCTGAGAAATCTTCGTGAAGCGGCTTTGCACACCGGTGCAAGGGCGGAGGAGGCTGAGGACAGGGGGCTTGAGCTTCTGCACTCGGCGGAAACGGAGGCGGAGCTTAAAAAGCTGGAGGAGGCTGACAGCGACACCCTTTCTTATGTGAAGCGAGGGCTGAACAGGATAGCTTTCGGGGCGGTGAATGACGCTGTAAAGCTGGTTTTCGACGCTGAGAACATGACGGCAAGGGACATCATGGGCATGGATCTTTTCAATGTGAGTGAGATAAAGATCAGCGGAAAAAACGTTTTGGAGATCAAGTTTTTTGACAGGCAGAAAGCCTTGGAAAAGCTTGGGGAGCTTGCGCCACAGCTTGACGGCGGCGGTGAGTCGAAGCGACTTATCGAGAGCATTTACGGCAGGGACGGTGATAGCTTGTGAAAATAACAAGGCTGTCGGAAAATCAGAGGTTTGTTTTCAGATGGTGGACGGCACGGGATCTTAGTGATTACGACGGGATAATCTGTGACGGTGCGGTCAGATCGGGCAAGACCTTTTGTTTGTCGGCGTCTTTTATGACATGGGCGATGACTAATTTTGACGAGTGCATTTTTGGGCTATGCTCAAAAACTATCGTGTCGCTGAAAAGGAATATCCTGCCTGCTCTCAGGGAGTATATGAAAGCCATGGGCATGACGGCTGTGGAGGTCACATCAAAGAACTATATGGACGTTAGCTTCTGCGGCAGGAAAAACAGGTTTTACTACTTTGGCGGCAGGGACGAAGGTTCGCCCTCACTTATTCAGGGCGTGACCCTTGCGGGGGTGCTTCTTGACGAGGCGGCACTTATGCCCAGAAGCTTTATAGAGCAGGCTGTGGCAAGGTGTTCGGTGGCGGGGAGCAAGCTGTGGTTCAACTGCAATCCTGATAATCCTTACCACTGGTTCAAGAAAGAGTGGATAGACAAGGCGGAGGAAAAACGGCTTATCTACAGACATTTTGTGCTGGAGGACAATCCGACCCTTGAGCGGGCGGTGATAGAACGCTATCACAGGATATATACGGGGACGTTTTACGAGCGTTTTGTACTTGGCAAATGGACGGCGGCAGAGGGGCTTGTTTACCCTATGTTCGACGAGGAGAAAAACGTCTTTGAGGGGGATATACAGTGCGAGCGGTATGTTATAAGCTGTGATTACGGCACTGTAAATCCTTCAAGCTTCGGGCTTTGGGGCGAGAGTGGTGGAGTGTGGTACAGGCTCAGGGAGTATTACTATGATTCTCGCCGTGAAGGTATGCAGAAAACTGACGAGGAGCATTACAAGGGGCTTGAAGAGCTTGCCGACGGGCTTTGCATCGAAAAGGTCATTTGCGACCCCTCGGCGGCTTCGTTCATACAGTGCATACGCAGGCATGGAAAATTCACTGTCCAGCCTGCAAAGAACGACGTTGTTTCGGGTATCAGGCTTGTGTCGGACTGCATAAAGGACGGCAGGATAAGGATAAACCGCAGGTGTCGTGATACGCTTCGTGAGATAAATCTTTACCGCTGGGACGAAAAGGCAGGAAAGGACGCACCTGTGAAAGAGAACGATCACGCCATGGACGATATGAGATACTTTGCGGCAGAATGTCTGGGGCGTGAAAAGGACGACTTTTTTGTACTGACAGTTGAACATTAGTACAAAAAAGTGTACAGAAAGAAAGGAGAGAAAATGAGTATTTTCAGAAAGAAGGTCCGTGAATTTGTGCCGAACACGGCAGGCTCTGACAGAGAGTCGGGGTTTCATTACAGGCTTGCGCCTGAGGGGGTTTTTCAGCAGGAGCTTTATGACGCACTCAGGGCGAACGTTCCTGTTATCGACGCTTGTTTCGGCAAGATAATAAGGCTCACAGGGGGTTTTAAGGTCACGGCTTGTGACGAGAGGGCGCAGGTGGAGCTTGACAGGTTTTGCAGAGAGGTTTCCGTGGGGGTGTCGGGAAAGTCCATTTACACTTTTGCGGATATGTATCTGGATTCACTGCTTACATATGGCAAGGCGATAGGCAGGATATATGCAGATTACAGGACAGGCAAGGTAAAGGGGATATATGTTGGCGACCCGACTTTGTACAGAGTGCGTGAGGGCAGGAACGCTTTTGAAAAACGTATTTTTTACATGGGAAGCGGTGAGGAGATACCGGTAAGAAGTCCTGAAAAACTGCTTTACACGGCGCTCAATCCTAGTCCTAAGCACCCTGACGGGGTGTCCATACTCCGTGGATTGCCTGCGCTGAGCGAGATACTTATGCGAATTTACGAGTGCATGGGGCAGAACTTTGACAGGGTAGGAAATGTGCGCTATGCGGTGACTTATCACCCTGAGGGGGAGAGTGACAGGGCGAGAGCCAAGGAGCGTGCAGAGCAGATAGCTCAGGAATGGAGCAGAGGCATGAGGGCCTCACGAAACGGCTCTGTGCAGGACTTTGTGGCTGTGGGTGATGTGGACATAAAGGTCATAGGCGCTGACAATCAGATGATAGACACGGAGATACCTGTCAGACAGCTTATGGAACAGCTTGTGGCGAAGCTTTCAATACCACCGTTTTTGCTTGGGCTGAACTGGTCAACCACTGAGCGAATGTCTGCACAGCAATCGGATATCCTCACAAGCGAGCTTGAATATTACCGCAGACTGCTTGAACCTATACTCAGAGAGATATGCGAGGCGTTTTTAAGGCTTAACGGATATGCTTGTGGGGTGGAGATAGAGTGGGACAACATAAATCTTCAGGACGAGGAAGCGTTGGCAAAGTCAAGGCTTTACAATGCACAGGCTAAGGCGGCGGAGCTTGAAAACGAAAGAATAGAGAATGAGAGAAAAAAGGAGGAAATGCAATGAGCGAAAAAGTTTCAGGCGAGGAGCTTGAAAAGATAAACGGCTATGCGAGAGAGCCGCTCACGGAGGACAAGGTCTTTGTTTTCAGGGTGGCGCTTTGTGACAATGACATTGACAGAGATGGTGAAAAGTTTTCATCAGGCGCTTTGGAGAAGCTTGCGGAGCTTTTTAAGGGCAGAACGGGTATTTTCGATCATGACCCCAAAAGCTCAAAGCAGACTGCCAGAATATTCGACACTTGGGTGGAAACTCTGCCTGAGAAAACTACGACAGACGGAGAGGTCTACCGCAGGCTTATGGCAAAGGCTTATATGGTGCGTACTTCTTCTAACGGCGACCTTATAAGCGAGATCCAGGGCGGAATAAAGAAAGAGGTATCCGTTAGCTGCACCATGGGAAAGAAGCTTTGCTCTGTATGCGGAGCGGATTTGTATAAGGGCGGCTGTGACCATGAAAAGGGCGGTGAATACGGAGGTAAGCTGTGTTATCACATTCTTGACGAGCCGCTTGACGCTTACGAGTGGTCGTTCGTGGCAGTGCCTGCACAGGTGAATGCAGGGGTAACGAAGCGTTTTGCTTTAAGGGAGAAGCATGAAGGCACAGACAAGAGCTATGAGCTTGCCCTTGCGAGGGAAGCTTTTGAAAAGGACGTTTTAAGGCTCAGCTATTTCTGCAAGCCTTTTATGAGTGCAAAGCGTGTGAAAGAACTTGCGGAGCTTATGACAGTTACGGAGCTTATTGACTTCCGTGGCAGGCTTGAAAAGCAGGCGGCTGAGAATGAGGAGGTCTACAAAGCCGAAAGGGAGAGCTTTATCACGGGGGATTACAAGATGTAAGGGGCAGATGTGAAAGGAGGTGATTACAATGTGGAGATAGAGGCTCAGGGGTCAGGAAAAATATGTTTCTCACCTGCAAAACAGCGAAAATGCGTAACATTTGTTGGGGCGATCTTGGGTCGTCCGTGAAAGAGAGGGTTTGATGCAGGCTGAGTTCATTGGAAAACACACATCTAAATCAGTACAAAAAAACGGACAAATTCAATTATCGAAAAGGAGAAAATAATATGTACAACAATATCAAACTTGAAAAGGGACTTTATTCTATCACAGGCAAGACATTCACACAGGCACTGGCTGAGCTTGATCCTGACGCAAACTATGAGAACACCGAGCTTAAAGGTCTTGACGCTTTTGAAAGACAGCTCAAGCGTTTTGACATCAAGGTAAAGGGTGCAAATTCTGACAGGGTGGAGAAATTCTTCATTTCCACTGAGTCGGCAGTGCTTTTCCCTGAGTACATAAGACGTACTGTCAAGCAGGGCATGGACGAGGCTTCTATCATGGGCAAGGTAGCGGCGGCTGTTTCATACACTGACGGAGTGGATTTCAGAGGTCTGAACGTTACAAAGTCAGGTTCAACTGACGTTGTGGCAGAGGGTGGAAATGTGCCTATCACAACTGTCAGACTTAGCACCTCCAGTAAGACTCTTACAAAGTTTGCAAGACGTCTTAACTGTTCTTTTGAGTCTGTAAGGAAGCAGAAGCTTGAAGCTTTCGGCGTGGTGCTGAGAAACCTTGGGGCGACTATAAGCAGAGATGTGAACAGCCTTGCCATGACTGAGATAACAAGAGGTATTACAGCTCAGACACTTATTGGCAGTGAGCTTACTTACGCTGATCTGGCGGCTTTTTGGGCTTCCATGGGCGAGTTTAACATGACGACCATGATCTGTACTCCTGATGTTATGGCTAAGATCCTTGCTATGGACGAGATGAAATACTGCATTGGCGACTATATGGCAGGCGGCACAGTTCAGACGCCATACGGTGTAACGCTTGTAAAATGTCCTCAGCTCACAGGCGGTATTGCGGTGGGCATCGACCAGAGCAGTGCGGTTGAAATGGTGCTTGGGGGAGATGTTATCGTGGACTACGATAAGCTTCTTACTAATCAGAGCAACGAGATCGTTTGCTCGGTGCTTGCAGGTTTCTCTGTACTTACGAGCGGTGCTGTAAAGACGCTGAAAACTACAAAGTAAGCTGAGAGGATAATGAAAAAGGGACGGTGGGCGGGTATATTTTTTTTGAAAGGAGCAGGAAAATGGCAATAAGCAAAGACAATGTAAAAAGCGATTTCATGGAGCTAAGCGGACTTGACAGCACGTCGGCTGAGGTGTATGCAGGGCTTATAACGGTGTGTGCTGACGAAATGGAAAAGGCTGTTGACCAGGAGCGAATGGTCGCTGAGGGCGGGACGGCTATATGCGAATTTGCAGCGGCAGCGGAGGTCTTTTACAGATTTATTTGTCTGAAAGCCGCTGAATACAAGGTCATGTTTACGGCACAGGGCAAGGCGGTGGAGGCTTTTGACGAGGAGAACAGGATAAAGGCGGCAAGAGAGCTTCGTGACAGCGCAGTTTCAAGGGCGGAAAGATTTTTCTCAAAGGACGGCTTTGTATTCAATGCCGTTATCGCATATTAGGAAGGAGGACGAGCCATGACAGTCTGGACAGAAATGGCGGCAGAGATAAAAAAGATACTTGACGGAGCAGGCTTTACTGCAATGGGTGAATACACTTCGGCTGACAGTCTATTGCACAGTGGGGAAGCAATTGGCTTCTATGGACTTAAAGGCTATGATGTGGTCGATGAAGTCATTGGGCAGGGCGGCAAAAAGCTTTACACTGAGTATATATGTCATATCGACCTGCGTCTCATGGGCAAGGCAGGAAAATACGATGACATGGAGGAGCTTCAGGGAAAGTGTGAAAGCGTTATGGCGGAGCTTGCAAAAAGCGATGTTCTGAATGTAAAGAGCGCAAAGCTTGGAAACGCAGTTCAGACATTGCCCCTTCACAGGCTCGAAAGGCAGGCAGAGCTTAGTATCGGCATTTGCAGTGAGGAGGATATAAGTGAGTAAAAAGGGAAAGATAAAGCTTGACATCGGCACACGGTCATTTTACATGGACGGAGTTAAGCGAAGTGGAGGTTACATTCAGGAGGAAACAAAGGCTGTGAATGGTATTTTGCGAAATATCTCAGGCAAGGCGGCGGAGATATTTCAGTTCAGCGGCAGGATCGCTCCGTCGGACAAGGCTTACGCTTGGGCTGCTCTAAGCGAGAACGGAGGAAAGACGATCAATTTCACGGCAGACGGGGTCTTATACAGCGGATACATACTCTCAGAGATAGAAATGGATTTTCAGCCTGACAGGATGATCGGAAGCCTTATGATAAAGCTTAGGGGGGCGGAATAATGGCGAAGATATACATCAGGTTCGAAATTATTGGCAGTGGCAATTTGGACTATAGAAACATTGTTTCAGCAAGGCTTGTGAAAGACCGCTATACGCCATACAGTGAACTTAGAGCGTCTGTCGTTCTGAATAACAGCATAAACCTTAACAATATAAGGCGTGTGGCACTTTATATAGGCAGCAGGCGTATGCACTACGGTCCTGCGGATTACATCAGAACAAGGGTGAGAGGCGGAAAAACTGTTCTTGAACTTATAAGCCGTGGGATAACACTTATGCTCGGGCAGAACGAGCCTGAACCTGGGGTATGGTCTAAGGTGAGTTTGACGGATATTATGAAGAGCTACAGTCCCTCAAGTGAGATAACCTACGAGAGTGGAACTGACACTGTGAACTATGTGAACATCAAAGAGAAGTCTACACTGTGGGAGGCTATCGGCGTATATGCGGTCAAGGCTTACGGCAGGCGTGCATATATCAGAGGAGACAGGCAGGTCAATGTGTCGCTGAGTATCCTTTCGGTGAATATCGGTACTCAGCGTATTATTGAATATGGCAAACAGCTTGATACGAGATCTATGCTGTCGAAGATATATATGAAAAACGTGGACGGGGAGTATGGATATAGCTTTTCAAGCGGTAAAACTATACCACATGGTATCACCAGGGAGAAGTATTATGGTCTTGATAAGCAGTGGCTCAATAATGTGGATGCCGGGCTTAAAGATAGGATAGAGTTTGCAGAGAGGGAGTATTTGGTGGAGCATATCACATATGAGGGGTATTGCGGCGAGGATATCACAGATAAAATAATTTGTAATGGATATGGCGTAAATGGAAAAAGAGTGAGCAGAATGGAGATAACGGTCAATAGCAAAGGTATGCAAACGAAGCTTTTATGTGAATAGGAAAGAGAAGTAAGGAATGAATAGAGCAAAAAAAACAGCGTACAGAAAAAACTGTACGCTGTTTGAAGCTTCGTATTAACCCTTTACGCTTCCCAGAGCAACACCACGAATGATGAACTTTGAAAGGCAGAGGTAAACAATTACTACAGGAAGGATAGCAAGTACGATGTACAAGCTGAACATTCCCACGTCCTTCTCCTGTGGACCTGCGTAACGCATTGCGTTAAGTACCAGAGGAATTGTGTACTTACTCTTAGTTGTAAGGATAAGTCTTGGCATGAAGTAGTTGTTCCAGTTTGTTACGAATGTAAAGATGATCTGAACTGCGAATGCAGGCTTGAGGATAGGAGTTACGATCCTGTTGAAGGTCTTGAACTCTCCGCAGCCGTCGATACGGGCTGCCTCTACGATCTCAAGCGGAAGTGCAGACGCCATATACTGCTTCATGAAGTAGTATGTAGCTGGTGCTGCGACAGCAGGAATGATCAGCGGAATATAAGTATCTGTCCAGCCGAGTTTGTTCATGAACTGGTAGAAACCGATAGCTGAAGCCTGTGTTGGAACCATCATTACGATGAGAATGAACATATCTGCGAACTTTCTCAGCTTGAACTGGTAAACGTGTGTTGCATATGCTGTCAGTGCTGAGAAATAAACGCTGAGCAGTGATGCACAAGCAGAAATGAACAGTGAGTTAGCAAGTGAACGCCATACACTTCCGTATGCAACGGCTGTTGAACCACTGAACAGGTTCTTGAAGTTTGTTGCGAGGAAGTGGTCAGGATACCATCTGATACCTGCCTGTGATCTGCCTCGTGTCGCATTGATTATCAAAAGATAGAATGGGAAAAGTGAAATAACGACCAAAAGAACAAGGACAACATAAGCTATTATCCTGTGGATCAGAAGTCCGGTACTATTTGTCTTTTCACCAACTATTTCAGTACTTCTTGGCATTTCAGCTTACCCCCTTTTCTTCTTTTTCTTCTTTCCGTCATGGTCAGCAGACGCAAACATAAGTGCAAGTCCGATAACAGCGGAAACGATAAAGATTATTACGCACAGTGCAGACGCCTTACCGATGTCGCCCTGCTTATTTGCCTGGATTATCATTACGACGGTCTTAAGTTTTCCGTTAGGGTTACCCATATCCTTTGTGAGGAGGGCAGGTACGTCGTACATCTGAAGTCCACCGATGAGTGATGTTACAAGAACATATGACATGATAGGCTTGATGAGCGGAATTGTGATCTTCCAGAATGTCTGGCTGGAAGTTGCACCGTCGATCTGTGCTGACTCATAGAGTGATGTATCAACACCCATGATAGCAGCCATAAGAAGAATTGTTGTATTACCATACCAAAGTATGAAGTTGATGAGTCCAACTACACCTCTTGATCCCCAAACGCTTTCAAGGAGTGGTACCTTGATAAGATCATAGATAGCACCGCCTCTGCTGAACAAGCTGTAGAACAGAAATGCAAAAGCAGATGCCATGATTACGTTTGGAAGATAGATAACAGCCTTGAAGAATCCCTGAGCCTTTATCTTAAGACGAAGGTCAGTGAACCATACTGCAAGGATAAGAGAGATAACGATCTGTGGGATAAATCCTACGATCCACATGATGATCGTATTCCAGAAAGACTGGAGCAGATCACTTCCTGATGTGAATATAGTTGAATAGTTATCGAAACCGCAGAATGTCGGTGTTACTTCGACAGCCTGTCTTGTCCAACCACCGCCGATAGAGCCCTGATCCTTAACATAGTCCGTAAAGCTGTAATAGAAAGTCTGGAACAGAGGATATAGTGAGAAGATGATGTAAACTACAAAGAATGGGATAAGGAAAATATATCCCCACTTGGCATAGCTTATGCTTTTTCTCTTCATATAAGTATACCTATTCCTTTCGTGAGATTAATAAATAATAGGGGGGGATATCATCCACCCCCTATATTTAATTAGATACTGTTTTTTTATACGATTAGAAATCGCAAGTAAGGTTACCATAGAGGTCTGTGATGTTCTTCTTGAAGTTCTCAAGAGCAGCCTCATATGAATCAACTGTGCCGAGGAAGTAGTCCTTCATAGCACCCTGGAATTTCTCGTTGCAGCCCTGGTCATAAGCAGAAAGCTTGTTCTCGAGGGAGATCTTGTCAGCAGCCTCTGTAAGAAGTGCAAGGTGATCCTGTCCGCCGAGGAATGCGTTTGTATAACCGCCGTCGATAAGCTCCTTGATAGCAGCCTTGTTGTTTGTGTAGTCCTGCTCGCCCTCAGTGATAGCCTTAGCTACGTCCTTGTTGCAAGTCATGACCTTCATGATATCAGCAACGATATCCTGGTTATCGGAGTCGATAGCGCCGCAGATCCATGTACCGCCCCAGTAGTAAGCCTGTGGGCCTGAGCAAGCCTTCCAGAGACCATAACCGCCGTTGCCTTCCTTAGCGTTTGAACCATCAGCCTTGATCTCTTCGTCAACTGTGTTTGGAAGAAGTGTGAAAGGAATGCCCCATGTTGAGAAGAAGTAGCCGAATACGCCACCGTCGATCTTCTGGCCAGCAGCCCAAGCATCGTCCCAAAGGGAAGTCTTGTTGTTGTAGCCCTTGTCTGTGTATTCCTTAGTCTGGTCAGCCCAAGCCTTGATCTGTGGGTCAACTGTGATCTTGTTGTCTGTTACCCATGGGCTTGACATATTGTTTGAGAAGCATCTGTATGTATCATCGAAACCGGATACCATCTTGTAGCCCTTGTCAGCCATCTTCTGAGCTGTTGCTGTGAATGTATCCCAATCCTTAACAGCTTCCTGAACCTTCTCTGGATCGCTTGTGCCGAGAACGTCCTCAGCGATCTTTGTGTTGTAGAGGAACAGACCTGGAGTTGCCTGCCATGATACACCCTTCAGCTCGCCTGTTTTTGTATCTGTTGCAACGTCCTTTGTGTACTGATACATCTGTGACATATCGTCGTCTGTGATGCCGAGGTCCTGAATAGAAAGTGCAACGTCGCCGTTAGCATACTTCAGAGCGTAGTCAGCTTCCATAAGGAACATATCTACCTTCTCTGTGCTGTCCTGCTGACCCTTAAGAGCCTCGTCCAGCTTTGTCTGGTAAGCGTTACCTTCGTTTTCAACCTGTACCCAGTTCAGCTTAACGCCGTTGATTGTTGCGATCTCCTTAGAACCATCAGCAAGCTCGTTGTATGTAAGCTCGTTTGATGTGCCCTGTGGATAGTACTTATCAAGTCTTGACTTGAACTCTGTGTTCCAGCAGTAAATTGTAAGAGTCTTCTTTGAATCCTCTGATGAATCCACACCGTGAAGCTCAGCTGTGTTTACTCTGTCAGAGCTGTTGTTGATGCCTGTGTTGTTGCCAGCCTTTGATGTGCTGCCGCCATTAGCATCAGGTGTTGAAGATGAATCTGAGCTGCCGCAAGCTGTGAACATTGAAGCTGCCAGACAGAGGCTCAATGAACCTGCAAGTACTTTCTTAAGATTTGCCATAATAATTTTCCTCCTTAAAATCGCATTAGTTTATTTGATTTGCTCCGCAGCATTTCTGCGGAAAATTAATGCCTTGAATTAATTGATGTCGCTTACCGAGCCGCCTTCCAGCAGCTTTCCGTCGACTGTTATCACCTCTTTAAAGGTGGTCTGTGGGTTTTCTATCAGTGAAACCAGCTGTTTTGCGGCTGTTACACCGATAAGGTCTGTGTCCTGAAGATAAGTCGTAAGCTTTGGAGAGAGAAGCTGTGAATAAGCTATTCCGTCGTAGCCCACTATCGAGATATCCTCCGGTACTGAAAGACCCATTTCCTTGACTGCATTGAAAGCTCCCATTGCTGAATAATCATCGGGCATGAAAACGCAGGTCGGTTTGTTCTCTCTGCTAAGAAGTTCTTTTGTCAGCTTATAAGTCAGATCAGGGTTGTGATAATCACCGTTAAGTATCCAATCGGGTTCAACTGAAATTCCTCTTGTCATACAAGCTTTATAGAAGCCTGCCAGACGTCTTTCGGCTACTGCCGATCTGTTGCCCTGAATAAAAGCGATCTTCCTATGCCCCATCTTCGTCACATAGTTGATAAGCTCTTCCATACCTTTTTCATTATTGGACATGATCGCTGTTCTGCAATCGAAGATGTGGTCGATCGTGACCACTGGTATATCTCCGTTTATCACCTCGTACACGTCCTGCGACGTAAAATCCGTACAGGCAATGATAACACCGTCAACATTGCGGTATTTGCAATGTTCGTATGTAGACATTTTCTGCTTGCCCACATCTCTGTTTATAAAGGTTATATCATATCCTGCTGCTTCAGCCGTAGTCTTAAAGCTGTCAAGCACCTTTGCGAAAAACTCATGGGTAAGACCGCTTCCTGCTTCATCGAGGTACATGACCCCGAGATTATAGGTCCTGTTGGTCTTTAAAGCTCTTGCCTGAGAATTTGGGAAGTAGCCCATTTCTTTGGCGGCTTTCATAAGTCTTTCTCTTGTTGCCTCGCTTACGTCCTTATGGCCGTTGAGGGCTTTGCTTACGGTTGCGACGGATACTCCGCAGCGAACGGAAATGTCTTTTAAGGAAACCAATGATATTTCCGCCTTTCCGTAGATTTTAAACGTTTACGCTTGATGTTTTCCGTGAAAACTTATTTCAAACGTTTCCGTTAATAAAAATATACAATATTCTCGGCATAATTTCAAGTCTTTTTTCGCATTTTTATGCCCTCTGTAATAAATTATGGAGGTTTAGCCAATTTTTCAACTTTACTTTTGTGCATTTTAACAATGCTATTTGGACAATTGTAATCGATTTGTTACAAAGGAACTGACAAGCTAATCAAAAAGCTGCGAAAATGCACTGCGTTTTCTGAGGGAGTATATGAAACCAGCTGTGTGGTATGTGAAAAATGTATATAAACATTTCTTTTGTATTCGATTATGTTATGTGAAATTACAAAAAGTATCAAACAGCCCGTTCGTTAAACGTTTTCGGATAATAATTGTTGAAAAGTGTGCTGTGACATATGATATTGTTAAAATATTATCCTGATATGAAAATATGATAGACATTTGATCGGGAAAGTTGGATTATTCGGTGTTTGCGAAGATATTTATAAAACGTTTAATCATATTTCAGCGTTTTTTTATTGTGCAAAATAACGATACGGAAAGAAAACGTATTTATTTCATACATTATATTCAAAAGGTACATATGATATGACTATTTGACAGGAGTTTTGCAAAACTTAAAAAAAATGCTTGAATTGATGTTGACAAATGTGTGGTTTTGGTGTATAATATTCAAGTCTGATATGCTGATATGGCTCAGTTGGTAGAGCAGCTCATTTGCTGAGCAAGCGACCGCTGCCAGAGGCAGATGAAGGGAGCTTGCGAAGGGAAGAAATAAGGAGAATTGCGACAGCGACAGCCGAGCAAGGCGACTATATTTCTGACCGTATATGAGCAGGTCGTGGGTTGCTGTTAAAGCGACACGGCGGCGGATCGGATAAGCTGATAAAAAATTTAATATTTGCTAGTATGGCTCAGTTGGTAGAGCAGCTCATTCGTAATGAGCAGGTCGTCGGTTCGAGTCCGACTACTAGCTCCATCGCAGCGTGGTTTGCAGTTTGCCCTCCGATCCATTTGTATGGGTCGGAGGGTTTATTATTATGTTGGCAGCGGAGGACATTGGGCAATGGCTGATATAATAGTACAGAAAAAAGGACTGCTGCGGTCAGGCGGCAGTCCTTTATATTATTCTTCGATCTGTTTGCCCAAGAACATGGCGGCGGCTTTGGCGAGCATGGACTGTTTATCGGTACAAAGCTCGGTATCGTCGGTAGCCATGAACGCCACTGCGCCTGTTATATCGCCGTTTGTGAGGATAGGGGCGATGGTGAGGGCGTGGGTGGTGATACCCTCGACGGCCCTAAGCGGCTCGGCTGTGGTATCGGTATAGTCAAAGGTTTTGCGGTTTTCCAAAAGCTCCTCCAGGGCAGGGGAGAGGCGACGCTGAGAATACTCTTTTTTCGGCACGCCTGACACTGCCACGACGTGGTCCTTATCGAACACCACGGCAGGCGCTCCCCCAAGCTTTGAGATGACTTCCGCTGCCTGAGCTGCGCCCTCGGACATTTCGTTTATGGCGGAATACTTTTTGAATATCACTTCGCCGTCGGGGTTGGTGTAGATCTCGAGGGGGTCGCCGTTACTGATAACGTTGACACTAAGAACCTTGCCCTTGCTATTTTTTATAACATTGACAAGTTGTCCGGCTGACTTTTTGCTCTCAGTGCCTTTATTAAAATTTTCGGCAGCTTTTTCGCTGACATCTGCCATTGCTGATACGCTCTCAGGTTTGTCAAGTGTACCGTATGTTAGCAGGCAGTCAATATCAGCTTTGAGCTGAATATCTATATGATCTTCATAAACTGTTATTTTGTCGATTATCAGATTTATGTCATTTTTGTCAAGGGTAGGCTTATTCAAAATATTGTCGAAAATTTCAAATACGGTTTTTGCGGTTCGGTTTACTCTTACTATGGCATTATTTTTATCCACCGCCAGTTGCAACTGGTTTTTCAGTCCCTCTATTCGCAAGGTAAGCTCGTCGATCATTTCGGTGTAGGTTTCCTCAATGATCTCTGTACGCTCAGGGTGACGCATTACATCTCTTGTCTGCTGACGTGTGAGCATTTTCATTTCAGCTTTTGCGTCCTCAATCTGTCCTTTTATCAGCTCCACGACTGACTTGCTGTTATTGCTTGCGTTCTGCTCCTTAGCAATGGAGTTTTGCAGACGTTCGATCATATCCTGCGAATTGTCACGGACTTTTTTAATGTACTCTTTTAGCAGTTTATCAAGCATATCGACCCTTGTGTGATGTGATGTACAGCCTTTTGTTCCTCGTCTGTGATATGTTCCGCAGGTATAAGCGGCGGCAATATCGTTTCGGCTCATTGAGAACATTGGTGAGCCGCAGTCGCCGCAGTAGAGAAATCCGGAATAAGCATTTTCGTATTTTCTTACACCACGATAGTGAGATGTGGTACGCTTTTTAAGATTTTCCTGTGCCAATGCGAACACCTTGTAATCCACGATAGGCGTGTGGTTGTTTTCGAATACAATGTGGTCAGTTTCGTGTTGCTTGACTTCATCGCCGTTTATCCTTTTGCGGCGGTATTTGCCTTGACGGAGGGTGCCGATATAGAAATCGTTTGACAATATTTCGCTGATGGTTACCAAACTCCAATTTTGTTTTGCCTCACGTTTGCACTCTTCACCGTTCGCCTCTTTTCGCATTTTCTCACACATACGAGGGGTAGGGATATGCTTTTCAGTAAGGTAATTCGCAATTTTTTTGTAACCCCAGCCCTCATTATACTTTTCAAAAATATCACGCACCACCTGTGCGGCAGGCTCGTCAACATCAAATTTCATTGTTTTGCTGTTGGTCATAACGTAACCATAAGGCACGGCACATATCCATTTGCCTTCTTCCTGACGGCGTTTTATTACTGACTTGACTTTTTTTGAGGTGTCGGTAACGGGCATTTCGTTAATGAGAAATCTAAATTGGATAGCTGTCCAATCGTCATAGGTAGGATAATCAATGTTGTCACCTATTGAGATGATCCTCATACCGGCGTCACGGAGATCTTCAAGCTCTACAAGACCTTTGCTGTTGCGGCGTGAAAATCTTGAGAAGTCTTTGACGATAAGGATATCATATTCCATTCGCAGCATTTTCTTTCGCAGTTCTTGATACCCCTCACGTTGTTCAAAAGTATATCCCGAACGGTCACGATCTTCGTAAAATTCAAGCGTGCTGTCGGGGAATTTTCGTTTTACAAAGTCAGTTATGATAGCTTTTTGGTTCTCGATAGAGGTGTTGTCCCTGTCCATTTCCTCGTCAACGGAAATTCGACAGTAGCCTGCTATGCTGTATTTTGTGCTCATAACTTTCACCCTTTCTTTGATATAGTGGTACAATGTTGTCGCTTTTGATGATAGATCTTACCCTTGCGGATACATACAATGTTGTTAGTTTATATGTTTTATTACAAATAATATTGTATCACATCTTTGCCCAAAAGGCAATAGGCAAAGGATATAAAAATAATGGTGGAGTGTATGTAAAGTGCACCATAGGTGCACTCGCTGTCAGAGAGTAATATTATGGTGGAGAAGATTTTCAGTACATTCGTACAGATCTTTAGAACCTGAGCGGAACACGGCAACTTTAAATTTTTCACCGCTAAGCTCCTTTATCTTGCACTCAACCAAGTTCATAACTCTCTCATTTTGTTGTTCTGCATTGCTCAGCCAGATCTGAGCGATGCCTGATTTCTCGTTCTTGATTATCTGCAAAAGCAACACTCCTTATTACGATTTTTGCCTTTTTTGTATAGTGTTAATCAGTTTGCACATTTTGTTTATCGCCTCGTTTCTATATGGTTTTATTGTCCGTGCTTTTGATTGACCACCCTGTGACTCCTATTGCAAAGTTCGTATTCACGCCATTTGAGTGCGATTTCTGTAACTTGCGACCCCTAATTTTCTTTGAAAGCCGTATCTTGACCCCATAAAAAATATGCACAAAGACTTTTCTAAAAGTGCGTATTTACGGCACTTTTGCGGCGAGCTTTGCTCGTCCGCTGTGAGTGTTTCG